>Ga0222712_10002546_pt1 | contig 20732 bp, 18 predicted proteins | sample C33_657DmetaG_FD_165043 | JGI IMG/M metagenome (GOLD analysis project Ga0222712, IMG submission 165043) | Estuarine water microbial communities from San Francisco Bay, California, United States - C33_657D | ecosystem: Environmental > Aquatic > Marine > Unclassified | place: USA: California... | reverse complement strand
AATATACACCTGAAGCTGGATGGTTTTCCTGGCATTGTCAATCATGTTGTGCAGAACAGAAAAATAACTACTGCCGCCCCTGATCAACTCCACTTTGTTGAAAAGGGTGAAGGCTGTTTTAATCTTGGTTGCTGACGACATTTTGGTTTTGGGGGTAAGCTACTGCATCGCTTCTTCATGAAGAATGACAAAGATCATCTATGCACATGGGCTGAGACAATCCTTGCCGTTGGGGCTGGGTTGAATGTGGACTAATTGTTCAATTACTCTTCCTGCGCTTTCGTATTTTTGAATAAGGTTTTCAATATACAGCATGTCAAAAAATGTTCATGATACGCCACTGATGCAACAGCACCGGGCTATTAAGCAGAAGTACCCCGATGCCATCCTTTTGTTCAGGGTAGGCGACTTTTATGAAACCTTTGGTGAAGATGCCATCAAATCATCGGCAGTATTGGGGATTACATTGACCAAGCGAAACAGTGGCGCTGCTTCAACACTTGAATTGGCGGGTTTCCCTCACCATTCTCTTGACAGTTATTTGCACAAATTGGTCAAGGCGGGCTTTCGGGTGGCCATTTGTGATCAGCTTGAAGATCCTAAAACGGTCAAAGGTATTGTGAAGCGGGGGGTCACTGAAATGGTAACGCCAGGATTGGCCACACAGGATAAATTGCTCGAACACAACAGCAACAATTTCCTTGCTGGTGTTCATTTTGGTGAGAAACTGAATGGGATTTCTTTTTTGGATATTTCCACGGGTGAATTTTTTGTGGCACAGGGTGATCATGAGTACACGGACAAGCTTTTACAGACCTTCCAGCCAGCCGAAGTTGTTTTCCAAAAAGGTCGACAGGCGGACCTTGGCGAACAACTGGGCAAAAGATTTTATACCTATGGCTTGGATCCCTGGATTTTTGACCATCGGTATGCAGAGGAGGCTTTGCTGCGGCATTTCGGCACCCATTCCCTGAAAGGTTATGGAGTAGAAGACATGGATGAGGGCATTGTTGCAGCTGGGGCAGTCCTGCACTACCTTGGAGATACTGTCCATCCCAATGCCAGCCATATCGCCTCTATCCACAGGATCAACCGGGATGAGTACCTCTGGATGGATCAGTTCACCATCAGAAACCTTGAGCTCGTGTACGCAGGTGTTGAAGGTGGTGCAACATTGTTGAAAACCATTGACAGTACAGTTTCTCCCATGGGCGCTCGCTTGATGCGAAGGTGGGTGCTGATGCCGCTTGTACAAAAGACACATATCGAAGAACGCGCAACACTTGTTGCCAACATCATGGCCAGTGGAGAATGGAAAACAGGTGTTTTGCAATGCATCAAACAATGTGGAGACATTGAAAGATTGGTGAGCAAGATTCCTACAAGAAAAATTGGTCCTCGTGAAATGCTCCAATTGGCGAATGGATTGGAACAAGTGATGTTGATCAAAGTTGCAGCAGGAAATCTGCAGGACCCTTACTTGTTCAAGCTTGCAGAACATCTAAACGGTTGCAGCACCATCAAGGAAAAAATCCTGAAGGAAATTGCAGATGATGCACCGGCCCAAACGGTTAAGGGCGGATATATTGCAGCAGGTGTTGATCAGGAACTTGATCACTACCGCAGCCTTTCAACTGGCGGAAAAAACGTGCTGGTGGAGATCCAGCAGCGGGAAGCAATGAATACCGGCATCAGTTCATTGAAGATTGGGTTCAACAATGTTTTTGGCTATTATTTGGAAGTCAGCAATGCACACAAGAACAAGGTTCCCGCCGATTGGATCAGAAAGCAAACCCTGACCAACGGCGAGAGGTATATCACACCTGAACTGAAAGAATACGAAGAAAAGATCATGGGTGCTGAGGACAAGATCCTGCAGTTGGAATCAAAGATCTATGATCAATTGCTTTCCGTGTTGCAGGAATACATCATTCCCATGCAACAGAATGCCCAAGCCATTGCAGTGATTGATTGCCTGTCTAGTTTTGCAACCAATGCAGCTACCTATAAATATTGCAGGCCCTCAATACATGAAGAAGGTGATCTCCACATTGTTGCAGGAAGGCATCCTGTCATTGAGCATCTTTTGAAACCAGGGGATGCATACATTGCGAATGATGTCCATCTTGATCAGGACAATTGTCAATTGATTATCCTGACAGGTCCCAACATGAGTGGTAAGAGTGCCTTGCTCAGGCAAACAGCCATCATCACACTCATGGCTCATCTTGGAAGCTATGTGCCAGCTCAGGAAGCCAGCATCCCCATAACAGACAAGATATTTACAAGGGTTGGTGCATCTGATAACCTGAGTGGCGGAGAGTCCACTTTTATGGTGGAGATGAATGAGACCGCCAGCATCATCAACAACATATCAGCAAGGAGCCTTGTTATCCTGGATGAAATCGGTAGGGGGACTTCCACGTATGATGGCATTTCCATCGCCTGCAGCATCGCAGAATTCCTGCACGATGCTCATCAGCGACCCAAAACATTGTTCGCAACCCATTACCATGAAATGAATGAGCTTGAGCTCCGTCTTCCAAGGGTCAAGAATTTTCACATCACCCACAAGGAGGTAGACAACAGGATCATTTTCCTAAGAAAGCTGGCACCCGGTGGAAGTACGCATAGTTTTGGTATTCATGTTGCCCAAATGGCTGGGATGCCACCTGTGTTGGTCAAGAGGGCTGAGGAAATTTTGGAAGAGCTTGAAAAAAAGCAAGGGATTCAAGTTTTATCAGCACAGAAACCAGAGGTTCCCGGCATTCAATTGTCCATCTTTGACACCCATACGGAAGTATTTGCTGGCATCAGGGAAATGATGAGTGGTGTTGATGTGAACAACCTCACCCCGGTAGAAGCCCTGGTCATTTTGAGTGAGATCAAGAAAAAAATCAATTGATCAGACCAGTTCCTTGAGCGCCTCAACGACTGCATCAACTTCTTGTCTGGTATTGTATTTGCTGAAGGAAAATCTCACAGTGGATTGTTCAGGTACTTGAAGGGCATTGATCACATGAGATCCCTGGTTGGCGCCACTGCTACAGGCGCTGCCACCTGAAACGCAGATATTCCTGATGTCCAAATTGAAGAGCAGCATCTCAGATTTTTCAGTCTTGGGAAATCCAACACTCAATACCGTATAGAGGCTTTCTCCTTCTGGATCGCCGTTGAAAACAATCCCTTTGATGTTTTCTTCCAGTGAAGTTTTGAGGTATGTTTTTAATGCAGCGATATGTTTCTTTTCAGTCTCATGGTTTTGCATGGCAATTTCAAGTGCCTTGGCAAATCCAACAATGCCATAAATATTTTCTGTTCCTGCCCGCATGTTTCTTTCCTGGCCACCTCCATGAATGAATGGGTTCACCTTGTTGTTGGCATTGATGTACAAAAGACCGACCCCCTTTGGGCCATGAAATTTATGGCTGGCACCAGTGATGAAATCAACATTGATTTCAGATAGGTTGATGGGGAAATGGCCAACGGTCTGAACGGTGTCTGCATGAAAAATGGCATTGTATTGCTGGGCCAGCTCTCCAATTTTTTTGATGTTGGTCAAATTGCCAATCTCATTGTTGGCATGCATCAGGGTAATCAATGTTTTCTCTGCGGAGGAAGAGAGTTTCTTTTCAAGGTCGTTTAAGTCAACATGACCGTTGGGAAGGATGTTGACAAAGTCCAGACTAGCGTCACCCTTGGCTGCAATAAAATTGCAGGTATGCAGTGTTGCATGGTGTTCGATGGGAGAGCTGATGATCCTGGTGCAACCCAATTCCTTTACCGCTGCAAAAATGGCGGTATTGCTGCTTTCTGTTCCGCCGCTGGTAAAGAATATTTCAGAAGGATGGGTATGAAGAGCGGCAGCTACTGTTTTGCGGGCTTTCTCAATGGCCAGCCTGTTTTCTCTCCCGTATGAATAAATTGAAGATGGATTGCCGAAATGTTCAGTGAAATAGGGAGTCATCGCCTCGAACACCATCGGGTCTATTGGAGTGGTTGCAGCATTGTCAAGATATATTCTGGCGGCCATTGCTAACTTGTTTTTTCGAATATACGAAACAGGGATTACAATGACTCCTGTATGTCTCGGATGAGTTTAGATGCGATATTGTTGGCGGTAGTTTCGAAATTGCTTTCTGCAATGATTCGAATGATGGGCTCTGTATTGCTGGATCTCAGATGAACCCAGTCATTGTCAAACTCAATCCTTAACCCGTCAATGGTATTCAATGGATTTGATTTGTATTTTTCTTTCAGTTTCTCAAAAACAAGGTCCAGGTTGGTTGTGCCATCCATTTCGATTTTGTTTTTGCTGATGAAGTAGTCAGGATAACTGCTGCGTAGCTGCTTGACGGTTTTGCTTGACTGTGAAAGATGCGTCAGGAAAAGTGCTATGCCAATGAGCGCATCCCTTCCGTAATGAAAATCAGGAACAATGATGCCACCATTGCCCTCTCCACCGATAACCGCATTCACTTCTTTCATTTTTGCCACAACATTGACTTCGCCAACTGCTGCAGGATGATATTTACCACCATGCTTTTCAGTGATGTCTTTCAGTGCTCTTGTTGATGAAAGGTTGCTTACCGTATCACCTTTGGTTTTGCCCAGCACATAGTCTGCAACAGCAACCAGGGTGTATTCTTCACCAAACATGGACCCATCCTCACATACCAATACCAGCCTGTCAACATCAGGGTCTACCGAAATGCCAAGATCTGCTTTGTGGGAAATGACTGCTGCCGAAAGTTGTGTCAGGTGTTGAGGCAAAGGTTCTGGGTTGTGGGCAAACTTTCCATTGACTTCTCCATTCAAAACAATGATGTTCTGTTCTTGAATACCAAGTTTTTTCAGGAGGATGGGTACAAAGATTGCTCCACTGCTGTTAATGGCATCAACAACAATTTTGAGGTTTTGCTTTTCAATTAAATTTTTATTAACCAGCGCATGAGATACAATGGCATCGATATGCCTGTCTGCATGTTCGAATTTTGTTACAATGCTTCCGGCTTTTTCTACCAGAGCAAAATTGATGTTGCCCAGCTCAGCATTGTTGAGGATCTGCGCACCTACTTCAGCACTGATGAATTCGCCTTTGTTGTTCAGTAATTTGAGCGCGTTCCATTCTTTGGGGTTATGGCTGGCGGTGATGATGATTCCACCTGCAGCATTTTCTGCAGCCACTTCAAATTCAACAGTTGGGGTTGTTGATAGTCCAAGATCAATGACTTCTGCGCCCATTGCCACAAGCGTTTGTGATACTAGGCCTGCAATCATGGGTCCACTTATTCTTCCGTCTCTTCCGATGATGATTTTCTTGTTGCCTTCTGCCATTGCCCATTCTCCGAAGGCAGCTGTATATTTTACTACATCCAAAGGTGTAAGAGATTCACCTGGTTTTCCTCCAATCGTTCCCCGGATTCCTGAAATGCTTTTGATCAATGCCAAATTGAAAATTTTAAGGATGCAAAATTACAAAATAAAGGCTGTTCCATCAACTAAATATGACTACAAAGCTGTTTTTACATGTATTGTGCTTTTTGTTAACTTTCCCGATAATCCATTTCCTCGAAATACTGCGTAATTTTGCATCATGCTTATGTTGCAGTCAGATCAGATGTCTTTTTTTCAGCAGGTATTACACCTTGATTATCAGTTAATGTTGCTGTTAAACCGCAAAATGATTCACCCTGTTTTGGATGAGCTGTCTCTTTTCATGCGGGAATCTATTTTTCATGTTCCCTTGTATTTGTTCATCATCCTCTGTTCATTTCAGGTTTTTGGCAAAAAAGCCGTTTGGTGGGTATTGGGGGCAATTTCTCTGGTAGCATTTTGTGATCTGGTCAGCAGCCATGTCATCAAAACCTATTTTGACAGGCCAAGGCCTTGTAGAGATCCTTTTATGGCTGGGCAGATCAGGTTTCTTGCCCGTTATTGTGGTGCAAATGGAAGTTTCACTTCCTCACATGCAGTCAACCATTTTGCTTTTGCCACCTATGTAGCCTCGACCATGAGGGGGATTTCAAAATGGTTCAATCTTTTGTTTGTCTGGGCATTTGTTATTGCATACGCCCAGGTTTATGTAGGGGTTCATTATCCCTCAGATGTGTTGGCTGGGGCTTTTTTGGGGATAGTTTTTGGTCTGGCAGGTGCACAAATCAGCAGGCAGGCCCTATCTTTACAGCAATATAGCATATGAATGAGTTGCTCATCCTGTTCTTACTGATCCTGATCAATGGTTTCTTTTCCATGGCAGAGATTGCCTTGGTTTCTGCCAGGAAAGCTCGTCTTGAAGGACAGGCGAACAAAGGGGACTCAAGGGCCAAACATGCACTCTCGCTCGCACAGAAGCCAGATTCCTTTTTGTCTACTGTTCAAATTGGGATTACCACCATCGGCATTCTCACGGGTATATTTTCCGGAGATAAAATTGTAGATGATGTAGCAGTTTTCCTTGAGGGATTGCCGGCATTTGCGGCCTACAGCAAAGGGATTGCTACTGCGGCGGTTGTTGTCATCATCACCTTTTTCTCACTTGTTTTTGGTGAACTTGTTCCCAAGCGACTTGGCTTGTCGAATCCAGAGAAAATTGCTAAAACTGTTGCTGCTCCCATGCGGTTGATCTCAAGAATCGCCTATCCTTTTGTATGGCTCTTGGTGAACACCACTACACTGATCATGAGAATATTCAGGGTAAAGACAGATGACTCACAGGTTACCGAGGAAGAGATCAAGGCCATTATCAATGAAGGAACAGAACATGGTGCCATTGAGGCTACCGAGCAGGAAATCATACAGCGGGTTTTTCATTTGGGAGACAGGAACATCACTTCATTGATGACCCATCGCAGTGATGTGATCTGGTTTGATGTGAATGATAATGAGCAGAGCATCAGAGAAAAGATCATGAAAGAACCACATACCGTTTATCCGGTTTGCGACAAGTCTATTGACCAGATCAAAGGAATTGTTTCCATCAAGGACATGTATGTTACTCCTGATGAGGTTTCTTTCAAGCATACCATGAAAAATCCTCTTTTTGTTCCAGAAAATATCAGTCCCTATCAACTGCTGGAAAAGTTCAAGGTCTCCAAGATCCATACCAGCTTTGTGGTGGATGAGTATGGAACCCTGCTTGGGTTGATAACGTTGAATGACCTGCTGGAAGCCATAGTTGGCGATCTTCCCCAGCATGATCTCCAAGACTATGAAATCATCGAAAGGGAAGATGGAAGTTTTCTCGTTGATGCACAGATTCCTTTTTATGATTTCTTGACCAGGTTTGAAAAGGCAGATTGGATGAACGAAGGTGAGCAGGAATTTGATACACTGGCAGGTTTCATTTTGCATTCTCTTGAACGCATTCCGGAAACTGGTGAGCATTTTGAATGGAAAGGATTTGGCATTGAAATCATGGACATGGACGGACACCGTATTGATAAGGTGCTGGTGAAATTATCAGAACAGATCCGCAGTGAAATGGAAGAAGAACAATAAGGACTATGGAGCTTTCTCTTCAACATAAAACAGCATTGGTATGTGGCAGTTCCCAGGGAATAGGCAAGGCCATTGCCTTTGAACTGGCTCAGCTTGGCGCCACTTGTATTTTACTCTCCAGGAATTTGGCCAATCTTCAACAGACCATCAAGGAACTGCCTGCAAACCATGGCCAAACACATGCGTGTCATGCAGTCGATTTCAAAGATGTTCATGCGCTCAAAGCACTTGCAACAAGGATTACAAGTGACCATCAAATTGATATCCTGATCAACAATACAGGTGGGCCGGCAGCAGGGCCAATTGAAACGGCTGATCCATTGGCCTTTCAGGATGCCTTCAGCCAACACCTTGTTTGCAACCATGTCCTCTCACAGGCTGTCATCCCTGCGATGAAGCAAAATGGCTGGGGCAGGATCATCAATGTCATTTCAACGTCAGTGAGGATTCCCCTCGATCATCTTGGCGTTTCCAATACCATCCGTGCAGCTGTTGCCTCCTGGTCAAAAACCATGTCAAACGAATTGGCTGTTCATGGCATTACGGTAAATAGCCTGCTGCCAGGATTTATTTCTACGGCCAGGTTGGAGGCAGTGGCAGAAAATTTTGCCGCGAAGGCAAACATTGAAAAGGAAGCCATGCAAGCGCAAATGAAATCCTCCGTTCCTGCAAAGCGCTTTGGAACACCTGCTGAAATTGCTGCTGTTGCTGCATTTGTTGCATCTCCGGCAGCATCTTATCTCAATGGCATCTGCATACCTGTTGATGGTGGCAGAACCGGAAGTATCTGATCAATGATGACGTTTGAATTCAATGAAGCATTTGCAAAGTCCCTTGATGAGGCTGATCCATTGGGAAGTTTCAGGGAGCAGTTCCTGATACCCGAAAAAAATGGCAAGCAACGCATGTATTTTTTGGGCAATTCACTCGGGCTTCAGCCCAAATCAACTGCAGCCGCTATCAATACCATTCTTCAGCATTGGTCCGAGGAAGGAGTTGAGTCCTTTTTTACTGGAAAAGCTCCATGGTTGGAGCTGCATGATTCCTTGCTTGAACCCTTGTCTGTAATTGCCGGCGCCAAATCTTCAGAGCTGAGTGTGATGAACCAGCTGACGGTGAACATTCATTTGATGCTGGTCAGTTTTTATCGGCCGACTGGTAAAAGAAAAAAAATACTGGTAGAATCCAAGGCCTTCCCCAGCGATCAATATGCCCTCCATTCATTTTTGGAACACCTGGGTCTTGATCCGTTGGAGATACTCATAGAAGTCAATGCAGGAAGTGAAAATGTCGCCATGCACAATCAAGACATTGTTCATGCGATTGAAAGCTACGCCGATGAATTGGCCCTGGTTTTCCTTGGCGGCATCAATTACTATACGGGTCAGTTGTTGGACATGCAGCAAATTAGCAAGGCTGCTCGCGAAGCAGGTGCGATGGTTGGCTTTGACTTGGCCCATGCCATCGGCAATGTGCAATTGAGTCTCCATGACTGGGACATGGATTTTGCCTGCTGGTGTTCTTACAAATACCTGAGTGGCGGACCTGGTGCTGTGGCAGCTGTATTTGTACATGAAAAACATCACGCGGATACATCGCTGAAAAGACTTACAGGTTGGTGGGGCTATGAGAAAGCAGAAAGGTTTGCCATGAAGAATAGCTTTGTGCCAGAACCCGACGCAACAGGCTGGCAGTTGAGCACCCCATCCATTTTGCTCTATGCCTGTCTCAAATCCTCTCTTGATATTTTTTCAGCGGCAGGATGGACAAATATTTTGTCCAAGCAGGAAAAAATGATGGCCTGGCTCTCGGCCCTGATCCATGATCTTGGGTCAGCACATTTTGAGTGCCTTACGCCTGATGCAAGAGGATGCCAGGTTTCCCTCTTGTTCAAAGCGAAGGGAAGGATTGTTTATGACAAGCTTTTTGAGAGAGGATTCATGGTGGATTGGAGGGAGCCCAATGTGATCCGCCTTGCACCAGTTCCGCTCTACAATACATTCACTGAAGTCTGGTATTTTTATAGCGCCTTGAAAGCCATTATCTTTGAGGTGTATGGTACAGAAAAACCATTTCAAGGGTAGATGATCTCTTCAATTTTCAAGTTTTTACCATGACCAAACAAGCACTGATCGAACACATAAGGGCCAAGAAATCATACCTCTGTGTAGGGTTGGATACAGATCCCAGCAAGTTGCCTGCATGCATGATGTCAGAAGAAGATCCTGTATTTGCTTTCAATAAGGCCATCATCGATGCAACCTTGCCTTACTGTGTTTCCTACAAAATCAATACCGCTTTCTATGAGGCGCAGGGCCTGCGTGGATGGGCTTCCATGGAAAAAACAGTCAACTATATTCCTGCAACACATTTCAGGATTGCTGACGCAAAACGTGGTGACATCGGCAATACATCCACCCAGTATGCCATTGCTTTTTTGAAAAACCTTCCATTTGATGCCATCACCATTGCTCCTTATATGGGCGAGGACAGCGTGAAGCCATTCCTTCAGTTTGATGGGAAATGGGCCATCGTGCTCGGGCTTACATCCAACCCAGGCGCAGCTGATTTTGAATTGAAAGACTTGAAAGAAGATGGCCGCTTGTATGAAAAGGTGATTCAAACGGTTGCTGGTTGGGGATCTACCGAGAACCTGATGTTTGTGGTGGGTGCCACCAGGTCTGATGAATTCCTCAACCTTAGAAAAATATCACCGGACCATTTCTTTTTGGTTCCAGGTGTTGGTGCGCAGGGAGGGAGTCTGGCAGAGATTTCACAGAAGGCCATGAACAAGGATGTGGGCTTGCTGGTCAATGTCAGCCGCGACATCATTTTTGCCTCTTCAGGAAATGATTTTGCAACAGTGGCTGGAGAGAGGGCAAAGGCTTATGCTGCGGAAATGTCGATTTATCTGTAATTCATTCACAGTTCTAATCTGGATTTCAAAAGTTTTACCATATGCAAAACGTTATCAAACGTCATGGAACAGTTGAAAAAATTTTACCAGAAATACAAGCCAGAAATCAGGGTAGGCATCGCTGTATTTGTAGGATTATTTGCCTATAAAATCGTGAAAGAAATCATCGGTCGCTTATGGCCTGATTGATTGTAGGATGGCATCAGCCAATTTATTTGCCCATCTGCCATACTCAATACCTGATGGATGAAGTCCATCTTTGGCTACCAGCAAAGCGTTGGATGTGGCTTCCCTGCTGCCTTCTGTGATGGATAGATAAACAATGCCAGCAGCATCTGTGATTTTCTTGTTGATGGAATTGAACAGGTCTATTTCTTTTCCAATTTTCACCCTGTCCCTGTTGGCTGCAAAAGGGGTTGCACCCCAATCAGGAATACTTATCACAAAAACATGTTGTTTGTTTCCTCCCGCAAAGGCGATGGCTTTGTTCAATAATTTTTCAAAATCCTTTTCATAGATAGAGGGATCTTTCCCACGGTATTGGTTGTTGACACCAATCAGCAAGGTGACAATGTCATAGCTTTTTTCGAATGTTGTCTTTTCAATTCCGGCCATCAATTCATCCGTCGTCCAACCTGTCTTGGCCATGATTTCTGTCGCATGTACGCTCATGCCCTTGTTTCTCAGCAGTTGTACTGTCTGATAGGGAAAGGATTCGTAGATGGGAACAGATTCTCCTATGGTATAGGAATCGCCAAGGGCAAGGAAACTCCTTTGTTTTTGTGCAGTGCTGTTCAATGCCATGGTCATCAGAAATAGGAGGGTGATAAAAAGCTGTTTCAGGCGGTTCATATGAACCCGAATTTAGACAAAATGGGATTATCTTTATGCAGAACCGAAAACCAACTGCATGAAACGGATTTTTTTCTTGATGCTTGTATTAGCAAGCTGTACGATTTCTTTTGCACAACAACTCCCTGTGGCCAAAGCCAACTATGAACTGGCTGCGAGATTCTCTCCCAAAAAATTGGAGAAAATGTTGTTTTCCACGGCTGTAGATCCGCACTGGATGAAAGGCGGCGTCAAGTTCTGGTATACCTATGAAACTACCGCCGGCAAAAAATGGTATGTGGTAGATCCGGTGAAAATGTCCAAGGTTCCCATGTTCGACAATGATAAGCTGGCTGCATCCATTACAAGGATTGTCAAGGATCCTTTTGATGGCAAGCATCTTTCCATCGATAACCTCAAGTTTGTAAAGGATGAGAACTGGATCCAGTTCGAAGTGAAAAGCACCCAGGATGTGGAGAAAAAAGATACCACCAAAAAGGCCCCATCCACCAAGGAAAAAAAGGTTTTTTATTTTCAGTACAATATCACGCTCGATTCACTTGTTGAGTTGAAAGACCACAAGAAACCAACGCCAAAGCCTTCATGGGCCAATGTTTCACCCGATCAGCAATGGGTGGTTTTTGCAAAGGATTTTAATTTGTACAGGATGGATTCCGCCAACCTGAGAAAAGCCATGGCAAAAGAAGATGACAGCACCATTGTTGAGGAAAAGCTGACCACGGATGGGATTGAAAATTATGGATTTGGTGAATCATTTGGTGAGACCAATCTTGAAAAGGCGGCAAACCGCAAAAAAAGAAAATTTGCAGGGGTGATGTGGTCTCCGAATTCAAAACAATTTGTGGTTACTAGGACCGACAGCCGTAATGTAAAAGACCTCTGGGTGATCAACAGCATCGCCGAGCCACGTCCTACTCTGGAAACCTATAAATACCATATGCCAGGGGAGAAGGAAGCACCCATCAGGGAGATGATGGTTTTTGATATGGCATCAAAAAAAATGGAAAAAATCAACGCCTCACAGTTCAAGGACCAGGAGCTTAGTGCATGGTCTGCGAATGTTGAAAAAAGGACACGAGATGATGAGCGCCGCCCTATGATCTGGATGGGCGATGATACCAAATTTTATTTCAGCAGAACAAGCCGAGACCTTAAGAGAATAGATGTTTGTGCGTTTGATCTTGCGTCCAAACAAGTTAAGGTGTTGGTGGAAGAGCGGATGAATACTTATCTTGAATTGCGCAAGCCACTGTTCTTCAACAATGGAAAGGAATTCATCCATTGGAGTGAACGCGACGGTTGGGGGCATCTCTACCTCTATGATTCTTCCGGTAAAATGAAATCACAGATCACCTCCGGGCCATGGCATGTGGAGGAAATGGAGGATATTGATGAGAAGACAAGAACCCTTTATTTTACTGCCAATGGCAAGGAGGTCGGGGAAGACCCGTATTACCTGCATTTGTACAAAACCGCACTTGACGGGAGTGGTTTGAAATTGCTGAACCCCGGAGACCATGATCACAGTGCCAACCTGGATGATACCAAGCGCTTCTTTGTGGACAATTTTTCAAGGGTCAATACTGCGCCAGTTTCTGCTTTGTTTGATGTAACGGGAAAGAAAATCATGGACCTGGAAAAGGCCGATCTATCAGCGCTTGTGCATGCAGGCTATAAGTTTCCCGAACCATTTATCGCCAAGGCTGATGATGGTATCACAGACCTGTATGGAGTGGTGTACAAGCCCTTTGATTTTGATTCAACCAAGAAATACCCGGTTATTGCTTATGTCTACCCCGGACCTCAGACAGAAGCGGTGAACAAGGCCTTTGGAAGGGGAATGGACCGTGTGGACAGGCTTGCCCAGTTTGGATTTATCGTAGTGACCTTGGGCAACAGGGGCGGTCATCCTTCCCGTTCCAAATGGTACCATAATTATGGATACGGCAACCTGCGCGACTATGGATTGGCTGACAAGAAAGCGGTCATTGAACAACTTGGTCAAAGGTTCAATTATATGGACGTCAGTCGAGTGGGCATCCATGGACATTCCGGTGGAGGTTTCATGTCTACTGCCGCAATGTTGGTCTATCCTGATTTCTTCAAAGTAGCCGTTTCTTCAGCAGGCAACCACGAAAACAATATTTACAACAGGTGGTGGAGCGAGAAACACCATGGGGTGAGAGAGCAGATCTCTGAAAAAGGAGATACCAGTTTTCTGTATGCGATTGAAAAAAATTCAGAGCTGGCCAAAAACCTCAAGGGACATTTGATGCTCTCGCATGGTGATATTGACAACAATGTACATCCGGCCAATACCATTCGCATGGCCAATGCTTTGATCAAGGCCAACAAGCGGTTTGACCTGGTCTTGTTGCCGGGGCAACGACATGGCTATGGCGACATGACGGAGTATTTCTTCTGGCAGATGGGGGATTATTTCAGCAAATGGTTGCTGGGAGATTTTTCTCAGCCGGTAGACATCATGGAAATCAACAGGGAAGTTCAGCAGACAGGAAACAAAAAATAATGTTCTGTGATCTGGTTGTATTTTTGCAAGGATGAACAAAAGGATGTTGTTGGTTTTAATGTTGTTGGGTTGGCTGCCCCTTGGCCTGCTTGCCCAGTTGAAAGACACTACCATCAATGATCAGGGTCGTCAGGTAACCCTTTCACCGGTTGTGATCAGGAGTGGGACCAATGTGCCAGGCTTCATCAAGCGCGTTGAAAACGATACCACTTTTTACAAGGCATTCAAAAATCTAAGGGTCCTTAATTATTCTTCCCTCAATGACGTCCGCATGTTTGATCGCAAGGGAAAGGTAGAAGCCAGTCTGTTCAGCAAGACCAGGCAATGGGCGTCAAGGTCTTGTAGGGTTACCAAGGTAATTGAAGAAAAAACCACCGGCGATTTTTACAAGGCTGGCGGGGATTACAATTACTATACTGCCGAGCTCTATGCTTCTCTTTTTTTCTCAAAGGATACCGTTTGCGGTCAGACGAATGTGATCAAAGACATCAACCTGACCCTCAGGGGAAAGAAGGGTTTGGACAAGCACAAGGAACAATTGAAGATGTTGTTTTTCAATCCTGGAAAGGACATCCCGGGCATTCCCCTGATGGGAGACAAGGTCAAGGTGTTTGACAAGTCGCATTCTGATTTATATGACTTCAGTATCGATATCCAGGAGTACAAAGGCAAACCTGCCTATCTTTTTGTCTTGAAAATCAAGGAGGATCTGGCTTTTTACAAAAAAGACGATGTGGTGATCGATGAAATGACAACCTGGTTCAACTACGATACTTTCGAAGTGATGGCCCGCAATTACAGCATGAGTTACAACGCAGGGGTTTACAAATTCAATGTCTCCATGCAAGTAGAGATTGGGAAAATGGGCAAATACCTTTATCCCAAAATCATCCGGTACGATGGCAACTGGGGAGTATTGATCAAGGGAAAGGAGCGGGGCTTGTTTACTGCAACCATTTATGACCTTGAGGTCAACTGAGCATTGTTGGAATAGCCCCTCCATTTTTGGATAACCGCCTTCATGTCATCTGCCAGCTCACTTTCAAAAAGCATTTCCTCTCCTGTAGCAGGGTGAATGAATCCAAGTGTTTTTGCGTGAAGGGCCTGTCTTTTACACAAGTCAAAACAGTTGTCAACGAACTGCTTGTATTTTGTAAAAACGGTTCCTTTTACAACCCTGTCTCCACCATATACATCATCATTGAAAAGGGGATGCCCGCGGTGTTGCATGTGCACCCTGATCTGATGGGTTCTTCCGGTCTCCAGCCTGCATTCAACAAGGCTCACGTATTTGAGGTCTTCCAACACTGTATAATGGGTGATGGCATGTTTTCCGTGGTCTCCATCGGGAAAAACATCCATCAATTTTCTGAACCTTGGGTGTCTTCCAATATTGCCCTCAATGGTGCCTTCCACTTCGTCAAAATTTCCCCATACCAGGGCCATGTACCTTCTTTTTACTGTATGTTCAAAGAACTGCTTGGCTAGCTTTACTGCTGCCAGCTCAGACTTGGCGAGCACAATCAGGCCGGTGGTGTTTTTATCGATGCGGTGCACCATGCCAAACCGGGGTAGTTTGGTTTCATCAAGGTCAGGTTGTTGCTCGCGCAAATGCCAGGCAACTCCATTGATCAGCGTTCCGCTGAAATTGCCGGAACCCGGATGGACCACCATGCCAGCGGGCTTGTTGATCAAAAGAATATGGTCGTCTTCATAGACGATGTTCAATGGTAATTTTTCAGGGATGATCTCGTAAGTAACAGGATCAGTATCAGAGTAGAAAATAATCTGGTCAGCAGGTTTTACCTTGTAGTTGGCCTTGATGGCTTGGTTGTTGACCAATACCATGCCATTGTCAATGGCCCGCTGGATCTTGTTCCTGGAGGTATTGACCACCCTGTTCAAAAGGAACTTGTCAATCCTCAGGGGTTCCTGGCCTTTGTCCACTTCAATGGCCAGTCTTTCATATAATTCTTCTGATCCTTGTTCAACGATTTCCTCACCCATCATTTCATTGCTGTTCTCCTGCGGCATAATGCGTATTTTTGCAAAGTTAACGTCTTTGTACACCAATTGAAGAAACATGCAGCAAGCGGTATATGTTAAGGACCTTGGGAACATGGAATATGGGGATGCCTGGCGCGTGCAGGATGCGCTGTTGCTGGAGAATACGAACAAGAAAATAAAGCTTGCAAAGGGAGAAGATGCCGGTGAAACCATTCACCACCTGCTTTTTTGTGAACACCCACCCGTGTATACGCTTGGAAAAAGTGGTAAGGAAGAACATGTATTGATCAGCAAAGAGGAATTGGCCAAAAGGAATATTGGTTATTATCCGACCAACAGGGGAGGAGACATCACTTTTCATGGGCCTGGTCAGGTCGTAGGTTATCCCATCATTGATCTTGAAAAATTTTTCACCGATATCGGCAGGTACCTGAGGTGCCTGGAGGATGTCATCATCCTCACATTGGACCATTATGGTTTGAAAGGAGACAGGAGCCCCGGGGAGACAGGTGTCTGGTTGGATCCATCCAACAAAATGATGGCAAGAAAAATATGTGCGATGGGGGTCCGTTGCAGCAGATGGGTTACCATGCATGGGTTTGCACTGAACGTCAATACCGACCTCAACTATTTCAGTTCAATTGTTCCTTGTGGCATTCCCGATAAACAGGTCACTTCCTTGCAAAAAGAATTGGGAAGGGAAGTTGCCATGGAGGAGGTGAAGGCATTGATCATGAAAAACTTTGAACAGGTGTTTCAGTGCAACATCATCTTCCCTCAGGAGGGATGAAAAACCTGTTTTGTTCCCTTAATTTTTCATCTTCATAAAGGTCATATTTGAACCAGCCGCTGTGCAGAAAATTGGAGCGGTCAATCAGCAGTTGAGGCTCTTTGATGTTTCTCATGTGAAACATGGGGGTGCCATCTTCCTTGAAGACCCGCAGCGTAAATTTCTTTCTGTTGGCATCTGGCAGAGCAATGATCAGGTTTCCTTCACCATTGGTAAAAATAAGCCCTGAAGGGGTGAATACATTTTCGTTGATGTTTTCATCAATTTTTCCATTCAGGTTGATGCCCATTCCCGGATCCCTTTTAATTTTAAGCGCTTTGTCGGGTGTTGGTCCAGGTTTGCGATTTTCATCAATGGTATCATGCTTCAATTCAATTGAAACTGTCGTCAATGGTACATTGCGGGAAATCATTGAAGAATCTTTAAGCGGTTTTTGGGCAGCAGTAAATAGATACCTCCCTCCCGGGTTTACATAATAGATCCTGTAATAATTATTGGCTGCGCCAGGCTTTTTATCCACATAGCCATTGGAAACTGATGTCGGGTCTGGCATGGATACAATTGACCTGAATCCTGTCAGTGAATCTACAGATCGCTGGATGATCAATTGTGTCAACTCTGGATGAGGATTGAGCCATCCAATAATCACCATTCCATTTCTTTCTTTCACGCTAAAGGCAGGAAGACTGTCCTGCGCTTTTGCTGTTTCCAATGAAAGCAGTAGCTGGATGAAACAAAATAAAACGAATTGGTTTTTTATAGACATTGGTTACAAAGGTAATCTCCTTCAGTTAAAAAATAAGCTCATTGTTATGAAGTGACCTGTTTCCCTGTAGGCCACCGCTGTGAATTAACAATATCTTTGAGCTGCTAGCAAATGCACCAGCTTCCATCATCCGGTAGAACGCATGGATTAGTTTTCCTGTATAGACAAAGTCGGTGGGAACATGGTGGGTGCTGAAAAAATCATTCATTGTTTGAAACAAGAGTGGATTTTTCTTGGCGTATCCACCCAAATGAAAATCGAATTGTATCTCAAACCGCTTGTCCTTGATCTCATCCTCAAGCAACAACTGCTTGATCTCATCTAAAACGCTGTAATTATTTTTAAGCACTGAAATCAATGTCAGGGCTTGGTGGGGTGCTAGTCCTGCAATCAATCCCGCTGCCATTGTTCCTGTGCCACAAGCGGCAAGTACAATGTCAAATGTTTCAATACCCGGTATCTCCATGATCTCTTTTGCCCCCAACATTCCCATTCTACCATATCCTCCATGTGGAATGATCGCATGGTTGGGATGGGTGGTTGAAAATTGGTCAAGTTCAATTGCATCGAAATCTTCCCTGCTCATGAATTCAAGTTGCATGCCATAAGAAATGCAGTCCAACAAACTCTGGGATAGTTTGTTGGGCAATTCTCCTCTCACATATCCAATCGATTCCAGGTTGTTGCGTTTTGCTGCAAAGGCAGTGGCAACAAGATGATTGGAAAATGCTCCTCCAAAAGTCAACACACCTTTTTTGGCATTGTCCTTTGCCGCAGCAAGGTAGTGGTTGAGTTTAAAAATTTTGTTTCCAGAAACAATGGGATGCAGCAGATCCAACCTCAAGATAGCAGCAGTGATGCCATGTGAATGAACCTGTTTGTCATTGATCGGTTGTATGATGTTTTTTTCTAACATGATCCTTGCAAAGGTCGTATTTTGGTGCTTTGAAATTTCGGACTAATTTCGCACCATAAATTATCTCGCATGAAACCATCGTTGTTGATATTAGCGGCCGGCATGGCCTCCAGATACGGAGGAATGAAACAGATTGAAGCATTTGGTCCAGAAGGGGAAACCATCATGGATTACTCCATTTACGATGCCATCAGGGCGGGGTTTGGAAAAGTGGTTTTTGTGATCAGGGAAGATTTTGCAGAACAGTTCAAGGCCATCTTTGAGCCGAAATTAAAGGGAAGAATTCAGACCGAATATGTATACCAGCATTTGGATGCGCACCTTGATGGATACCAACGAAGGGAAGACCGTGCCAAGCCTTGGGGAACAGCCCATGCCGTATTGTGTGCTGCAGATGTGATCAAAGAACCTTTTGCAGTCATCAATGCTGATGATTTTTATGGTCAGGATGCATTTGTCAAGGCTTACACATTTCTTACCCGTGCCTGCAATGCAAAGCACTACTCCATCATCGGATATCAATTGAAGCAAACATTGTCCGATTATGGTACTGTCAACAGAGGGGTTTGTACCGTTAATGAAATGGGCGATCTTATTGGTGTGACAGAGCGGTTGAATATCGCAAGAAAAGATGGTAGCGTGGGTTGCGATGACGGCCTTCAACCAGCTGAATTGTCTGAAGACACTATTGTTTCAATGAATTTTTGGTGTTTTGACCCTTCTGTATTCGCATACTCCTCAAAATTGTTTCAACAATTTCTTGCAGAAAGGGGACAGGAAGAAAAGTCAGAATTTTTTATTCCCATTGTTGCAGACCAATTCATCCAGGATGGAGAAGGCAGGGTAGAGGTGATCCCAACAAATGCCATATGGTTTGGAGTAACCTACAAAAATGATGCTCCTGCTGTAAAAGCTGGCATTGATAAATTGCTGGCAGAGGGAGAATATCCATCTGGTCTTTGGCGTTAATGCGGCGGCGCTTAACCCAGGACAACTTTTACCATGTAAACATGGTCTTGTACTTTTTTGACCTGTTGGGTTCTGTTGATTCCTTTGATGGCAGAACTGTTGCGGAGTTTGATGTTGATGTCCTTGTCAGCTTCTTTCAACGTTTCAACAAGTTGAAAAATATTCTTTGTTTTGGTTGCAAACACAACACCATTGGCTGAGGCCTGACGGGCGTTCAAGATCCCGATTACTTCTCCGTTTTTGTTGAACACCGGGCCTCCACTGTTTCCAGGATTGGCGGTAATCGTGATTTGGCAAGACATGGTGTCTCCCTCAAGCCCCGTCCTTGCACTCAAGTAGCCTTCATTGTAGACAATTTCATCCTTGGGGAATCCAAGGGTATAAACGGCTTCTGACAAATCGGTTTGAAGGCGGGTAAAGCCATAAGGTAATTGCTTTGGAGACTCAAAATCCTGGTCGTTGATCTTGATCACTGCAATATCAGAGTTGGCATCTTGGTGAACGATTTCAGCCAGTAAGTCTTCACCCTGAATGCTTTGTACATAAATCTTTTTTGCGCCTTTCAGTACGTGTGCACTTGTAACAAGGTACCCTTTGGGATCTATCATGAAACTGGTGCCCCCAAATTTAACATCTGAACCTGGGGCAATCTTGGTTTTGAACTTGTTGAACTCAGCACTTTGGTTGCTGGACTGCTTTTCAAGGTTGCTTACCTTCCTTCTCAGCTCTTCAATATCCCTGAAAGGGGTTTTAGGGGTAAACAGCGTCATCATACCACTGATGAACAGTGCAGTAATGCCAGCAATAGAGGCTGCTACAGCAACCACCCTGCGGTATTTGTTCCACATGTTGAAGATGCGGGTGCCAGTTTTCAGCTGGAGTTCTTTGATTTCTCCAGACTCCTGCATGGTATGGTGCGTGTCGTAGAGGTTGGACTTGAACCTTCTTATTTCACCGTAGCGCCCCATTTGTTCAAGAAAATAATGGTATTCTACTACTGTTTGATCCAATTCTGGATTATTTTTCCTCATTTCCTCAAATGCATGCTTCTCATCAGGGCCCATTTCCCCTGTGAGATACCTTTCAACCACTTCCGCCAACTCGAATTGTTCCATTGTATATGTACTTAAGCGTTTTTATATTGGGCAAAGAAGAGCTTTTTCAGCCTGACCAGGCATTTGTATTTCTGGTTCTTTGCATTGTCTGCGTTGGTGTATCCAAAGAAACCTGCTATTTCCAGCATGTTTTTCCGGTGTACATAAAATGCCTCTATAAGGCTTTTACAGGGCTCTCCAATCTTTCCCATGGCTGTTCTCATGGTCTGGTACTGGAGGTTCAGTTTATCATGTTCCTCAATATCATCCTCCACCTGTACAATTCTATCAAAATTTTCAACCTGCGTTTCAATTCGTCTGGAATGTTGTAACTTCTTGAGCCACAGTCTTCTACATACAGAATATAGGTAGGTTCGGATCTGACAGGTCA
>Ga0222712_10002545_pt1 | contig 20736 bp, 17 predicted proteins | sample C33_657DmetaG_FD_165043 | JGI IMG/M metagenome (GOLD analysis project Ga0222712, IMG submission 165043) | Estuarine water microbial communities from San Francisco Bay, California, United States - C33_657D | ecosystem: Environmental > Aquatic > Marine > Unclassified | place: USA: California... | reverse complement strand
GTTCTAGATTACTCTGAGTCAATAACTGCTCAGACTGTGTACGGTATTTCTGCTGTTGCAAGTACAAAAACAATTACTTTGTACTGTCCAAGCCATGGATTCTCTGATCAGGACTTGGTAAAACTTGTGATACTTCCATCATCTAAATATTCAAAATACGTTCCTAGTAATGAGCAGCCAGTAACTATTTCAAAAATAGATGATGATACTTTTAGCTACACAGTAACTTCAACTATCTCTAATATTCCTCTGTCTGGGACGATTACAAATATTACTTTTCCGGTCTCTGGAACTGTAAGATTTACGGCTACCAACAGCTTTTCTGTAAATGATAAGGTAACTATAAAAAACGTACTGCCCGATGTGTATAACTTTAACGGTGCAACTGTAACTGCTGCAACTGGAAGCTACTTTGAGGTCTCAAGCACTGAGACATCTGCTTACGTATCTTCAACTGGAGTGGCTATGATAGCTTTAAGTCCTAACGGTACTGCAGTATCTGCACCATACGTGGCTATTACTCCTGTTGTATTCTCTAGAACTTATGGAGAGTTCCCTAATAACACTGATATTGGTGGACTTGATTTTGATGGAACTACGTATAGTGGAAACTTCTACCCAAACACTATTGTTCGTGGTAGCGATATGATCACTCTTGATGCTCACATGGAGCAATATAGTAACTCTGTTAATGGTTTTAATTACCGAATAGATTGCACTCTAGATACTTCAGGCTCGGAGAGCACTTTTAAACGTAAGTTTGTTTTAGTTCCAATAACTCCTACTACATTAAAAGAGTACTTAGCTACCAAACCTAATGGAGTACTCCCTACAGGTGAAGTTGCTCCACCTTATGCTTTTGGTGCAGATAAGATCACATTTGAGCACCCCGGTAACGTAAAAAATGTTAACTTTAGCGAGAGTGCTGAAAACTCTGCTACAAGAATGTTTGTTTCTGGTAATAATGGTGCAGGAGATCCGAACTCAGTGGCTAGATTTTCCGGTGCTGCTGATAATGATCTTCTTGAATCTGGTTGGCCTATTTTAGATAAAGCTGAAAAGATTGACTGGCCTACTCAATACAATCCTTTAGTTATAACTGTAAACAGAGATAACTGGGGTAACTACGATGCTGAGGCAGATTTTTATGCAACGGCTAAGAGATTCTTGTATCAATCTAGACCCCCTCAAGGTGACTTTATAATTAGAGTTAATGGATCTCTACCTCCAGTTATCGGGTCATATAATCCTGGAGACTGGTGTCAATTAATAGTTGATGATGAAGCTGGATTCATTAATAGTAGATTAGCTAGCGTACTGGAACCTAGAAAAGATGTCATTCTTAGAAGAATTGACAATATCAAAGTTTCAGTTCCAAATAGCCCTGCTTTTCCTGAAGAAATCGATTTAACCCTAGTTACAGACTGGGAGGTGGACAAGATTGGCAAATAGACGTATACAGAGGTCTAAAGGATTATCTGACTATTTAAGAGCTATAAATGAAGACGTAACCAAGCTAAATAACAGAAATCACGTAACTTCTATTGCTGCAAATGCAATTGGATCTAATGAAATTGGCGAAGAAGTTATTTTAAATAACAAAGCTATCTCTAGTTCAGACTACCTTCCAGGAGTTTCTGGTTGGAGAATTGATGGTTATGGAAACTCTGAGTTTGCTAACGTCTACGTTCGTGGAGATATCAATGCTTACTCTGGAACTATTGGTTATTGGAATATTAGCCAGCCTTTAGTTACTAGAACATTTGGGGATTATGTAATTAGGGGAACCCTTTTAGAGAGTTCTGATCTAGGTTTAACAGATGATGATGTAACTTCCGGAACTTACGTTGGTCTTTTTAAATCTTATATTGATGAGCAGATCAGCGTTTTATCTGCGTCTAGAGATTCTGAAATTGCAACAATAACCGTTGCCGATCACAACTATTCTGTTGGCGATTATGTCAAAGTTAGAGTTATTGAAGATTCTAGTTTTGATACTGATTCTTCAATCATTGTTGACATAACTGATACTACATATAAGTATTATAGTCCAGGATCTGATACAACAATAGACCAGGCTTCTGGGTATTCTATCCTTGATATTAGAGATATTGCTGGTCTTTATCTTCGCGACTATTCTAAATCCGAGTTTGATTACGGATACTTCTCAAACACTGGTGTTGCTTACGTTTCTGCCGAGGATATCAACTTAATTGAGAATCCAAGCTTTGAATATATTGACTCCGGAAAAACTCCTGTAAGTAGCTCTTCTTCATGGACTGCTGGTGTTGGTGTAACTTTTGCTTTAGAGCATTTTAATGACGCTACTGACCCTCAGTATCAATACGATAGCAGCTATGGTGGTAGCGTATCTTGGTCCAGTTCTTTGTCTACATACCTTACTGGAACAGTGGATTATTTAGTAGGAAATTCTTACAACATATTTAAATCTGGAAGAGTTCTTTACTTAGGTATGACAATGTTTCCGTTATATACGGCTACAAGAGCTGTTCCTACCGCGGTTGGTAGATACAACAGTAGCGGATCTCTTTACTGGAGAGTAGACACATCAACTGCTCATGGTTTGTCTGGAGGAGATACTGCTCTCCTTGACTTTGAAGGGTATACTTACGACTCGACTTATGGGGAGAATATTGATTTTATTCCTCGTAACGTTACCGGTGGTGTTACCAGAACTTACACCGTAGCGTCTTCCCCAGCTCCGACTTCAACTAGATTCTATGTAGATTCTGGGTACAGTTTCTCCGCCACTATGGGTGACGGTGTAACTCCTATTTATATTGCTAATATTTCACCAGTTAACACCCATACTGTAGATTTTGGTACCGATGCATATGGAACTAGGCCTGGAGCATATGTTTACAAGGTAATAAATGCTGCCTTTAATCTTTCAGAAATTAGATTTAGATTTTCTAATGGATCCACTGTAGCTATTTCAGATGTTGCATCTATTGCAACCAAATCTTCATGGGAAACTCAATCTAATAAGTATCTGATATCTGATCCAACATTGTATGCTCTTGGGTATAACGATGCCAGTATTGGCATCCCTTACATGTATAAGTCGATTCAAACGATTATAGATGCAAATTCTTTTGACTCTACTTATAAGTCTCTTGACTCGACCGGTTATGCAGCTGGAACAGATGTCTATATTGACATACCAGCTTGGGCATATTACCACGATGGTGCTGGTTATTTAGGTGCTTCTCCTACAAAAATATCTAGCTTTACATATATTGTAGACAATCTATATATGTCTACGACAACAAAGAGTTTCTTTGGCGGTAGTCTTGCAAACGTCAGATGGTATTCAAGTACTGATGAAACACCTAGCTATGACCCTGCTCAAGCTTCAATTGAGGGTACTAAACAGTGGTTAGATATAAATCTAGATACTCAAACTGCGTATTTAGATTATTTTAACTATCTTGGGCTAAAGCAGTCTAATTTCAGTAGATCTATGTTGGTGTCTCCTAATATTACTACATCAGATTCGATATCGGCTAAGGTAGTAATTCCTACCGACTATGAAACTCTTACATTTACTAGCGGTATTTATAGATATATAAATAATGGTGGAGACTACATTGATCTATCTTCTTCATTAAAAACCATTACCGGCGATAGAGATACTGGATTTGAACTGACCGCCGGTAAAAAATATCACACTGGTGTTTCAGATACCATATTTGCTGAAGAATATGCCTTGATTGCCGGATACTGGGATGAGTCTGCAAGTAGTTCAGTTGTACAAATTAAATCTAAAAAGTTTATAGTTTCTGGGGGTGGAACTACAGATGTAAATACAGATCGTTTAACTATAGATTATAACGGTGTAGTTATCTCGGGAAACCTTACTGTAAATGGAACTACAACAACTGTAAACTCGACAACAATCACCGTTGACGATAAAAATATTGAGCTTGCAAGCACTGCATCGCCTTCTGATGCTTTAGCAGATGGGGCTGGTATTACTGTAAAAGGTGGTACAGATAAAACCTGGAACTGGGTAGACGCTACAGACTCTTGGACTTCAAATCAAAGTATTGATATTGTTTCTACTGGAACTGCGTACAACATTGCTGGAACTAGCGTACTAAACGCAACAACTCTTGGATCTGGAGTTGTAAACTCTTCTCTGACAAAAGTTGGAGCTTTATCTGGCGGTACTGCTGGATTTGTAAAAACAGATGCTAGCGGAAATCTCACTTCTGTTACTACTGCTTCAGTAAACCCTACAACTACCAAAGGTGATTTAATCTATGCTTCAGCTACCGGTACTCCTGGAACTTTGGCTAGACTTGCAGTTCCAGCTACTAATGGTTATGTTCTTACCTATAACTCAACCTCTGGCCTTCCAGAATGGGCAGCAGCCTCTGGCGGAGGTAGTGGTACCGTAACTAGCGTTGGTATGTCTGTACCTACTGGTCTTTCAGTTACTCCTTCAAGTATTACCACAAGCGGAACTTTTGCAGTTACTTACTCCTCTGGTTATGCCATTCCTACTACTGCATCTCAAACCAACTGGGATTCAGCATACACCGATCGTCTAAAATGGGATGGTGGATCTACAGGTTTAGTTGCATCTACTGGTAGAACTTCTCTTGGAGCTACTACCGTTGGTTCTAACTTATTTACTCTAACTAACCCTACTGCAATAACATTCTTAAGAATAAATGCTGATAATACTGTAAGCACCCTAGATGCTTCTACATTTAGAACGGCTATTGGTGCAGGTACGTCTTCCACCACTGGAACGGTGACATCTGTAGGTCTATCGCTACCGACCGGTCTTTCAGTTACTCCTTCTAGCATCACTACTAGCGGAACATTTACAATTAGTTATTCTGCTGGTTATGCTATCCCGACTACATCAGACGTAGCAAATGGCGTGACCGCATATGGCTGGGGTAACCACGCTTCTGCTGGATACTTAACCACATCGGTCGCAGCATCTACATATCAACCTCTAGACACAGATCTTACAGCTATTGCAGCACTAACTGGTAGCTCTGGATTCTTAAAAACTAATGGTGCTGGAACCTGGTCAGTTGATACTGCTACATATCTAACGTCGCTTGGTGTTGGATCTTCAACCCAAGCCTGGGATGCAGATCTAGATGCTATCTCGGCAATCTCCACTACAGGAATATTAAAACGTACTGGTACAAACACTTGGGCTACAATAACGGATAACTCTACTAACTGGGATACTGCGTTTGGTTGGGGTAACCACGCTTCTGCTGGGTATCTAACTACTAGACCTTATGTTGGACAGACTCAGACAACAGCTTCTGGAACAAACATGGCTATAACCGGTATAACTTCGATTACGGGGCCTACCGGTACAACAGCAATCGATTTGAACAGTGCTGCAACAACCTCTGCGGCTTCAGGTGCAATCAACGTTATTACAGGTACTACAACTACTTCTGGTACAACTGGTGCCGTAACACTTAGATCTGGTAACTCAGCGGCAGCTTCCGGTGCGGTCACAGTGTCTACAGGAACTTCTGTAGGAGCAACTTCTGGAATCCTTACTCTAAGCACGGGTTCACTTAGCTCTGGTGCAGGTAACTCCGGTGCATTATCGATTGCAACAGGTGCTGCTGGTTCAACCGGTAACTCTGGTGCTATCACAATGGACGTCGGTACTAAAACAACCGGTACCTTTGGAACGATCACTATTGGTGGAACTAATGCTAGCGCAGTTACTGTTGGTAACGTCACTAATACTACAACTGCAACAATTGCTGCTAGCACAACTCTAAACTTAAACGTTCCAACAATTGCTACAAACGTCACTTCCGGAACATTAGCACTTTTTAATACAGGCTTAACCGGAACCTTGAACTTTGCAGGCGCGGCTACAGCAATAAACATTGGTGCTACAACCGGAACTCTAACTTTAAATAATCCAACTATTGCAACAAGCGTTACCTCTGGAACATTAGCATTATTTAACACTGGATTAACTGGAACCCTAAGCATTGGTGGGGCTGCTGGAACAATCAATATTGGTGCCTCTACTACAACTAAAGCTATCAATATTGGTACAGCTACAACAACAGGTAACTCATCTACAATACGAATTGGAACCGCTCAAGCTGCAACAACTAGCGACATTTATCTTCAAGGAGCAATATATGTAGGTAAAGATGTTTCAGGTACAGGAAACCAAACAGGGTATTCAACTACTATAGTCGCCACTGGCGTAGTTGCTACAGGTGCAACAGGAGATGCTACTGCAGGATCTTTAAGCATAACTTCTGGAGGTGCAAGCCTATCAAATATAAGTAACCCTGGAACTGCCACATCTGGAAACATTACAATGGATGTCGGTTCCTCAACAACTACTGGCGGTACACCACTATACGGAACAATCACTATAGGTCAATTTAATGCTAGTGCGGTAAATATTGGTAGGTCTGGAGTAACAACAACTATCAATGGTTCCATAGTAGCTAATACAGCAGCTACATCTACAACATCTCAACTTAGACTTGTAACCGGTACTGTTCCAACAACTGCATCACAGCAGTTTGGTATGATCTCTGCAGACGCTGAATCTATTCAACTTGCGACAACAAAAACTACAGGTGCAGGTGCAGGTTTTGGATTTATTCGTGCACCTCAGATGGTTTATGCAATAGCAAACTCTGGTGCTGCAACTACAAGCACTCCGGTAAGCCCATTTGCTAGCACCAATGACGTCTTATCCTCACTCGAAGTTAATAAGTACTATAGATTTAGAGGAGTATATTATGTTACTTCTACATTTACCTCTGGAACTGCAACTATTCAACTAGCATTTGCATTCTCAAATGCTCCTGTAACATTTAAGTACAACTATAAAACACATAAATCAACAGGGGTAACAGCATTCGACTTAGCTGGAATATCTACAACTAACGCAGCTACAACAGTTTCAGCGGCAGTAACAGCAACTGCAACATATGCTATACAATTTGAAGGATTTTTTACTAGTAACGCTACAACTGCAAGCACATTAACTCCTCAATTCCAAATGAGTACTACTGGTTCATCTACAATTGCCACTATAGGATCATTCTTTGAGATAGAAAAACTTAACTCAACTGGAGCAACTACTCCAGGTCTAATTGCCGGTAACTGGGCATAATAACTAAGGAAAAATATGACATTCGATATCCCATCAGAACAGAAAAAAGCTATTCTAGAAAGCAGACTTAACTCTCTAAATCTAGATGGCTATCAGTACGAGCTAAGCAAGAAGACAGCCGAGGCACTTGGTGATGGAGATGCAGCAGCTCAGGCGGAAAATGCTATGAATAACATAATTGCTACGATTGCTGTTGTTCAAGCTGAGCTAGACTCTCTAAATATTTAATTAGATTTTTTAGGTCTAGGTTCTTGTCTAGGGTCTCTAACAAAGACTACCCCTTGGTGCTTTAGCTCGCAGCATTGAGCTAGTTTCTGGACAACAAATACTTGTTTGCATTTACTGCATTGATATGGATCTTGTCCATTATTCTGTTTCACTCGGGGCCTTACGGTCTGCGATTTATACTAATTTATTATCTCACGTGTGTCAAAGTTTGTTGTGCTAGTATTTTTGTATAAAGTTACTATATAACTCTAGGAGACAAAATGACCGAATTTATTGGACTATCTGGATTTGCTAGATCTGGAAAAGATACTGCTGCTGACTATTTAGTAAAAAATCATGGATTTACAAGAATATCTTTTGCTGACCCAATGAGGGAGGCATTACTTGCATTAGATCCTAACGTGTCTTTTGGAATCTCTTCTATAAAAATATCTACTCTAGTTAGGCTAGGCGGCTGGGATACAGTAAAAGAAGATTATCCGGAAGTTAGAGAACTTTTACAACGGATGGGGACCGAAGTTGGTCGTAATCTTTTTGGAAAAGATTTTTGGGTAGATCGAGCTTTTAAAAAAGCAGAGCAGTATGACAAAGTTGTATTTTCAGATTGTAGGTTTATCAATGAAGCTGATGCCGTGACAGCTCATGGCGGGTCTGTGTGGCGTATCAACAGAGCCGGACTTCTTGCTCCAAATAATCACGTGTCTGAAAAAGAACTGAATGATTACAACTTCAATGTGATCTTTAATAATGACGGTACCCTAGAAGATTTTTATAATAATATTGAAAGACACTTGGAGCTTAAATGTCTGATCAAGGAATAGCACTTTTATACGCCCGTGTATCTACTCAACTACAGGTAAATGACGGTGTTTCGTTAGATGTTCAAGAACGTCAACTACGTCAAGCAGCTGAGCTAGCTGGATACACAGAGTTTGAACTTATTAGAGAAGAAGGTCGCTCAGGTAAGTCAATTACGGGCCGTCCGGCTCTTACAGCGGCTTTAAAAAGACTTGACTCTGGGACCGCTTCTGCTCTTTTTGTGACGCGTATCGACCGTTTAGCCCGTTCTACGAAGGATTTTTTGGGCATTATAGACCGTGCAAATGCTAATAAATGGCGTTTAGTCATGCTTGATCTTAATTTAGATACAGCCAGCTACCAGGGTCGTTTCGTGGTTACCATCATGTCTGCCCTGGCTGAAATGGAACGTGGCATTATCGCTGAGCGTCAAAAAGATGTGCATAAAGATCGTCGAGCTCGTGGAATTAAGTGGGGAGTTGATATGGGCCCTAAGAATAAAACTTCTGATGAAGTAAAAGATCTCATTAGAAGACAGAAAGATTCTGGTCTTTCGTTTCACGAGATAGCTAGACGATTAAACAATAATGGCGTACCAACCCAAAATGGAGGGAAATGGTACGCCACTACAGTTAAAAATATTTACGATTCTTTAGATTAATCTCTCTTCATAATCGTTTGAGCAAAGCTACCAGCAAAGCCATATGTTCCATAGTGAACTGTGTCCACCCATGGAGCAGCATAGATCTCTCCGCCCATTTCTTTCCACTTCTTGCAAAGATAGTAATCTTCTCCAAGAAGCTGACCATGCTCATCAAACTGCATGTCAAAGAATTGGGTAAGCTCACGTTCAACGTGCTTACCATTGTGCTGAGTTAGGTCCTTGTAAGTTCTGCAGTTAGGAGCCATTTCCTCAAATACTCTTCTACTGATGTAGACAAGTCCAGTACCTACTCTATCTACTTCCATAGGCTCAGTAATCTTAATTTCTTTATTGCTAGGAACTCTTCCAGTGAAGTATCCAGTGTACTTCTCAAGGTCTTCTTCGCCATTTAATGCAGCAGCTCTAACTTGCTCCCAGTTAATAGATTTCTTAGGGTAAATAGCTCCAATAAAATCTTTACCTGAGTGGATCATGTCTGCTACTGCGATTGGATCAAAGCCGGTATCTGCATCGACAAATAAAATTCCATCGGCATCTTTGTGCTGAAGCATGTCGTGAACTAGTGCATCTCTTGCTCTAGTAATAATGCTTTCATTGTGGATTGATGGGTAGAACAAAGAGTCTCCCATACTTGCAAGCGTAAAAGATAGCGGTAAAACGCTATGCATATACCCACCGTGACACATGCCACCGTACATCGGGGTGGCAATTGCTATTAACATATATCTCCTTAATTAGAGGAAGGGGCCTTTTCAGACCCCTTCCATGTCTTTCTCCCGAATAGATCCCAAGACACAATTACATCCTATACCACATTAATGGGCTAGACGTACCGCAACATTCCAATCTATTTCTTTGGATTCTACAGCTCTTGGAGCCAGAGTTCTATTCTTAATTTCAGCTTTAGAGCCTTGACCTAAAATCTGTAAACCTCTATCTGAAAGCTTTCTGTGAAACGCAATTTGAGTTAGTGGACGTTCACCACGTTCATCCGACCACATTCTATAAATTGAATACATCTGCTTGACTAAAACTGAAGCTCCCTCATTTTCACGAGTCTCTTCATTCAAGAACATCCCAATTCGGTCTTCATTCTTACGATAGATCTCAGCTGCCTCAGAAACGGCTGTACACCACCCTAGAGGGTCTCTAGCAGACGATCCTAGGTATTTTATGGCTCCCTCTACGGCCCAGGCTAAAACAGCCGGTAAACCGCCTTCAGGGTCGAATAGATAGGCTTTTAGATCTGGGTCCGGTGACTCAGGGACATTGCTCCATGGAATAGGTCTAATACGACGCCACATAGCATCATCGTTGATCATAGGTCGGTGGTTAGTTGTAATCCACAGCTTAGCCTGAGCCTTAAATGTAAATGGCTTTTCACCCGGAGAACGAGCAGAGATTTCAGATGAACCAGTCAACTTCTTGACTGCGTTTTCTTTTAGACGTTCAGATTCTGGAAGCTCGTCTACCCAAACCATGCGGCGACCTCTAAGCTCCGCCCAGTGGTACATGTCTGTGCTGCTAGAGCTAGCACCTGTGTCAGCAAGAATGCTGGAATCAAGTGGCCAAGCATACTGCTGAGTACCTAAAGCCTTGACAATTGCTTCAACAAAGGTGTTCTTACCGGAACCTGGAGGACCGTAAACCAAGAACATAAGGTCCTGATTGTTCAAGCCAGTAAGTGTGTAGCCAACTGCACGCTGAATCCAGTCCTGAAGCTCTTTGTCTCCACCGGTAGCAAAGTCAATAAACTGCTCCCAACGCATGTTACGCATTCCAGGAGTGTAAGACAGAGGGATACGCTTTGTGATGTGTAGATCTGGTCTACCTTTCATAAGCTCTCCGGTTTTAAGGTTGATTACACCATTAAGTACACCAAGAAGATATTCATCTCCATCCCAAGATTCAACTGTGGTGATTACTCGGCTATCCGAGTTAGCACTTTCAATAGCTGCATTTAATCTGCTATTTGATCTAACCTGGTTAGCCCACTTGATAACTTCACTACGCTTATCTTCATCTGGATAATTAACTACTTCAGTAGTAATAATTGTTGGTAAGTGTTTAGCTAGTTCTTTCATTCCAAGATCTTCAGCATCTGGTTTCCAGTACTGTCCGTCCCAAATAAACCAACCAATTCCCGGGGTATATCTGACCGATGATCCAAATGAATCTACTAGTCGACGTCCATTACCAATGTCAGATAGAGATCGGTTTCCCGGCTTTCCACCTTCAGCTTCTGAGATAGCGTCGACGTTCTTAGGGACATCGACATTTCCACTGCTAAACGCATCAGAAATAGATACACCGTTGTGAGCTGCTTCTGAAATAGAGTGGCCTACAGTTCCAACCTGAGATTGTGCTGTCGGGCTGGGGTCTGATTCAGGTTTAGGCTTAGCTGATCTAGACTCTTCTTGAGACCGGTTAGCCCAGTCTTGTAGTCCAGGCCAAAGTTTTTCTGTGATCGGATTTTCAGCAACAAAGTCCATGGCACGTCGGACGTGCATAAGGAGAGAGTTAACACCCTCTAGTTCCATCGGCGGACGTACTTTTTCGTAGTTGAACCGAATCATCAAAGTTTCAATCATCAAACGCTTTTCAGGAGTTTCCACTCCATACTTATTTGATAGAGCACATGCAAGCTTGTAAATATCTACTGCACGGGATCCTTCATCAATTCCTTCTTCAAGGATTTTTGTAATGTCGACCCGGTCACCTTTGTAGTCAAGGTCACCCATCCAGCTCCAGTCGCCATCAGCGTGAGATGACCCGGACTTGCGATTCTTTTTACGGATCACTTCCAAAAGTGCTTCAGGAGCTTCAGCCATTTCAATCTCCCATGGGGCATGGCCTGGTTTCCACTCATAGTTAACTCCAGAACCATGACGGCTAGGTGCAAGCATTACATATCCGTTGTGCTTGATGTCAATACCGTTTAGACCGCTAGCTTTTAGGTTGCCCACGAACTGCTCTGAGTTATCTACTTTAAAAAATAGGTGACGTCCACGTTCAGCTTTACCGTTATATGTGTATCTTCCGGTAAGTGCTTCTACGGTGTTTGGTAATGCACCATCTAGAAGTTCATCTAGTTTCTCAAATGATTCAATACCACCGGATCTAGGGTCAATATCAATGACTATAAATCCAGATGGTTGGCAAAATACACCAATGTTGTTGATAGGAGAAGTGCTCCACCAGTTATGAATAACTAGCTGGTCATCGGTGGCACGTGCGTTCCATTCACCAATAGCTGGGTGCTTGCCTACATCTTTAGGTTCACCGTGAACACCGTTACAAGTACAGCGACCGCCATCATCGATTCCATGACAAGGCAAAATCTTCCAGCCTTGCTGGGCATACCAGACGGATGCCTTAGCTAATTTTTCAATATGTTCGTTGTTAGATTCAGTCATGGTTAGTTACCTGCCATATTTTGTCGTTGCATAAAATGCCTCTCGATTGGAGCTGCACCTAAAACGGTACAGCAAAGACGTGAAAAAATCAAGTTGAAATGTAATTTTAATTACTTTTAGAAAATAAAGCGTAGCACGTCTAGGGCTAGTCGCCAATCAAAGGATAGGTTACAATTATACATAATATGTACACCGTCAATTAAGGCATCATTTTGATCATCGACCAAGTTTTTATGACTGCAGCAATCATCACTGCAGTCGGCGTAATCGTCGGCGGAATTGTAGCCGTCTATAGAATAGCACGAAAAATTGAAAGTGCTATTGGTTTGGATAGTAAAGGTAGAACCATTGCTGAAAGATTGGACCGAGTCGAGCACCAGCTTTGGGAGAATGGTGGCAGTTCTCTAGCCGATAGAGTCAATACAATTGAGTCAAGTGTTATAAAAACTCAGGCTGAAATTGGTCTAATTAAAGATTTTGTATTGGGCGTGTCGCCAGCCCCTGCCCCGGCTAGAAAAACTAGACTAAAAAAAGTTAGTTAATACCTAGCAAAAGTACAGAAAATGTACTAGTATTGAAAAGACATAAATGACACACTAAGGAGTACGCTATGTCTTTATCAGATAAATTAGCTCAGGCTTCAAAAAAATCTGGATCTAAATGTAAATTAGGAGCTTTGCTTACTGGCAATGTGCTACCTGAAAAAGATCGTAATTATTTGATTGATGTCTTATCTGTTCCTGAGGGAGATCCACGTAGAATATCTAATGTAGATATTGCTAGAGTCCTTCGAGATGAAGGATATGATATTTCAGATAGTTCCGTTGATCGTCATCGCCGCAAGGATTGCGGTTGCTATAGAAAGGTATCCTAATGGGTATTTCAGATAAGTTAGAAAATTTAGCAAGCCCTGGAGTTAACGGTTCTGATATCAAGGCTCTTAATACACCAGAAGATTGGCGACCACGTTTGGATCTTGACGACTCCAAGGGTGGTTTTGTTGTATCTAAACCACACCCAGTCGGCGAGATTCCTGACACAGCGGACGTGCTTAAGGACTTTGATCTTGATCCAAACTCTTGGACAGTAACTTCTTTACGTCGTTCTCGTTGGCAGACATATCACGGTGAGTGGTTAGAATCAGTTCGTGTAAACGTAACCCCATCTAGCCTTATCATTGCCGACACTTTAGATGCCGAAGCTCTTATTGACGAAGTTAAGAAGTGGCGTCCAGAACGTGGCATCAAAGTTGCCACAGGTAACGGTGCTTATGTTGTAGCTCCTAGCGATCAACAGATCGGTAAGAAAGCTAATGGTCAGGGCACTCAACAGTCTATTGATCGAATTCTTTACTTAACTGAAGCTTCAGTAAATAGGTTTAAGGATCTTAAAAAGATTGGTTTAAACTTAGGAACTATTGTTCTAGCTCTTCCAGGCGATCACGTCGAAGGTTTAACAAGTCAGAATGGACGTTTGCAGGGTCAAGCGGCATCTGACTTAGGACTAACCGAGCAGGTGCGTGTTGCACGTCGTTTGCTTATGGCACAAATCAAAGCTTTAGCTCCTTATGCGGAGCGTATAGTTGTTCCAGTCATCAACGGAAACCACGATGAAGTAACTCGTCAGGTTGCTGCCGATCCCGCTGATGGCTGGAACGTTGAAATTGCATCGGCAGTGCAGGACGCATGTGCTGAGAATCCAGCGTTACAACACGTCGAGTTTAGGTATCCATCATCCGGTCACCAAACTCTAACTGTTGATATCAACGGAACTATGCTTGGACTATTCCATGGTCACCAGGTTGGTAGGGATGTAATGAAGTATCTATCTGGTCAAGCAGCAGGTCAAACTGCATTAGGTCTTGCTGATGTTTGGATTTCCGGTCACTACCACAACTTTAAGAGCATGGATATTGGTCAGCGTTTATGGCTTCAGTGCCCAACTACTGATCCAGGTTCAGAATGGTTCCGTGACCGCGCAGGTCTGGAATCAAAGCCAGGTCTATTAACATTGGTTATGGGTGGAGATTACGAGCCTCGTGAACACATAAGTGTTCTGGCTGTTAATCCAGATCTTCTTCCATCTCGTTAAGATCTACGCCAGCTGCTTCAAGCTCTTCATTAACTTCTTCTTGAGCATCAAACTCTTCTTGTTTGTCTGCTGTAAGTTTGAAGTAAGCATTTACTGCATTGACGCTTGTTCTACTTCTCCATGTAAAATCACATAGAGTGCAGTTCACTAGTCTAACAGTTGACCATCTTCCGCCATCTGGATTATCTGCAATCAATGGTCTTAGAAATTTAGTCTTAGCTCCGCAGTAAAGACATTTAGGGAATCGATCATATCTAGTCTCAGCTTTATCTATGTTTACAGATAAGGTCCTTCTAATTTCATACTCATCATGTCCTCCCCAGATCCCCCAGATCTCCATATTTTCTAAAGCTGACTTGATACACTGTTTTCTAACTGGGCACACAAAACAAAGATTTTTAGCCTTCATCTTATCTTCGCTTTTATGCGAGAAGAAGTCTACATCTCTGTTTTCTCTTTTTGCGCATTCAGAATTTTCTTGCCAATCAAATCCGTTACTTGGTTTCCAGTTTGTCATATTATCTCCACCCAAGTTACGGCTTTAGGAGTTTTAACTACCTCTCCGTACTCGGTATTTCCGTGCTCGTTACATACAGTGGGGTATATTTCTTCGTCTATTTCTCCGGCATAGCCGTAAGAAATATGAGCTCTTTCAACGGCTTTATAGCCATCCCCTAAAGACACGACTATTCCGTCTCTTTGAAGTGCTGAAGCTAGAGCTCTTCTGATCAGATCTATATCAAGATCTACGTGGTCATACGTAAAGAAGATAATTGAAGAAGGTCTGGAGACAGCAAATCCATCTCCAGACCATTCAAACCATAGGCATTCGCCTGTACGTTTATCTCGCATAAGTAATCAACTCCACAAATTAATTGTACAGTTTTTTTCGTAAAAATGTTCGAAAAACGTGAGTCTATTTATAATTGTTTGGTAATTTAATCTCAGATCGAATTTAGAGATATTCCAGTCTTTACCTGGATATGGGCTGTAACTTTAAACTTATCTGTAGATTCAGAATTCTTTACTTTTAATTCTACAGATAGTTTTTCTGATACTTCAGTTACATCTAGTTTTAAATAGTCAGCGGCATAGTTTAAAGCTATAGCCTGTGACTCATAAAAATCAGATGCTTCAAATTCTAGTTCAAATGATGTACGCATTATTGGACTCTTTTCAGTAGGTTTTCAGGTTGATAGTGGGCAGATTTAACCGGAGGATTTTCTAGATCAGTTAGGTCAACAATGATGTCACCAGATCTGATAGCTACAATAACTCCTGGACGTCCGTTATGGATCATTCCAAGCTCTCCTGCAAAGGCATCGTTTTTTACTCTAACAATATCTCTAACTTTTAGAGCTCCTCTTTCTGCTTGAACGTACACTTCATCTTTAGGTGGTGCAACTAAAGAATGCTCTAGAGCAAGGTGCATAAATATATTAGCTATCTGCTCTGCGTCTTCACGCTTGAATTCTGGAAGTTCTTTCCAAGCATTTAATAGGTGAATTACAGCATTGCCGTTACCCATTCGAACATTTAAATTTCCTAACTGGTATTTAACCCAGTCCATGTTTACCTTCATGTTTATCCTTAATCTACTAGTTTTAATGCTTTTTCAAGCATCTTTATTGACTGTTTTTTGTTTGGTATCTTAGCTATATAACTTTCTCTTTGAGCTATAGCTATTAATACTCGTTTTTCTTCAGACATTGAATCTATAGTTGAAGCAAGTAAATTCCACTCGGCTCCAATAGATCCTGACTCTTCCCAGAAAGTTGCTACTGGAGTAAGACTATTTATTGATTGAATGTATCTATATGACCACCAGGTTCCTTCGTTTTTATACGGAGCTAGTAATATTCCTACAGATCTAGATATTTGATGTAGCACGTCCTTATCCGTAGCTCCTTTATTAAGTTTTGCAGGAGATACGGGTAGTCCGATAGTTTTTGAAACCTTTTTAGTCCAGATTGACTCAGGCTGATCAGCGGTCCATTTATAAATTCTATCTAGTTGCTCTAGTGGATCTTGGATTAGATAAGAGTCTAAGTTTAGATAGATTATTGATTTTTTAGCTAGTTCTGGAAGATTAAGTTCTTTATCTGAATAGCTTTGTTTCCAGGGTAGAACTGGCACTAGCGTAGTTGGCCAATCTTGATCCAATAAATTATCTATGGCTTTTAGAATATTTGATCTTAAGTTCTGATCAGAGACTACAGAAGAGTAGCCTTTTTTATTTGAAAAAAATTGTTTAGTTAGAGTCTCTGGATTGTTTTTTACAGATCTTAAAGTGGTGGCTATTTGAGAGACATTTGGAGCATCTATAAGCAAGTTAAGCTTTTCTGACCCCCAAAGAGAGTTAATTATGTTTAAGGCACCATAAATTTTATTTGCACTAAGGCTAGTGATAGGTGCAATTCCTACGATTACAGAATCATAGGAATCAAGTTCTTCTTTTGTTATGTCAATTTTAGGATCTCCCCAGACTACGGTATGTCCAGAATTTTGTAATGCTGAATTGATAGCTGAAGAAAAACTTAGATTTTTTGTATTAGCGTTTAAGGAAGACTGAGGTGCGGTCATACCAGTTAATAAAATTTTTGACATATAAACCTTTAATTAGAGGGGGGCACTAGTTTTACCTAATGCCCCCCGCAATTACTGCAGATTAGAACGGAGCTGCAGGTGGAGCCGGTGGAACTGCTACTCCAGCGGTGCTTGGAGCAGGTGGAGCTGGAGGAGCTGGAGGAGCTGGTGGAGCCGGTGGAGTACTTGCCTGAGCAGGAATAGTTCCAGCAGTCTGCTGAACGTAGTAACGCTTTAGTTCGTTACGCTTGCTACCGTTCCAGGTACGTGATCCAATCTGAGCACGGAATGTGCGGCCAATAAGCATTGACTCAATCTGTGCGTTAGTTGGGTTGTTGTTTGTGAAGAACTCACGAGGGAGTCCAAGTGCAGCCATCTTCGAGAAGAAGATGCCTAGAGCATTTGAGCTCTCTGGACTGATCACCAAGTTGTCCCAGACGCGACGCTTGTTGTGTGCGCCACCCTGAACTTCAGTAGTGATCTTGAACATGGTTTTGCCACTCTGTGAAGTGGTTGCGGAAGCTTCGATGACCTTTAGGTCATAGTCGCCATCTGGAAGTGGTTCGTAGTTACCGCCACTTGCAGTTTCGCCAGCATCTTTGACTAGGTCGCCCCAGTTGAGAGTACTCATATTTATAACTCCTATAGTTATTATTTAGGGTTTAATCGGCTAGGGATCTAAGCCGACTTCTTTTTCTCGGTCTGTGGACCGAAAATCATGTCGAGCATACGCTCAATACCGAGGTCTTGCTGTTCTACAACAGAACCTAGACGGCCTTGAACACGCTCACCAGCGTCATACTTGTCCGTACGTTCCACGTACATACGGCGTGCCTTGTAAGGCAGCTGAGTAGGGTCTGGGTTTGGAATATTTTCAATTGCAATAGCACCTAATACATCATAGAAGTATGGAGCTTGAACTGCAAGTTGACCCTGCAAGTAAGGCTTCATGTGACCGTTCTGATCGGCACGTGCCATTGCAGTCAGTACTACAGCCTCAAGAGGCTGAGTAGGGTGCATTGTAAGGTCACGCAAGTCACGAAGTAGAGCACCCATGTGGCGAAGTAGTTCGCCCCACTGCTGCATCTTCATCTGCTCTGTACCAGCGATGTTGTCCATGCACTTGACCTGGAGCTCCGAGATGGAGTCGATGATCAGAGACTTGAACTGGTGCTTACCGGCTTGTAGCCACTGGAAAGCTTTTAGAACTACATCGTAGTCACGTACTGTAACCACTACTGTATCCCAAGTGCCGTCAGCCACAGGTGGCTCCTCACGCATTGGGTCCCAATACTTGACGTTAATCGGGAGGAATCTGTGACCACCCTCGACGTCTAGCATAAGGCGAGGATATGGTGCTGTGACTGCAAAAGTTGACTTACCAACCTTTGATTCGCCATAGACCATGATAGTTAGTGAACGCTGTACATCTGACATGCTTAGTCACTACCTTTCTTTTCGTCTTGTGATTTGTAATATCCGTATGGATCGGAGACCTCATACATATCTTCAATAGCTGCTTCTGCTGATGAACCATCATCAATCATAGGGCAGATAGTGTAGAACTGGCACTTCCACTTGCAGTCCTTGGTAGGACGTGGGTAAGCGACAAAATTAGGATCCTGACCTGCATCAAGAGCTTTCTTAACACTCATCAGATCTGCAACTGTACCATGAATACGTTGCCAAAAAGCACGCATTGTAAATACATTGTGTCGAACTTCGATTTGCTCGTAGAACGGAGGCTTAGCGTTTGCAGTACGCTTTACCTTTTTTAGCATAGTAAATATACCACCCTCGGAACGTTCTTCCGGTGATTTGTTCTGGGCGTGTTCCAACATCATGTAAGTAAGAATTTGCTCGTTCATCTGAGCCTGGTTAGCAAAATCAGCGAATGATCCACCAACGGTCTTAAAATCACGGAACATGCGAACGCCATCAATCTTACGACGAACACGCATATCAAGTTTTCCTTGAAGAATAACTTCTCCGTCAAACATTGGCATTTCAATAATCTCTTCAGTAGAGATCATTTCAAGCTCGGCATCAATACCTTCATCATCCATCCACTGTAGGTAGCCTTCAAGCATAATTCTACCTAGTTCAGCTTCTGACTCAAGATCAGAGGTGTCTCTGTACTCAGCCACAAGAGTTTCCATATCCTTCTTTACAAGGGCAGCATGAGCCTCTAGAAGGCCTATTTCACCGTTAGATGAATAGTATTGATCTAGAGCTTCGTGGATACGAGAACCAAGAGCAAGAGCACCTGTGTAGTCTCTCTGCTTTGGCATAAGACGTCTGTAGTAGTTAAGCCACCACTTGCGTCGGCAATCTTTGAATACCTGAATCTCTGAGTTAGAGAGACGGTATGGTACGAGTTCTTGTGTAGTTTCGTCATTCATGGTTATAGCTTACCAGCCTTATCGTCTTTTAGCAACTGTAATAGTTTGTCTTTATCTTTAACAATCTGTTCAAAGTTATCAGCCTTAGTTTCAAGAACTTGGATAACACGCTCTTCGATTGTTCCCTCGGTAACATAATCCATCACAACCACTGAATCGTGGATCTCAGAACCGATTCTGTGAATACGGTCTAGAGCTTGCTTGTGATCAACTAGTGACCATGGTCTTTGTAGCATAACAAGTCTTCGAGCAGCTGTCAAGGTGACACCGACTCCACCTGCTTGTGCGGTGAATAGAATCCATTTTATACGACCGGACTGGAAATCGTCAATAGCTTTTTGGCGTTCATCTTCATCCTGAGCACCAGTAATCAAGCCGTGTGCAATACCTTCTTTAGTTAGACGTGCGCTCAGAAGATCAATCAACTGACGAGATACAGCACAAACTGCAACAGAGTCATCTCCGAAGTCTCCCTCTTTGATGTCATCCATAACAGCATCAACCTTACAGGATGGTTCTGCCAAAACTGCTTTAGGTTCGCCAGTAGCTTCATCTACAGACATTTCTGCAAATGAGCTAGCAAACTGTGACAGTCTAATAGTTTGAGTTAGAACACTAGGTGCTACAACTGCATCACCATTTTCAATCTCGGCAATCATGTTGTCACGCATCTGCTCGTAAGCTTTCTTCTGCTTAGCTGACATCTCGACATCACGACGTTCGAACATCATTTCCGGCAACCAAGGTAGTACACGAGCCTTGAGCATACGACGCATACGAGGGTTGATGGTTGCATGGAACTCGTCAGCCATATGAGGCTTTACTCCAAGAACCATCATTCCACCAAAAGCATTGATCATAGTGTCTACCATGCGATCAATCCACTTAGTCTTGCTAGGCCACTCTTCTGGAGAAATCCAGTGCAGGATTGCCCACATGTCAAGGACGTTATTGGCAATAGGTGTACCAGTAAGTGCGAAACGAATGTCAGCATCTCCGGTAGCTGCCCATAGAGCACGGGTCTGTTTGGACTTAGGCTCCTTTGAGCGGTGCATTTCATCGGCAATAACTGCTTTGAAATCGATTGAGTTAAGATCACGCTTGTGAACCTCACAGCGGTTTTCTGAAACTCTATCGTCATGTCCGCCACACTCTACGCAACGAGCAAGTGCTACTGATCCATAAGGAGCTAAACGTGAGTGAGAACGTAATGATTCCCAGTTGATTACATAGATATCTGCCGGAGTTTCAAACTGTTTACGACGCTGTGCAGCTGATCCTTTGATTACTTGCACTGTCGGGCCATCTTCTGGCCACCACTTAGTGAACTCACGTTGCCAGTTCTTTTTAAGAGTGTTGGGGCAAACGATTAGTGCAGGGAATACT
>Ga0222712_10002544_pt1 | contig 20736 bp, 16 predicted proteins | sample C33_657DmetaG_FD_165043 | JGI IMG/M metagenome (GOLD analysis project Ga0222712, IMG submission 165043) | Estuarine water microbial communities from San Francisco Bay, California, United States - C33_657D | ecosystem: Environmental > Aquatic > Marine > Unclassified | place: USA: California... | reverse complement strand
ATCCGAATAGCTTAATTTGCTTAATTCTAATCGCTTTTGTAAAATGGCAATCATCGCCTCGTCAATAGTATTCATTCCTTTTAATTAATTTTTTTACAAAGATAAGTTTTGAAATGGATTTTCCCTTGGGAATTTTGAGTCAAAATAAATATTTCCCTGCCGAGTATACAGTCCGCTGGCTAAGTTGTTGGCATACAGCAATCCAGTTCCTAATCCTTGCGGGATCAAGTCGGTAAACTGCCCTGTAAATTGGGCAATGGCCTGCAATCCTACGTTCGACTCTAATGCGGAGGTAATCCACCAACCAATTTTCTTTTCATTGGCCAAATTGATCCATTGCATGGTTGCCCCAAAGCCCCCTAAAAAACTAGGTTTGAAAATAATGTAAGCCGGCCTAATCGTTTCTAATACCTCTACGGAATCTTGTACTCCAATTAATTCCTCATCTAAGGCTATTGGGATTTCTGACTGCTTACATAAATGGGCCATTTCATTCCATTGCCCCGCTTTAATCGGTTGTTCTATGGAATGGATTCCGTATTTCGATAATTTTTCTAGCTTATATGCCGCTTCAGGTACGCTAAATGCTCCATTAGCATCTAATCGGATCGTCAACGCTTTCTCAGAATGCGAATCTCTGATCGATCGAATCAGGTCTATTTCAGACTCAAAATCAATGGCGCCTATTTTCAATTTCAAACAAGTTAAGCCCTCAGCTAATTTTGCTTCAATTTGTTTTTGCATGTATTCTTTCGAACCCATCCATATAAGTCCATTGATCGGTACGGGTGCTTGTCGGTCAGTAAAATCACTTGGAAAATAAATACCATCCCGTTGATTTAAATAATCAATGATGGCCATTTCTGCCGCAAATCGAAAGGAGGGTTGGTCAAATGGAATAGCAGAAATCCATGATGCTACTTCTGAATTGTTCCTAGGTAATTCTTTAGGTAAATGATTGACAGCCTTTTGGAAATCATCATAGGCATCCTCTTTAAATTCGGGGCTAAGTCCAAACAAAGGCCCTGCTTCCCCCAAACCCACAAATTCAGTATGGGAAGGATTTGATATTTGCAAAAAATAGCTATTTTTTTGAGTTAATATTCCCCGCGAGGTTCCCGCTTCTACGTGAAAATGTAAGGTTCTTCTTTTTACTTGGATTACGGGATTGGACATGCATGCAATTTATTATTTTCTTCTGAGTTTTGCTGCCTGATCAATTATTTTTAGCTTTAACTTGTCATGATGAGAACTATTTTAACCTTTATTCCTGCTTTGCTTTTTAAGGCTGTAAGTTCCTTACGGAATTTATTGTTTGATCGCCAAGTGCTTAGCTCTCAAAAATTCGCCTCCCCCTTCATTTTAGTGATTGGTAATTTATCCGTTGGCGGTACCGGCAAAAGTCCATTAGTCACCTACATAGTCCAACATTGGCCTTGGAAATCTGAAGTGGGTGTGCTCAGTCGGGGCTATGGACGTAAAACCAAAGGTTTTCAATGGGTGCAGCCATTGTCAACAGCCAAAGATGTGGGGGATGAGCCATTAGCCTATAAAAAATTATTTCCTAATGTGCCCGTTGCTGTTTGTGAAAAACGACCTATGGGTGTTCAAAAAATGGTAGATGTTTTTCCTTTTCTCGATACGGTCATTTTAGATGACGCTTTTCAACATCGTCGGATTACCGGAAATTTGAATATCGTTTGTACGACGTATTATAAACCCTTTTTTGAGGACCAAATGATGCCTATGGGCCGCTTGAGAGAATCCATTTCGGGTATTCATCGGGCAGATGCTTTATTTGTCAACCGTTGTCCTCCGGATTTTAAAGAACCTGAATTCATCCGGAAAGCAAGAAAATATATTCCAGATTCAATGCCTATTTTTTACACGCAAGTAAAATATGGTCAGATCGTTGGCCCCCAAGCTAAAAAAATCAAATGGCATTTGTTAGCGGGCATTGCTGATCCATTACCCTTTTCTGAATATGTATCGAGTCAATTTCAAGTTATATCAGAGCGTATTTTTCCAGATCATCATGCTTTTTCCTACGATGAGATAAGCGAACTAAATCAGATGGCACAAAAATTACCCGTTGATGAAGGGATATTAACTACTCATAAAGATTACATGCGCTTCATAGATTCATTTTCAAGCTTCCCTGACTTGAAAGAAAAATTACATTACTTGCCCATCGAAATGTCTTTTGTAAACCAAGAGAAAGAGTTTTGGGCTTGGTTGGCCAATAAAATGAAAAGGTAATTCCCATAAAAATATTTACCTTTGACCCGTGAAAATAAGGAGTATACTTATATTTTTTATGTTGGTTTTGCCCATTGCGTTGGCTCTAGGGCAAACTCCTATGAGACCACAATCTCCTATGAGACCACAATCCTCCGGACAGGGTTCAATGGATCCATCCCAACCTAATCCTAACGGTGGATTTCCTGACCCTAATTTGACCAAAACTCCCACTCAATCCTCCAAAAGTGGCCGAGCGGCGTTGGATGATTCGACCAAACAAATTTATGGCCCCAATTCTACACATTATTTTTTAGAAAGTGATATTCTAAATGCTAAACTAGTTGATCGAAATATCGACACGTCTCTTCATTTATTCCAGCGTTACCTATTTCAAGAAAAAGCCTATTTTTTAACAGCTAATCTTGGAAATGAAGGTACTGCCGTGCGAAATGTTTTTGTTAAATCTCCTGGTTCCTTGGGAACCCAATTAGGTTATAATGCCTATATGCCCTATGCCTTTGACACGGATGAAGTCAAATATTACAATACGAAATCACCATTTTCCGACATTGATTATAGCTTAGGGGGAGGTGGTCAAACCCGATTAAATTTCTCATTTGCTCGAAACATTGACTCTCTTTGGAACGTAGGTTTAGAATTACAGCGTGTAGTCGCAGATAAAGTACTAACCGATGCGGCGTTTAAAAAAGGGGATCCATTTTTATTAGGCCAGTGGGGTGTTTTATTGCATTCTAATTTTCGCTCTCGAAATAATAAATACCGCATTTTAGGACATTTTAATTATTTTGACCAAGGTATCAATGACCAAGGGGGAGTTAAATTGACCACAGGACAGACGCCAACGGCTGCCTTAAATTACCTCGATAACACAGCGATTTTAACCAACTCCACTAGCCAATCCAATGATCAATTTTTAAAGTTTCATCTATACCATGAATTTATTGGCTTCAAGGGCTTACAATTTTTCCAGCGATTTGACTTAGAGACCCGAAAAGTGAAGTATAGAGACATGGATTTTAATATGTCGCTGGCAGATCGTTTCTATCCTAAAACGTATATAAATTACATTCAGGCCCCTTCAGTCCCTGATTCGATGTATAACGAAAATCAATGGAGTTCATATAGTCATCAAACGGGCATTAAAGGCGTATTTAGGAAATTCATTTACCGAGCTCATCTCAAGCAACGTTACTGGTCTGTCTACAATCCTATGAATGATGCGAAACTAGATCGTTTTGAAAATTACCTAGGTCTCTGGTTACATCAGTCCTTCTCGGATCAAACAGATTTTACAGCGGAAGGAGAATATCTTTTAGGATCAGATTATAAGTTAGCTGCTCAGTTCACTTCCCCCTGGTTTTATGCTAATTTCCAACGTACCTCTACGAGCCCTAGCATCGCACAAAATTGGGTGCATAATATTTCGTATCGATGGAAAAATGATTTTGCTAATATTCAATTTGACGTATTAGAAGGAGGATTGACCTATCGGTCGAAACAGTTTTATGTCAAACCTTATGTCACCATTCAGCGCATTGGAAATTGGGTATATTTTGATTCATTGGCCAACGTAAAACAAACGAAAGAAGCCATTGGAGTATTTAGGACAAGTGTAGATCTAGGTGGAAATTTCGGGAAGTTTGAGTGGGGAACTCGGTTTCATGCTAATACAAGTACTGGACCTGATATTATACGAATGCCTAGTTTTGTGGCAAATGCCAACTTAGCCCTGAATGTGCAATATAAGAAGTTACTGTATTTACAATTTGGTATAGATCTTCAGCATCAATCCGCTTATTATGCAGATGCTTATATGCCAGCATTCCAACAATATCACCTTCAAGATAAATTTCAACTGCCTGCATTTGTCCAAGCCGATGCCTATGTTAATCTTCGAATTAATCGTGTCCGATTATTTTTCAAAATGTCCAATGTCACTCAAGGACTTTTAACCACTAACTATTACGCTGCCTACTTGCATCCAGCGATGGGTCGTGTTTTTGGGTATGGAGTTAAATGGCTTTTGTTTGATTAAATAAAACCCGATCAGTATACAGAAACAGGGAATATTTAATAAGTTTGTGCTTTACATAAACCTATTACATTATGTCTCAAATTACACGTCGGGAATGGGTCAAAGGGATGGCCTTGGCTACCTTGGGAACCGTTGCTTTTTACGATGCAAAATCCTTATCCCCTTCGAATTTTAATTTCTCTTTGGCCGAAGATCAAACCTTAGAATTAATCATGGGAGCCATTATTCCCGAATCTTCCATACCAGGTGCCATCAGTTTAGGAGTGCCCAATTTTGTGAAAACGATGATGAAAGATTGTTATGAGGTCAAAGCCCAACAAAGTTTCAAAAATGTTATGGGCGATATTCCCAAACTATTTTTGAATGAAAATAAAAAGGAAATATCCATGGCAAGTGAATCGGAAAAGGAGCAGTTTTTATTTCAATTAGAAAAAGGAAAACATGGGGTTGAAGCACAAAAAACTTTGGCTACCTTAAAAGGCCTAACGATTCAGGGATATATGTCGACTGAATACATTATGGTCAATCATTTAAATTATCAAATGGCTCCCGGATTTTTCAACGGCTGTGCCCCAATAAAGAAATAATTCATGTATATATTAAATAACGCAGAAAAGCGCACATACGGAGCTATCGTAATTGGTTCAGGGATAGCCGGTGGTTGGGCCGCGAAAGAATTTTGTGATAAGGGAGTTAAAACTTTGGTCTTAGAGCGAGGAAGAAAAGTGACTCACAATGAGGATTATCCAACTACTTTAATGAGTCCATGGGAATTTCCACACCGAGGACGTTTAACCCAAGAAGAGATCGACGCAAACCCGATTGCCAGTAAATGCTACCAGTTTAAAGAAGATTCGAAACACTTTATTGTCAAAGATAAAGAGCATCCCTATGAGCAGGATAAACCCTTTGATTGGATACGTGGGTATCAGGTAGGTGGCAAATCATTACTCTGGGCTAGACAAACTCAGCGTTGGTCGCAGTTCGATTTTGATGGTCCTGCTCGAGATGGATATGCCACGCCTTGGCCCATCAATTATAAGGATATTGATCCATGGTATTCGCATGTGGAATATTTTGCAGGTATTTCTGGTAATAAAGATGGATTAGATTCCTTGCCAGATGGCGATTTCTTACCTGGTTACGAATTGACTTGTGTGGAAAAGCATTTTCAATCTGAATTAAAAAAGCATTATAAAGACCGACATGTTATTTCGGCTCGTTGTGCCCATATTTCTGAGCCACGCGAAATACATCTACAACAAGGAAGAGGACGTTGTTTAAGTCGTAATTTATGCCAAAGAGGTTGCCCTTATGGAGGTTATTTTAGTTCAAATGCATCCACCTTACCCTGGGCAGCTAAAACAGGTAATTTGACATTGCGTCCAGATTCTATCGTGGAATCAGTTATCTACGATGATAAAAAGAAGAAGGCCGTAGGAGTTCGCGTGATTGACGCCCATACCAACGAAATGGTGGAGTATTACGCGAAAGTAATTTTTGTTACGGCAGCGGCTTTAAATACGAATGCCATTTTATTGAATTCAAAATCTGATCGCTTCCCTAATGGTTTAGGCAACGATAGTGGAGTGTTAGGTAAGTTTGTGGCTTTCCATAATTATCGGGCATCAATATCGGCTGAATATGATGGGTATTTTGACTTTAAGACGGAAGGTAGTCGGCCTACTTCAGGCTATATCCCACGCTTCCGCAACTTATACAAACAAGATACGAATTTCTTACGTGGTTATGCTGCTGGAATGAGTGCAAGACGTGCCAATACCACCGATCGAGATTCCGTAGGCGAGAGCTTAAAGAACTCGCTATTAAATCCCAAATGGACTAATTGGTCTGCTGGTTCTCACATGATGGGGGAAACGATTCCGAAGGAAACCAATAAAATCACCTTAGATCCCGTCAAAAAAGATGCACATGGTTTGCCGATCATGCACATGGATGTGTCATATGATGATAATGATGATAAAATGGTAAAAGATTTTATCGAGCAATTTACAGAGATGTATTCCAAAGCTGGCTTTACGAATATTCGTTCTCGAGATTCCAAACAAGCACCTGGTTTAGATATTCATGAAATGGGAGGTTGCCGCATGGGAAATGACCCTAAGACTTCGATGCTTAATAAATGGAATCAAATGCATGCTGTAAAAAATGTGTTTGTTAGTGATGGGGCGAGTATGACTTCCACCTCTACCCAAAACCCATCTTTGACCTATATGGCATTGACTGCTCGGGCTGTAGATTATGCAGTAAAAGAAATGAAAAAGGGCAATTTATAATGCATACATTTTTAAGTAAAACAGCAGCACATATTTTTGGGGAACACCCCATCGAAGAATTAAAAGATATTGCTATTGTGATGCCCTCGCAGCGTGGGGTACTTTACTTAAAAAAAGAGTTAGCTATTTTAGGGGATAGACCTTTTCTATCTCCTTCTTTTTTCACCATTGAGGAGTTTGCCCTCCAAATGACAGATTCTAATTTAATTGATCCCATTCAACTGTTGCTGAAGGCTTATGCCTGTTTTAAGCAGGTGGATGATCAAGTTGATTTTGATCGTTTTATTTCTTGGGGCCAATTAATGTTAAAGGATTTTGAAACGTTGGATATGTATTTGGTCGACCCGGCCCAAATATTTTCTTTTTTATCTGAAGTGAAATCCATTGAGCGATGGGGAAAAGAATATGGAGAAGATCATCCTGAAAAATTTATAACCCCACATACCAAATCCTATTTTAAATTATTTGATCATTTACTCGAGGTCTATATTCGTTTGCACGCAAGCTTAAATGATCAAGGTTTCGTTTATCGGGGCATGGCTTACCGAAAATTAGCCGACCATTTGTCCGATGGAAAAGCGTTACCCAAGATGTTTAAAAAAATATATTTTGTGGGTTTTAATGCACTTTCGAGGGGAGAGGAAGAGATTATTCGTTTGTTGATTAAAAACGGAATGGCTCAGACACTTTGGGATGCGGATGCTTATTATGTGGATAATGCGTATCACCGAGCAGGTAATTGGTTAAAAAAATATTCGGATAGCTCCTCAAATGAATTTTTATCAAGAGGGCCATTCCAATGGAAAACTTCGGATTTATTGGATAAGCCTAAGCGGCTAGAAATTTTAGGATTAGCAAATCCAAGTGCTCAGGTGTTTGTCGCGATGGATATCATCCGCAAATGGCAACAAGAACATGGTTCAGAGGAACAAGTGGCTCTAGTTTTAGCTGATGAGTCGTTATTAGACCAAGTGATGTTATATGTGGGAGAGTTTAAGGAACGGCTAAACATCACCATGGGATATTCATTGAAAAAGACACAAGTATTTTCCTTGATTAATTTTTGGTGGGATTTGCAAAAGCAGTCGGTTCAAGGAAAATTTTCTGTTTCCTTATTTAAATCAGTTTGCTCACATGGATTAATCGATTTGTACATCCAGCAAAAAAGCAAGGTTCAAAAGCGAGACTTCAAAAGGGAATTAAATGAATTATATACGAAGACCGATTTGTATGTTCGTTCAGATAAGATTTTAACTTTAGCCGCAGACCTACCTATTTTAAAAGAGTTGTTTGCCCCTAGTTTTAATGCCTTTGTGGCTATCTTGAAATGCCAAGAAACCTTATTGGAATTAATCTTAAAGAGCATTCCAGACCAACAATGGGATCAAGAGGCGGAGGCGGTAAAACAAGCCTTAGCGGTTATTGAGTCCTTAATACATTCATTTGTAGCGGATGATTTTGTATCGATCGCTAGTGGAAAAATAGTATTGACCCAATTGCTTTCCCAGCAAAAATTGACTTTTGTAGGAGCTGAAAATCGTAGTCTGCATGTCATGGGCTTGCTAGAGACGAGGACATTGGATTTTGACCGGGTGATTATCTTGTCTATGAATGAGGGGAGTTTACCCGGAACAAGAAAGCGTGAAAGTTTAATTCCATTGGATATAGCCAATATGGCTCATTTTTCGTTGCCTACGTTTACACAGGCAGATGCGGTGGCTTCATATCACTTTTATCGATTGTTGCAAAGGCCTCGAGAAGTGGTTTTATGTTATGTTCAATCATCAGACAAATCAGGGGTAAAGGAGATGAGTCGATTTATTAAGCAAATTAAGCACGATTGGAAACGAAAGAATCCATTGATCGAGATTCATGAACCATGGATTGATTTTTCTGCCAATGAGGCTGATTTTGAGCGAAATGATGGATCTGTAGAAAAATCCCCCGTCATCTTAGATAAAATTAAAAGTAAATTGGCCAATTCGGGGCTTTCCACCTCTTCCATCACCATGTTTTCTACTTGTAGCTTAAAATATTTTTATGCTCAAATTTTAGGTATGCGCAAGGAAAAGCAATTAGAGGATGAGTTAGGCGCAGACGTATTTGGAACTTGGGTGCATAAAGTTTTGGAATTAGTTGACAAGGAGGTTGTAGAAAATTATGAGGGCGTCTATGATCGGGTCAATTTAGCGGATGTTGTTTTAGGTTTAGATGGTTATTTGGAAAAGGCAATGGCTTCAATTCAAGAAAAAGAAGGGGTCTTTGAAGTAGAGAAGGGATTTAATTTTGTGCTTAAAGAAGTAGCTAAAACGTTGTTGGAGTCCTATTATTCAAAATCTAATTTTTCAAAAAACACGAAAATAATTGATTTGGAATCCATATTGACCACCAACCTGAAGGTTGCTTGGGAACAAGAAATACTAGACGTTAAATTAACGGGTCGAATTGATCGATTGGATGTTTTAGAAGACCGAGAAATTCGAATTATTGATTATAAAACGGGGAAAGTGGAGAAGTTGGAGTTGAAATCTGGAGAATTGGGTTTACGAAATTCAATTTTGACGGGTGAATTAAAACCTAAAATACTTCAGCTTTGGTTATATAAATATTTGTTGGCCTCCGAACTGATACACGTTTCTCCCAAAAATGAAAAAACTTTTGCAGGATTAAGTCTTCAAACACATTCGATAAAACCTGGAATTATATCGTTTAGAAATTTAAAGGAAGGAGTTTTAAGTGATGAAGAGCATGATTTATGGTTTGAATCAGGGCCTATTTGGGACACCTTCCTGTTAGATTCTCAGTCGGTAATTGAGGGTTGGGTTCGTAAGATTTTAGATGTAAATACTAAATTTGAAAAAACAAAAGAAGTTGCAGATTGTCAGTATTGCGATTTTAAGGTGATTTGCCAACGGGAATTATAAGTTTGTTCCTATATAAAACGCATAAAAAGAATTAATTTTGCCCCACAATAAATTATATCAAAATGACATTTCAAGAAATCAACGACAAAATTGTTTCATTAGCTGCTCAAAAAGGAGGCCAAGGGGTTTCTTTTAAATTTGCATTCCCTTCAGGTATCATCGTTGTTACCGGTGATGGCCAAGTTACCAATGAAAATTTGGATACAGATTGTACCATAGCTACTTCAGAAGAGACTTTTACTGCTATTTTAAATGGGGAATTAAATTCCATGATGGCGGTGATGACTGGAAAAGTAAAGATATCAGGTGACATGACGGTCGCTATGAAATTGACGAATTTGTTATAATTAATGGACTTTAAGGACACTATCGTTGCATTAGCGACACCAGCTGGGGTAGGTGCCATCGGAGTCATACGGCTTTCAGGAGATCGGGCGATCGAAATTGTGAATGAAGTATTTCAACCTAAGGACTTATCCATTCAGACTTCTCATACCCTTCATTATGGTCGGATTGAGTCAGCAGGTCGCGTGTATGACGAGGTAGTCGTTAGTTTATATATTGCCCCAAAATCGTATACCAAGGAACATGTCGTGGAGATTTCATGCCACGGTTCTCCCTTTATTCAAGAAAGTTTAATCCGATTATTCACCGAAAAAGGGGCTCGGTTTGCGCGCCCAGGCGAGTTTACCCAACGTGCATTTTTAAATGGGGCCTTTGATTTGGCTCAGGCGGAGGCAGTGGCCGATGTGATTGCGGCAGATTCAGCAGCTGCTCAATCGGCGGCATTGCACCAACTTAGAGGAGGATTTTCGAAGGAATTAGCCGCTTTACGAGAAGAATTAATTCATTTTGCTTCTTTGATCGAATTGGAACTTGACTTTGGTGAAGAGGATGTGGAGTTTGCAGATCGTAAAGATTTAGAAGCCCTCGTCAACCAATTACTGGATCATGTTGGCCCGTTGGTGGAAAGTTTTCGGACTGGAAATGCGATTAAGAATGGCGTGGCAACTGTCATTGTGGGTAAACCCAACGCTGGTAAGTCGACTTTATTAAATGCTTTATTAAATGAGGACCGTGCCATTGTCTCTGAAATTGCCGGCACGACGCGTGACAGTTTAGAAGATGAATGGACCTTAGGAGGCATTAAATTTCGATTAGTTGACACAGCTGGTTTACGCGAAACAGTTGACGTGATAGAGGCATTAGGCGTTGAGAGAACTCAAGCATGGGTTAAAAAAGCCCAAGTAGTCATTTATATGGCGGATGCAATGACTGAAACGGCTGAAGGTTTAAAGGCTGGAATTATGGCTTTAGGTATTTTAGAAATTCCGATCATTCAAGTGTTAAATAAAGTAGACCAAGTTTCTACTACAATTTTGTCTGATTTTAAAGAGGCAATGCCTGATGTGATTTTAATGTCGGCAAAAAATCATGATGGCTTACCAGAATTAGAAAAGGCACTTCTAAACATTATGGGTTTAGATCAAGCGAATGCCAGTGGTACTTTGGTGACAAATATTCGGCATTATCAACAATTAGTACAAACTCAGGAAACACTTATTGGAGTCCTAAATGCATTGAAAACCGGTTTGACAGGCGATTTAATTGCTCAGGACCTTCGACATGCCCTACATCATTTGGGTGAAATAACAGGCCAAATATCGAACGATGACCTGTTAAAAAATATCTTTGGTAAGTTTTGTATCGGGAAATAACTATCACCAAACAGTCAAAAAACCAAATAATAAACTTGTAATATATATAAATTATACCTTTCCCTATAGCGAATTTGAGAGCGTTAATTCAAAAAAATTACTTTTTTAGGACGAAAAAGATACAGGCAGATCCAATTTTTTGGAAGGTATTTTTTGAATGATAGGAATAATTGAAGGAGAAAAATCGACCTAAAAGATTGTCAATTTTGATGAAAAGCGCGTCGTTGAAAGGATGATTTTTAAAGATTTTAGCCCACAAAAGATCAAATGGTTTTGTGAAGCATAAGCTTGATTTTTGGATTTTAAATCCAGTTTTTAAAACAATTTCTTTGAAAATTTTCTTTGGGATTCCTCTCTCATTTTTGGTCAACCCAGGTCTAATTTTACTCCAATCACCCATGGATTTAATGGGTTCTCTGATCAAAATATGTCCGCCGGGTTTCAATGTTCTATACAATTCACTCATTACGAAAGAGATATTGGGAATGTGATGGAGTACACCAAAACAAGTAATTAAGTCAACAGAATTTGATTCCAATGGAATTTTACCATCAATCGCTGGTTTGATATAATGAAGTGGCATTCCGAAATTTTGTTGTTGGGTTAAATCATCTGAAGGTTCGATGACGTAGATGTTTTTCAATTTACTTTTAATGGGTAAAAGTTCTTCACAAAATCCACCGCCAAAACTTACCACTGTTTCGAATTTCTCTACTGAGGGGAGGTGATTGAAACCATGCACGCAATTTAATTGGTGATAGGGGTATTCTTCAGATTTTCCTTCAAATGGATATAATTTTGAATATTCAAGCTCCTCCTTAAACCATTTCGCAATCTGATTTTCATCAAAATCATCTCCGATTAATTTATGACCATTTAAATATGAATTTTTTACCTGCATTTAAATACAATTAAATCTCTTGTTTGAAAGGCAATTTATAGAATTAAATTCTGCTATTCTTATGATATTTACTTAAAGATAATTAAATCATGTTTTTCAATAGCCATATTATTAACATAAATAATATGGAAAATGGTTAATTTTTAATGGTAATTGTACTTTCTTTCTAGCGTAATCGGATTTACTTATTGTAAGTAACTTATAATCACTGCATTATTTCAATTATTACTTTTTGTATCGGAAAATAATCATTTGAAAATCGAATTACTGGAAACCTCATTTTTAATACGGTTAAAAATTAATTTTAAATTTTTCTTTTACAGGATTTAATTTGATATTTATTTTTATTGTTAAGTTTACATATTAGCTATTGACTATTTTTCTATGAAACTTATATATGTAGTAATCACCTATTTGTCATTTCTATTTATCTATATGCCTTCATCTGAGGCACAAAATGTGGCTGCAGATGGGACCGTGGTGATCGAGGTGACATCAAAAACGGGAAGGATTTGGATGGATCGTAATTTGGGAGCGTCTCAAGTGGCTACTAGTAGTACGAATGTCGCATCTTTTGGATATTTATATCAATGGGGTCGAGCTTCCGATGGACATCAATTGAGAAGTTCAACCACTACTTCTAAACTTTCTAGCCAGGATATCCCTGTAAATGATATGTTTATTTTAGTCATAAACAGCCCTAATGATTGGTTTAGCGGTCAAAGTGAAAAATTATGGCAAGGTGTCAATGGAAAAAATAATCCTTGTCCCAAAGGATTTAGGCTGCCCACCTCATTAGAATTAGATGCTGAAATTGCCACTTGGTTCAGTAAAGATGCAAAGGGAGCTTTTGCATCCCCCCTTAAACTTCCCATGTCAGGATACCGTAGCAATGGAAACGGTTCGGTTACGGATGCTGGTCTTAGCGGCGATTATTGGTCCAGCACACGAGATGGTTTAAATTCACGTGGACTTTATTTCGATGCAACTAGCGCCGGATTGGATGCGGGAGGTCGAGCCTGTGGAGTTTCTGTTCGTTGCATTAAAGATTAATCTCTTTCATTTAGTATCAATCAAAACTTGGGATTTTTAAAAATTCTCCATTTTTAAGCGCGGAAGCATGAGCAATAATTCCGGGAGCTGTATAAGCTAGGGCTTCAAATACATTAATTTTTGATTCACGCTTTTGGACGATGGATTCTATGAATTCATGGGTTATGAATGAATGTGAGCCATCATGCCCACTATCATGCCTTAATGGTTCAGGTAGTAACGGGGTATGCCACCATTTTTCTTGCACATGTTTTTCGATTCTATTTTCTTTTATTTGAAAACCCGCATCATCTTTTCCCATGGTTTCTACACTGCGAATAATTGTGTGTTCATTCGACTCAGATGCGGATGAAATAAAACTCATTTTTTCACCACGCCACTCTGCACGCTCCGCATTTCTTAAAGCGCCTTTCCAATTTACCTCCACTCGGAATGGATGATTTTTATTGGTTTGAAAAAAGGCCGTTTCATTCCAAAAAGGATTATTGTAAGGATTATTTTTTAAAAGAGGACTTTGATCTCCATAACCTAATGCACTCACACTGGTTAACCTCTCTCCTGTGACTGAAATTAAAAAGGAGGTGCAGTGTGTAGGGTAAAGCATAGGTGGCAATCCATGTCGCCAAGTAGGTTTTTTATCCTCAAACCATAAAGTTTCAAGGCCCGGATGGTTGTATTCGGCCGCCGCACTAAAGATTTCCCCAAAACTATTTTCTTGATATAATTTTCTGACCGAAATCGTGTTTTGCCTGAAATAACTAGTTTCAGCCATCATATATATTAAACCGGATTTGACTACCGCCTCTTTCAATTGATAACATTCTTCCAAATTTAAGGCGGCTGGCACGGCACATAAAGCATGTTTTCCCGCATGCAAAGCTGCTAATACATGTTTTACATGATCAGGAGCTGGAGTGGCGATGAATACGGCGTCTATTTTGGGATCTTTGATTAACTCTTCTAAGGAAGGATAACTTTTGGAACATTTATAAACTTTCATCAGGTTTTCGCGCCTATCTGTTCGTAGGTCACTGACAGCTTCTACGATGCAATTTGGATGCTCGTGAAATTGAAAGCTAGCTCCAAATCTACCTCCAATAATACCTATGCGTACTTTATTTTCCGCGTGTAAGAAATTTAATTTTGGGAGGAAAGCCAACGAAGCTAATCCAATGCCTGTTTTTTCAACAAATTTACGTCGCGAATGAGTTTCCCTATGGATGTGTTTCATGGTTTTCAATATATCGTAAAATGGAAAATAGTATAGAGGTTTACTTCGTAAATAAACATAAATTATATCAAAAAAAAGCCTCTAAATGAGGCTTAATTTTTATAAAATATCTAATAAATCTTTAAATTGAAACCCATCCGTGAGTCGGTCTTTCCCTAGTTTATGATGTTCCGCCAAAGCCCATAACACAAATTCTTTTACAAAATAACGATCATTTGCTGAAATGTTGGGTTGGTATTTTTTTACCAAATCTTCCAATGGTTTAATGGAATCTAAGGAACTTCGGTAATCCGCTTCTGTACTTTCATCGTAAATAACGATACCTCCCTCAGCGAAAATAGCTTCCATTAATGGGGAATAGGGGGTGTCTTCTATTTTTTTGGTCAACTTCTCAATCTTGGGAAATAAGCCAGGTAAAAATGTTTTAATGGCAGATCCGATTAATTGCTCAGCGACAAATGCAGCACCTTCTTGTTCGCCTTCATAGACTAACTCGACTTTCCCTGTAATGGCAGGAATGATTCCCATGAAATCTGATAACCGAACGCTGGTTGATGTTTCCTTAGCTAAAAGGGCTCTACGTTCCGCGGTACTAATTAAACTTTCGAGCATGGAAATACTCATTCTAGCACTTACCCCACTTTTATTATCTACGTATTCACTTTCTCTGGCCTCAAAACAAATTTGTTCCAATAAATCATAGGCTAATTCGGGTACATGTACCGCACTAATTTGCTTCGTATTGATCTTGGCCTCCTGTGAGGAAATTTTACGAGCAATGGCAATGCTTTCTGGATAATGAGTTAAAATTTGAGAGCCAATACGATCTTTTAACGGAGTAACAATGCTTCCTCTATTCGTATAATCCTCCGGATTTGCTGTGAAAATAAATTGCATATCTAAAGGCAAACGCAATTTGAATCCGCGAATTTGAATGTCACCTTCTTGAAGAATATTAAATAAGGCTACTTGGATTCTCGCTTGAAGATCAGGAATTTCATTGATGACAAAGATGCACCGATTGGCCCTCGGGATCATCCCAAAATGTATCACGCGATCATCTGCGTAAGATAGTTTTAAATTAGCGGCTTTGATGGGATCCACATCTCCGATTAAATCTGCCACGGTAACATCAGGAGTAGCTAATTTTTCAGCAAACCTATCTGAACGATGCAGAAATGCTATGGGTGTTTTATCACCCATTTCCGCGATTAAATCTCTCGAAAAACGTGAAATAGGGGACAAGGGATCATCATTAATTTCAGAGCCTTGTACAATGGGAATGTATTCATCTAATAAATTGACCATTAACCTGGCCAAACGTGTTTTTGCCTGCCCTCTTAAACCTAATAAGTTTATATTATGGCGAGATAAAATAGCGCGTTCTAACTCAGGAATAACGGAATTTTCAAATCCATGAACGCCTTCAAAAACAGTCGTTCCCGCCTGCATGTGCTTGATTAAATTATCTCTTAATTCGTCTTTAATTGATTTGCTGGTGTAACCAGAAGCTTTTAATTCACCTAAATTTTTGATCATTTTATTTTAGTCTTTTCTTTCTATTTGTTTCGTAATCTTGAAAAATCATTTCTCCTAATCCTTTTAATCCCGTGTAGAACGCTTTGCCTTGGTTTGCTTCCGTGAATTTGTCAACAAATTGCTGCAGATAGGAATCTCTAGCAATCATGAATGTCGTAATCGGAATATGTAATTTCCGCGCTTGCGCCGCTTGGGTATAACATTTTTCTGTCACGTAGGGATCTAGCCCATTGCTATTCATGTAATAAGTCCCATCTCTCTCCTTAACACAGCTAGGTTTACCATCCGTAATCATAAAGATTTGTTTGTTGGTATTCCTTTTTCTACGCAGAATATCCATCGCTAATTGTAATCCTGCTACGGTATTGGTATGATAGGGCCCCACTTTTAAATAGGGGATATCTTTAATGGAAATACTCCACGCATCATTGCCAAAAACCAAGATGTCAATCGTATCTTTTGGATAGCGCGTTGTAATGAGCTCGGCTAAGGCCATCGCCACTTTCTTGGCTGGGGTAATTCGATCTTCCCCATAAAGAATCATGGAATGGCTGATGTCGATCATTAATACGGTACTCATTTGGGATTTGTACGTTGAGTCCTCCACCACTAAATCTTCTTCAGTTAATTCAAAAGACCCTATTCCATGATTAATTTGCGCATTTTTTAAACTCTCGGTTAGGGATATTTTTTCTAATCCATCCCCAAAATGATAGCTTCTGAATTCACCTGTGAGTTCATCTCCTAGTCCGGCAGCTTTGGTTTTATGATTTCCCGCGCCACTTTTATTCAAATTCCCGAATATATTTTCAAGGGCTTGTTGGCGTATCGCCCTTTCCGTCTTGGCCGTGATACCTAAGCCAGAACCACCTTCAGCATCTATTTCTTCACGGATGTAGCCTTTGGCTTTTAAGTCTTCAATAAAATCTTCGATGGTATAATTTTCATCGGTCAATTCGTATTCCTTATCCAATTCGCGAAGCCAATCAATGGCTTCATCAAAATCACCAGAGGTATGGGTAATTAATTCTTTAAATATGCCAAAAAGTTTATCAAAAGGGGATGTGCCTTTTTCCTCATATTGTTTAAAATAAAAACCTTTTTTACCAGAATTGTTCATGTTGTTTTAAACCTTATTGTCGATATATTTGTTCAAAATTAGGCTAATTTAGATGTAAATGAGTGAAAAAATTATTTCAATTCGATTTTTAACTTTTGAGAGCTTTTCAAATAAGCGTTTTGCTTTTGCCCAAATGGGAATTTCGTTAGTGAATCCTTGGAAGCATGCAGGTTTATTGTTTTCAAAACATTTGGGTGTGGGCGCTGGAAATGGTTTTTCTGTATGGCCTGATTTTTCTATGTATGCTTTTTTGGGTGTATTTGAGTCTCAAAAAGCTTCGGATGATTTTTTTGAAACGAATGCTCGTTGGTCTACATTAAAAAGCCAGTCAAGTGAAATGAATGGTTGGGACACCGTGGCCATCAAAGGGCATGGAACTTGGAATGGCAACAATCCTTTTGAAATGGGAGAAGACCCAGGAAATGGACCTGTTTTGGTTTTAACGCGTGCGAGTATCGTTTGGTATAAATCCTTATTATTTTGGTTTAATGTTTCCCATGCAAGTAAATATTTATCGTCCAAAAGTGGTTTACTATTTGCCAAAGGGGTCGGGGAATTTCCTTTGTTGGAACAAGCCACGTTAAGCCTTTGGGAGTCGGAAGAAATCTTAGATCAATTTGCTTATAAAAGTAAAGAGCACGCGCCTATGATTAAAAAGACACGTGCTCTGAAATGGTATTCCGAAGAGATGTTTATCCGCATGCGCGTTTTAAAAACGATAAATAACTAGATCAAATACCTAATACTTTTTACCTAAATCACCTAATCGCCTCAATTCCCCTCGTTTTCGTCCTAATTCTAATCGCATCTTGGACATCGTAAACAAAGATTTTTCCATCCCCCGTGTTACCTTCCGAGGCATTGTCTAAGATGACACTCAAGCATTTTTCTAGGTTTTCATCGCTGACCACACAAATGATCATGATTTTCGGCAACAAGATTAATGACTTCTCGGTACCCCGATAAATCTCTGAATAGCCTTGTTGTAAACCGGCTCCCCGAACGGGAACAACAGTCATACAAGGGATATTGGCATCGATCAAGCCCTTTTGAATAGCTTTTAATTTCGATGGTTTTACAATGGCTTCTACCTTTTTCATATCTAATTTTTTTAGCTATTATTCAAATGTTGTATATGATTCTACCCCAAATTCAACCGCATCAATACCCGCAGATTCTGCTTTGTGACTTAGTCTAATTCCCATCGTCGCTTTTAATAATTTAAAGATGGTAAAAGTAAGAACAAATGAGAATACACTGATGACGGCGACCCCTATAAATTGAATGAGTAATTGGCCAGTTTCACCCGTGATAAATAAACCATTTTTTTCTGAAAATAAACCAACGGCAATTGTTCCAAAGAAACCATTTATTCCATGAACTGCAATAGCTCCCACTGGATCATCTATTTTAAAGTTGTCAATGATGACCACGGCCATGTCCACCAAAGTACCAGCGACTAATCCGATAATTAATGCGCTGTTTGGGCTAACTACATTACATCCTGCAGTTATGGCTACTAAACCGGCTAATACGCCATTAATCACCATGGTGATATCTACTTTTTTGTATCGTAAAAAGGTATAGCAGATTGTTGAAATTCCTCCTGCAGCTGAAGCTAAAAAGGTGTTTGTGGCTACTGAACCTATTAATTCCCATTTGCCAACTGCCCCTAAGGTGGACCCAGGATTAAATCCGAACCAACCAAACCACAACATAAACGCACCCACGGCCGATAAAGTTAGATTATGACCTGGGATGGCATTGATACTTCCATCTTCATTGTATTTTCCTAATCGGGGCCCTAAAACGATCGCACCTGCTAAGGCTGCAAAACCACCCATGGCGTGAACAGCAGCAGAACCTGCAAAATCGTTGAAGCCTTGCACGGCTAACCAACCATTTGGATTCCAAACCCAATGGGCTGCCAATGGATACATGACGGCACAAAATATCGTTACAAAAACAGCATAAGACCACATTTTCATTCGTTCGGCTACTCCACCGGAAACAATAGAAATGGCGGCCACCGCAAATCCCATTTGGATGAACCAAAATAGGCTATTGGAGATAGTCAAACCTAATCCTAAATCGTCTTTTGTTATTCCAAAATCAAAAGCCCAATATCCATTTGATTTGCCATAAGCAATTCCAAATCCGACTAAATAAAAGGCGACACCTCCAAATAGGATGTCTATCATTACTTTGGCGATAATACTGACTGCATTTTTAGATCGGACAAACCCCGCTTCTAAAAGAGCAAATCCACCTTCCATTTGGAAGATTAATGCCGCACAAATGGCGACCCAAACTGTGTCAATAGCGTGTGTTAATTCAACTTGCTGAGCAGCAAGTGTGGCAGTTTCATTCATGATTTTGTTTCGTATATAATGCTTATTGTTACAAAAATAAAAAAGGATTTGGATTTACATACATTTTGCGTCAACTTTAAGGAAACTAAACCAAAAAATTATGAAAGCAAGTCGACGCGATTTCATTCAATCTCTGGGCCTCGGCTCAGCAAGTTTAAGCCTCGGAAATTATAAAAGTAATTCAATAGACTCTAAAGCCGTTTCTATAGATGACCAACAATTATTTGTAGGAGATAATATAGCGGTTGCGAATACGCAGTATGGAAAAGTTCGTGGATTTATATTACGCGGCATTCATACATTTTTAGGGATTCCTTATGGCGCAGATACGTCTGGAAGCAATCGCTTTATGCCGCCTCAAAAACCTAATCCATGGACCGAAACTCGTCCTGCAGTTTGGTGGGGAAATACAGCTCCACAAATCATGGATAATCGATATGCAAACCAATATGCTTCTTTTGTAGATCATTGGAATTATGATGATGTTTCCGAAGACTGTTTGCGCATCAATGTTTGGACTCCTACTTTGGATCAGAAAAAAAGGCCTGTCATTTTGTGGTTGCACGGGGGTGGCTATACGAATGGGAATGCCGTGGAGCAGGATGGATATCATGGGGAAAATCTTTCGAGGTTTGGGGATGTCGTATTTTGTTCAATCAATCATCGTTTAGGGGCTTTAGGTTATAGCCAGCTTTCTGCGGCTGGTGGTCATCCGGCCTCAGGAAATGTGGGTAATTTAGATATGGTCGCTTCTTTGGAATGGATCCGAGATAATATTTCAAATTTTGGCGGCGATCCAGGTAATGTCACCATTATTGGGCAATCCGGTGGAGGTTCAAAAGTGACCACTTTGATGAATATGCCATCTGCCAAAGGATTGTTTCATAAAGCCGTTGCTTTAAGCGGAAGTTCATTGAGTGGTACCAACAAAGAATTTGCGGAGAAAGTTGGACTTAAAATTATGGAAGAGGCTGGTTTGAAACCAGGCGATATCAAAGGCTTACAAAAGTTGACCTGGAGAGAATACATCGACATTGCCAACAAAGCCGCCGCTAAAATGGGGGATGAAGCTAAACGAATGAACATTGCCAGAGCAGGTTTTTCACCTGTAGGCGATGGTCAATATTTAGCTGCAGGGGAATTCTTTAAGGATTCAACTCATTTTTCAGCCGACATTCCTTTATTAATCAACACAACTTTTCATGAACAATCTCCTTCTAGAACGGATGCTCTTTTGGAAAAAATAAATTTGTCAGGTGTTAAAGAAAAGTTAAGGTCAAGGTT
>Ga0222712_10002543_pt1 | contig 20738 bp, 35 predicted proteins | sample C33_657DmetaG_FD_165043 | JGI IMG/M metagenome (GOLD analysis project Ga0222712, IMG submission 165043) | Estuarine water microbial communities from San Francisco Bay, California, United States - C33_657D | ecosystem: Environmental > Aquatic > Marine > Unclassified | place: USA: California... | reverse complement strand
GAGGTACGAGGTAAGCATCTTCTGAAGGTCGACGTTGTGGTTCAATTCAGCCTGTGACAATCCAACCATAAGTCTTGCGATCAGACCGTAGAACATGGTTGCGATGAAGGCAACCATGAGGGCAAGAACCTCTTGCGAACCTTGAACATTGAAGCTCGTGGCCAAGATGGCCACGACGCAGATACCTGAGATTAGCATTCTATTTCCTTAGAAGGGGGAGTCGTTGCGGTAGTCATCTTCTTCATCGGCAGGAACCGGAGTCACGGTTGGAGCAGATGCATCGATCTTCGTGTAAAGATCAACGAAGGCCGTACGAGTGTCGGTATCGAAGCGGGACACACAGAGTTCAACTGCCTTCTTACGGTTCTTGAAGATCGAGAAGGTCTGAACGATGTGGCACAGTCGACGAGTGGAGATGAGTTCATCCACGCCACCATCTTCATAGGTCTTGCGGATCGCTTGCGACCACTTGGTCAGCAACTCAGCGAACTCGTCAGACACCTCGCCGAAGAGTTCCATGTGCTTCATCACGATCTTCTTCTCAACCGACTGGTTGGGATAAGGCTGTTCCATCGTGATGGTGAAGCGTTCGAGGAAGGCTTCGTCGATGATGGTCGCAGCGATGAACTTACCGTCTTCGGAACCTTTGCCTTTGGTGTTGGCGGTCGCGATGATGTTGAAGCCGTTCTTCGGTACGATCACTTCGCCGGTCTTCTTGATCATGACAGGCTTGCCTTCGAGAACGCCTTGAAGTGCCATCAGTTTGTTCGAACCGCGGTCAATCTCGTCGACGAGGAGAATTGCACCTGCCTCCATCGCTTTGATAACCGGACCCTTCGCGAAGACAGTCTCGCCGTTCACGAGGCGGAAGCCGCCGATCAGGTCGTCTTCGTCGGTCTCAGGAGTGATTTGAACACGGATGTATTCGCGCTTCAGGTCAGCACAGGCTTGTTCGACCATGATGGTCTTACCGTTACCGGACAGACCAGTTACATACACGGGGTAGAACATGCGAGACGCGATGATCTGCGTGACGTCCTTCGCGTGGCCCCACTTGACGTAGGTCTTCAACTTCGAAGGGATGTAACAGTCTTCGTTCGAGGTCGATTGAACCTTGGTCTTGATGGGTTCAACCACAGTCTCGATCGCAGTCTCGATCGCAGTCTCGATCGGATCAGGTCGCAGTTGGGTGACGGTCGCGGAAAGGTCAACGATGCCGTACGAGGTCTTGACCGATTTGATCGTCTCCCAAACGATCTTCTGCTTCATGCCGCGATCTTTGGCAAAGTCGAGCAGTTGCTTACGCGTGAAGATGGAAGCACCGTCATGTGCACTGCGCACTGCGTCGATGAAGAATTGGACGTCGGACATTTAAGTCTCCTGAGGTTTTTGATTAGTCACATGATCTATATAAGGCATTTAGGGGAGGTTGTACACCCCTAAATGCGGTTTTCACGAAATAACTTCAGCAAACTTTGATGCCAAGGTCCGAGCATTCTGCTTCGAGGTTGCATGCTTGGAGAACTCGCGAGCAATCTTCGACGAGGAAGCAGTATCGTCGAAGTCCATGTCCTCGACCGTGCCGGACAACTGATCAGAGTTGTTCCGCATGAAGAAACGACGGTCGTAACCACCATCCTTGTCCACCACCGCAAGGCCTTCGCTCTTGAGAGCCTTTACCGCTGCACTCGACATTTTGTAACGATCGGGGTTGATGTAGTAGTTCATCGTCCGAACGCCCATCTCGGTGTAGCACTTCAGGATATTCTGAGTGTTTTCTGCAGCAAATCCCCACGAGGGTTGCTGAGAGATGTTGAACCCCATGTGGCTCACGATGAGTCTCTGACCACGTCCTTGAGTATCCACACCGTACTTCACGTTCATGTTCTCACTCTCACCGTCGGTCAGCGTGATGAAGTTCATCTTCTGAACACGGTGCTTTGTTTTGAAAGCCTCGACGACGTGCATCATGGCCAACAGAGCGTTGTTCAGCGGAGTCCCATTCATCTGCTCGAGGCTACCTCTGTAACCACTACCGTAGCAACTCTGACCCCACAACGAACGATACGCTTCTTCGTAGACCGGCTTAGACATGTCCGAAGAGATTAGTTTGAAGATGTGGGTGGTGGACATCTCGACGTTGGTCAGCTTGGAAGCATGAGCCATGATGGCTTTCTGTTTGTTCACGAAGTGTTGTCCGGCCGACATTGAGGTGAAGCCGTAAACCTCGAACGGAATGTTGACTCGCTTGCAGAAGGCAACCATGACTACAATTTGCTTGAGAACGTTCTTGATTGTGCCATTCATCGAACCGGAGTAGTCAACCAACATGATCATACCATGCGACTGAGAGTCTGCGAGGTAGGTGACTTGCTTGAAGAGCTGGTCGTCATACTTGTACTTGTGCAACTGGTTAACATCCAGACTTCCTTTGGTCGACACACGAGCACGAGCCGAACGGAAGGCAGCCTTACGCATCTCGAACTCTTTGACCATAAGCATCACGGTCTGCTTCGTTTCGGCCAGAGCTTTTTTGTACTTCTCGTCGTCAGGTTTCACCTTCGAATAACGAGCGCCATGGACGTCGTTGAACTCGCTGATGGTTGCCATTGCTTGCTTAGCGGTCGGACCCTTCACGTAGAGGTTCTTGCCACCTAGATTGACCGAGTCGACGAGCTTCTTCATGAAGTTGTTGCGGAACTCCTTGTCGGTGTCCACACTGTCCGGAGAAGAACCAGCACCGGTCGAAACGATCGGAGTCGGTTTGGCTTCATTGTCGCCTTCCTCGTTCGAAGGAACACTGCCTTGACCGTCTTCACCCTCGTCTTCGCCTTCTTCTTTGCCGGCGTTCTCGAAGGACTCGGTATCAATCTCGACTTCGATGTCGCCATTCATGATGGCTTCCATCTCTTCTTTCGAAAGCTCTTCGGCCTTTTCGCCCTCACCAGGTTTACCGGCACTGATGATCACCTTCGAAGGAAGACTGGACTTTTGTGAGTCCTCAGAGTCTTGAGTCTCGTTCTCGTTTTGGATCTCGTTCTTCACGAACTCGTAGATCTTACGGCAAGCCTCGATGACGTCTTCCCACGTCTCGACGGCCATAGCCATGTCGACGTAAGGCTGTTCTTTCTCGTTGAAGTGGACTTCTACCAAACCGCGAGACTTGGAGAACACATTCAGGCGATCCATGAAGGACCGCTCGTTGATACCTTTCTTCGAGAGACCGAAGAAGTCACGATCGAGAAGATCTTGATAGCCGCGCATGAACGAGGCAAGCAAACCAGGATATTTGGCAAGAACCTTACGCTCGATCCGAATGTCTTCGACAACGTTCACGTAGTCACGCGGACAGCCGGGAATGTCGGTCGTGCACGAGTGCCAACCGTCAGCGGGCGTGTAGAGGGCGTGACCGATTTCATGGCCGACAAGAAGATCGTAAAGATCTTTGTCGATGTCCTTCCAGAACGGAAGACCGAGCACGCGATTCGTGACGTCGAAGAACGCGGTGTGATGGTTGGTCTGCTCAACCGCAACGTTTTCGTTTGCGAGCAGGCGGGCGAGGATAGATTTTTTAGCTAAAAGAGACATGATGAGTTCCTTTCTTAAGACAGCCTACACTAGCCCGTCGAAGATGTCAACTGTAAAAGTGTTGTCAGTGCATACAAAAGTACAGCAACCAAAAGATCACTTGAAACGCGAACGCGCCTGCGATCATAGCAATGAAGAACTTCATTTCACCATCTCGTAAGGTTTGTTCCACTTGCCGATCGAGAGGTTCAGGTAGTAGGCAACGTGGAAGTAGTCGGTCATGCTGTCAGAGTGGTCGAACCAGTCTTGACTCTTCATGACTTTCAAGATCTTTCCGAAGAGCTTCTCAAACTTACCGTAGAGGTGAAGGTGAAACTCGTTGATCGTCGGGTTCGACCAGTCTTTGGTCAACTCGCTGAAGTCTTCAGGACCTTTCATGATCGCGACCTTCAACTCGAGGCTACCGCCTCCGCTCACCGAGAATTTGAACTTGGGAAACTCTTCTTTGAGCATGACGCGAACGTTCTTGACTTCTTCTGCAGAGATATAGGCCATGATGGGCTCCTTTGTTTACTATTCAGATATAGTACTTCTGGAAGGCAATGTCAATAGGTCTTAGTTCAGTCCTTCATATTTACCGAGTGCGACCCAACCGAAGGTGTCGCAGAAGTAGCAGTTACCGTCTTTCACTGCGATGTCACCGACGGAGGTCGAAGAACCGTTACGCAGCTTCACTACGCTATAGTCCTCCCACAGGTTGGTGGACTCGAAGGCTTTCTCAAGATCGTCGGTGTCGACCTCGTAGGTACGAACGTACATCTTCGAGTAATCGTCTTTCCAACGATTAAAACCGAGCATCAGTGAGGTCTTCGCGGCGAGAACGTCAGGGTCAGAAAAGGCACCGTTGAGAGGGATCTGATAGATGGCGATCATGTCGGCCTCCTTGCCGTTGATTACTATTCAGATATAAGCAATCCACACGAAAATGTCAATAGTCCTCGATAAGAATTTTCACAATTTTTTGAATATCTTCCAGCGTGCCAGATTCGACGAGCTTTACCATCTCAGCCTTTTTCCGAAGCTTGTATCGTTGCATGAAGAACCTCTTTGCCTCCATCATTCCGACTCCGGTCGCATCACGATAGTCGCGAATGTCCTTCGCGCTGAAGCCGTATTCGTTTTTCACTTCATCGTAAACCATTCTGGCACCTCACGGTTTGTCCACACCATCTTGAAGCGATCTTGCTTCGTCTGATAAAACTCGCGATACGACCGAACCGGATCGTTCGGATGCATACATTCAGGATTTGCTTGCATCGCAAGAGGTTGCTGAGTAAGAGGAGCAACGGGAATGTTACGAGGCAACGCTTTCAGCTTCTCACGTAGCAACGTGTCGGTCGCGTGAACCTTACCGTAGCGATGGGTGTATTCGTCACAAAGAGCGGCGAAGTGGACCCAATGCCACGTGTAGTTGTTGTTCGACTTCGTGGTCCACACAGTGCAAGGATGAGCCATGTGAACGGCTTTGTAGAACACGCTTTCACGATCGTCTGGCAGAGTCCAATGCTTCGACATAGTTTTGCCAGACTTTGAGGGTGCACGCTTGAGGACTCCATCAAGCATACGATGTGCTGTCGAAAGCATCTGTGCCGACTCGACGATCATCTTGACGACGTGCTTGTCACACTGAAGTTGTGCAGCGATCACCGGATCTTTGTCGAGGATGAAGAGGTTCATTTCTTACCGTCCCACTCGATGCCTTTAGCTTCAAACATTGCCTTACGTACGGCCTTCTCCTGATCGGTTTTTGCAAAAAACCAGAAGCTCTTGTAGCCGTTCACGAAGAGGATTGCGTCTGCAATCCAATACGCTCCGACCAATATGAAAATACCTGTCATGCGCTGTTCCCTTTGTTTGCATGGTAGTATTGGATAACCATCTTTTCTGTCGATGTCAACATGCCAATGGTGAGGGTTTCACCCTTTGAGCTAAGTTTGTCTGCGAGTGCAGCCATAGCGTTCGAGATGACGTCGTTGTGATGAGTCTTAGCCATCTCTGACAAACCATGTGACAGAGATGCTACCTGATTAGCGAATTTCATTTTGTGCTTTCATTCGGGATTGAAAAGATAGAAGTCGTGAAGCTTGCACACTTTCTGCACAACCTCACGACCGACGTCTGTATGGAGAATTCCGTGTCCCCACACCCAAGCTTCAACGTCTTGAGAATGTTTGAAGTCTTCGGCCTGAGCCAACCAGCGAATTGCTGTATCACGATCCGCTGCACCGAGCAACATCGAGTTCGTTATCATTCCTTCAAAGATTTCAACGCTGCGGGCGGTTGCAAGTTTTTCTTGCTCGATCTCATGCTCAAGGTCGACCAGCAATCCATCCCAGATTGCCTGTTTGCCGGCAGGACTTGCTTTGTCCCACTCAACCATATAGTGAACCGACGGGCGAAACCCGTACGCGTCTTTGTGAAGGTCGGAGACAAGTTTCGAGTCGTACGTGTAGGTCATAGTATACCTCAGAGGTCAGCGAGAGTCAAGATGCGATCGAGTTTCATCTCGAGCTGTTTGATCTTCGTCTCAGCGACGTCGATGGACATTGGCGTGGCAGCGGAAGCAAGCTCTTCTTGAGCTTTCATCAGGAGTTCGGTCAAGATCGTTACGATGTCAGACATGGTTTTCTCCGTTGTTTACTACTTAGATATAGCACTTCCAACTGGCGATGTACATAGCCAAAACACAACTTTTTGGTCTGACACTAACTTTTTCTCACCCACGCTTTTGTGTTGACACTTTCGACGGCGAGTGTATAATACCTTTAAGGTTTTCAAATACCATAGATTGATTTGTATTTGTTTCTCAGTTCGATAAACTTAGGTAACCATGTCAAGGGTTGTTCAATGAAAACCTGAGGTTTGTCGTCGTCAACCATCACAAGAGTGACGAGTTGTTTGATCGGAATGCCGGTCAGTTCATAGAACGCTGCAGCATAGAACGACTCCTGCATGAAGTATCCTTCAATCCATTCAGCCTTTTTCGGCTTACGGGATGTTTTGAAGTCGATGATGGACAACACACCATTAAACTCTGCGATCAGGTCAACTCGACCTGCGGTCTTGATCTTGTGACTGTAGAGAGGAGCTTCCTGAAAGTAGATGTTGTTCACATACTTGTCGATGATCGGCTTCAGCGTGTTGAACGTCATGAGGTTGACCGGCATGCACTTCGTTTTGTAGTCAGGAAGGTTGTTGAGATAGTTCTCGGCAATGAGGTGGACGTCTGATCCACGGTTCGCTGCTCGAACGCTGATCTTCTTGGCTTCTTCCTCACCGATACGTTCCTTCCACGCATTAAGACCGGACTTGTCTTGTACACCAAGGACGGTTGTTACGGAAGGGTACTTTTCACCTGATGATAGAAAATAAAAACGCCCGGTTGGAGTAGTATCACAACCGAGCTGCTCAAGCACGATCCCATGCTGCACATGATTAAACATTGGATTTCTTCTTTCGATATTTTTGCACAAGGAACTCGAAGGTGTCATATGACTCATTGAAGAACTTGAGGGATTGTTTACCGTTCAAAGCAAAAGCTTCTTCACGCGTAACCTTTCGCCATTCGTCGAACGACTTCGTCTGACAATCAATACTTATATCTTCATCCATGATCGTCACATTGTACTCAAGCCCGAGTAGTGTGATTGGACGAATCGTAGTCTTTCTTGTGATGTTAGAATACCCATCTACGAGCACATCACCGTATACCCACGCGTCCTCGTGCACACGGGAGAACCCGATCACACGGGAGTTGCCAAAGACCTGAGCCGCTCCGTAGATAGATGCTTGTCCATCCACGATAGCCTTATCAAACACGAGTGCTCGTTGGAAAACTTTTGCATTTCCGGCAACTATCGCATCACCGGCCACAGTCGCATAGTCTAAGATCTCTGCTGTGTCCATGATCTTTGCGTTACCGGTTACACGACCGTAACCATAGACCTTTGCGTTATGGTAAACCCAACAATCGCCGTCGTGTGCAAGGTTGGTTTCCGACTCGATCGCCCCGCCGATGTCTCCTGCCTTTACGTCTCCGAAGTCTCTCAGCGCCTGAATGAAACAAACGGTCTTTTCGCCTACCCTTAGGTTGGCGTCACATATCAGCTTATACTTCGGCTCCATCATCAACTTTCACTTGGTTAAACGTTAGTTCAAACGTTGGTAGTTTCACACTGTTCATGTCAGGAAGATTTTTCGAGTAAGAGATGGAAACATGTGGTTTGTACTCAGGCCACTCGTCTTCCATACCATACGCATCCTCAAAATGCTTACGTAGTCGAAGCACTATTGGTGACTCGATCTTCAGGACAGGTATGTCATTATTAACCCCAAGCATCATAATGTCAACAACTTTTGCGCTACCTGCAGGAGCAATTGTCTTAATGTAGTTTGGAATGTCGTGCTTTGACGACGTGAAGAAGATCGTGGTGTGAAAGTCGAAGTCTTCCGGATCCTGCTTTGTCCCATCGTACTTGGTGGACAGGTCAAACCCGTTATCCTCTGCCCATTTGCGAAGCTTCTTCTGAGTTGCTGCGTCGTACTGAACCGCTACGTACTTCTTTGTAGGTGCTCTTTCCATAAATTGTTTAAATCCTATCATATGTTATCACCCTATGAACACGGTTGAAGATGCACTTGTGATAGATCCTGCATCACACGCATCTCCTAATTTTGCTATTGATATTCCACCGATCTTAACCGTAGAAGTTGCACCAGTTATCGGTTCAACATGAGGCACGCATGCTATGCCTACGGGATATAGATGTACAACTGTTAAGTCGCCTTGACATGCGACAAGTAATCCATCAACAAAAACCGTTGTTTGTCCCGGTGTATCTAATGATGTAGTTGCATCACATCCGTGTCCGGTTGCTACCGAATCACCCTTTCGAGCTACTCCCGCCATTTTCTTTTTTCCTTATGACTGCCATGTTACCCATCACCTCCCATTCAAGAAGAGTCCTGTCGTCCCAGCCCACTTGGGCTAAGAGACGGGGATTAAACTCGATATAGGGTTCACCATCGTTATCAATTTTTACTTGTGAAATACCAGTTATCTTAGCGTTCATAAACCAAGCTTATCCCTTGCTATGATGTACGATTTTACTAACTTAGAGCGAACAATATCTTCGATCTCAAAGTTTACAAACTCAAACTCTTTCATACGTTCGATGATTCGCATGAAGTCGCGTAAACCAGATAGTTCCTTCTTACGCTCTGACGTCAGGTCATCCTGTTTGACGTCTCCACAGAACAGGATCCTGCAGTTTTCGCCGACACGAGTCATAACTGTGTGCAGTTCACCATCACCCATGTTTTGAACTTCATCCACAAGCAAGATGCAGTTATCAAAGGTTTCGCCTCTAAGATAAGACGTTGTGATGAACTCGACTATACCTTTTCCTTTGAGTACCTCATACGCATCTCCTCGACCGAAAAGTTTGGTCGCGATCGGCACGTAAGGCGCTTCGAAGACTTTGGCTTTATCTTTCAGCGATCCCGGAAGGAATCCTTGATCACGGGTCGATACCGTAGATCGAACGATGTAAACTTTTCGGTAAGGCGTGTTTGACTTGAGTACTTCACCTAAAGCTAGGTACATCCCAATGAAAGTCTTACCCGTACCTGCGATGCCATGCAGCATTAGGTTAAATCCATTATCCCATTGATCAAACGCAACGCGTTGATTCTCTGTCATGGGACTGATGTCGTCTTTCATCAAGAATGCTTTTGGTTCTCTACCCTCGTCTTGCATCCCGTTTTGCTTATTGATTCGTTTCTGCCGCTTAGTTGTTCTTGCTTGTTGTTGCAGAGGCATTATGGGTCCTTGTATTAGAGTGTCTCGATAGTTGAATGTAGGTGCGCACTTTTGGCTTTCTGAAGGACGTCGTTAAAGCCTCTATCGATTTTGCGCACACCTAGACGCACCGAATCAGCAATTGCTGGCGCGGTGAGTATCTGCTTAAAGTCGGGATTGTTTTGAATGAATTCTTCACGTTCAGCCCAAGTCATGAAGTGTGTCACTTCTTCTTCGGTTGATTCGTTGCGGAATGTATAAGTTGGCATCATGTTTCTCCAATAAAAAAGGGACCCCGTAGGATCCCTTTGTTCACTACCACAAAGATATTTATATCTATCAGACAATCAGTTCATAGATATGACGCCAGTTGTTTACACGCTGGATGTCCGGGTGGTGTTGTGCTTTGTTGTGCCCATGATCAAGCAAGAACGGGGTCAACCCTGCGTTCAGTCCTGCAACAGCGTTTTCGAACTTGTCTTCAACCCAGATACAACCGGTATCTTTGTACGGAGCCAAGGCTTCATCCTTGTCTGCGCCGGTATCAAGGCACAAGATCTTCTCAAAGACGGTTTCACCAAACAAGGCCTTCAGGTTCTTCTGCCGAAGGGTTGCGGCGAACGGATCCGAACTCAAAGAGGTGATGCAGTGGAACACGTATCCATGTTCTTCATGGAGTTTCCGAACATACTTGATGGCGTCCCGAAACGGTGGGAGATGTTCGATACGTGCACTTTCGTTGAAGTGCCGTGCAAGTGCCTTTGCCTGTTCCTTCGGGATGTCGAAGGTCTTTTCGATCTGGTACTCATCGTTCACTACGATCGGGTACCCATGGAAGTCCATCCACTGGGCAAAGCTATGGAACCAGTCTAACAGAACTCCGTCTGCGTCGACTAGGATTACTTTTTTCGCGAGGTTCATATCAATCTTTCGCTGTTACATTATATTGTAGAGCATTTCCTACGAAATGTCAATTGCTTTTATCGACTTCAAAGTAGCTATTCTTCTGACGAGACTTTCGATCTCTTTCCTGTTTCACGAACTCTTTCTTGAGGTTGTAACGTTTTCCGTCTCTTTTGGCGTCTTCCGATGATCCCCACTCGTCATCTTGCCACTCCTTGAAGTTCTTTTGCTTCTTAGACATTTTTAGGTTTTCTGCCTCTTTTCTTCGGTTCAGGTTTGTCGTCTTGTGTAGTACTAACGATGTTGAGTGCCAAAGCTTCATTCACAGCATCGAGTGAAAGTCCGGTTGGAGGGTCTTGCAACAGGACCTTTTCCATCAACTTGGCGTCTTCTTGGTCGATGCTCTCGAGCATCTCAATAAACAAGAACTCTCTACGATACTGACTTAGGTTTTCTCCGTCGTACCCTTTGATGAAGTACCGAAGCTTACGAGCCTGTCGGTATAACATACCGTGTGACTCTACGTGGGGTGAAGGTTTGTATGGTGGAATAGACTCATTTGGAATGTTCCACACAAAGTTTGCTTTGTCGAACATAACCGTTAGGATCGTTCGAAGTGCTTCGCTGTTGTTCTCTTTAAGCCAAGCTACCTTTTCTTCTTTTGTGTTTAGTCCACATGTTTTATTCACGATTTCTGATAATGAACGTGTATTACTCAATTGGTTCTCCGGTCAGAACTCACCTAGATTTTCGGTGAGTAGTTTCAATCTTTTTTGGATGAAGAAGTTGAGAAGTTGCGACCGATCCTTCGTGTTTTCACGTTCATATTCTTCGAGGATTTTTTCTTGGATATGCGAGGGAATCTCAGCCAGATCGATGAGTGCTTTATTACGCATGTAGTTGCGCTTAACTTCTGAACTCATCTTATTTATATCTAGCCATTCTTCCAACCTTTTCTTGGTGACAGGCTTCTGACGGATGCCCAGGACCAAGGAGTTGTCTGCCGAAAGAATGTTGGGAACGCCGTCACCAGCATCACCCTTCACGATGTGCTCGTAGAGGTACTCTTCCGGGTCTGAGTGAACGACAAACTTCTTGAGTACAGGATTGTACTGCTGAACGTTTGCGTACTTGTGAAGTTGGATGTAGTCCTTGTCTCCAGACAGGATGAGGAACTTTTCTCCGGCATTCATAAGCTTACCTTCCTTATGAATGATGGTTCCGATGATGTCGTCCGCCTCTGCCCCGTCGACCTGGATCACCTTGTAGGGGAACACGTCTTTGAGTTCTTGACGAACCTTGTTCAATGCTGCAAAGATCGAGGACCAATCAAGTTCCGACTCTTCACGGTTCTTGCGACGTGCAGCCTTGTAGTAGGGGAACTGTGTCCGACGCCAGTAGTTTTTGTCGTCGGCACAGATGATAAGTTCGCCGAACTCGTCCTTGAACTTCATACGATTAAAGCGAATCGAGTTGAGTACCATGTGACGAATCATATTCTCGTCAACTTCGGCGTTGTGATGATTGCCAATCTGAACCATTAGGTTCGCAATCATGACTTGGTTTAGATCGACCAAGATGGCCATGTTAAAGCTCCTGAAAATTTACACTGATCAACTATATATTGGTTTTACTAAAATGTCAACCCTTAAACACTTTCAGGATGATGGTATCTTCGTTTAACCTGCCGTTTGCAACAGTTTCTTTGGTCTTGATGTCGATGAACACCTTGTTGACTCGGGCCTTGGTCGTCTTACCGATCTCGGTTAGAACCTCTTCTGGCTTGCGAAGGGTCTTACGCAGACACTTCTCTTCACGAAGGTTTGTGATCGTGGTTCCCTTGATCGAGAACCCATCAACCGAAGCCGCAACGAGTTGGGTCAACTGTCGATACTTCGTGTTGAAGAGGTACACCTCGGTCGCACCGATGATGTTCGCAGGATCGACCGACGTCAGCTTGTAGTCGACGCTTTCCTTTTGATACTGCACCTTCGCAACCAACTTCTCGACAGGAACCTTCTTCTTTGCACGAGGTTGACGGACAGCACGAACCTTGGTTGCTGCCTGAGCGTTCATATATTTCTGGCAGTCGTCGATGATGTTCTTCACGAAGGCCAGATAGTCCTTCTTCTCCTTGATCGTCTTCAGGTGTTTGTAGCCCTCAACGAGGTCAGGAGTCTTCTGTGTGATCAACTCCTCGATCTCATCATACAACGGTTTGTAGTACTCGTACACCCTATGAGCCAAAGGTTTTGGTGCTATGATCTTCTTCAACTCGTTGAAGACCGAGTAGTTTTCACCATCTACCCAAACCTTTGGGTCGTTGTACATGTCGATAACGCCTTCGACCTCTGCAATGAAGTCGTTAATCTTTGAGTTCAGAACGTCTGCTGCGGTTTTGACCGGCATGGTCTTCAACGCAGACTCGGTCGTCTTTCGGTTGCTTGCACCTGCAGCGATGGCCTCGTTAACACCATCGTTGAGACGCTTTAGGTAACGTTCCTCAAGAGGTGCACCGGCCATGTGCATCTTTGCCAAACCACCGAGAGACGTGTTTACACGCCAATCTTCACATGACTTGAAGTCCGTAGCCTCTGAGGCTGTACGGTTCTTTTTGATCCAAGCCGCAACCCAAGTCACGGCCTCTTTGTTGTCATAGAAGTAGTTGTAGTGACGAAGGTTCTGATAGATGGCGTGATCTAGGTTCACGACGTTTGCCCAGTCGGTGATCTCAGAACCGATGTGCTTTTCCTCTAAAACCCGTGCCGCACTCGACTTGCGTTGAGGCATGGGTTTGAGTTCCGGCTTTTTCTTTTTTGCCGAGATTGCCTTAAGTGATGCTTTTGCCATAGTTTACTCCTTCAGGAAAGCATAACACGTTACAGCAGAGATGTCAACAGGTTTTCCCATTGCAGTTTCCGGTTATACCATGAATACGTTTCGTTGAGGAACTCAACCCTCTCATCAGACATGTTCATGTTGTCAGACTTATCAAGGATGGCTTCTTCCAAAGTCCGAGTGAACCTTTGCATGTGGACCAGTTGATTCTCGGTGTAGTCATACATGTATGTACAACCCATGGCGGTTTCCGGTAGTGCTGCCAACGATGAGTGTACACACGACAGACCTGCGCACATAGACTCGATCATAACCAAACACGACGTCTCTTGCCAGATCGACGGATAGGCGAGGATGTGAGAACGCTTGAGTTCTTCACGGATCGTTTCGTTTGGTACAGCCTTCGAGTAGTTGATACCTGGATGCGCCTTCAAAAGCTTGAACACGGCCTCGTACTGTTTGTCACGCTCTTCCCAACCGTACAGGTTGAAAGACGAGAAAACGTTCAACTCGATCTTATCGCCGTACTTCTTGTATAGATGGTTAAATGCCGGATACAGCAACTCAAGACCACGATGCGGAGTCGAGAAGTACATCAGACGAATTTTGTCTAAAGGCTTCTCATGAGGTGCGATAGGTTCAATGGCGTTTTGAAGAACAACACCCGCATCGAACGGTACGTTGAGGTACGCGTTATACATCTGCTGTTGCCAATGGCTTACAAAGACCAGTTTGTCGAACTTCTTCCAACCCTCGTTTCTGAGGTGTTGGACCTCTGGATCTCCTGCAAGGTCATGCAGGACATAAATCTTTTTCTTGTTTGGATCAAGCTCACGAACACGTGAGTGGATGATTTGGAACTTAGAAAGCAACTCAGGCGGAAGGGAATTAATCCGATCCGCCATGAGTTCAGTTCCACCCTTTGCGGTGTTATTCAAATTTTGCTCCATTTACGGTAAGCAGACTATCCCAACGGAAAGACCGCCATCCATCCTTCTCGACGTCAAACACCGACAGGATGTCAGGGTTGTACGCTTTACGTTGGATATGTTCCTCGATGTCGGTTTGTTCAGGAAGCATCTCAGACATCAGCGTGCAAGACATCTTGCGAACCGTGCCATCTTTTTTCTTGAACTGAATGTCCACGACTTGATGCTTCAAGAGTTCAATCAACTCATCCTGCTTCAGCAACTTTACGAGTTCTTCAATAACGCCATTATCAGAATTTTCCGTCACCATAACCTCCAACGGTGTTTTCAACCTCTGCAGCAAAATCGGTAAATCCACCGATATATCGATTGTCCCACCAGATTTGCGGAACCTTCTTAAAGTCCGGTTTCAACGCCTTCAACTCGACGTGAAACTGTTCATTTTCTTCTAGATTGCGAAACTCAAACCGAAGACCTCGCTCAGTGGCGAGGTCCTTGGCTTTTTGGCAATACGTGCAATGCGTGGTACCGTAGATCGTAATCATTACGCCTCGACGGTCTTTTGGATACGAGAGTTATCCTTCAGGCGCTGGATATACTCTTTGCCCGAAACACGAACCTTGATGAACTTCTTGTTCGTCTGTTCTTTGTTCGGGTTGGCAACGGTCAGGACGATGTCTTTGCCTTGACGCAACGCTTTCATCTGGTTCAGAATACGATCACCAGATTGCAGGTACTCAGAACGCATAGCGTTCGTGATCTTACGGCTCACGTTGCTGTGAATACCCTTCGAGATAAAGCCTTTCGACTTTCCACCCTTCTTAGCCATTTAGTTCTCCTATGTTAGGTCATTCGACCGTATTTATCTAGTCTATCACAAGTTTGTGAAATGTCAATTCCTAAGTTCTTCGTCGATCGCACCCTTGATAAAGGTAACCAACTCTTCGTAGGTCTCAACGATCGGGATAGAGTACCGATCACATACCATCTTCACGTTACCGTAACGATAGAACTCTTTTGGGCAACACACGACCGTGTTCATCTCGTTGAACAGGCCAAGTTCCAACAGGGTGATGGGAGACTTCGAGTCTGCAGCAAAGTAATAAACGAGACCTTCAGCCTCTTCTTGCTGAGTGAGTTCCCATGCGACCTGTTCATAGAACTGAGTTCCCGGGGTGGGATCTTGAACCCAAGACGAATCCCAATCATCCCGACGAGGATTCAACAGAATCAGATCTTCGTCGCTGTAACCAGATAAGTCTTTTGTAAGACGATCTTGCCAATTTTCCGCGGTACCCATGTCGATCGATCCGCCAAGGAAAATTCGAATCGCATTACTGTATTCGTACGCCTCAGGCGCTTTAATAACTCTAGTCATATTAACTCCATAAAATAAGCTCAGGCAGACTTAACCGCCTGAACACGCGCTTTAAACATACCTTCCTTGATCTTAGTGACGTTCTTTTCACCGTTGGGAAATACGTCGGCGAACTTCACAGCACGAACCGCATCAAACAGGCGCCGAACCTTCATCAGTTCGGAGGTATCCTCGTCCTCAGAACCCAGTCGACCGTTTGCGTCACAAACACCGACGGCCCACAGCAGCAGAACAACTTCAGGATCGTTGAACGCACCCATGTCCATGAACATGTTCACAAACGTCTTCGGGTTCAGCGTATCCAGTTTATGCATGTGCATATGGTACCGAGTGGTCTTCATCACACGATCCCGCATCTTTGACGGAACTGTCAGACGATCGCAAAAGTCTTTGGCAACCTTCACGCCCGACACTTCATGCCCATAGTGCTTGGGCAGTTGATCACGAGGAGTCAGACCTTTACCGAAGTCGTGAACCAGGCATGCCAGACGAGTTTCCAGATCAAAGTTGCTCTCAACAGCCTGAGTCAGAACCAGCATGGTGTGCTCATACGCGTCACCTTCGGGGTGCCAACGACGAGCTTCCAGAGCAGTCTTCAGACGATAGACTTCAGGAAACACGACGTGCAGAGCGTCACACTCCATCAGAGTGTCGAAGAACAGACGTGCATGATCTTCCATCAGTGCCCGACTCAGTTCTTTCCAAACACGTTCGGCGGTCAGTTCGTTCAGAACACCTTTCTTTGCCATCTGAGAAACCAGAGCAACGGTCTCAGGTGCAACAGTCCATTCAGGCCCCAGACGTGCACGGAAGCGTGCCAGCCGCAGGACTCGAACGGGATCATCTTGAAAGGCGTCAGAGGTATGACGCAGGACTTTATTATCCAGGTCATCCTCGCCATTGAATGGATCGATCAAGTCCAGCACGCGAGTTATTCCGTCGTTGAAGAACTCAAACGCCATAGCGTTGATGGTCAGATCGCGACGAGACAGATCTTCTTCGATCGTGACTTCAGGACCAAACTCGACGTCGAAGCCATGGTAACCTTTACCTGACTTTTTTTCGCGACGAGCCAGGGCCCATTCGTCACCACGATCACACAGATAGACCGGGAATTCAGCACCGACTTTGGTGAACGACTTGATGTAGAACGGAGGAGAAGCCATCAGTTCGGCTTCGGTTGCACCAGTCACAACCCAGTCAACATCTTGGGAATCAACTCCCAGTAGACGATCACGGACGTAACCGCCGACTTTAAAAAATCTCATTCATAGCACTCCGGCATTTGATATTCTTCACAGTCTGCTTCGAACTCAGGTTCAGCATACACTTCAGGACGAAATGCTTTACGTTCACTGACATCTTGCATATACTGCGTTTGCATTGCACGATCTTCTTCGACAGGAATACCTGTACCGGCGCAAGCCGACAGAGCAACAAACGAGAGGATGGCGAAGTATTTCATGATTAGCTCCTTGCTATATGAATAGACTATCACCATCCTCTGCTAATGTCAACTGTTAATTGAGAGGAAAGGGCGAAACGATGATTTCGGGTTCAAGATAGACCGCCTGAACCTCATCTTTGCCTGGAACCACACACATCACGTAGGTCGCAGCAAGTCCTTCTGGCATAAACAAGCCGTTCGGTTCTGCCTGAGGAAGCGTTCCGACGTTGGTGTCGATACGATCTCCAACAAAGTCTTCATAGTCAACAACCTTTTCGGGATTGCTGTATTGAATCGAAGCACTGATACCGTATCCGACACTGTCACAAATCTTGACCAAAGCACCGTTCATCGTTGCGATGTAGGTGTAGGTACGATAGTTCGGCTGGTCACGCAACTCGTACAGCCATTTCACCATACGCTTCTCAGTAAAGTTCGTGATGGCCGGAAGACCGGTTTGACGTTCGCCTTCTTTCAGAAGTGCTTCCATCTGGTCGGCCACCGCTTCATCACTCGAAGGAGGCGGTTCATCAAACCAACCAGCATTTGCGGTCGTTGCGGTCATCAATGCAACCGTAGTTGCGAGAAGGATCTTTTTCATGTTAGCGAGCCTGTACTTCACGGAGGAAATTTTGGAGATGCTGAGGGTAATCGGTGGTATCGACCGAAGCAAAGATGTCGCGTGTAGCGTTTGCGATGCCAATCTTGCCAGCGGTGTCTGCCGTCTGATACTCCATGTAGAGGTTGTTCAGTTGCAGCTTCATGCCGTCGGTGTGGGCCTGCGATTCCTGAAAAACCTTGGTTCGTTGAGCTTCACGCTCTGCGTCAAGGAAGCCTTTCACGTAGATGCCTCCCCATGACAGAAGTCCGAGACCGACGATTGCGGCGGTGCCGAGTAGAACAGCTTTCATTATATATTCCTTACCTATGTAGAGAGAGTTTGCGGATTTCTTCCATGACGTTTACCGGAGTCAGATCGCAGGCAAACAGCCATGCGCACGTGACTTCTGAAGTCAGGAACACTTTTCCGTAGAAGTTACGCCACGGATACGTTGGATCGACGGTGATACCTGAAGGGTGACCTGTACCCAACGTCAGAGCACCAACGTTACTGATCTCATCGAGAGTACATTCAAGCACAAGCGTTCGACCAAACGATCGATCTTCTTTCCACTCAGCGATGTATGGTTTGTACATGGGCGAACTCATCAACTTATCATCGACCCATTGATCGAAGTCAGCTTGAGCGTGCATGGCTTGAGCCATACCTTTGCCTGGATTCAGGTCTTGCAGATCCTGACGCATCAGGCAATATAGGGTTGGGGTCATTATGTATCCTTTACTTACCTTTTAGGTATAATACGCCTAAAGGGAAATGTCAACCGTAAAAGTGTTCTTTTTCAAGAGAAAATGTGATGCTTGCTCTTGGAGAGTTTGGCTTTGCGCAGTGCAACATGTTTGGCGTGATGTACAGCAACTCGTTCGTCTCAAGCACAAGATCGGTTCCTTCAACCTGCCAAGGCGTAGAACCGATGAGTTGCCAAACCCAAATGTATTGCTCTGGATCGCGATGAGGTTCAAACGACTTAGACGTGTCTGTGGTGCTGGCATACAGACCTGCTCGTGGCTGGTACTCTGGTTTGAGTGGTTGGAGAAAGTCTAACACGTCCTTAAACCAAGGTTCGCATCCCCAACAAACGAATCCGCCATCACCTAACAACATGCTTCGTCGAATATCCTTCTCGGCTATGGATTTCACCATCTCACCAAGCGATTCCCATGTCCAATTGTTTACAAGAGAATGGTTTACCTTTCCGAAGCCGCCTTTGTCAAATGCATTTAAATCAATCACGAGATGATCCAGTCCATCTTCATCCAGTCGGTCTCTTCAGGCATCATCTCGACCTTCTCACCATGCTTCTCCTGAAGCGCTGTCCAGATGTATGCGTTGTTCATCCGCAGACAATACGATTCCTTGTTGCACTGATAGCAAGATCCAGATGCGCCGTAGAAGTAAAAATAGTGATCATCTTCAGTGACTCGAACGATGCCGCTATTCATCCTCCAAGATGAACCCTGTGTGTACCCACCCGATACCCCGGATAGGATACGATAGTGGGGGTCATCGCCTTTCATGTGAATGACAACCCAGTTGTCGGGAATATAGTTACTCATATGGAATCCCTAATACTTTCTTAATTTCATTTTGTGCGTCTCTTTGTCCAGCAAAGTACGACATTCTTATCAACTCAGCAACCCGTTCAGCGACTCCCTGATTAGGCATCATGATATTCCAGTACATAGAACACACGGACCATCCAGTTCCATGCTCAGAACCTTGAGCAGTGCAATCGGTAAATGGATTGTGTTCTTTAGTCATCTCATGAACTCTGGATCGATGATCAACATCATGTTGTTGAGACTAAAGTTAGTATTGTTCCCGTCTTTAGGAATAAACCCGACAATTGCTTTCGGGTTTATCTTGAGCGTTTCGGCAAAATGCTTTTTGTAGTTCATAGTTCAATGTCCTTATGCCAGTGTCCAGACTACTCAATATATAAATAGTCTAAAGGAGATTTATATGTATTATACCGTATACCAAATTACTAACACTGTCAACAACAAAATCTACATAGGCGCTCATAAGACCAATGATCTAACCGATGATTACTTTGGTTCAGGCAAACACCTTGGTTATGCTATAGCAAAGTACGGAATTAAAAACTTTCAAAAGTCTATCCTCTTTACGTTTAATACAGCCGAAGAAATGTACGCAAAAGAGAAAGAGTTGGTTTCTCGAGAGTTTGTTCTGCGCGAAGATACGTATAACATAAAAGTTGGAGGTTTCGGAGGTTGGGATCATGTTGACAATACTAACAGAATGTTGAGTGAAGAAACACATAAGAAGATGTCGGCTAGTGCAAAGGTTAGACAAACCGGAGAAACTAATTCATTCTATGGAAAGAAACATTCGTTAGAATCTCTCAATAAGATCGGTAAAGCTAGCAAAGACCGTGGAAAAGCCGTATATAACAAACGTATGATAGACGGTAATCATCCAAATAGTTTTGGTAGTTGCCCACACTGTGGTAAGCATGGACAACTTAGAGCTATGAAAAGATGGCACTTTGATAATTGTACTAAAGTGACCAACGTTCCGCAATAGCTGCATGAATTTGATCTGAATCTGACAAATCAACATCGATGTAGTCGTGGATGCCTAAACACACAAACGTAGTGCGACCATGTTTGTACGCCATAGTATGGTGCCAATGCCCAAAAAAATGAAAGTCGGGCTGATGAATAGAAAGCATCGTGCTGAATGCCATCGCCGTACGAGTCGGAATCGTCTTAGCGTTACCCTTGAACAAAGCAAGACCCGACTGAATGAACATCTGAGTGCTTACTTCCTGAGGGCAATCATGTGTGATCATAACACGAGGCTTGACCTGCTCATAGATTGCAATCATTCGATAGAGTTCTTCCATCGAGAGTTCTTCATCTGCCCACCATGATGTTCCTTCGGTACGGAAGGCTTGATCAATCGACCATGCACCTCCGATGAACATCACATCATTTTCGACCAGACCATCTTGAATCCATCCCGGCATTTTCTTACAACGTGAAGGGTCATCATGGTTGCCGCGGATAAAGCGATGCGTTCCGTCCCAATGGAACTCGTCAGCGCGGTCGTGCCAATACGGACCAGCAAATCCAACGCCAAAGTCGCCGACTTGGATCGTGCGTTCACACCCGCCGAAGTTGATCGCATCCGTTGCGGTCTGATGATAAAGTTCCCATTCGCCATGAATGTCTCCGATGAGTCGAGTCAGTTTACCCATTATTTACCCTCCG
>Ga0222712_10002542_pt1 | contig 20741 bp, 8 predicted proteins | sample C33_657DmetaG_FD_165043 | JGI IMG/M metagenome (GOLD analysis project Ga0222712, IMG submission 165043) | Estuarine water microbial communities from San Francisco Bay, California, United States - C33_657D | ecosystem: Environmental > Aquatic > Marine > Unclassified | place: USA: California... | reverse complement strand
CGGGAAAAAAAAAAAAAAAAAAAAAAAAAAAAAAAACAACGACACGAAACGACCGATCGTCGTCGACGGTGGACAGAAATCGCGACACGCGCGCGCGCGAGCGACGCAGCGTTCGTCGTTCGTCGTCGCGGATTTCATCGCGCGATTTTCGTTCGTCAACGTTTTCGCTTCATCGCACGCGACGGACGTGGGAGTCGGGGACGAGCGCACGACTTCGCGAGGCGATCGCGACGATTGGTGAACGATCGATTAATCACTCATCGCTCGTTCCCCTGTGCGCGATCGCGCGTGAAAGTTTAACGCGACGACTTCAGCGCGAAGACGAACGAGAGGAAGGAAAGAAAAGTGAAACACCATGGCGGGTAAACCATCGCGCGAGCGACGGGGTGGGGAGAAGACGACGCCGGTGAAGACGAAGGCGATGAAAGCCAGCGCGTCGCGCGGCGACGCGAGCGCGTCGGCGCCGAACTCGCCGAGCGGAAGAGGGACACCGAAACGCGCGACGGCGACGGCGGCGAATGTGAAGATGAAGAAGATTGCGAAGCGGAATGAGAAAGATGATGATGATGACGACGACGACGATGATGATGATGCATTTGATGGCGAAGATGATGACTTCGACGAAGATCCGCCGGGAAGCAAGGCGACGACGCCGAAGAAGACTTACAAGGCGCGCGTGCGTTCGGCACCGGCGACGCCCATGAGTGCGAGGTACGTGTGTTGTTGATGAACTTTTCTTCGCGGTTGTCGCGCAAAATTGCGATTTCGGATGAGATTTCGTTCTCGTTTCAGCTCAGTTGGTGAATTTGCGTATCTTTTCCTCGTCGGCGCCGACGATTATCGCAGATTATCAGTCCACGCGCTTATTTTGTCCGGAGTTTTCGTGCCTTCTGGTCATGATGTTAATTGGAAACTAACCTTTTATGATTTTCTCGCACAAACGTAGATCCGGAGGTTCGCCGCATAAGCGCAAGGGGGATGCGAACAGCGAAGGAAGCGGCGGGAGCGGAGGTTACTCAAAGGTTCAGCTCGCCGAGAACTTACCAGTTATCGCAGACATTCCAGGCATGTTCGCCGACCTCGTTTCTCGGGTTCCGGGCATGGAGACGTTTTTAAACACGATGACTCGCCCGCTTCGAGTGGCTACCATGTGCTCTGGTACGGAGTCGCCGCTTCTCGCGCTCGATAAAATAGCCGATGCGACCGAAACGCTCTTTGGTAAGCGTCTGAGAGTCGACCACGTCTTTTCCTGTGAGATTGAACCGTTCAAGCAAGCGTACATCGAACGCAATTTCGCTCCGCCGATCCTTTTCCGTGATATTCGTGAGCTGGGCGGGGATGTCGCGACGACTGCTTACGGCGCCGAAGTCCGTGTTCCACACGACGTCGATATGCTGGTCGCCGGTACGTCTTGCGTTGATTATTCCAACTTGAACAACGAGCGAAAGGGCTTGGAAGCGCAAGGGGAATCTGGTCAAACGTTCCGCGGTATGATGAACTGGATTCGCAAGAGTCAACCAAAGATCATCATCTTGGAAAACGTCTGCAACGCTCCGTGGGAAGAAGTCGCGAAAAAGTTTCAATCTGAAGGCTATCACGCACAGTTTATGCGCGTGGACACCAAGCGTTTCTACATCCCGCACACGCGTACTCGTGTCTATTTGTTCGCTTGCAAGGCTGATGATGAAACGCTCGTGGAACAGTGGAAGTCGCTCGTCAAGTCGCTCGAGCGTCCGGCGTCAGCTACGCTCGAAGCGTTTCTGTTCGACAGTGATGATCCACGTGTGCACGAGGGGCGACGCATGCTGGCTCGTCCTGGTGAAGACTCTACGCGTGCTAACACTGATTGGGGACGATGCGAATCTCGACACCAACGCGCTCGTTTGGAAGAAGGCTTGGGTCAGCGACGACCTTTTACGCACTGGGATGGCGGCTGCACTCTGCCAGACTTTGCGTGGAATGACTGGGGTAAGTCGCAAACTGATCGCGTGCTTGACTTAATGGATATCGACTACTTGCGCCTTGCGATGAACAACATCGACTCTATGCACAAGACGTTGGTTTGGAACCTTTCTCAAAATGTTGACCGCACGACGGGGAGCGTCGCTCCGGGCATCTGCCCGTGCTTGACACCTTCGATGGTGCCCTTCGTCACCAACCGCGGGGGTCCTTTGGTCGGCATCGAAGCTTTGAGTCTACAGGGTATTCCTGTCGATGACTTGTTGTTGACTCGAGAGACCGAGAATCAAATGAGTGACTTGGCTGGTAACGCCATGACGACGACTGTTGTCGGCGCCTGCATGTTGGCCGCCATGACTCTCATGACTTCGACGTTGGCTGAGACGAAGACGAAGACGGCTCGTCGCGCGCTGGTTCTCGAGGAGCGCTCTTCTGACAGTGCGGCGACGACTATGCACGCGAAGGGTTTGACTGTCGTGCAAGCAGCGGCGGCGGCGAAAGCTGACGTTGTCGGTCAAGACAAGTTGGTGAAACGCCCTCTCGATCTCGGCATGAAGCCCATCACGATGAAGGAACTTCTCGATAAAGCGAGCAGGTCTGCCCGTTTGTGCGTGTGCGAAGGCGAAACCGGTACGACTCCGAGCGAAGACTTGGTGATGTGCAGTGACTGCAACCACACGTGCTGCGTGAAGTGCTGCGGTCGCCCGGAGCACAACTATGCCGCGCGCGTTGTCAAGCGCTTACTGCCAGAGGATTTCAAGGCTGAGCTCAAGAACTCTCTTCCGATGCACTTGAAGCTCGACATGTCGAAAGAAATCGAAAAGCTCGCGAAGCCGTCGAGTGTGATCAACGAGGACTGGGCTGTTTGGATGCAAGCGATGAAAACCATCAGCGATGCCGATCTCTTGTTCCGCGGTATGAAGCGCACGAATGTGTGGCGAGTCTTCTACTCTTGCGCGTCCGAAGATCAAGTTCGTTTCGAGTTGCGAATCTCTGAAAAAAATGCTGAGTGGCTTGTGCACGTCGACCCATCTATCAAAAAAGGCATGCCGCACGACATGTTCCTTCGTCCGTTGATGCGCATGCAGCTCGACGCAAAGGCCAAGTCTGTTTTGGATGGTATCTGGGAAGTTTTCACGCCAGAGCGTTCAAACTTTGATATCACCGTACGTGGCCAGGGCGAGCTCGATGACTCGTGGCAAACGAAGCTCGGTATGCAAATGGAAAGCACTCGAGAAGGCGTAAAGATCACGCATTCGTGGGCGCAAAAGCGCTGGACCCAGTACAAGGTTGAAGTCAATTCAAAAGATGCGAAGCTGCTTGATCGTGATGTCAGCGGTACTTATCAATTGCACGATAAGTGTGACGCTGCTCAAAGCTCTCTGCACAAGCGATTGGGTGGTGGAAATAACGGTCGTGATATGTATTTCTTTCTGGATCCGCGCCGCAATCAGCGAGGTGATTGCGACTACTTCGTCTTTGCCGATAACCACCGCCGATTGATGTACGGCGAGTGCCGCGTTGCGACTGCTGATGTTGGCGAGGAAGTTCAAACGGAGCGATTAGATGATTTTGGAAACGTGATGGCGTATGAAACAAAGGTTGTGCCTTGGCGTCCGAGCGAGCGCGTTGAACAGAAGTTAAAATGCTTAACATTTGGAACGTGGGCTCTGCTGACGAAGAATGCCGCACTTGTCCCCGTCGCCGCTCAAGGTGCTGTGGTGTTGACTCCGCCGTTGAACGCCGTGCCATCTCAAGGTGTTGACGCTTGCGCCAAGGCTGTGGCGATCATGCGCTGCACTGTTCCGCTCGCTGAAGTCGATGCTGCTTTCTGGCCTCAAAATGAGTATACGACGTTGCGTTTAGACAAATCTCACGCAACGTTTCAACGCCTCGAATGGTTTACGTCTCGAATGGAGCTGCCGAAGGTTGTCGAAGATTGGAATAAGATGAGTGAAAAGGATCACGGCGTGACGTGCGCAGACTTTGCGTGCCCGCGATGTGCCCCTGCTCCGCCGACGCTCCAATGGACTCGCACGGTTGGATCTCAGAAGATTGTCGGTCGTGAGGATCCGCAACAAGCTGCAAAGTATGAGCAGGCGCTCAAATGCCGTCCAGCCCCGTTTGTTGTGCAGTGGACGCGAGAGAAGAAACTCGGTAACTTGATGATCGCTGCAAACCCCGCTACCCTCGTGCACCGTGCGCTCTCGCTCGTTGCTCCGGCGGGTGTGCGTGGCATTCAATGCGAGGCCCCACAACTGTCGTGGAGAATCGTTCGTCATGACGATCGTCCGGCTGACATCTCAAGCGAGTTTGAGTTGAAGTCGAATCGCCATGACAAACAAGTCGCGCAGCCACCGAACTGGAGCAAGAAGTACCCGCTTCGCCCGGAGCAACTGCGCTCGCTTGGTTGGATGATTGCTCAAGAGACGACCACTGTTCCGTTTGTGGAAGAAGAAGTCTGCGAAAACGTTCTCCCCGCGCTCGGTCTTCGAATGGATGGCATGGCTCAAGTATCCAAAGTTATTCGCGGTGGCATCGTCGCCGATCAAGTTGGGTACGGTAAAACTGCTATCTCTATCGGTGTTATCTTGGCGAGTCAGCTCAATTTCCCGACGCCGCAACAGGCGAAGGTTGCTGCACCCGTTTCTGCGATTCCGACAAAGGCGACGCTTGTCATTGCTCCGTCTCAATTGCTTCGACAGTGGCCAAGAGAAGTTGAAAAGTTCAGCGCACGTGGAGCTCTGAAGACGGTCGTGCTGAAGACCATGTCTGATGTCGCTTCTTTGACCGCTCGCGACGTCATGGACGCTGACGTTGTGATCGTCGCGACGACGCTATTCCGATCTTCCCTTTACTTTGAACGTCTAGCGCAACTCGCAGGATGTCCTTCGTTACCCGACCCCAAGTCGAGTAGCCAAGGCCGCCATTTTGCGAGCGTGTACAATGATACGGTTTCTAGTCTCGAACAGCAAGTCAAGCGTTTGACGAACAAGGACTTGGGTGTCGCTGAAGTTGCCAGACACGTTCGACGCGGTGTCTCCAAGCTCAGTGACGTCGCCGTGAATGCTGCGCCGAAGCGCTTGAAGGGATCAAAGCTCATCGAGGCCACGGTCAAGGCTGGTGGCGAAGGATTCCAGTTCATTGAAGCCATGCATAACGAAAAACAAGATGCTTTGGACAAGGAGAACGATCGCAAGACCATGAATGCCATTCCGGTGAGCGCGCCAGTAACGCCGACGAAGCCAAAAGCAACGCCGACGAAGAAGACGCCGACAAAGAAGACGCCGACAAAGAAGACGCCGACAAAAAGGACGCCGACGAAGAAGACGCCAATGAAATCTCCGGTCGGACGCACGTCAGCGCGCAATACGCCACGTAAATCTTATGCCGAAGATAGTGACTTTAGTGAGGATGATGAAATCTCCGACTATGATGATGAAGATGACGACGACGACGATGATGCCAGCATGAGTGACGACTTCGGGCGCAAAAAGTCTACACCGAAGCGCAAGCGAGCGGTTAGTCGCACGGAAAATAGCGAAATCGACGGCGACAAGGATCACTGGGGTTTGGAGAGCGCGCAAGCGCAGTACGATTGGCGCGACATCAAGTCAGTGCCGGTTGAACTTTTCCACTGGCGCCGTGTCATTGTTGATGAGTTCACGTACTTGCGACCTTCCGACAAGTGCGTCGTCATGGGTCTCCAAGCCGAATCTCGTTGGTGTTTGTCCGGTACGCCTCCGGTTGGCGAGTTTGCCGACATCAAGGGCACAGCTGCTTTACTAGGTATCAATCTCGGCACGGATGAGACGCCGCGATACAGCAAAGCTGAAATCACCAAGGTTGAAACGTTCCAGTTCTTCAAGGAGAAGCCCACGGCTCAATGGCACAAGCGCCGAATGCAAGTCGCGCAAGGCTTCCTGGATCGATTCGTTCGTCAAAACATTGCCGAGATTGATGAGATCAAGTTCAAGGAGGATATCGTGGATGTGCAATTGCGACCGGCGGAGCGCGCGATTTACCTGGAACTTGATCACTACTTACAATCTATGGACATGAAGGCGAAGAAGAAGAAGCGTGGTGGCGCGGATGGCGATCGTGATGCTCGACTTGCTGCCGTTCTCGGAAACTCATCTTCTGCTGAAGAAGCTCTTCTCAAACGCGTGTCGCACTTTGAGTTAGACGATGAATCCGGTACCGCTCTTCGTACATGCCAAGATATTGTCAATGTTCGCACGAATCAACGCGAAGAGTGCTTGAACGAGCTCGCTTTGGCCGTCTTGAAGGCGCGTGCTATGGTTCAGTACGTTTCTCAGATGGATGGATTCGAAAAAGAAGAGTTCCAAAATACGCCCTTCGTTCGTTGGGAGCAAGGTGTCATCGCGGATGGTATCGGCGATCCGACAGCGAGCGACCTCCTCCGTCAAACTCTCGAGCAGGCAACTGTCGCCAAGGCGAAAAAGGCGAGTCACCTGATCCAGCAACGCCCGCCTGTCGGCAGTCGTGTAGCTATCTTGTCATCTGACGGCAAGTCTTGGACCGAGGGCGAAATTCGTGGTTACAGCGGTCAGTTCAAGCAGAAGGCGATGATGTACTACGACGATGGCGAACGCAAGGAGGAAGATCTCACCAAGGTTCAGTGGAAGGAGGTCAAGGAAGCTGGCGCCACGCCGAGTGACACGATTAACACCACTAAGTCGCAAGCCATGTCGAAGAAGGAAAAGAATGGCTCTGTGGACGATAAGCTTTGGGAGTTGCGTGAACACACGCACGGTTTGCGCAAATTACAAAAGGAGCTCGTCGGCCGCGTGCGCTCGTTGCGCTTCTTCATGTCCGTTCGAGATTTGCAACAAGCCAAGGTTGATGAAGCTATCACGTGCCAAGTGTGTGAGCAAACGAAAAAAGGTCCTAAGACGAAGCACTCGAAGCAGCAAGTTGGTGTCTTGTCTACGTGCGGTCACATAGGGTGCTTAGAATGTTTGAAGTCGAACGCGGAGAACCAAGAGTGTGGTGTTGTAGGTTGCGAATGCGCCACTCGCGACACTTCTGTGGTCACCGCGGACTCTCTCGGCACTGAAATTGCTGTCGCTCTCAAGGGTAAGGGTAACAAGCAATCTGATAACGGCGTTGGCGTGCACGGTTCAAAGATTATTGATCTCGTCGCTCATATCAAGTCACTCCCGTTGGATGAACGTGTTTTGGTCTTTGTTCAGTTTTCTGATTTGATGCAGCAAGTCAGTACGGCTTTGAACAATGCAGATATTAAGACACTCAAGCTGAAGGGCTCCGTGCACCAGCAAACCGCCGCTCTTGATGAATTCCAAAAGGACGAACTCAAAGCGAACGATGCTCGCGTGCTCTTGCTTCTAAGCAGAGATGAATCTGCGTCTGGGGCCAACTTGACGACGGCCAACCACGCAATTTTCGTCCACCCTCTTCTCACGACGACCGCCTATGAGTACATCGCCAGCGAAACTCAAGCGATCGGACGTATCCGTCGTTACGGTCAACAACGTGAGGTTCGCATCTGGCGCTTCATTGTTAGGGACTCGATCGACGCCGACATCTTGAATATGCGCGCGTCGGCGTTGATGCAAAAGTGAAAATCCACTTCAGTAAGATATGAAAAGTTCACTAGGAACACGTGTTTATGCTTAAAGCCTGTATTATGGTTGCTTATATGAATAATCTACGTATAATGACTATCTGTTTCGAACGAACCAAGCCTTGTTGTTTGCCTCTCGCCGCATCGCTGCGTACGACGGCAGACGTTCGTTTTCTTCATCTTCGCGTGAACTGCCTCTGCGCTCGACGTCTCGATCTGCATCACCGCGACGAATCGCCGGTTTCGTTCGCTCTCGCTCTCGCTGCTGCTCTTTTTTTTCGCTATCAAGTTTGAGCTTGGCTATTTGCGAGCGTAATCTTGCAATTTCGCTCGTCTTGCGTTCATTTTCGGCGGTTAAACGTTCCCTCTCCTCTTTCTCATGCTTTAAACGCTCTCGCAGCGCACTAATCTCGCGAGATTGAGTTTCTAAATCAACCAACCGTCTTGATCTATCGTCATCGTTATCTTTCCCACCCCTGTGTTCCTTCCGGCCTTTGACGTTCGTCGTCGTTCGCTTGGCCTCCGCCTCGCTCGCCGCCGTCGCCCGTCGCCGCGCCCAAAATATCGCCATGTCCAAATCAAACGTCGTTGGGAACGCGTCATTGTTTTCTTTTTCTTTCCATTTCTCTCGACTTCGTTCGTCATTGTCATCCTCGCTCGCGCTCGTCTCCAATTCGTCGTCGAATTGCACCTCCTTTTCCCGCGCGCCATCGCTCGTGACTTCGTTCGCTCGCGCTCGCGCGTTCGCTCGTCTCATTCGCTCGTCCTCGCTCAGCGCGTACGCGCGGTGTCGACGATCGGCGTCGACGTCCGCGATCCAACGCGGTCGCGCGCGCGCGTCCATGGACGCCTCGAACGACGCCCGACGAATTCGCGCGACGCGCTCGCGCGCGCGTTCGAACTGTCGACTTCGAAGTCGACGGCGTGGATGCCGGCCATGGTCGACCGACCGACCGAGTGACCGACCGACCGAGTGACCGACCGAGTGACCGACCGACCGACCGACCGACCGACCATGCGTTCGCCACTAATGAACCCCGCGCATGGTGTTGGTGCGCGCGAATGAATGAACGATTGCGAAGGCACGAGCGGGACAAGGCGACGGAGGGGACGAAAGCGACGGCGCGCAAGCGATAGGGAAGATGCTCGCCCAACGCGATTCATCGTGGCGATCAGTAGCGAGCGAAGGAGGAGAACCGAAGGACGAGAGCGGCGGGGAAGATGACATTCCGGACGCGTTGACGCGGGCGGCGACGCGCGCGGGGTTAGTTCGCGCGTCTTCGAGCGAGGACGATGCGAGCGCGAGCGATGCGTACGTGACGGATATCGAAGAGGATGATGATGATGGCGATGGACGCGCGGGGGACTTGAGTGCGGATGAGAGCGATGGCGATGGTTTGGGAGACGCCGAACGAGGACGATCGGCGGGAGGAGGCGCCGGTCAAGACGTGAGCACGGCGCCGTTATTGGCGACAAAAGGATTAAATCCCTCAACGTCAGCGCGAAGGCGAGGGGATGAAACGTCAAAGCGCACCAGTCGACGGTTTGGCGGGGCGAGCGCGGGCAAGAAACAGTCCACGGTTGAGGCGTTGCGGAGGAAAGCCGAACGAAGGGCGTACAAACCGGTAACATTCGCCTTGCTCGCACGGCTTTTCGGGTTATACGTGACGTTTATGATATTGAACTTTGCGTTCATCATCGTCACCGCGCTCGGCGCGCTGATGAATCCGTTTCCGCGCGCGGTGATTACTTTGAATGCTGCCGAGAATATCGTGTGGATGATTTTTAGTTGCGCGAGCTTCGTCGCCATACCGTCGTGCTTGGCGCACGTGAGCGGGTTCCTCACGTGGCCGCCCGTCTGGCTCGAACACTTTCCTGATCGCGGGAAGTTACTCGAGGAGCTTGGAGGGAAGATTTATTTTCGCTTCCATGTCGCTCGCGACGTAAAGCCGACGTCCGTGAAGCGCGCGGTGGACGTGGCGGTCGACATCCTGTCGCGTTCGATTCCAAGCGCGCTGTGGGAGGTCGAGGTGGTGACGGTAAAAGATTTAGGAGTCGCTGCCCCGGGCGTGAGCGAATTAGTGGTCCCGGTCGACATGTACAGTAGCGTGAATAGCGCGAGCGCGTTGCTCGAATTCGCGACACGCGCCAGCACGTCGAGCTGGGGTGATTGGGTCGTTCATATGGGCTCTGATGCGTTGCTGAACGTTCGAGCGGTCGATGCAGTATTGGCGCATTGCGCACGAGAGACGCGTCTGGCGGCGCTTTCGGGTCGAGGCGATACTCACGTGCGTCGACTCGCTCAAGGCGCGGTGCTTCCGGGCATCACGCGCACTGCAAACTCGTTTGTAGATGGCGTCGAGAGCGTGTTCCAGTGGATCCCAGCCATGGCGGAGTGTATTCGAGCCGGAGAGTCGTACGGCGCGCTCCGAGTGATGTATGCTCGCCATTCCCGGGTCGTCGCGCCGATTCCGAACACGTATCTAGTCGTCCCCAACGAGCTCGAGCTCGCCGTGGGTTTCAGCAACATGGATGTCCACGACGGATTTGAACTCACTTCATTTGCGCTTAGATGCTCGAATAATGGAGTCAAATTCGCGTGGTTAGACGCGGGCGTGCACGTGCCAATCGTGTCAAACATTTGGAAGTTGTTCAAAGTTCGCGCGCGAGATCACCACAGCGCTTTGGTGTTGATGCGCGATGAAAATGCGCTCGATCACACGCACCGGGCATCGTTAACGCTCGCGTGCGTGAGCGCTGGGTTTTCGACGATCGCACCAGTGATAAGTGCATTGGCGCCCTGGTTCCTGCATCGAGGTGGCTTTGATACTTTGGCCATCGCTTGCGTCGTCGGTTTCATCACAGCTTGCGTGACGTTCAAATACGCAATTGGGTTCTACAAGAGTGCATCCGCGGTCGATCTCGCGAGAGGTCTTCCAGGGTTGATATTGTACAGCATCTTGTTCGTGATGACGATCATTCTCACTCCCGTGTTTTGCGTCTTTGAATTCATCGCGCTGTGCACTTCAATATTTTACAGCCCCAAGTATTTCGGTGGCGAAACTCCGGCGATGCGCTCCCCGGTGGTTAAAATTTTGGACGACGAAGAAGGGTTCGAGTGGCCAGAACGAGGTCAAGTGCGCGAGGTACTATTAGGTACAACAAAAGAAAAGTTTTCATCGACTTTGCCTGCGCAGGAAGAGAGCGCGCCGTCGCGGCGTTGGCGAAGAGCCGGAAAGGATAGTTAGAGAGGACTGTGCGGGACTCGGTAACGCCGATACAGTACTGTACAGTTCTGTTGTTACACTAGGAATTGTAAAGAATCAATGCAGAATATCAACGTGCGTGCCTCGCGAATAAACCACTTGGTTCGCGCCTGCGATTTCGAGGTGTGTCATCTCTCCCTTTGTTTTCTCGACGAGGTAATCAACTAGGCGACGGCGGTCGGTGATGATGTTGCCGTTGCCGTCGCGTCGATGCGGAAAGAGTTCGGGGAACACACAACACGGGACGATAGCAAACGGCTTTTGATAGGCCAATGCGAAATCTACTATAGCCTCCGTAGCCTCATCGGGGTGCATGCCGACGACGATGGAACACTCCTTGAACAAGTGCCAATTTTCACGCGTGAATTCTCGCCGAATGTGTTCACAAAGGTTCGGCGACTCCGTGGCGTCTATCTCTTTCAAATACTTGTGCTGCGATTTGTTCAACTTCCGCTCGCGCGGTTCAACGAGCGTGGTTTTGATGCCTCGCTTAGTGTGCAATTCAAAAGAAACGTCTCCGCGACCACCCGCGACATCGAGTACGCCGCTTCCTCTCCTCAGTGTTTCATCGCCGAATGTTGAAGAGAGAAATTCGGCAAATTTTTGCGCGCGCGCCGATTTATTCGCCACCGACTCTCCGTGCGGATCACCATACGTCGTCGCCGCTATACTGCGCCTGTTCGCCTTGCGTTTTAAAATCCAATCCTTCCTCGCGGAGCGGTCGTGCGCGTATCGACACGCGTCGCCCTTGGCGCACGTTCCATTGTTTATGAAAAATTTGCACGGCGCCGAAACGTTTGGCTTTACATTCGCCCCGACTTGCGCGTACTCAGCGCGATTGAAACACTTCCCGGGATGCGCTGTGGCCCAACACTCGATCACGCGTTCGGCGACGACCAAGTTCACGCTCCAGAGCTGTTCCTCGTCGTCGTCGTGGCCCTCTCGCCTGAGCGCGCCTCTCAGGGAAACAACGTTCCCTAGCTTCAGGGTCGTTTTTAGCGCCGCCGCGAGCTCGGCGTCGCTCGCGATCTCGCCTGAACGCGCCTTCGCCACCACCTCGACGTCCGTTCGCGTCGTCGCGCGAGCGTCGTTCGCGAACACACCCCAAGTGTCATCCAAATCGTTCGTCACGCGCACATCCATGAACGCCAGACGCTTGGACACGCGACGAATGGCGATGATTCTTCCGACGACGCGCGCGTCGTCGCCATCGCGCGCGAGCGCCATGGGCGCTCGCGCGAGAGCGACGCGGTCGCGGTCGCGGCCGTGGACGATGCGTCAGTCACTGACGCGCGACCCCCATCGCTCGATGGAGGCGATATTGAACGCCTACGCATCCGAGGACGAGAACGGAGACGGAGACGAAGACGAAGACGACGACGATGCTGCCGTCATCGGTCCGGCACGCGCGAGGACGACGACGAACGCGGCGAAGGGAGTGTACGACGCGGAGGACGCGCTCATAGCTCGTAGTGCGGCGCTCGTAGGTCCTGCGAGCGTGACGACGGAAACCGTAGACGAAATATTCGCCTGGGTCGACGAATTCACCAAAAAAGCGCCTTCGGATCCCGGCAACAGTTGGCCATCGAGTCCGGATGTTTACGTTCGCCGCGTGAAGATTCCTCCAGAACCGGCGAAACAAGAAACGACTGCGAGTATTTCGAGGCAGTGCAAGGTGCTCAAGCTCTTCGTCCAGTCGCGGGAGTGCAGGTTGACGCCGAATCAAGTGCTTTTCTCTACGTCGGCATTTAGAAATCCCGATTATTTGCAACGATGGGCGCAGCGTAGCTTGGGTGGAGAGACACACGCGAGCGGAATGCCGTTGGCGTTTTGCGAAACTCCTGCAAAATCGAGCGATTACTATCAATCTCTCGCGTCTGATCAGCGAGCGGCGACTAAGAAGTACTTTGCTGAGAGAGACGAGATCGCTTTCACGCCTGGTCATCAGGCCGAGCTGCGTACAACGGCTGAAGCGGCGAAGAACGCCGCGACCTTCGCTGTTGCAATCGCAAAGGCAAACGCCGAGGCTCGCATCGCCATGACGAAGCGCTGAATAAATATCCACCGAAACAATAGCATCAATTAGTAGTTTTAACGAAGTTTGTACAGTATCATTACAAAAGAAGCGGGGCGTGAGATCCGAAGCTTTTAAAGCGCAGTTTGACGATGGGTTGGTCAGGATCGAAACGATATCGATTGATCCGAGCTTGCGCTTTTTTCCTTTCCTTTTCTCGCTCTTCGCGCAATTTTGCGCGAGCGATGCGTTTTTGTTCCGCAGCCTCAATTTGTAACCGCCTTTCTTCGATCGCTTTTTCTATCTCTTCCGCCGTCATTGGTCGTATTTGAGGTTTCTTCTCTGCTGGGCTTTCCGTTTGCGGTTGTGCGTTGTTCTCTCGCCTGAACATCGTCGGCGTTGGCTCTAGAGTCGCCTTTTCAACGGGAATCGCTTGCTCGAATTCCGATTTCTCAATCGCACTTGGTTTGTTCTCCTTCTTATCAGACGCCGGAGTATCGGCATTCTTGGAGTTGGCGCCGCTCTTCGAGCTGAACATGCGCGAAATGAAACCTGGCTCGTCGTCGTCAGAATCTAACTCTACCTTTTTTGAACGCGTGTCGTCCATAAAGCCTAGAAAGATTAATACTCGCTCAATCAAAGTGTACTCGATGAATTCCGTATTAGGAACGTCATCCGATGCTTCCGAATCGCTTTCTTTGATTGCGGTGTCATCGTCAGTGTCATCGAATTCATTGAGCGGGTTTCCGAATTCGTCGAGATCTTCAGCGTAGTTTTTACTACTAATTGTAACAGAGTTCTCCTTCACTCGTGCTGGCTTTATCTCAGGCGCCGGCGTTGGCTTCGAAATACTGGGCACTTTGAGCACCGGAGCAGCCTTTTTTAGGTTGACGGCGTCGAAGCCGACAGAGTGTGACCGCTTGAAATCCGTTTCAATAAATTCACGAGCGGCTTTATCCACGGCTGCGCTCTGCGATCTCCGAAAAACGTCCAATCCTACGTCAGCGTTCGGTTTTACTTGTTCAGAGCCATCGGCAGTCGGAGGAGGTTCTTCTCCTTTATCTTCGCCAGTCCCTTGTTTAAACGAAACTCCCTTGCTTTTTGATCGTCCAAATCGTGACAAAATCTTCAACGACATCAACCCCGAGAGCGACGATTTGTTTTCACTAACGCGTTCTCCCGAGTCTTTCGCGACAGATTTGCCAAGAGCAATGCTCATCTTCGACGGCATCTTTTGCGCCATCGCGTCACGACGAGAAGCGTCCCGCGTCAATGTTCCGTTTGAATCGGATCCCGAACCACTCAAAACATCCTCGGCGTTGTTTTCTTCATGTTCTTCGTCTTCATCTTCGTCCTCTGAAGGATCGAGATCTTTGAACACCGTCAAATACTTTGTGCGATAGATGTACTTATTCGTCGAAACTTGAAGTACCTTCCCGGGCAACGCATTATCGGTTGGTATCTCAGGAACGATGAAGCCCTCGAGAATCAAGCGTGTCCAGTCCGCGCTCGTCATCGCCAGCGCCGCAGCCGCAGCAGCTTCCTCTTCTTCTTTTTTCTTGGCCTCGCGCTCATCATCGGATTCGGTATTTCCCGTTTTTCTCTTCAGCTTATCCAGCTCTTTTTGCTTGGCCTTCTGTTCTTGCCCGATATTTGCATCAATGCTTTCGAGAAGGCGAGCGTACCAAGGTTGTGTCGCCGGTTTTTCCTCGACGTCATCGGAAGCATCCGCGCCAAAATTCTCAGCCAAGGAAACACCTATTTTCACCGACGCTGGGTGTTGTAATGCTCCCTTCAGTGCTGTGGGAATCTCTCTCGCGCTCGCTCGTCGTCCGTATTCGCCGATGGGGCGCACCTTGTCCGCTCCAGAAAAAAGGGTGTATCCCTGTTTACTTCCAAGTTGTTGCAAGTACGAAGGAGCGCCGCGCGCCGCCTTTGTACGTTCAAGGAAAGCAAACATGAGTTCCTTGCGCTTCATCGCGCGCACATGTTTCCTATATATTTCCTCTGTGATGCGAATGGTGTCTCCGCGAGCCGCGTCGTTGATGCCATCTAAATCGAGACCAGTTTCAGCCGCGGACTCAAAGTTGTACAGTTGAATGAAACCCACAATCCCCGTGCCCGAGCTTACGAGCTTACACCCTTGTTGGCTTTGAGCAGCCATTTTGAGCAAATTTTGGATTTGCATGTGAGAAAATAGAAAAGGATCCTCATCGATCGTAAACTCATCGCTAAAGCGCTCAATTTTCGCGACGCGATACAAACTTTTATACGCGTTGTTCGATATAATCATGTAATGCGTCCTGGTCTCGAAGATTTGGTACCCGTTAGCCTCGCGAAGCTCTTGGATTCTTCTCTTCGAGCGCTCGATGTGTGGATTAGGGATCACTAACGGAGGACCACCAGGTCTACGAAGCGTTTTCGCCACGTTTGCCAAATCCCAATCTGAGTCATCACTATCGCCTCCGTATCTCAGATGCGAATCGGGATCGAGGGAAGAAAACTGGCCGCGAAAGAAGTCTAACTTGTTTTTTTTCTTCGCATCCAAGATTTCTTTTTCTTGCTCTTGAAGATAAATTTCGCGCAGCCGCTGCGTTGCCTCTTCCACGTGCGCCTCTGAATGTGAGGTTTCGTACGTTCCCATCTTCGCCGCGGCGAACGGAAAGTGCACTTGACAGTACGAGGCGTATTGGACCTTATCAGTGGCCCCGAGCGTGGTCTTCGGCGCGCCATTACACGTACACACTGGGAAAGGAGATAAACCATTCCGCTTGGCGAAAAGCGACGTTCGCAAACGCAAATCAGCGTCTACTGAAGCCTGCGTCGTCGTCTCGTTCGCCGAAACCTCTTCTTCCAATCTGACCGCCGCGGCCTCTAAAACTTGTCTCGCGGCACTGTGCTTAGCCCTTAGACCCTCCGTGCGCGATTTTCGCGCCGCGAGCTCGCCCTTGATGCAACGATACCTCGTCTTTGATTTTGGACTCATCGGCGGCGTCAAGGTCCCATCCTTGTGATGAACGCCGTCGCCCCTTGTGACCCCGGCAAAATCATCATCGCTATCCGTCGGAGTAAAATACTCAACATCTTCCGGTGCGACGTTGCGAATGTGATTCTGACGCGTCAACATGCCTTTGAGAGAAATTCCAGTGGGTTTCACCGCCGCCTGTGGCTCCTCCCACTGCCCAATTTCCGTCGCGCTCGTCGACGTCGACGACGAAGAATTCGAACGTGAGCTCGCGCTCGAGCTTGAGCTCGACGTCGTTGACGAAGATCCCGATCCCGAAGTTCTCGACGACGATACCGACGCTGCGTCGTCGTCCTGCGTCGAAGACGCCTGCGCCAAAGACGCTGGTGGCGGTGAAGATTTCGCATCAACGCTCGCTCGAAGCTCGCCCGCCGGCGTCTTTGACGCCGCCGCCGCCGGCGAAGACTTCATCTCATCGCTCGCTCGACGCTTGTCGTCATTCACATCGTTGCTCTTCGATGTCCACGCCGACACCGCCTGTAATCGCTCGCGCTCGCGTTCGCGCTCCTCCTCGAGCCGAACGCCTCGCCGCTCGAACTCATCGTTCAATCGTTCGGACTCCAGTCGATTTCGTCCTCGCGTTCGATCGATGTCCACGCTTTCGCTTTCGTCCTCGTCGTCGTCGTTGTCGTTCGAACTCGCGTTGGACGTCCACGCGGACACGGCTTTCAATCGCTCGCGCTCGCGCTCGCGCGTCTCCACGAGTTCGAATCTCTCGACCCCGTTCTTCTTTTCCTTTGCTTTGCCTCCTTCGCCGTCACCTTCCGTCGTCCTCGTCGAGCGCGCGTCGTTCGCCCGTCGTTCGACGTCACCCATCGCCTCCGTCGTCGTCGTCGTCCGACGCGCGATCGCGCACGCGCGCGCGCGTTCGGTCGCCTCGGACCCCGTCCGGGGACCCGGACCCGGACCCGGACGAGGACGAGGCGTCGAACGTCCGATCTCGAGTTGTGACTCGTCAACAGGGTGTCACGCACGACGATCGACACGTGACTCGCCAACGTTGGCTCGCGCGTCGACGCGACGGTTGACGACGACGACGACGACGACGACGGAGAACGACGCGACATCGTCGGCGAACGACGACGGAGGACGACGACGACGGGTGGACATGCGCGACGCGGACGATGACGCGGACGGTGACGCGCGGGCGCTGCGCGCGCAGCTCGAGCGCACGAGCGCGCGAGCGCTGCGCGCGCTCGAGGAGAAAGACGCGACGATTGAACGTTTACGACGAACGATCGCAAAGTACGAACGGGACGACGATACAGACGCACACAAAGGCGAGAGGGGCGAGCGTGGGGAATACGAGAACCAACGCGAACGCGAACATGGGACGGGTGCGAAACAAAAGGCGTTGGAGCGCGCGTTGGATGACGAACGAGGACGCGCGATTGAATTGCGTCGACAGCTTCGGGAGGCGACTTTGCACGCGAGTAAATTAGAGGAGTCACACGACGCGGCGAAGAAGTTTGCTCTCGAAGGGGCGCGACACGCCGAGGCGCTGCGCGCATTCGTGAAGAGTCTGGCGAGCGAGCGCGAAAATCGAGCGCGCGAGCGCGACGCGGCGGCGAGCGAGAACCAAAAGAAGCTCATCGCTCGCATGAACGACCTCGAAGTTCACTCGCGGCGTTTAGAGGATGAAAAGGAAAGTTGGCAATCCAAAGCTCGTGCGCTCGAAGAGGCGTTGGCTGAAATTAAAAGCTTCGTCTTCGCCGAGGACGGCGATTTCAATCGGTCGCGAGCGGACGACACCGCGGTGCGAGTGAAGCTTGTGGAAACTCAACTCGCGTTGCGCGAGGCTTTGGATGAGAATGCATCGAGTCGTGTTCAGATAGAGGCACGCGAGCGGTTCTCGAGTGATGGAATCGAGCGAGTGAATACGAGCGCGGCGCGCGAAGACGCTCGCGTAGCCGCAATAAACGACAAAGTTGCGACACTCGAACGCGCTCTCAAAGAGCAGAAGTCCAACAATCGTTCGCAGGTGACTGAGATCGAGCGTTTGGAAACATCTCTTCGCGAGCAGATTTCATCAAATAAAGTCACTTTGGAGACAGCCGAGATCAGCGCCAACGCGGCGTCGCGAGAAAACGCTCGATTGATGAGTTCGCTACGAGCGCGAGAAGCCGATTTGGTCGCTCTTCGAGACACCGTAGCCATACTCGAAGGCGAGAGAGCGCCGCCGGGGGAAGAGTGGCGACAAATCGAGCTCAACAAGTCTCGCGACAGAGCGTACGCCCTCGAGATGGATAACGCTCGACTGGAGAGCGATTGTGAAATTCTTACGGGCGAGACGTTGCGTCTACGCCAAGAGCTGAAGAATGAAACCGAACGCGCTGACGCGCATGAAACGATTGGCAGGGCGGCTAAACGTCGTGAAGAACTCATCGCCGCGCAGCTCGAGTTGAAAGGCGAAGAGTGTTCGGCGTACATGGAGACTGAGCTCGCTTTGCTGCGACGCGTCGAGGAAATCGAGCGCTCACGATTTGAAATCGAGAATCAACTGAAGGCGCGCGAGGAGTTGCTCGCATCGCTAAGCAAGCGATCCAACGATGCGACTCATCAGAACTTGGAAGCGTTCAAGCGTTCGATTCAACAGAGCGTGAACGAATCGCCATTGCACGTGGCTATCTCGGCTGATTTTTGTCGTCGCATTCGCGCGCGCTTGCGCGATCACAGTTATCGGGATGACTCTGAGGCGTTTGAAGATGCCATCGAAGATGCTCAGCGTACCATTGTTCGGCTGGAATGCGACGCTATCAGGTACGAGTGTGCGTTCAACATGGCGATGAGGCACGTCGCCAGAACAGAGCATCGTTCAATGTCGACGCGAACTGCGTTCGATCACGTTTGTGCGGTGCTTGCACTGTCTCAGACGTCATACGCATCGCTTGCGTCAACAGCGTTCGCTTCACTCGAGGCGCGACTCGTAGCTACTAAATCCAGAAACGACAGACTGAATGAAATGCTGTCGCGAGACGGCGGCGATGGAGCGATGGAGATTCATGAAATCGAAGAGCGATTGTTCGAGAAAGATGAAAAAATGCGGTGGATGGCGGCTCGTATAGAAGAACTAGAAGCGACTGGCCATGAGCTCATTGGTGCTCGAGAGGCTGCGGCGCGTGCCATGCAGTCCATGTCTGTCGCACGCGACGCGGCGAAGAAAGAGTTATTCGACGAACAAGATCGCTCTCGGATGGCGCGCGATACGATTTCAGAATTGAAAACGGAGTTATCGCGCGTACGCGTCGATTCGGACTCAAGTGATCTAGGAAAAACCACTGAGATTGAAGCTTTGAATCGAGCGCACGCAGCGCGCGAGGCGGAGATGAGGATGCAAATGGAACGCGAATGGAGCGACGCGAGCGAGCGATATAATGCTGTTTGTTCGCAACTCGCGCAGGAGCGCGAACAATTGAGAATTGCGCATGATAAGTTGAATCAGGTTTTTGGAGGAAATCAAGAAGCTGAGTATCCAGATCCATCGTACGTGGGGAAGTTGATACAGAGGTGCTCAGATCTGGAAAAGGCGATTGAAAACGAACGCGACGCGAAGCGTTCGACAGAGTTTCGAGATGCAAACGTAGACATCGTCGTTAGCGACGGCATCGCTGAACAAGCGATTCGTATTGACGATTTCTTCGCGTCGCAGAGCGTGGCTCTCGAAGGTTTATCGCAACGCCTCGAGCGCGATACGATGACGTCGGTTCAGGCTTATGCGGACGTCCTCACGGCGAGGCTGTTGAATTTTGAGGTAGAAATCGGCGAGCAGAAGCGTCGACAGGAAGAGTGGCAGTCTAGTTCGACCCCAAGCGATGCCGAGCGTCGATCGCATCTCGAACGCTGTCAACGATATCGCGATATGATGCATCGAATGCGAGCAGAACACGAGCGAGAGCGCGAACGAATGCGCGCGGCCGTTCACGACGCGGAGGCGAAGATCGCTGAACTCACGAGGCGCGTCGAAAGCACTCGAAATGGATCGGAAAATATGAGCAGTTTCGAAAATCAGCTTGACAGTGCGACGAGTGATAACAAATTGGAATCGCCGGCGACGAATGCGCGTGATTCACAGTCGATGATCGATGAGATGAGTCGTGAACTCGATTTGTGTAAGGCTCACGCGCACGACGTCGAAGAAGCCACGACGAAGCGCGTCGAAAAGCAGCTCACGCAACGCTTTCGCCGCGATTTGACTCGTTACGAAGATGACGTTGAAGGTTTACGCGAATGGGTCGCCGCATACGCGTCCGCTTCGGCGTCGCTCGTCGACGCCGTTCGCGCGCTGGCGGCTCGCCTACTTCGCTTGAGCTTTGCGGTTTCGCGTGGCGAAAAGACTCAGGAAACGATCATCGCGGCATCGGTGGATTTGACTGACGCCTCGTCGAGCGCTGATGTTGCTGCAGCGCTGACGCTCGCAAACTACTCGCCGGAGAGCCTGAAGGCAGCCATTTCCTGGTGTGAAACGCGCGCGGCGAAGCTTCTAGATGCGCTTGCGTCGCGAGCGACGTCGTGTGGATGGCACAGCAACGCTCTCGCCGATGTTGTTTCTCTCGTCGAAGAACAAGCTGGGGCAGCGGAGATGAAACTGTGCGCGTAGGATCGCTTTTATACACACAAGAGATCGTTTACACATTCAGTCTTCATAGTGTTGATACAATCGCCTGAGAAAAAAATCAAACTACCCTTGAGCGGCGGTGTGAATCGTTTTCGACCGCACGACGCGTTGGTATAATTTCTGCGTTGCTAAGGAATGTCCCATCAATTGTGCCAACGCAGCACGGGTCTGAGCAGTGCTGTTTGGGTCAGCGTATTCTTCAGCGATCTTGGCGTGACGCAGCTTATTCACGCTCAAACCAACATCGCGGAGCA
>Ga0222712_10002541_pt1 | contig 20744 bp, 19 predicted proteins | sample C33_657DmetaG_FD_165043 | JGI IMG/M metagenome (GOLD analysis project Ga0222712, IMG submission 165043) | Estuarine water microbial communities from San Francisco Bay, California, United States - C33_657D | ecosystem: Environmental > Aquatic > Marine > Unclassified | place: USA: California... | reverse complement strand
GGTACCAACGGTGAACCAGGTGATTCGTTTGAACATCAGCTTGCCCGCCGTTCACGTCGTGAAGTGGTGTTGCGTGCATTGCGCGAACGACGCGAAACACTGCGAGTTCCGTTGGTAAGTGCAAGCGGTTCGACTGCGTCGATCTGTGCATCATTACGGGCAAGACGGCGTGCGTTTCGGTCAGTTGCAACCGACACGGAAGCCAACTTCACCAGCGGGTTACGCATGACCAACCACGCGAGTCGCGAGGTTGCTTCGACGCGTGCACCTACCGTTTCGGCAGTGTCGAGCAATGAGTCGACTCGTTCGATTTCGCCATTAGCGAGAGCGACAGTTGCGCGAAGTTCCGCGACCGCCGACATCGTTTCAACGCGCAGGTCTTCCACAGTTGCGCGAAGAGAACGCAGCGTCGTGATGAGTGACTGCACCGCCATCGCCACGACCACGAGACCAACGATTGCGACCACGATCAAAACGACAGAAATGGTGCTCATGACTGAGGCTCCTGGGGCTGCATCTTGTGTTCGTCCATACGTTCTCGGACCTCGACTTCGGCGCCATGGGGGGATGGCTCGTAATAGACCCGGCCCTCGAGTTCGGCCGGCCGGTACTGCTGGTCGACCCAGCCCTCGGGCTGCTCATGAGGGTACTCGTAGCCCTGTCCGTGACCGAGGCTTTTGGCACCCTTGTAGTGGCCGTCGCGCAGGTGAATGGGCACTTCTCCCCCGGCTCGTTCTCGGACATCAGACTGCGCCCGACCGAGAGCGACGGTGACCCGATTCGACTTCGGAGCGGTGGCGAGATGGACCACAGCGTGAGCCAAATTGAGCTGGGCTTCCGGTAGACCCACGAACTCCACAGCGCGGGCCGCAGCATCGGCCACCACGAGCGAATTCGAATCGGCCATACCGATATCCTCACTCGCCAGGATCACAAGCCGTCGAGCAATAAACCGGGCGTCCTCGCCGGCTTCAAGCATTCGGGCCAACCAATAGAGCCCAGCGTCGGGATCAGACCCACGGATCGACTTAATGAATGCCGAGATGACGTCGTAGTGATCATCACGCCCATATCGCAGCGCTTTCGTGCCGAGTGCTGCTTCGACGTCGGCAGCAGTGACCCGAATGGATTCATCGACAATCGTGCCCGATTCGTCTCTAGCCGCATCGGGGTGTTCGTAGGCAAGTGCAACCGCTACTTCCAGACTGGTGAGCACATGACGGCCGTCGCCATTGGCCCGATCGACCAAAAGCTGGCGAGCGTCGGCGTCGATCGTTGCGCCTTCGGCGGCAAGTCCCCGATCAACCAGTTGACTGCACGCTTCGGCCGAGAGGAGATCGAGCCGAAACAACGTTGAGCGACTCAGCAGTGGCGGGTTCACTTCAAAGAATGGGTTCTCGGTTGTTGCACCAATGAGAACGAGCAGCCCACTTTCCACAGAGGGAAGCAGTGCGTCTTGCTGCGACTTATTGAAACGATGCACTTCGTCGAGGAAAAGGATGGTTCCCTGACCGCGCATCGCCAAGCGTTCTTGCGCGTTCGCTGCGACCTCACGGACGTCTTTCACTGACGCGCTGACCGCGGAAAGCTGTTCAAACGCCTTCGAGGTTGTGCGGGCAATGAGCTGCGAAATTGTGGTCTTGCCTGTGCCGGGAGGGCCCCAAAGAATCACTGACGAAAGCCGATCAGCCTCGATCAGTGCGCGCAACGGTTTTCCCGGTCCTAGAAGATGTTCCTGGCCGACGACCTCATCGAGATTCTTTGGCCGGAGCCTCGCAGCGAGTGGCGCCTGACGTGCGAGCCGATCTTCAGCCGCAGCAGCGAACAGGTCCTCAGTCATTTCGCGAGGCTACCGGCCCCCTGAACCGGAACTCCGGAGGGTTAGTCGTTCTTCTTCGTCGGAAGAAGTCGCAAACCAAGTTCGTCGAGCTGTGCCGCATCGATCGGCGTCGGTGCATGTGTAAGTGGATCGGTTCCCGATTGCGTCTTGGGGAAAGCAATGACTTCGCGGATGTTCTCTTCGCCCGCAAGCAATGCAACAAGGCGATCGATGCCGAACGCAAAGCCCGCATGCGGTGGCGCTCCGAATCGGAACGCATCAAGCAAGAATCCAAACTTGCTCTGCTGCTCCTCGACACCAATGCCAAGAAGTTCGAACATGCGGCTTTGGATATCGCCGCGATGGATTCGAACGCTACCCGAACCGAGTTCCCAGCCATTGAGAACGAGGTCATAGGCCTGCGAGCGAACCTTCAGAAGATCCTGCGGATTTCCGGTGTCAAGCAATGCAACGTCTTCGGCATGGGGCATCGTGAATGGGTGATGTGCAGGAACAGGGTTGCCGGCATCGTCGAGCGATTCGAACAACGGGAAGTCGACCACCCACAGGAACTGCAATCCGCCTTCGGTGACCGGTGGACGACCAAGTTCGAGCCGAAGGAGACCAAGCACATGGCAGACCTTCGGACGTTCATCGGCAACGAGCAGAAGGAGATCACCGGTCTTTGCTCCGGTTGTTGCAACAAGGCCAGCAAGTTCTTCGGCCGAAAGGAACTTGGCAATCGGCGAATCGAGTTCGCCACCGTCCTTGACCCGCATCCACACAAGACCCTTGGCACCCCAACGCTTCGCCTTTTCGGTGAGTTCGTCGAGCTTGGATCGGGTGAACTCGGCTCCCCCTTCGACGACGATGCCCTTGATGCAATCTGCCTTGAACGCATTGAACTCGGTGGAAGCAAAGTTCGGCGTGAGTTCGATCAGCTCCATCCCGAAACGGATGTCGGGCTTATCGGAACCAAAACGTTCCTGGGCCTCTTGCCATGTCATGCGAGGGACATCGCCCATCTTCTGACCCGTGACTTCTTCGACGGCTGCGGAAACAGCCACCGAGATGAAGGCGAGAACTTCTTCCTGCGAGACGAAGCTGGCTTCAGCATCAAGCTGCATGAATTCGAACTGACGATCAGCACGAAGATCTTCGTCACGCAGGCAACGAGCGATTTGGTAGTAGCGGTCGATACCACCAACCATGCACAGCTGCTTGAACAGCTGCGGACTTTGCGGCAGGGCGTAAAAGGATCCGGGCGAAAGACGGCTTGGCACCACGAAGTCGCGGGCGCCTTCCGGAGTCGATGCAATCAACATGGGCGTTTCGATTTCCACAAAACCCTGTGAATCCATCGCCCGCCGGAGCGAGCCATTCACCTTGGCGCGGATTCGAAGGTTGCGCTGCATGCGCTCGGTACGCAGATCGACATAGCGATGGGCGAGCCGAACCATTTCGTCGACTTCGACTCGATCGTTTAACTGGAACGGGGGCGGTTCGGCAACGTTCAAGATCTCAACGGTGCAATCGCCGACTTCGATTTCGCCAGTAGGCATGTTTGCGTTGGTCGTGCCATCAGGGCGCTGACGAACCGTGCCGGTGATACGAACCACATACTCGGAACGGAGATCGGCAGCACCGTCGACGACACACTGGACCAAACCGGTGTGATCGCGAAGATCGATGAATGCCAGATGCTCGCCATGTTCACGACGGCGGGCGACCCACCCACACACCGAAACCTCACGACCGATATCTGAGGCTCGCAGTGTTCCGCAATGGTCGGTGCGCATAGAAACAGAATCAGTCACAGAGGGTCCTTCGGGTTCAGGAGAGTCGAGCGGCAAGGACAGATGCTGCAGTCGATCGCTCGACAGCTTCTTGTCCGGTGTCGCCGCGGAGGTCACGGATCGTCACGGTGCCAGCTGCTGCTTCATCGTCACCAATGATGCAAACGAATGCAGCGCCGGATTTATCGGCAGATTTCATTTGCGACTTCATTGAACGGCCATCGAATGCGCGCTCGGCGCTGATGCCCGCCCGACGAAGTTCAATCGTGAAGTCACGAGCGGCAGTACCGCCAGTGGTATCGACCACAAAAACATCTATTTCGCTGGCCGGTGCAAGAAATACGCCTTCGGCATCACAGGTAAGGAGCACTCGTTCGATACCAGAGCCAAAACCGATACCTGGAGTTGAAGGGCCACCGAGCGATTCGATGAGACCGTCGTAGCGACCTCCGCCACCAATCGTTGATTGCGCAGCATCGAGTGCAGCGCTCACAAACTCAAAAGTCGTGTGTGTGTAGTAATCGAGGCCCCGCACCAATCGGGGTTCGACGGTGAACTCGATCCCGAGCGCCGTAAGCCCTGACTTCACTCGCTCAAAGCGTTCAGCAGCTTCAGGCGAGAGTCGGTCGGTGATCCGAGGAGCATCGGCGATTGCCGTGATGGTGACCGGCCGCTTCGAATCGAGAACCCGCATGGGGTGATCGGCGACCTTTTCGGCATCTTTGGGATCGAGCGTGTCGAGACGCTCGTTCAGCCAGGCGCGAACATCTTCGATGTAGCGACGGCGGTCTTCGGCCGTTCCCATCGAGTTGATGAGAAGCGTTACCTGCTTGAGACCGAGAGAAACGTAGAAGTCGTGCAGCATCGCAATGACTTCGACATCGAGATCTGGATCTTCCGAGCCAATGGCTTCGGCGCCGAGTTGGTGGTGCTGACGAAAGCGACCCGCCTGGGGACGCTCGTAACGAAACGAGGGTGCGGCGTACCAAACCTTCCAGGGCTTGACTTCGCCCTGCGCGTGTTGGATCCAGGCGCGCGCGATTGATGCTGTCCCCTCGGGACGCAGCGCGATATGGCGCTCGCCCTTGTCGAGGAAGTCGTACATCTCCTTGCGGACAAGATCCGTGCCCTCACCCACTCGGGAGAACACGCCGATTTCCTCGAACATTGGGCTCTGTACAAGTCCGTATCCGGCACGGCCCACGTGGCCGGAGAAAAGGGCGAGAAGAGCCTGCCAGCGATCAGATTCCGGAGGCAGGACATCACGGGTCCCGGTCGGGGCCTTGAATGGCTCGATGCGGGGACTCGTCGGCTCGGACACGACCGATGAGCCTACCGGTGCCCTCCCCTCGCTCACGAACCCTTTGATTCCCCGAGCGGGTCGGGATGACTCAGCCCGGAAGTGGCGCAGGACCCGCCGTCGCTGCAATCAGCGCAGCGAGCGCCTCGGCCCCGGGAGTCTTGAGGTGAAGTTGGTCGTCGTAGGTGTATCCGGGAGTGCCCGCGATTGCGGCCCAATCGGCAATAACAACGTTGGGATACTCATTCGGCAACGCCTTGATGACGGCATCGGCCGCACCCACCGCCGGAAGCCAAGGAACACAGGTCACCCAGACCACACGCTCAACGTTTTTGGCCGCAGCCATCAGTTTTACTGCAGCCGCATGAAAATCGCCCCCGCCCCAATTGGTGCACAGATGCACAACGAGCACACGAGCGACTGGGGCGGCCCGGGAACCAACGACGTCGACGCCTTGATCGATCCGTCGACTTTCCTTCGCGTCGTAGGTCATCCTCCACGAGGACAACGCTGCGGAAAGTTGAACCTCAGCACCGAGGGTGACCGAATCACCGAGCACGTAGATCGTGTTTGTACCCGGCGTTAGTTGTGATCCAGCCACCGCACGCTTCATCGTTGTCGTGGTTGGTGGTGCTGTCGTTGTCGTTGAAACCTCGGTGACATTGACGGTGACGACATCTGAGGCATTTTCTTTCGCACTTGCCGAACCGCACGCAGAGATCGCCACTGCAAAGACCAACGCAGCCAAAAGTGGAATCACGAGACGCACGGGTGATTCACACGGGACAGCGGGGGGCATCAACTCATCGTAGATGTGACGAAGACGGAGCCAATGACGCTTCGGCGTCAGGGACGATCGTCGTGATCGCCATCGCCCTCGGATTCACCTTTGCCGGGAAGAACCCGATAGGCGTCGTAGATACCGTCAATCTTTTTAATCGACCAAAGAAGCGGATTGAGCTGGGAGACATCGCCAAGTTCAAAGTCGAACCGCATCGAGGAAATGCGATCAGAGCCGGTGATCGTGTTGCAGGACACGATGTTTACGTGATGATCGGCCAGCGCAGAAGAAACGTCTCTGAGCAAACGAGAGCGATCAAGGCCCTTGACTTCAATCGAAGCAATGAATGTCGCAGCAATGTCGGTGTCCCACTCGACGTCGATCAGTCGATCGGCTTGACCATCGGAAAGCGACATCGCATTTGCGCAGTCAGATCGATGCACCGAAACGCCGCGACCGCGAGTAACGAAACCCATGATTTCGTCGCCGGGGACTGGAGTACAGCAACGCGACAAGCGCACCATGACGTCGTCGAGACCTTCGACGTGCACGCCGGATGGACTGCCTCCAACTCGACCTGAGCGTCGTGGCGCCCGAACCGTGGTCGGCAATTGTTCTTCGCGCCCCGGTTCAACAGATTCGAGTTTGCGTCGGATTCGTTCCGCCACCGACTGCGCCGACTGGTGCCCGCCACCAATCGCCGCATGAAGCGATTCGAGATCGGTGTAGTTGAGTTCGGTAGCGATCTCGTCGAGCACCCGGGATTGACGGATCTTCTGCACAGGAAGGCCCTCACGCCGAAGAGCCTTCACGAGGTCATCGTTACCGTTCTCGATGGCGTCTTCGCGTCGTTCGCGCGAATGCCACGCCTTGATCTTGTTGGCCGCTTTGTGGGAGACGACGAACCGCAGCCAATCCTGCGAAGGGCCGCCGCTTTCAACCTTCGAGGTGAAGATCTCGACCGAATCCCCCGACTGAAGTTCCGTATCAAGCGCAACCAAACGGCCGTTGACACGAGCGCCGATACAGGAATGCCCGACATCGGTGTGGATCGCATAGGCAAAATCGACGGTGGTCGCCCCCAACGGGAGGGTGACGACTTTGCCCTTAGGCGTAAACACGAAGACTTCGTCTTGTTCGAGGTCGATCTTGAGATTGGCCATGAACTCTGAAGGATCAGACGTTTCGGTTTGCCAATCGACAATGCGGTTCAGCCACGCAAGATCTGCCGAACTTTCGTGATTGTCCTTGTAGTTCCAATGCGCAGCAACTCCGAACTCAGCCCGGCGATGCATTTCGAGAGTTCGGATCTGCACCTCGAGCGACTTTCCACCCGGTCCGACCACTGTCGTATGCAGTGATTGATACAGGTTGAACTTCGGCATTGCCACATAGTCCTTGAACCGGCCCTGTACCGGCTTCCAGGTGGCATGGATAGAACCGAGGGCTGCGTAACAGTCCTTCACGGTTCCGACGATGACTCGGATCGCAACGAGATCGAAGATCTCATCGAAATCACGACCCTTCACCACCATTTTTTCGTAAATGCTCCAGAGATGCTTCGGGCGCCCTGTTACTTCAGCAGTGATGTGGAGTTCGCTCAGACGGCCTCGAACATCTTCAAGAACATTGGTGAGGTAGACATCGCGCTCGGGGGCCCGAGTCGCAACCATGTGATCGATTTCGGCGTAACGCTTCGGATGCAACGACGCGAAACAAAGATCTTCAAGTTGCTGCTTGAGTTCCTGCATGCCCAAACGATGAGCAAGCGGCGCATAAATGTCGAGCGTTTCCTGCGCAGTGCGATGCTGCTTCCATGCGGGCATCGCTGCGATCGTGCGCATGTTGTGGAGGCGATCAGCCAGCTTGATGATGAGAACCCGAAGGTCCTTCGCCATCGCAACGAGCATCTTTCGAACCGTGGCCGCCTGCTGTGCTTCTTTCGAATCGAACTTGATCCGATCGAGCTTTGTTACGCCGTCAACAATTCGAGCAACGTCTTCGCCGAATTCCTTTTCAACATCAAGCAGCGTCGCACCCGTGTCTTCAACTGCATCGTGAAGAAGAGCCGCAGCGATGGTGACATCGTCGAGACCAAGTTCGGCACAGATTTTGGCTACGGCCACCGGATGGGTCACATAGGGCTCGCCAGATTTACGCGATTGACCCTTATGTGCTGCAGCTGCCCGGTCATAGGCCCGGGTGATGAGAGATGTCGAAGACCGTGGGTGGTGCTTCTGGAAAATCTCAACGAGTGGGGCGACCTCTTCGGATGGTGCAGCGGCGTGTCGACGCCACGGCAGCACACGATTGACGGTCGCCATTGCTCAGACCCCCGCTCGTGCGTGACCGGGTGGACACACACAGGAAGCGGTTCCGAACGAACTCATCATGGCTCCACGGTACAGGCGGTGAGCACCTGGACCGACGCGTTACTCAACGCTTGCGCTGGTTTTTGCGCGGACGAGGCGGGATGACCCCCGACGGGGCGACAGTCGGTGCAGCCCCAGTCGTCGAACCGATCGCCTCAGTTGCGCTGGAGCCAACGCTCGTCGCCGTGGCAACTCCAGCACCGACGAGATCAACACGGGGCGCAGCGTGTGACACATCAACGCCTTGAGATTGCAGACGTTCGCGGATCACCTTGAACTTCGACTGATGTTCTTTGAGCCAGACCAAGATCGGGGCAGCCACGAAAATTGAGGAATACGCGCCAGCCAAAAGTCCGACCGTAAGCGCAATCGAGAATTCTTCAAGTGTGACTGCACCCATGATTCCGGCGCCGACAACCAGCAGCGCAATAACTGGGAGTAACGACACCACTGTTGTATTGATCGAACGCAATAGGACTTGGTTCATTGACAGCGAGGTCATCTGACCGTAGGTGAGACGGCCGGACTGACCGACGAGACGCTCGTTCTCGATGATCTTGTCGTCAACCACGATCGTGTCGTAGATCGAATAACCAAGGATGGTTAGAAACGCAATGACTGTTCCAGGAGTGACTTCAAACTGAAAGACCGAATACACACCCACGCTGATAAGCACATCGTGAAACACCGCGACGAGCGCAGCCACCGCCATGCGCAACTCGAGACGGATTGACAGATAAATCAGAATCGCAATGAAGAAGAACACCAACGCGCGGATTGCCGACTTCGTAACGTCGCCACCCCACGAAGCGCCAACCGTCGAGAAACTGATATTCGCTGGATCAGTGTCAGCGAGTTCCGCTAGCGCCTTCGTCACCTCTGCGGTGTGCTCGATCGTGCTTTCCGGACCTTGAACACGAATGATGTCGGTTCCGACAATCTGAATCTTGGCCGAACCCTCTCCCACCGCTTCGAGAGCAACTCGGGTTTCTTCAACCGAGACTCCCGGAGCACTGACCTCCCAGGAAACACCGCCCTCGAAATCAATTCCGAGGTTCAGCCCACGGGTGAGCAGCGAGCCGACGCTCACCACCATCAAGAAGACGGAAATGGCAATACCGATTTTCCACCACTTGAGGAAATCAATATTCGTTTCGCCCCTATTGAGACGTCCGAGCTTGCTCATTGCGACACCTCTGCGGTCGGACGGGTAGAAGCCTTCGCGTTGTTGCGCTCTTGAACTTTTTCAGCCGGAAGCCCGAGAATTCTTGGACGAGAAAGCAAGAACTTTGAACGGGTCGCCAGTTTCACAACCGGACGCATGTACGCCCAAGAGGTGATGAGATCAAGCGCCGTGGAAAGCCCGAGGTAGAAAGCGAAACCTCGGACCGGGCCAACTGTGAGCCACCAAAGAAGTGCCGCACCGATAAGCGATGCGACGTCAGCTTTCACAATGGTCGAGAACGCCGACACAAACGACTTGTCGGTTGCGCTGCGAATCGAGCGACCGTGGTTGATGTCTTCCTTGAGGTGCTCGTAATAGACAACGTTCGAGTCGAGCGAAACACCGATCGAAACAATGATGCCCGTGATGCCAGCAAGCGTGAGGGCCAAACCGTTGTTGGCACCGAGCCAGGAAATAATCGACCAAAGCAATGCCGCTTCGATTCCAAGCTTCAGGACGGCGAACAGTCCAAGAACTCGATAGAAGGCCATCATGTAAATCGAAACCGCAATAAGGCCCACGAGACCGGCGATTAGACCGGCGTGGAGGGCGTCTTTGCCGAGCGTCGCGGAAACGACCTGAGCCTGCTGCTGCTCAAACTCAACGGGCAACGCGCCGTACTTGAGTGAGGTTGCGAGATCTTTCGCCGTTCGTTCAGTGAACGAACCCGAGATTTCAATCTGGTCGGCCTGGAAACTGGCGCTGTTAATGCTGGGTGCTGAAAGCACACGACCATCAAGCACGATCGCTAATTGACCGGTGGGGCAGGTCGAACCCTTCGAGAAACACTGACCTGCAATGGCGTTAAAGCCGCCGATGCCGTCATCGCCGCTCTTAAACGTTGGAGCAACTGTCCACTGGCCTGAATCGGCAAGGTTCGCTCGGGCAGTTTCAAGTGCGCTACCGGTGAGCGCAACAGGGCCAACCGCGTACGAACCAACGAGTAGTCCATCGGCACACTGTGGCAGTACGGCTTGTCCTGCCGCATTGATCTGCTCGGCAGTAAGTCCTGCGGTACACACATCGAGCGGAAGCCCACCCACAGTCTTGGTTGGATCAATCGTCGTCGAAGAGGTTGATGCCTCTGGAGCAACCGTGGTGGTGGTCGCAGCAGGATCCCCGCTTGTCGTCGTCGTCGCCTCCTGCGGATCAACTGGGACATTGGCCAGCACAGGGCGGAACTGCAGTTCTGCAGTCTGTCCAACAAGCTCAAGCGCCCGATCCTTGTCCTTCACACCAGGAATCTGAATGAGGATGTTGTTGCCTTGGCGAGTGATCTCCGGTTCGGCGACACCAATGGCATCGATGCGCTGACGGATGATGGCGATTGCTTGATCAATCGTGTCGTTGTCGACTTCCTGAACGGGCTTCAAAACAACAGAGACACCACCTTGAAGATCAAGACCCAGCAGCGGCTTATTGCCCGCAACGAGCGTGTAGAGCAACACCGCTCCGGCAACCACGACGATCGCTATGAGCGAACCAAAACCTCGGAAGCGCCTCACGCGTCTGAGTCCTCTTCATCTGCGGTTTCGGCGCTCTCGGCAGCAACAGGTTCGCCAACTCTCGATGCGATGGCGCGCCGAGCAATCTTGACTTCAACACCTGGAGCGACCTGCAACAAGACCGTTGCGTCACTGATCTCGACCAACGTCCCGTAGATACCAGAACCAGTCATGACTTCGTCGCCGATTGCGAGGCTCTCGACAAAAGATGCGTGTCGCTTGACTTCCCGTTGCTTCGGGAGGATCAACACGACCCAAGCGATAACGAACAGAACGATGATGATGAGAAATGACATGGTTTCGAATGCACTCGTTCGTAAGGGTTCCAAGGCGGAAACCGGGCCACGTTAGCCCTCAATGCCCCCTCCCCTTTATTCGGCTCCCGGCAAGGTTCAGTCCCAGACCGCTGACACCGATGCCCGGAACTGGTCGTAGGTCCCCGCCGCAATCGCCGCCTGTGCCGCCTCCATCAGGCGCAATAACCAGTGAACGTTGTGGATTGTGGTGAGGCGGGCCGCCGTTGGTTCACTCACCATGAGCAAATGGCGCAAGTAGGCCCGAGACCATCGAGAACAGGCCTCACAGGTACACCCTGGCTCAAGTGGCTCGGGGTCATCAGCGAACTTGGCATTGCGCAGGTTCATCCGTCCGAAGGAGGTCAGGATCGTTCCGTGACGAGCCAAACGGGTGGGCAGCACACAATCGAACATGTCAACACCGAGAGCGACCGCTTCAACGATGCTCGTCGGATCTCCGACTCCCATGAGGTAGCGAGGCCGATCCTTTGGAAGCACCTCGGTCACTGCTGCGAGCGCCGGGAGCATTTCATCTCGGGTTTCCCCCACCGACAGTCCGCCGATGCCGTACCCATCAAACCCGATCTCAAGCGTGCGTTCCGCGCTCTCGGTACGCATAGCAACGTCGATACCGCCCTGCACGATGCCGAACTGGGCCTGTGGTGAGCCTTCGGCGCGAGCAGGTGCATGCGCGGCTTTGGCACGACCAGCCCATAACACCGAACGTTCAAGAGCTGCTCGCACGATCGCTTCAGAGGAAGGGAGGGGTGGACACACATCGAGCACCATCTGAATATCGGAACCCAACTTCTGTTGAACTTCGACGCTGCCCTCTGGACTCAGGTGGTGATAACTGCCGTCGTAGGTCGACTTAAACGTTGCGCCTTCGTCGTTGACCTTGGGCTCAAGCGAAAAGATTTGGAATCCGCCAGAGTCGGTCAACACGTGACCGTGCCAATCAGCAAAACCGTGAAGACCACCAAATCGATGAATCAGATCGGCACCTGGCTTCAACATTAGGTGGTAGGTGTTGCCGAGGATGACCTCTGCCCCAAGCTTTTCAAGATCAGCTGATGTCAGCGTTCGTACCGCAGCACGTGTACCGACGGGCATGAAACACGGTGTGCGAAATGATCCACGAGACGTATGAACGACACCGGTTCGAGCAAGCCCGTCGGTTGCGTCAACCTGAAGTCGGAGGACGGTTTCAGTTGCGTTGGTGCTCAACACGGCTCCAGTGGCGTCAGAAAAAATTTGGAAGTGGGCTCCATGTCACCACAACTGGCCCGCTAGGAGCGTTATCGTCGACGACATGTCAGACACCTCCCACAACACCTACTTCGAAGGTGGCGTCCAAAGCCTCGGCTTCGAAACCGCAGCAGGCCGCGCCACCGTCGGAGTGATCGCCCCCGGAACCTACGACTTCACTACCGATGCGTCCGAACGCATGACGGTGGTCGCAGGTGTCCTTGAGGCAATCGTCGATGGTGAAAGCGACTGGGAGATCTACCCCAAGGGTTCGGGTTTCGAAGTTCCCGCTTCAAGCCACTTTCAAGTACGAGCAGATTCCCCTGCCGCGTACTTGTGTGAATTTCTTTGAGCCAGTCCTGACGCATCAGCGTCACTTCAGTGACGCGTTAACAACATCGCGTCGCCAAAAGACAGGAAGCGGTAGCCGTCGCGCAACGCGTCGGAGTAAAGGTCGCGCCAACGAGGCCCGATGAATGCATCGATCATCACGATGAGCGATGACTTTGGAAGATGAAAGTTCGTCATCATCCGATCAACGATGGCGAAGTCATACTCGCCATGGATAAACAGTTCCGTCCGGCCATCATTCGTTCCCAGCGCTGCAGCACTTTCTAAAGCGCGCACCGCTGTGGTTCCGATAGCAACAACGCGCCCGCCATTCGCTTTCGTTTGCGCGCACGCGTCGAGCGTTGATTGCGGCACCCGAAAGTATTCGCCGTGCATGACATGGTCTTCGATTTGGTCAGTCGCAATGGGTCGGAACGTGCCCAACCCAACAACTAACTCGACATCGGCCCGAGTGATGCCGCGCTCGGCGCAACGAGCCAGAACCTCTGGGGTCAGATGCAGACCCGCCGTCGGAGCGGCAGCCGAAGCGGGCCGCTGGGAAAAGACAGTTTGATAGCGCTCCTGTTCGGCCAGCACTTCGGTGATGTAAGGCGGTAACGGCATCACACCAAAGTGTTCGAGAGCATCAAGCAACGGACCATCGACATCGATTGTGACCGCCCGTCGACCCTCGCCAAGGTCGTCGCCAATAACAACTTCGAGGCCATTGCCCTCTGCGGGACGAACGATCGTCCCCGGCGGAAGCTTCCTTCCCGGCCGAACCAATGCTTCCCATCGGGACTGACCACTGTCAGACAGTGAGCCACCATCGAGCCGCTCAAGCAAAAGCACTTCAACAGCAGCGCCGGTCTCTTTGCGCAGCGCAAGTCGAGCTGGAAGAACGCGAGTGGTGTTGAGAACGAGGAGATCTCCTGGCTCGAGAAGATCGGGAAGATTGCGGACGATGTGATTCGTCGGAGGATTTCCAGCGCCTTGATCAACGAGCAGTCGCGCCGCATCGCGCTCGGCGAGGGGGTGCTGCGCGATTGCCGATTCAGGCAGTTCGTAATCGAAGGCAGCGGTTTCCATAGCGGGATGAGGCTAGAGCCTGACGAGTGTCAGGTTATTTCGACTGGCGGTTCACTCGTTGCAAGTACCGCCAACGCTCCTGTCAACAGAACACTCGCAACCAACAGTGGCCATCCGGCTCCGAAGCGGGTGAGGAATGCGCCAAAAATCGCTCCGACAAAGAAGATCACGATTGATCCTGATCTCCGCAGCCAGTGATGGTTATCGCCACCCACCACTTTCAATTCCGATAGCAAGCCCGTGAATGTCACCGTCATCAAGTTTGTTGCGACATCGGCAATTCCATGCCGACGCATCAGCGCATTCTGAATTCCCATCGCGCACGCCAAGAGGCTCACCACAACGTCACGACCCGTTCCCACCGGGCCTGCGTCGATCGCAAAAGCGAGGACCATCGCACTCACAACAAGCACCAGTTCCACTGAGAAGCCAATCTTCCGCTCGAGTCTCTTGTCGGAACCACGCATCAGAAGCCCGCCGAGAAGTGCACCGCAAGCAAACGCCAAAATCGCCGCGAGGTAGCGCAACGGTGTTGCGTCACCAATTTGCTGGCCCGTTCCGATTCGAAACGCCAACAACAAGATGTTGCCGGTCATGATCTCAGCGAAGACGCCACCGAGTGCCAGGAAACACGCGGCATCGATGAGCCCGCACACCGCGGCGATCAGCAGGAGTCCACTGAGATAGGACGGTCGTCGCATTGGTGGTGAGCGTACCGTTCACCCACCTTGCTGCCCGAGTGGATGCACGAATTAGGACTCGAACAAGCTCCGGGAAGGATCGGCGGTGAGTGGCGCACTGGCCGGAGCAACCATGCCGAGGTGAGCCCAGGCAGCGGGTGTTGCCACGCGTCCACGCGGCGTGCGCATCAACAAACCCTGCTGAATGAGGAAGGGTTCGTAGACATCTTCCACGGTTTCTTCCGCTTCGCCAACGCTGATCGCAAGCGTGCCAAGCCCGACAGGTCCACCACCGAACTTCTGACACAGATTTGTGAGTACGGCGCGATCGACTTTGTCGAGACCAAGGTCGTCGACACCGAAAACTGCGAGGCCTTCGTGCGCAGTTGCTTGGTCGATCCGGCCATCTCCCCGAACTTCTGCAAAATCGCGAACACGACGGAGGAGCCGGTTGGCGATACGGGGCGTTCCGCGGGCGCGACGCGCGATTTCAGATGCGCCGCCATCGTCGATGCCGATTCCGAGGATGCCGGCCGCACGAGAAACGATCGATTGAAGTTCGTCGGCGTCGTAGTAGTCGAGCCGGGCAACAAGCCCGAATCTGTCGCGTAAAGGGCCAGTGATAAGTCCCGTACGAGTCGTTGCACCGACAAGTGTGAATCGCGGAAGGTCGAGTCGAATCGAGCGCGCTGCCGGACCTTTGCCCAAGACAATGTCGAGTTGGAAGTCCTCCATCGCGGGGTAGAGAACTTCTTCCACGTTTCGACTGAGGCGATGGATTTCATCGATGAACAAAACATCGCCCTCGCCCAAACGCGTGAGGATCGCCGCAAGGTCGCCGGCGCGATCGAGCGCGGGACCAGACGTGACATGCAGACCGACCTGAAGTTCGGCGGCCACGATTCCGGCCAACGTGGTCTTGCCAAGCCCTGGAGGACCAGCGAACAGAAGGTGATCGACCGCTTGCTCGCGGCGACGCGCTGCTTCGAGGATGATCCCGAGGTGTTCTTTCAGTTCACGCTGACCAACAAAGTCGTCGAGGTGACGAGGGCGCAATCCGCCTTCTTCGCCGATGAGGTCGGCACCAGAAGGACGATCGGAGAGAACCGGCTCAACATCATCGGGAGTCGGTTCAGGCGAAAGGAGTTCGTCTCGCATCAGGCGGCCAATCGTTGCAGAGCAAGACGCAGCAATTCAGCAGTGTCGTTTGAATCGGGAAGTTCCTTGACCGCTTCGGCAACCTCGTCGGGACCATAGCCAAGTTCGGCGAGGGCGGATCGGACATCGCCGAGAGAGGACGAACCCGACACATTGCCGTCGGCCGAAACCGATGTCGCTCCAAGATCGAGACCAGGGATATCAAGTTTCGATTTCAGTTCGATGAGAAGCCGCGCTGCCGTCTTCTTGCCAACGCCGGGAACCAGACACAACGCATCGATGTCGTCGTTTGCGAGCACCCGAACCAATGAGGCCGGCGGATGGACACTCATAATTCCCAAAGCGAGTGCGGGACCAACACCGTGGGCAGACAGCAATGCTTCGAACACCATCCGTTGTTCGGAAGAGGTGAATCCGTAGAGGGTTTCGGCGTCTTCACGGCGGTGATGGTGCGTATGCAGGAAGACTTCGGAACCAGTTTCGCCAAGCGATGCTGCCGTTGATGGCGAAACAATGACTCGGTAACCAATTCCCGAAACTTCAACAAGAACTTCGCCCGATGGCAAACGTTCAAGCAACGTGCCTCGAACTGAGCCGATCATTTCGCGCCCGCCTTCGAAACCGCTCTGTTCGCAGCGGCACGCATCGGGGCCATTGCGATATGACACAAAGCAAGCGCTGCAGCGTCGGCCGCGTCGAACGGATGCGGTGGTTCCGCAAGGCCAAGGAGCGTCTGGACCATTTGCTGCATCTGCACCTTGTCGGCATTGCCCCAACCAGCGACCGCAGACTTGACCTCGTTCGGCGAATACTGGACGACCTCGCAACCAGCGTTTACCGCTTCGACCATGGCAATCCCACTGGCCTGACCAACCGACATTGCCGTACTTACGTTCACTTGGAACAAAACTCGCTCAACTGCCATAGCCGTCGGCGGAAACTCGGCGAGCAAACCACGAAGTTCCAATTGAAGTTCGGCTAACCGAAGGTGCACTTCGTCGGAAGGCGAGGTGCGGATCACGCCCAATGCAACCGCCCGCGGCGACGCCCCATCGCGCACCTCAAGCACGCAATACCCACACCGGGTCAGCCCAGGGTCAATCCCCACTACGAACATGCGTACGAATCTATCCGTTCAGGCTCCGCAATCGATGCACCCGGAAAATGTGAGAACCCCGGCTCGATGCCGGGGTTCCCACAACTGCCTCAACAGATGAGGCACGACCGAGAGGTCGGCCGTCTGCACCGGCGGGTGGCGCCGAGAGGAGGGCATCCACGCGCAGCGGGGCGAGCATGGATGTGCCTCTCGGTGACAGGACCCGTCGGCGCTGACGGCCTCAGATCACTTCGGGCCGAGACGAGCTCCACCGTCGACGCGAATGGTCTGAGCGTTCATGTACGAGTTCGTTACGAGCTCAAGCACCATTGCGGCGAGTTCGCTGGAGTAACCAAGACGCTTGGGGAAGAGAACATCCTTCGAGAGGTTCGCCTTGAATGCTTCGCTGCCTTCACCTTCGCCATAGATCGGCGTGTCGATGAGACCAGGGGCAACGGTGTTCACACGGATTCCAACAACCGCGAGGTCGCGAGCAATCGGAAGGGTCATGCCAACAACGGCACCCTTCGATGCGGAGTAAGCGGCCTGACCGATCTGGCCGTCGAATGCAGCAACTGACGCCATGTTGACGATTGCGCCGCGCTCACCGTCGGCCGACACCGGCTCGGTACGACTCATGGCGGTGGCCACAAGGCGGATGCAATCGAATGTGCCAGTGAGATTGATGTCGATCACCTTGCGCCAGTAATCGAGGTTGAACGCTGAGTCATACGAGCCGTCTTTGCCGATTGTGCGGCTGGCGGCACCGATACCCGCTGAGTTCACGAGGGCTCGAAGCGGACCCATTTCCTCGGCCATGCCAATAGCGGCCTTGATGTCATCGGAGCTGCACACGTCGACATGAGCAAATGCTCCACCGATTTCTGTCGCGAGTGCATTGCCCTTTTCGTCGTTGAGATCGGCGATGACGACCTTTGCTCCGCCTGCTGCGAGCTGACGTGCACATGCTTCACCGATGCCGGAGGCGCCACCGGTGACGATTGCTGAGATTCCATTGATGTCCATGGTTCAGAGAATACGGGGAGCGGCCCGGTCACACCGCATTTCTGTCCACAACGTCAGATCAGAAGAGCGAAAGCTGGTCGTCATCGGGGTAGACCCGAGAATCGTCCACGATGCCCTGCGCCGATTCCCCTGTTCCAAAGGTGTCGGGAGGACCGAGAGTGGTTGGCGGCTGAGAGCCAGCCGCTTCCCTCTGCGTGGTGGCCGCTTCGACGGCTAACCGATCGACGAGATCGTTCATGGGATCGCCCCCATGACCTTTCACCCAACGGAACGTGACATCACCACGACTCAGGACGAGATCAATGAATGGCTCCCAGAGATCTCGATTCGCAACAGGCTTGCGCTGTGAGTTCTTCCAGCCCCGACGCTTCCAGCCGTCGTGCCAACGGTCGCGAAAACAATGAACCACATAGGTCGAATCGCTAACGACCTCGAGAGGTCCCTGGTGCGATTTCACCGCTTCAAACGCCGCCATGATCTCCATGCGCTGATTCGTTGAATGCGCTTCGCCCCCACTCGCATAGCCACCATCGACGCGCGCCCAGGCCCAGCCACCAGGACCGGGGTTTCCGCTGCACGCGCCATCGGTATACACGACTGTTGTCACCAAACCAGCGTCCCACAGGTCAGAGCAGACAACCGACATACACAATTCACGCAAAATCACCAGCACTGCGGTCCGAAAACTGATCATTTCCGGGCATCATGGTGAGACACAACGACAGAAGGGCGACTCGTGGACCTTGATCAGTTCGTCAGCCAGCTTCCTGATTCCGATCCGGGAGAAACGGTCGAATGGCTCGACTCCCTTGACGCCGTTGTCAACACTGCCGGTAAGACCCGCGCTCGCTACCTCGTCTCACGCATCACCGAACGTGCACGCGAACTTCAGATCGGCACCCCAGCCGAGGTGTCCACTCCGTACATCAACACCATTCCAGTTGAGGAACAACCGTGGTTCCCAGGTGATGAAGAAATCGAAAAGCGCATTCGCCAGTACTTGCGTTGGAACGCAGCGATGGCGGTTGTGTATGCGAATAAAGAAGCCGATGGCATTGGCGGACATCTCTCTTCGTATGCGTCATCAGCAATGTTGCTCGAAGTTGGTTTCAATCATTTCTTCCGAGGCCGCGACGGTTCACTCGTTGGAGATCACGTTTATCTCCAAGGTCACGCTGCCCCGGGCATTTACGCACGCGCCTACCTTGAAGGCCGTTTGAGTGAACAGGAAATGGCAAAGTTCCGTCGCGAAATCGGCGGCGGCGGACTTTCCAGTTATCCCCATCCATGGCTCATGCCAGAGTTCTGGGAATTCCCAACAGTTTCCATGGGTCTTGGTCCGCTCAATTCCATCTACCAGGCCCGCTTCAGCAAGTACCTCTACAACCGCCAAATCGACGATACGAGCGCGTCCAAGGTGTGGTGTTTTCTTGGTGACGGCGAAACCGATGAACCGGAAACCCTCGGTTCGATCTCGCTCGCAGGACGTGAGCAACTCGACAATCTCATTTGGGTTGTGAACTGCAACCTGCAGCGCCTCGATGGTCCAGTTCGCGGTAATGGAAAGATCATCCAAGAACTCGAATCGGTTTTCCGCGGTGCGGGCTGGAACGTCATCAAGGTCGTGTGGGGCGCTGGCTGGGACGAGCTACTCGCTCGCGATGTCGACGGCGTTTTGCTTGCAAAAATGAACTCAACCCCAGACGGCGAATGGCAGCGCTATGCCATCGAAAGCGGCGCGTACATCCGTGAGCATTTCTTCGGGCCAGACCCTCGCCTTCGCAAACTCGTCGAACATCTTTCCGACGATCAATTACGAGCACTTCCGCGCGGCGGTCACGACTACAAGAAGGTCTATGCCGCCTACAAGGCCGCGGTTGAAACAAAGGGCGTACCAACCGTGATCCTTGCGAAAACGGTCAAGGGCTGGGCACTTGGTTCAACAGTTGAAGGTCGCAATGCCACGCACTCAATCAAAAAGTTGAGTCACGCTGAGATATTGGAATTCCGCGACCGCCTTCAACTCACTGATCAGATTCCTGAATCGGCGATCGATGCAGACGTTCCGCCGTTTTATCGGCCACCAGCCGCTTCTCCAGAGGCGATGTATCTCGCGCAACGCCGTGCCGCACTCGATGGTTTCGTTCCGAGCCGTTCGCTCGATATTCGTCGACCACTCACACTCCCCGATTCGTCTGTGTACGCCGAATTCGCTCAGGGGTCGGGCACCCAAGCGGTGTCGACGACCATGGCGTTCACTCGCCTCCTTCGAGGTTTGTGCCGATCGGAAAACTTCGGTCCACGCGTCGTGCCAATCATCCCCGACGAAGCGCGCACTTTCGGCATGGAGGTTTTGTTCCGTGAGCTCGGCATTTACGCTTCGCAGGGACAGTTGTATGAACCGGTTGATCACGAACTGCTGATCTCCTATGTGGAGTCGAAGAGCGGTCAATTGCTCGAAGAAGGAATCACCGAGGCCGGTTCGCTTGCCAGTTTCACCGCCGCCGGAACCAGTTACGCAACCCGTGGCGTTCCCATGGTTCCGTTTTTTACCTTGTATTCGATGTTCGGATTCCAGCGTGTTGGCGATCTCGTCTGGGCCGCGGCCGACGCCCAGGCCAAAGGCTTCATCATCGGCGCTACCGCTGGCCGAACGACGCTTCTTGGCGAAGGTTTGCAGCATCAAGACGGACATAGTCTCGTGCTCGCTTCAACGGTGCCTAGCTGTCAGGTCTACGACCCAGCATTTGCCTACGAACTCGCCACAATCATCGAGAACGGGCTGCAACGCATGTACGGCGGACCAGACGGCGCTGGAGAAAGCGTCTTCTATTACCTGACTGCATATAACGAGAACCAGGTCATGCCCATTCGTCCTGAACACGTCACTGACGACGACATCATGAGCGGCCTCTACAAGTGGGCCGAGGCTCCTGATGGGCTCGACGCCACAGCAACCATCGTGTTTTCCGGCACGATGAACCAGGGTGCTCGCGATGCTCAAACTGCACTGGCCGCTCGTG
>Ga0222712_10002540_pt1 | contig 20747 bp, 31 predicted proteins | sample C33_657DmetaG_FD_165043 | JGI IMG/M metagenome (GOLD analysis project Ga0222712, IMG submission 165043) | Estuarine water microbial communities from San Francisco Bay, California, United States - C33_657D | ecosystem: Environmental > Aquatic > Marine > Unclassified | place: USA: California... | reverse complement strand
GCGCAAGCTCACAAGCAAAAGATCATTGGGACGCATTGGTTTCTGTTGGCGGAATGATATCTAATACACTATTTAAATAAAACAAGTATATGGCAAACGCAAAGAAAAAACCGGTAGCAAGAAGATCTAGAAGATCTGGGATTAAAAAAATGGAATTGGTTAAAAAAAATAATGAGATATTAAAGAAGTTCTTAAAGAAATGAAACAAACATTAAACGAGCAACTACATAGAATTAAATCTATCATGGAACAGGTACAAGAACCGGTTAGTGGTAAATGTGATTTAACAAAACTTCAGGGAGCTGGTAGTGATAATAGAGAAGCGAGAAAATGGGAGAAAGAAGTTGCTAGACAGAACAAAGCTGAAGATAAAGAAAGAATACAACAAAGTAAAAACTTTATGTCATTGGCATATGACAGAGATGCGTTTCCATTAGAAAAAGCGGAGAAAAAAGCATATTATGCTCAGTATCAAGAGTTTATGAAAACAAATCCAACAGTGTTGACAAATTCTGATGGATTTAATACAGAACAAAAATATGCTATTACAACAAAGATGTTGGATTTTTTAAAGAGAGCTCCAAGATTATCTTACAGTGTTAATTTGGCAACCAAGTTTGGTTTAAGTGGATCAAGCACAATTCAAAATGTTCAAGACGTTATTGAAAAGATAGGTGGATATGATGTATTCATGGAATGGGTTAATGCCGGCGGGCCAAAATTTAAATAAGAAATGAAAACTAATATGAACAAGCAACTAAACGAAGAAATTTCCCGCATTAAAGGGATGATGAAATCAATCATTAATGAAGATTTCGAGATAACAAATTCAAATAATAACATTATTGATTGTGATTTGGATCGATATGATTCTGATACAATGGAAATTGTGGTAATGTATGATGAGGATGATAAGTACGAAACGTATTTAATCTCAGTTGACTTCGATTATGAAGAAGGCGAAGCTCAGACATATGATTATCCTGGTTCCGCTGGTGGAGCTTATGGAAACGTGGAGGGAATCAAAATGACACACCCAGAACAAAAGATATTAAATAAAGAAGAGGTTATTGCGTTGTTATCTAATGAACACGTTGATAGATGCGTGTCACGTGCAATGGAAAAAATGGAAAACGACGCATATGAAAATAGAGAAACGGGTCCAGATCCAGATGATTACTATGATAGAATGAGAGACTAAATTTTAAATAAGAGATGAAATTTAAAGATATTATACAGAACATATTAGAAGGTGAATACATGTTTCATTCTACCGGTGGTAATAAAACCAACAATAGAATTGACGTTGATAATGTTACGCCGTACTATTCTGATAGTATAATATACATGAGCGGAAGGGACACCGGACATTTCGGGTCTGGTATGTATTTTTCGACTTATTCTTGTAAAGATTATGGAGCATATAGTGATGACGTACAAAAATATAAAGATGACTACAAACCAGAACATAAAAAATTATTAAAAGTTGAAGAAGGTCTATATAGAGTCAATACTGATCTTTATCAGAATTTATATAGAATACAAAATGAAAATCAAGGTCGTTTTCTACATAAAGCACTTAGTTGGATTAATGCTACAACAGCATATTATGGCGACGGTAACCCGTTAGATAAGAGAATGTCATATCCGAGATTTAAACATAATTTGGAATTGCTTGGTCTTAAGATGCCACCATATAGAGAATTTGTTGATATGGTTGCGAAGGCGAGAGCAGATATTAAAAGATCTGGCTACAATGAAGAAAATAAAGAATTTGATAGAAGATCAATGTCAACCCGAATAATGGAATATAATGGTTATAACGGTGTTAATACTTCTGGTGTTCCGGCATTAGATAACACCACATATGGTTCTGTTATTTATGATATACAAAAAATCAATACCGATTTTGTACCGGTTGGTAAAAATCAAATATATCAATACTGTGAAATGAGAAACGGTATTATTAATAATGAGATGAGTATTTTTGATAATCAAACCCCAGAGAAGATGGTTATGTATTTACTGGGTAAAGATGAACGAGTACCCGGTTTTAAAATTAAAGAAATTCCCGAAAAATATCTATCATTTTTCTTTAACAGATATTATCGTTTTTTATATGCTTATGATTTTGAGCATATATCTGAATATGCCAAAAAGATGTATTTTATTTCATTAGCTAAAAAACTTAAAACCGGAGAAATGCAGATAAGAGATTTAAAAAGAGAAATTATCCCATTATTTGAGTACGACCTGAATATAATACTTAATCCAAAAAATATCGTTAAACCGGGTTATGAGGCTAAGCCAATACCATTACTTGAACTCGTTTTAAGAGATTCGTACTATTTTGATGATCAAAAACACATGGTCCCTCTAGTTAAAAAAATAAAAGAAACCGGTAGAGAACTATCTCCTACTGAACAAGAATATTATAACGAATTAGAAGAAAGCAACAAAGACTACTATTGGTGGGAAGGTGTTTTTTAAAGATAACCAGGGTTTGAAGACCCTGCTTAGGACCGGGACTAGTTACTATCCCGTTGGGATATGAATTCGCTACTCATATCCCTTTTTTTTTATTCAATATCTGAGTATTTATAGTAAACACACAAATCAATGGGTAAAAAGATAAGAATAACTGAATCTCAGTTAAAAACAATAGTCGAATCAGAAAAATTGGCTAACACAATGCTTGGTTCAGGTAATAAGATGTCTGAAGACGAAAAATTATTACGCGGTGCCTACACCATTTTAAAATTTGGTATTCAAGAAGAAAATTTTGAAATATTAACACAAGCCGCCAATGAACTTGAACAATATATTAGTCAAGCTTACCCTAGTGAAACAAAAAAACCAATTCCTGGATCTGAAGAACCTACACATGCAGAAGACGCAATGGACGACATGATGAATGAATCAAAACAATTAATAAAAAACAATTTTAAAAGGTTTTTGTAACAATGAAAAAAGTAATTAAACTAAAAGAAAGTGAATTAACCGCATTGGTTAAAAGAGTAATAAAAGAAGTGGCTGAGGAGCCAATCATGGACCACACAGAGGTAATTGCTACGGCAATGTTTTTTGATGAGGGTAAAACATTCCCTTCTTATGGTGAAGCTGGGCAGAAATTTACTAAGGAGCTTTATGCTGCTAGTGTAGATGTTTTAGCTCAGTTCTTATCAAGAGATAGCGAAACAATTAAAACTATTGAAAGGTTTTATGATAATCCAACTATGAAACTTCCTAAATTCATTAGCGTGAATGTTGGTACATCACATAGTGGTACAGGTGAAAAAAACGCTGCAGTTGCTCAAGGAAGACTTGATTTCTTAATGGGTATTGTTATGAAAGCACTTGACAAACTTGGTTTGGATTCATCTGTTGCTAAAAGCTTAGTTATTACAAACACTAACGCACAATATAAACCAACTAAATTGAACTCCATTTATGATCCTAAAAAAGTTAAAACTAATAGTTTTGATAGATTTGGTTTTATTGCTGTAACTCCTTTAAAAACTAAAGGTAACACTACAGCTGGTATTCAACAAATACAAAAGGGGTTAAATAATGCTTCAAGTGCGGTTAATACAATTTTTTATGATGGTGTGAAGGAAGATCAGGTATTGAGTTATATTCAAAAATTACAATCTTTTTCTGATATTCAAGATTTAAGTAAATCTATTGATGCTGGTGGTAAATGGAATTCATTAGAAGAATTTTTAAATGATCAATTATTTGATGATGCTGTAGAAATGAGAAAAATAGCTAACCATTTAAAAAAATTAGCTCTAAATAGTCAAAAACAATACGATACCGTTAGACTTTTTAGTTCTCCAAATGGTTTTAGAATAAGCATCGGTTTAGGTATGTAATTAAAGATAACCCGCGCGGCTTCGCCGCACATAATTAAGCTCTCTATATGAGAGCTTTTTTATTTAATGGCTGTAATGTATATTTATGTTATATGAAATCACACAACTTTGTTAACAGCATGGATGAAGCAAATCCTGTAGAAAAAAAACATCTAGGTGCTGGTGTTGATCATACTGTTTACCCATCACTTAAAGACCCAAGAATTGTTTATAAATTGGGTAGTGATTATGCTGTTCAAGGTTGGTTTAGTTTATTTAAAGAAAACCCAGAGCTTTTTCCAAAAGTATACAATATGCGCAAAACACAAATGCGTTTGAAAAAAGACAAGTATATGTTTAATGGTGAGCATTTTGCAAATATAAAAGCAGGTACAATAGTTCCTGTTACATATGTTGAAGTGGAAAAAATGAATACTAAAAAAGCAGTAAAAGAATGGGATATTTTAGATGAAATTGTAACAGAATTAACTAAAAACGATTTCGGGTGGGATTTTCAGGATTTCGTTATGTCATATAACAGACTTACCACACCAAAATACATTGAAAGACTTGAAGATTTAGAAAACGAAATTAAACTGGAATATCCCGAATACTATAAAATATTTGATAGGTTTAAAGTATTGATTGACAGATTATATGAAGTAAAACCAGCTGCTGATCTACATCAGTATAATTTTGGATATGATAGCAAGGGAAACTTAAAATGTATCGATTTATAATAAATTAACTTATCTTTGTAAAAATTTAAAATCATGGCAACAAAATACAAGAAAATCTACTCCCACACTAGGGTTTCAAAAAAAGGTAAGATGACTAAAGTTAAAACTCACGTTAGAAACGTGGCAAGAAAAAAGAAGTAGATCACATATCCTTCATAAGTATACCAATATCCGGTATATTTATAGGAATGAAAAAGTACGAATTTACCGAAGCACAAATTAGTAGGCTTAAAGCAAATCTTTCTAAAGAAAGAGATAATGTTGATGATGATTTAATTACATTAACTAGCGATGATTTAGAACCAATTGACGATGAGCCAGTTGCTGAATCTAAAATCATAAAACTTAAAGAATCAGATATTACGAAATTGGTTAAGGCGGTTCTTGAAGAGCAAAAATTCATGGAAAAGGTTGGAAATTTTGCAAACAAGGCTGGCCAAGCTATCAAAAAAACTGCAGGTAAAGTTGGTGAAAAACTAACAAACTATTCTAAATCAGGAGAAGAACCAACACAGCAACAGATTCCAGGTAAAAAACCAGAAGGTAGAAGTTTTGAACAAACAAGAGCAGAATTTGCTAAGGTTAATCAAGATATGACAAAAAATACTGGATTTGGTGAAGCTGTTGGCCAAAATGAAAATAGTCTAAGAACACAAGCAATGTTGTCAGCGAGGAACGCTATTCTTAAAAAATTAGGAGTTAGTTTTGCTAGATTTGGTGCTGTAATTATTGATGAGGCAATGTTTCAATTACCTAATGGAAATAAACACTACATGGTAGTGATCGAATTAACCGAACGACAAGAATAATGAAATTATTTGAATTAATTAACGAAGAAGAATCTTCTAAATTAGAAGAGTTTGCTGAAACACGTTTTAATGGTGCACAGAAAATTGCTAACACAGCAAAAGAAAAAGGTGGCCCAGCAATGTTAACTTATCACCACTTTGTGGTTAAATTACCATACTATAAAAAAGCGGCTGACGGTAAGTTAGATATGGATAAAACAAAAAAAGAATATACCGAATTAGTAAATAAATTACAAAAAGCCGGAACAAACATTAATCAAGTTGAATTTCAAAGACTTGTTGGTAAGATCGAAGTATTGGGTGAGCTTATTATAAAGAACAAATGAAAATAATATTAACACAAAGACAAATAGATTGGGTTAAAAAATTTGATGAGGGAGCAAAGTCCCTTAAGTGTAGGAATTGTAGAAAGTTCTTTACCCAAACAACATACAAAAAGAAAAAATCTTTACCCATTTGTCCTCATTGTGGAACACACCATCAAACTAAAAATGATGTTGGTGAAGCATCTGTTTATGATTTCAATGATCCAACTCAAAAGGTAGCAAAATACAAAAAGAAAAGAGATTATAAAAATTTAAAAAAAGACGATGTAACGTATCAGTTTATTAAAAGGATAGGTAAGTTTGAATTTTATTATTCTATCGATGAAGAAGAAGGGGAGCTTTTGATTTCAGTTATTGATGCGGTTGAAAAAGTGATGGTAGGAAAAGCACCATTTGTAATGAAAGGCGGGGCGGAAGATTTTGAAGCGTCCGCACCATATGTTGATCCTGAATACAGAGAAATGGGGATAGGAACACAGATTTACAAAACAGCACTAGATTTTGGTAATGTAATTTCTGGTGTTAATAAGTCCCAATACGCTGTTGGATTATGGAGAAAAATGTATAGAGAATTAACAAATAAGATGGTTGCCGTTGATCCAGAAACAAAAAAAGAATATCCAGTAACATCGGACGAAAACGGCGATTTAAAAATTGACGGTAACGATAATCTTAAAATATACGGTGATGATTCAAAAGTTTATTTAAAATTATACCAAAATTAAGATAATGAAAATAATTCTTACAGAAGGACAACACAATCGTTTAATGAAACATATCTATCAACCAGACGGTATTAGCTGTGGTCCCACATGTATTAAAATGGTAGGTGATTTTTTAAGAGGGGAAATTTCTAGTATAGATAAAATTTGTTTGGATTGTGAAACCGATAATATTACTGGAACGCCACCAGAAAGAATGCGAAAGGGGCTAGATGCTCAAGGAATTTTTTACATAGAACATATTGATGAAGAGAATCCATTTGACTCATTAAGGTCTGTTATTGACAATGGTAGCAACGCCATTGTTAGAACTTTCACACATGGGGTACCTCATTGGATCGTTATTTTTGATTATGAATTGGATGGTGGTATTTTTTATGTTAACGACCCTTGGTTAGGTGAAATAACCTATAATGAAAGCGAACTATATGAGATCTGGAAAGATCGCAACTTTTTCTTTTTTGAAATACCTAAAGAAGAGGAAGAGTAATATTTATATATAATGAACAAGACAATACTAAACGAAATTGCTAGGGTAAAACAACTAATGAACATAAAAGAATCATTGGGTGGAGTGACGTTTAGAAAATATAATGCAGAAAGCGATTTTGAGACCGTTTTTAACCGTTTACCTGAGATATTCAGTAAATTGGGTAATGGGTGGGATTCAGAGGCTATATGGTCAAATATTGCACCAGTAAATGACGAATTAAGTGTTATTGTTGAAGTTGATGGTGAGATAGCTGGGTTTTACTTCATAAACGATGAACCAATCATACCTGGAGGAGACCCAGAGGTTTATGAAAAATTATCTAAACTAGTGGGTGTTGAAGGGGTTGCTTTGGGTGTGTTTAGTGAATACAAGAATTTAGGAATTGGTAAAATGTTGATTGAATATCCTAAAACTTTGGGAGTAGATTATATATGGGGGTATCAATTAAAAGCATTAGACAATATAAACGATTGGTTAAAAAGAAGAAAAATATACGTACAAACTCCGGGTTTATATGTAACATATCAAATATTTAATGAAAATGAAGAAAGTATATCAAATTAAAGAAAGCGAGATTTTTAAAATTATTAGTAATTTAATCTCAGAAGAAAATCAGACTAATCACACCGTTTATGTTAGCGGGACTATTGGCCAATCTCCAAAATATGATGGGCTTAAAGCATTATTTAAAAAATTCAAACAAGCTGTTGAAGCGGAGTTAAGATCTGGTATTCCATATTGTGTTGTTAACGGTTCTACTAAAGTGGAAAGAGGAAGCGGCGCTAATGAGATTATGTTAAAAGTAACACTCGAACCGTGTAAGGAAGAGGAAAAGCATTCATTTTTTGATTTAGCTGGGGCAATATATTCTTATGATTATTCTCAAAATAGTTCAAACACTAGAGCAGCAGTTTTCCGTGCATTAGGAGATAAAGCAAAAATGTTTACTGGAACTAAAGAAGGTGGTGTTAGAATATTAAAAACAAACACTGTTGGTTTAGTAGGTATAAAAGATATCGATCCTAAAAACCCAGAAAAACAATATACATTACACATTGGTTATGTTGTTGGTATAAAAGCAGATGATTACTCTGAGCTTGGCCCAGAAGAAAAACCAGCTGAAGCACCTAAAAAAATTGAAGAGCCTAAATCAGATACTAACACTCCTTCAACCACAAAACCACTAAGTGTTGCGTTTGCTGGTAAAACATCTTATGACGTAGCATCTGACTCAAAAGCTAAAGCAGAATTAAATGAAACCGTTAAAGATGAATACACCGCAACAAATTGTGATGAGCTTCATGCGTTTCAAAGTACTAGCGGTAAAGTTATTGGTAATATGAATGTTAAAGTTGGTGACAAATTAAAAGAACTTTATGATATGGGGTATAACCCAATGGTAACAAAAGTAGATGTCAACGTTAGTGGTATGACAGTTGGTTGGAAATGTAAAATAGAAAACAGTAAAGATGGTAAAGCTTGGGTAGGTTTTACTAGTCGTGGTGCCGGTTGTAATAATGATGTAATCAAAAGATCAGAGTCAAAAGAATTTGGTAACGACAAAGAAACGGCCAGAAAAAAAATCATGGACACATATAATGAAAAAGCGATTGAAATTGAAAAAATAGATGAAGTGGTGTACACGGCTGGTGAAAATTCATTTAAACAAATTTTTTATATTTACACAAAACCAGGTAAATTTCCACCACAAAAATGAAAATTTTAATTAACGAAAAACAATATCAACACATCTATAATAATCCGGGTAGCCCGTTTTTAACAGAAGTCGCATTTATTGAAAATGAAAATCCTGAAGATGATGAAAATATTGATGTTGGTGACGGTGATGAACCAAATGACCCACACAATATTTTATATTTTATTACAGAAACATTTGTTGACAAATATATTGGGGAATTATTCGATGAATTATTTCCTTTGTTTGATGATAAACAAAAATATATAAATGATTGTGATCCGTTTGTGACAGCTTTTAATGAAAGATTAATTGAAAAAATTAAAGAAACAAGAGCTGACGGAACAATGCCAAAAATATTAAAAAGTTTAATTAGAAAACATAAAACAATTAGTTTTACTATAGGGCAAATCAAAAAAACTTTATCAAGACAATTTGATTATGTTACTTGTTACGAATACTTTCAAGATTTAAGAGGGTATTAAATTTCAGAAAGCTTATCTGATAATATTTCATTAAAATTATCTCTATCAGCATCTGGGTACCATCTTTCATCAACATCTATTCTAGGTTTTTCAATATACCCATCGCCCAGTAATTCATCAAACATACATTCAGTATGATTATCACCTTCACAGCGTTCAGCAATCTCATCTAATGTTTCATCATCAATTTTGTTACTGTCAATTAATGACTCTAAATTAATTTCAATTTTAACCCCCTCATCATTGAATGAAATTATAGTTCCGTATTCTTCAAATGCCGATTTAACATTTTTATATAAATAATTTTCATAGTCTTGAGCTTCCGCATCGTTAACTGACCATCGAATTCTATTTTTAATTTCATCGTCGTCATCAAATTCATCTAATAAATCGCTAAGTCTTTGATTTTCAGGTAAATTTGGTGTTTTTTGTTTCAATAACTCAATAATTTTTATTCTATTTTCATCATTTAATTCATGATCAGCAGCATATTTCCATTCAGCATGTTGAGCGTTATCCCAATATTGGTATGTATCTCCAAGTAAAACATCACTTATAATATTTGAATAATCACCTCTAATATAATCTTCTGCTCTGCTTGGCGAAATGTTTAAAATAAATGTTTCGTATTTGGTTGATTCAATTATTCCTAAATTTCTTAATAATTTTTTTTCTTGCCTACCACCAAATAATTCAGGTCTATCACTATATATTTTTTTCACTTCATCATCTGTTAGATCAGATAATTTGAAATCATTTTTGCTATTGTATTCATAACCAAAACCATTGATGAGGTGTTCACCATCTTCTTTAACATAAAGTAGTGGTAAAATTAGAGAATGAAATTCTTTTGGTGGTTTTGAATTTTTAGCTCCTTTTAATTGTAATAAATCACCATCACCATCTATTGATGCTGTTAAATAACTTCTATTTAATGTGTGTTTATTTTCAATTTTTTTAAAACCTCTCAGCGAATATAGATTACCTTTAGAACTGGCACAATGCCCCATTCTTTCAGCTTCATCCGGACAATTTCTTGCCCCTAAGTCAACCCAATAATAACCTTCACCATCTTTTCTATAGTCTAATATAATTTGATTCTCCTCAACATAATCGATTTTAGAATCACCGATACCTAAAGATTCATGCCATCTTTCTGATTCATCATATAATTCATCGAAAGTTAGTTCTTGATATGATTTAACGACACCGTTTAAACCGACTCTAACCCAGTCCATAATTCCTCTCAATTTGTCTCTCTCTCTTACAAACGAGTTAGATCCGTTAACTAGACCCATTCTATGTTGAATAGTAAGTTGATCTCTTTTGATAACTTCCTTAGCAAATTCCGCTGATTTATAGTAGTCAACCTCATATTTTTCTAATATTTTATATGCAAAAAATATCGATAATGGACCGGCGATTTTAGCTAAAGCTTCCGCATTATATTCATTAACCCCTAATTTTTTAACTAGGGTGTCTGTTTTAGACGCTTCGATTAATAAGTTTTCAACTATATTTTTGAATTTCATAATAATAAATACCAACAACAAATATATCAAGTATTTATAGATAAATAAATCAATAAACAAACTACACTTATGTTATTAAAATTAGGTTCACAAGGGGAAGATGTTAAAAAGTTACAAGTAAAATTAGGAGTAGATCCAATTGGTACTTTTGGCCCCAAAACAGACGCTGCGGTTAAATCATGGCAAGCAGCAAATGGATTAACTGCTGACGGTATTGTTGGTGATGCTACATGGTCTAAGATGTTTTCAGAAAGCACTGTTAGTTCTCCAACTATTTTAACAGAACCAGCACCAGTTGCTAGTGTTGGTGGTCTTAAATTAGAAAAATTAAAAGGACACATACCTGATGCAGTAATTGCACAAATTCCAGATACTGCTGCTAAATTTCAAATAAACACACCTTTAAGACTGGCGCACTTCTTGGCCCAATGTGGTCATGAATCAGGCGGTTTTAGAGCAACACAGGAAAACTTAAATTATTCAGCCAAAGGTTTGAATGGTATTTTTAAAAAGTATTTCCCAACTGAAGCATCTGCTGCGGCTTATGCTAGACAACCACAAAAGATCGCGTCTAAAGTATATGGTGGTAGAATGGGTAATGGCCCAGAATCAACTGGCGAAGGATACAAATTTCGTGGAAGAGGTTATATTCAATTGACAGGTAAGGAAAACTATACGGCATTTGGTAAAGCAATTAACGAAGATATTTTATCTAACCCAGATAAAGTTGCGGCTAACTACGCATTGTTATCGGCTGCTTGGTTTTTTAATAAAAACGGTTTACATAAAATGGCGGATGAAGGTGCTACAGATTTAGTAGTAACAAAAATCACTAAAAGAGTTAACGGTGGAACTATTGGATTACCAGATAGAATAAAACACTTTAAAGAATATTATTCATTATTAGTATAAAAAAAGGGAGCCTAGCTCCCTTTTTTATTTTACAACTTTTCTGTTAACTTATATTCAAAAAGTTCTTTAAGTTCTTTGTTTACAGTTAACATTAAACGTTCAATTACAGCGATTTTCAAATGTATTTCAGTTCTTTGTTTATTTAAAGAAACAAAATTACTTGGAAAAAGGCCGTCCTTTATAGTTACACCAGTGTTCTCGCTTGCTTTTTTAAGTAGTTTCTTTTGATAATACTTTTTAGCATTTAGCTTAGTACACTTTTTACAATAAATGCTTAACCCATCTTCTGTTGTTTTGTTCTTATAGAACTCATTTACAGAGATAGATTTTTCCTTACACCCAGCACAAGACTTTGTTTTTTCTGACATACTTATTAAATTATTGAGTGACAAAATTAAGAAAAAAAAGTAATATCACAAAAAATGAAGAAAAAAAGTTTAGTATGTAAAGTTGGTTTTTATGAAATAAATAAACTAACTAGCGGATTATCAGTGAGTTATGAGGCTGATAGTGGTAAATTAATTTTTGTGGAAAGGTTTAAAAAATATATGGTAAATCAAAATAGAGACCGAAAAGAATTCAAAACACTTGAACAAGCAAAGCAATACGCTGTCATAAAATTATCTAAACATAACAAGAAAAAAGAAGAAAAATTAAAAGCAATACCAAAGTCACTTTATTTAGTTTTAATTAAAGAAGAAAGTTCCGGTAAAACTTTTGTTAAAGTTGGAATTACATCTAAACGTTTTATTATGAGACGTTTCAGCAAAGCATATGGTTATGATGGTTATGTTTTAGAATCTATACTCAGAAGAATTGACACACCGGAAGCAGAAAGATTGGAATCTGAAATTAAAGAGAAGTTAAATAAAAAAAGGTCCGTAAAAAAATACAGACCTCTTTTAGAATCTTTTTCTGGTTACTCCGAGTGTTTTGACTATAATGGATTGAATGATATCATTAAAATTTTTGATTCATTAACCAGTAAATGTTAGTAGCCTCTTGCACAATCACTAGCACAAGTTGGTTCCCAACCAAACCAACTTAAAAACGTGTCAAATAAATCACGATTTAGATAACCCATTTTAACAAGTTTGTTTGTTGAACAGCAACCAACAAAACCATCTACCTTTAATCCATTGTTTTTTTGGAATATACCTAAAGCTGCTTGAGACTTCTCGCCCCAGGCGCCATCTGTTCCAATTTCAATTATTGGGGCTTTGGGGTTTAAAGCAAAGTCGCCATCAACCCATGTACCTCTAATGTTTTTAGTTTTAAAATACTTGTTAAGTGCTCTTTGAACAAGCCACATGTCTTCTGGCATGTCAGTGCCACTGTATTGTTCGTTTATTTGGTTATCAATAACCATTTTAATTTGTGATTCTGTGAAAATATATTTTTTCATATTATTTTATTCTTGTTCTTGATGTTTTATTTAAAATTTCATTTTCTTTAGTTAAAAATTCTACTTTAACTGTTAGAGCAGCAACCTCTTTGGTTAGAGCTAAAACCATAGATCTTAAGTCATCTTTTTCCCTTGATGATGCTTCTAATAGTGCTTCTAGTTTGGTTATTCTATCTTTACAGTCGTGACGGATAAAATCTTCGTCTTTTTCTTTATGTAAAGCTCTCTTTTCGTAGTATCTCCAAGCTCCAGTACCACCCAGTACTGTTACTGCAGTTATTAAAACTGAATAAATGTTTTCCATATGTATAAATACCTTAATAAATTTAAAATTTTATATATTTTTATTTATCCCAATTTTTATGTATATTAAACGATATGGAAAGCATAATCATTAATTTTTTTGGAGGACCTGGGATAGGTAAATCAACACAATCTGCTGGTTTATTTACCGAAATGAAGAAAAACCACATGGATGTGGAATTAACATTTGAATTTCCGAAAATAGTTGCTTGGGAAGAAAATTTCTCAGCAATTAAAGACCAGTTCTATATAACAGCTAACCAACACAGAAATATAGCTAGATTATATGGTAAAGTAAAATACATAATCGTCGATTCGCCAATAATTTTGGGCCCAATATACAAAAATAGGTATTCCGGAAATGATGAATACCCGGCCAGTTTTTATGATGATTCGTTTGATAACTTTTTATGGGGGTTATTCAAAAAATATAAGTCATTAAATGTGTTTTTGGATAGAGACGATTCTAGTTATGATGAAAACGGTAGATTTCAAAATTTAAACGAATCTAAACAAATTGACCGAGAGATCAAAGACGCCCTAATTAATAATAATGTACCTTTTATTGAATTTGCTGTTAATAGTAATACTCCTTTGGAGATATTTAACTATATAAAACAGAACAATTTATGAGGAAATTTTTATTTTTAAGTTTTGGGCTTTTATTTAGTTTATTTGTAAGTGCTCAGGACGTCGTTGTATTATCACATAAAGCATACACAACACATTATAGCAAATCAAAGCATTACCCCGTTAAAGTAGAGTGGTGGATTACTAAGGCTAGTTTAACTTGCACCGATAAAGTTAAAAGAAGTGACAAGTTCTTACCAGATCCAAAGTTACCAGGAGAAACTAACTTACAATCGGATTATACCGGAGCTGGATTTGATAGAGGACATAATTTTCCAGCAGCAGATGCTGCTTGTGATAAAGTGGCAAACGATGAATCATTCTATTTTAGCAATATGACCGCACAGTACGCCGCTTTAAACAGAGGTGACTGGAAAGAATTGGAAATGTGGTCTCGTGAAATGGCAATAAAAGAAGATTCAATACATGTATGGGCCGGATCTGTGGGGGTTGCTAAAAAGATAGGCACAACATCAGTACCAACACAATGTTGGAAAGTCGTTTATGCTAAAAAATCTAATGAATGGTTAGCATTTATATTTGACAATAACACAACTAAAGCAGATGGGTTAAATAATAATAAAGTAGACATCGCTGAAGTAGAAAAATTAACTGGATTTAAATTTAAATAATGGTTGCAAGAGAATTCGTTTCATATCAAGAAAGATTATTTTGGGTATATAGACGCGTAAAACAAGACGCTGTTAAAGAAAATAAAATTCAAGATTTAAAAGAGTTTTGGCACTGCGATATTGTATTAAAACAAAAAACCTCGAATAACGAGGTTTTAATGTTCTTAAGGGAAATTCCTGAAGCAGAAATTATTACTTCTTAAATTTCGCTTTTAATTTATCTAACATAGTTCCAACACTTTTGATTCCAGATTTAGCTGAAGAAAGAGAAACACCACCGCCAGATGCGTTTTCTTTCATTTCTTTCTTAGTAACCTCAATAGATGGGCTTACTTTCTTAACTGATGTGTGTGATTTTTTAATTCCGTCATAGACACCCCTTAGTCTTTTAGAAATTAATGGTAAAAACTCTCTTAATATTTCTGTATATTTTGAAGTTTCTTGTTCGCTACCAGATCTTGCCATGGTAACAATATATTTTTTGGTTTCAACCGCTTTTTCTCCGGTTAATTTCAATTCTTCCATTATTTCGCTAACTTTTTCTTTATTTGACTTGTATTGTGGGTCATTTTCTAAAGTTTTTAGCTCAGCTTTTAGTTTAGTGATTTGTTCATGGATTACTGAAAACTCGTCCATTACGTCAGCCATTTTGCCCTTAGCTTGTTTTGCTTCAACAAGACTCTTAAGTTGTTTTTTAATGATTTCTTCTATTAACATGGTTCTTTTTTTATAATAAATATTTCTTTATTGATCTAATACACTTTTTGGTAAACATTTCTTCATTTTTTCTTGCTTCTTTTTCATATGGATGATTGGAATAGTAGTAAAATTCGAAATATTCCCAATATTTCTTCATAGATTGTTGGTAATGAGTGTATTCATGAATTATTGTTGAAACTACCTCGTCTATTGTTTCACAATTTAAACTGTATACAATTATTCTATTTTCATTAACATAGTATATCCCCTTAATAAACCTCTCTGTTTCATCTTTTCTAAAATTAATTCTAACAGACACTTTGGGTAATGATTTTCTTCGATTATTAACCCCCATATTTTCCTTACACCACCTTAAAACCTGGGTAGCTATTTTTCTTTTTTGGGTTATATCGAGAGTTTTTCTACCCATTTGTAGGTTTACCTCCTTTTGATGGTTCTTTTCTTCTTCTTTTTACTGGTGGTTTTATGAAATCTTTGATAGAGTCATAATTGTTGATAATATCAAACAATATGGCAGCAATTTCATAATTTTCACTCTCCTCATTTCTTTTCCACAATGCTGATAGGAATGCTCTAAACTGAAGATCGTCTAATTTTACTCTAGTTTCGCTTGTTGTTTTGATTATTTTGAACACAGCATAAAGAACATTCATTTTTTTCTCTTGAGTCAGCGAAAAATAGTGATCAACTGCAATATTTGATACAATTGTATTGGTTATATCCGAAATAAATTTAATAACCGATGGATTATTTACGTTTATACTTCTGTCCATGTCCTCTTTTTTTAATAAATACCTCCACCCCTTTTTATAATTTAAAAAAGGGGACGTTTTGTCCCCTTTTATTTTTGATTACTTAGCCCATTTGCCTCGGATAACGATTTGAGCAATTATATTATAAACTGATAAATCTTGATAGGTATCTTCTACCGCTTCACCAACGGTGTCAGGTTTACCTAAAAGAACCAACTGTTTTAATCGTTGAATCTTATCATTCATTCTGAACCAAAGACCTGTTTGAGATAATTTAACCTCTTCTGGTGTCTCTAATCTAGTCCCAACAGATATGTTGTCTGGGCCATAATTTAATTGTTTTTTACAAAAGATCTCATATTGCTCTTTTAGGATCTTTTTGAACTCTGCAGTGGTCTCTGGGTATTTTTCCTCACACTGCTTGATTGCTGACGCTGGTTGTACTTTATCTTCTGACATGATATTTATGTTTATAGTCTAATATAACTGAAAATAACCGGTTTACAAAATATTTATAAAAAAACATATTATGGATTTCGAAAAAAACATAGAAATGGGAGAAGATCAGAATAATCTCCCAAAAAATGACGTTCCAAAACACAAACGTTTGATAAGAATGCTTTCTTTTAGGGTTGTCCCAGCATATTTTAAGGAAATTGAAAAAGTTGCTAAAAAGAAAAACGTATCCACATCTAAATTAATTAGAAGTTATATCAAAGAAGGTATGACAAGAGATAAAGAATTAAGTAGCTCCGAAGAAAAAGAATTCGGAGATACTAACATGTTCTAAACCTATTTATCGAATCTCCTAAAGGACTTTTCTGTGATAAAATTAAAATTAACTCCACCAATAAAATGGTGGAGTTCTTTTTTACCAGTATAACTCATTGCTGAACGTAAATAAGCATCGAAATTTTGAACCCAACCACTTAAAGTATATTCTACTTGGTTCTTTCTAACAACTCCCTCAGACGTTGTTAATTCCTCCTTTCCCCAGGCTTTTTGTACCTCTTTGGTACTCATACCTCGAAACGTTTTATACAGCGGAATATCAGCGTTAAATCGCTTTTTAGCATCTTCACTGTATTGATTAATTATTAAACCATTTTGATCAACCGTTTCACCAGCACTTTCCAAACACTTGTTAAGAATTGACCCCAACATAACATAGTCGGCCCCAAGACCTAATGCTTTAATAATGTCAGCATATTTTTTAAACCCACCATCAGCAACAATTTCTGTTCTAAATCCACCGTGTTTTTTGATATCATTACATTCTTCAATTAATGACGCCATTGGATAGCCAACTCCAGTTTGAACCGTTGTTAGACATCCATTACCGTTACCAATACCAATTCTCACCATATCTACATTAATTTTGCAATACTCAAGAAATGTTTTTGGGTTCGCTACGTTACCAACCATTAAAAGCATGTCATACCCATACATCTTTTTGGCTTTATCACATAATTCAAGTAAATCCGCCATATGTCCATTAGCCACATCAATTAAAACTGAAAGTCTATCACCACTTTCAACTCTAACTCTTTTTCTCATGAATATTTTTTCAAAATCTTGAATACTGTAAGAAAGAACTCTTTTGGTATCCACCCAGGAATCATCAGGAGATGGTATTCTTGGTAAAACCGGGACAATTCCACAATTTTCAAAATGATGGAAGTTATCTTGATCTATAACGGTATCCATGGGAGCCGTCATTAGGGGTAAGGTACCCCAAATTGTATTGGTATTGATTTCAGATCTAGATTTAATCTTAGATAAAATCGCTGGTTCAATTAACAGATCATCAAAATCGTGTAATGTTTCGAAAATTTCGTTCATTTTGTTAAAATTTGTGTTTAAATATAATTAAAATTTCAGAAATAAAAAAATACCCAATAAAAAAGTATTTATATATTATGGAAAACAATCTAATAACTGAGGACAAGGTAAAAGAAATACTTGCTAAAATATTAAACGAAGAAAAGGTTTCTAGAAACGAGTATTCTAGAGTACAATTTAAATTAGATGAAATAAGTGGGTGTTTATCGGACACAATTAAAGAAGTTAGGAAATTGGAAGATACTATGCCAGCTGGTTTAAAGTCCCCAATTAGTTCTAAGGTTAATGCAATTATGGGTAACCTAAATGCTACCCACAAATCTGTTGAAGTTTTAAAGCAAAAAGTTAAACAACTTAAAAAAGCTGCTTTTGCTCAAATTACTACAGAAGTTAAGAAATAACGTCGTCATCTTCTAATCTTAAATCGTTAAGTTTTTCTTTCCCGCGTTCTGTTAAGAAGAAAACCTCTTCAGTTGTTTCATCTTCATATGATTGTAGATACCCCTTATTTTTAAGGTTTCTTAAGATATCTTCAGCAACAATTTCATTTAATATTTGATGATATTCTTCTTCAGAGAAATAATCCCCATCATCGTCTAACCCCTCTGATAGAAACTTTTTGGTGAGTTCATCTGAAAATCTTTTTTCAGCATAAGCTTGATTGGTTATTTCATAATCAACGAAAAACCCGTCCATAATTAAGGTTTCCATTATTAAATCAGTTATTTCTTTGATTTGAGGTATTGTGCTCATATTAGATTTGATTAATTATTTCTAATATAACTAATTTTTTTTAAAATAAAAAATCGAATATTTGATTTAGATTTCAAAGAAAAACCAGTATATTACTAACAAAAATCACAGATGGGAAATAACAAAATTTTTATTCAGATCGCCTCTTATAGAGACCCCCAATTAATACCAACAATAAAAGATTGTATAGCTAAAGCAAGAAACCCTAAAAATTTGGTGTTTTCAATTGCTTGGCAACATTCCGAAGAAGATGAATGGGATAATTTAGATGAATTTATGTTTGACAAACGTTTTAAAATTGTCGACATAGATTATAGAACATCTCAAGGAGCTTGTTGGGCTAGAAACGAACTACAAAAAAATTACGATGGTGAAGAATATACATTACAGTTGGATTCACATCATAGATTCGTAGAAAATTGGGATGAGGAGTGTATAAAAATGATAAAACATTTACAGAATAAGGGTCATGAAAAACCGTTATTGACTGGATACATTTCATCTTTTGATCCTGAAAACGATCCAGATGGTAGAAACATGGTTCCGTGGAAAATGAATTTTGACCGTTTCATACCAGAGGGTGCTGTGTTCTTTTTACCGGCAGCAATCGACAATTTTAATGATTGGGCAGAACCGATTCCAGCAAGATTTTATTCAGCACACTTTTGCTTCACATTAGGACAATTTTGTTTAGAAGTACCACATGATCCAAATTATTATTTTCATGGTGAAGAGATTTCTATTGCTGTTAGAGCATATACTTGGGGTTATGATTTATTTCATCCACATAGAATCGTTGCTTGGCATGAATACACTAGAAAGGGTAGAAGAAAACAATGGGACGATGATAACAAATGGGTTACTAGAAATTTAGAATGCCACAAAAGAAATAGAAAACTTTTTGAAATGGATGGTGAAGTTAAAGATATCGATTTTGGTGTATATGATTTTGGAACTGTTAGAACACTAAGAGATTACGAAAAATATGCGGGCATTTCTTTCAAAAGAAGAGCTGTACAAAAATATACATTAGAAAATAATTTAGCCCCAAATCCAGAATTAAATGATGAGGAATTTGAATCATCTTTTTTAAGTATTTTCAAACATTGCATAGATATCATGCCTCATCAAGTTCCTTTAGATGATTATGATTTTTGGGTTGTTGCTTTTGAAGATGCTAGTGGAAACACTATTCATAGACAAGATGCTGATGTTAATGAAATTAACATATTTAAAAATGATCCGGATGGATATTATAAAATTTGGAGAACTTTCCAGACAGACGTTAAACCAGCAAAATGGGTTGTATGGCCACATTCATTATCAAAAGATTGGTGTGAAAGAATAACCGGAACATTATAGTATGAATGAAATTAAAAATTGTTTTTATTTAAATCTTGATAGACGACCAGATAGAAAAGTACATATAGAAAATGAATTAAATAAGAGTCTTATTTTAAAAAACCTATATGAACGATTTTCTGCTATCGATGGATTAACTATCCATCCAAGATCATTACCTGATGGATTAATCACACAAAATGCGCTAGAAGATATATTGTCTGATACTGTTAGTGCTTGGGGTCTTTCTTTAACTCAAGGTGGTTTAGGTGTTTTGTTATCATATATTGAGTTATTTAAAAAAATATCTCAGTTAAGTGGTGCTTCAATTATATTTGAAGACGATTCAATTATTTCAGAAAATTTTGACACTTACTTAACAACGGTATTAAAAGAATTACCTGAAGATTTTGATATTTGTTATTTGGGTCACGGGGATGTTACGGTTAAGAAAAATGAATACTCTCAAAATTTATCAATACCTTCTGGTATGATTGTTTGTTTGCCCTCCTTAATAGTTTCACCAAACGGTGCTAAAAAAATACTAGAAAATTTAAAAAATATCGATAACCAATTTGATACGGCTCTATATCAAATATTACCAAAGTTAAATGCATTCGTATCTAACGAAAGAATCGTACAGGTAAAAAATCAATTTCAAACAGATATTCAAGGGAATAAAAATTGTGTTAAAAAATATAAAAAACAGAATTATATTTTTTCGACTTTAGCCCATGGAGATAATGCTAACAATAATGCATTTAGATTTGCTAGAGATTTAAAATATTTTGATCAAAAAA
>Ga0222712_10002539_pt1 | contig 20751 bp, 35 predicted proteins | sample C33_657DmetaG_FD_165043 | JGI IMG/M metagenome (GOLD analysis project Ga0222712, IMG submission 165043) | Estuarine water microbial communities from San Francisco Bay, California, United States - C33_657D | ecosystem: Environmental > Aquatic > Marine > Unclassified | place: USA: California... | reverse complement strand
AAGTGACGGAAACCCGGAAGTTGCGGTGAGGATCGTGCGGTTGCTGGGTGCATTTTCGCCCGGTCAAGTCACGGACTTGAACACGCTCAACGCCATGGAAGGGTTTTTGCGAGCGAGCATGGGAGAAACCCCAGAAAGCATTCTGGGTAAATTCGAGTTTAATCCAGAGAAGGGCAAGATGGTCCGTGGTGAGGGCACCCTGACCATGGGTCATCCACGCCCCTCGACGGTGCAGGGCAACCTCACGCGAGCCATGGAATTGGGACGAATTTTCCAAACGAAAGTCGAAGCCCTTGCCAGCGCAGAATTAGGTGTGGCGTCAGACATTCCCATCGATATGTGGCTGATGCGCGCGATTGGCGCGCAAAGCGATCGGACGCCGTCAGACGCGTTGTATCGGTTGATTGCGGAATCCATGGCGAAAGAAGCCAAGAAAAAAGGGGAACAACCTTTTTCTTACATGGCCAAAGTGTGGATGGGGATGCAGAAAATTGCCGGGACGCCGTCGGCAAGTTTTGAGACGACGGCATCGAACATCGCGTTCACCAAAAATCTTGGCGACCCTGCAAATTACCCAGAGTTGTTGACGCAGATTGAATCTGGTGCGCCGTTGAAGCGCTTGTTAGCGTCTCGCCCGAAGAAAACACTCAAAGGCAAAAAAGGCGCGGCAAAAACGAAAGCAGAAGAGGCGGCAGACGCGTTGAGAGACGAGGACGCAGACGCGGCGAAGGTGATTGTATCGTCGGTAAATCCTAATGCGATTAACCCGCGAGATATGAACCCAAACCCCGCGCGGTCGTATGAAGAATGGAACGACCAAGCGCGTGCGCTGTTGAACGCTGGCAAAAACAGAGATGCGCTGAATCCCAAATGGCGTCCGCCAACGCCCCAAGATGTTGTGTTTGAGCCCACCCGGAGCCTTGAGAATCCGTACGGGTATGCGCGATCAATCACTGCGGACGAGCTCAAAGCGGACAGGCGTGGTCTTGCCACGTTGGCATCACTCACCAAGCGACGCCGTTAGAATAGGAAAAGGACGCCCATAATGGCAGCTACCGTATGCCCACCGCCGAAGTTTGTCGGCCTCGACAATAGCGGCAACCCGCTCTCGAGCGGCAAGTTGTATAGCTATCTGGCGGGCACGTCGACGCCGGCCGCGACGTATTCCGACAGCGATCTGACCACGCCGAATGCGAACCCCACCATCCTCGATGCGGGTGGGCGCGCCTCGGTGTATCTGTCGGCGACCAGCTACAAGTTCGTGCTGACGAGCTCGGCGGACGCGACCATCTACACGCAGGACAACGTCATCAGCAGCGCGCCGTACAACGTGGACCTCGATGTGCCGATCACGGCGGGAGAGGCGCTGACGTCAGGACAGGCGATTTACCTGTCTGACGGCACGGGCGCCCGGACGGCCGGCCGGTGGTATCTCACGGACAGCGACACGGCGGCGTACTCGACGTTGCCGATCACGGGGTTTGTGACCACGGACGTGGCGAGCGGCGCCACCGGGTCGGTGCGGCTACTGGGCGAAGCGACGGTGCCCGGGGCCTTGTCGGTGGGGTCGACCTACTATCTGTCCGGCACCCCCGGCGCGTTGTCTACCTCGGCCGGCACGTTCCCGAAGGCGATGGGCGTCGCGGACAGCGCGACCACGCTGATCATGACGGTGCAGCAGACGGTCTCGAACACGGGGAATTTGCTGGTCACCGGGACGTTGACGGTGACTGGGGCCACGGCCCTGCAGAGCACCTTAGCAGTCACGGGTGCCACGACCCTGTCCTCGACGCTGGGTGTCACGGGTGCCACGACCCTGTCCTCGACTGTCGGGACTGGCGCGTTGACGGTCACGGGCAATGAGACGGTCTCAGGCACATTGGGCGTCACCGGGGCCACATCGCTGTCGAGCGCGACGGTGTCCTCGACGCTGGGCGTGACGGGCGCGGCGACACTCGCCTCGACGCTGGCGGTGACGGGTATTACGACCCTCACGGGCGGGTTGAACACACCGCTCACGGTCCCGAATGGCGGCACGGGCGTGGCGACACGAACCGCCTATGGCGTGATCGTTGGCGGCACCACGGCTACTGGAGCCACACAGACGATTACCCCCGGCACGTCTGGCTACCTGCTGACCTCGGGTGGAGCCTCTGCGGTGCCCACATGGTCGGCACCTGCGGCTGGCGATAGTGATCAGATTGTTCTCGGCGTGCAGGTCTTCTCGTAAAGGAAATCCATGGCAACGTTCAGCAAAGTCGTCTTCAGCGGCGGCACCTCTGGTGCGGATATTCTGGTGGCCGCGACCGCCACGGCTGGCACACTCATTCACACCGCGAACGCCACGGCGCTCGATGAGATCTGGCTGTGGGCGCAGAACAACACCACGGCCGATGTGGTGCTGACGATTGAGTTCGGCGGCACGACCAGCACGAAGGACTTGGTGATTCAGACCATCCCGACGAAGAGCGGTCTCGTGAATGTCATTCCCGGCATCTGTTTGACCGGGTCACTTGTGGTGCGAGCGTTTGCGGCGACGGCGAACGTCATCAGCATCGCCGGATACGTCAACAGGATTACCTAATGTCCAGAGAACTCAACCCAGCGCAAATCTGGTCGCAAGCGCCGCTGGCGAATCGGACGGCCAGTGTGATTCGCTCGCGGCAAACGGTGAACACGACTGTGTCAGTCGCTAACGGCTTCACAGGGGATAAAGACATCACCATCACAGCCGTGACGAATACCGCCAAGTGCGTTTTGATCCAGATGTTGTCCGGTGACGGACGTAACGGAGGCACGAGCGGATATTTCTCCATCACATTGAGTCCAGCTTTGACCACCACGACAAACTTGAGGTGGGAGGTCAATGCTAATAGCAGCAATGGAGCTTCTTCCTTTTATTCATCTGTGCAGATCGTGGAGTTCTACTGATGGACACGCGCTATTTCTTCACGTTTGATGGGACTCTCGTGGTGTCACACATCGAGGCGTCACAAGCCGAGTGGCCGGACGAGCCGCAAGCGGGGCTGGTGCGCGTAGACAGCGAGACTTTTAACGCGGTGGCGAATGGCAGCACCCTGAATCCCGATGGCACGTATACCCCACCGCCGCCGCCCGTGACCGTCCTGCGAATCAAGAAGACCAGCTTCATTGACATCCTGACGCCGACGGAATACGTCGCGATGCTCGGGCCACAGACCGACCCGCAACTGGCGTGGGGTGTGGGCCTGTATGACGCCGCGTCTGATCCGTTCCTGACCGAAGACCCGCAGGTGGAGATGATGCTGAACTACTGCGCCTCGACGGGCGTATTGACGCAAGCGAGAGCAAATCAGATCTACGCGGAGATGATCGCTGTCTCGAAGTCGTTTCCGGCGTAAGCGATGGACGCACAGCAGCAGCTACTCGATGAGCGCCACGCGGCATTGATGGCGGCGATTGTCGCCGTGCATGACCGGCTCGACCTGCTCAATGGCCGCACTCGCGAGAGCGAGCGACACATCGCGGTGCTGGATGACCGCTCCAATCGCACCAACGCGGTGTCGATCAGCGCGTTGTCGGCGGTGGTCGTCGCCGCGATTTATTGGATGCTGCGATGACGATCGTCATGGTGCGCGATGACTGCACCGACAAGCGCACGCTGGGCACGATGGTGTTCCCTGACGGCTACGTGTGCCAGACGCTCGAAGACCCCGTGCGGCCTGCGGGTGTGAAGGTCATGGGCAACACGGCCATCCCGTCAGGGACGTTTCAGGTCACCATCACGCGCAGCAAGCGGTTCCAGAAGATGTTGCCGTTGCTCAATAACGTGCCCGGCTTTGGCGGGGTGCGGATTCACCCCGGCAATGGCATTGGGGACACGGCTGGCTGCGTCTTGGTGGGCACGCAGCGTGGCACGTTCTCGGCGGGTGGAGGCCAGACCATCCTGCACTCTCGTGAGGCTATGGAGCAGGTGCAGGCACGGATTACGGCGGCCGTGGCCAACGCTGAGATCGTCTGGCTCGACATTGTCACGCCGCGAGTGACCACCTCGGAAACATTTCATTTGGCGTCTGCGGACGCGACAGGATTCCCGGCATGATGCGAGTGCTACTGGTCTGTGTGCTGCTGCTGTGTAGCACGTCTGTCTTCGCGCAGTCGACGCCGAAGGCACTGCCGCCACTGCCCGCAGGGATTACGACGTGCAAGGGCGACTTTGCGCTGTGCGCGGCCAGCAACTGCACCCCGGTGCTGCATGCGGACGGCACCCCGAAGATGATCAGGGCGAGGACCGAAGGCGGCGGGTTTGCGTCGTATCCTGAGATGTCGTGTATGTGCCCGATCTTGAAGGGCGCAGCCATTGCGGACGTGACGGGGGGCAACATGCGTGGGTCGTGCGCGGCTCCCTCGACGAACGGCGTGTGGAGCCTGTATTCGTTTCGGCAGCACATCCCGCAGGCGGTTAACGGCTGGGCGACATCGCCCCTTGCGAAGACGAAGGTCACGGGGCAGGTCTGTGCAGGCACGCCTAACGCGATTGCCCCCGTCGTGAACTGCTTCTCGTTTGCCTGTTCACCAGCCACGTCGATCAATGGCGTCAAGCTGGCAGACTGTCGCTGCCCGCTGGGTGAGACGCTGAATGGTGGGCCTGTGGCCGTGGGTCAGGGGTTCATTACGGACGCGGGTCAGGGCAACCCGGCGAACTGTCACTTTGCGGTCGGCGGGCCTATCCCGGCCCAGTAGGAGATCGAGATGAAACCTATCTTGCAGTCGCGCACGTTCTGGCTCAACGTCCTCGGCGTCGCGTTAACCGTCGGGCAGGTGCTGCCGCCGAAGTACGCGGGTCCCGTGTTGGCCGCCCTCTCGGTCGTGCTCTTTGGCGGCGCCGTCTTGCGAATATCGGAATGCGGTTCCTCACCACCAGTTCGGTGAGCCTGACCGGACACTGATACACTCTCAGCCTGCACTCGCCGCGAGGCTGGGACCCAGCCGCGTAACCCCCTCAATTCCGAGGCGCGCTGGAAGGACTCGCGGCGGGTGTGGGTTACTCACACCGATACACCTCGGTCTGCGCCCGCAGCCCGCGAGGGAAGGCCAGTGGGCCGGTGGTGAAGCTGCGGTCCTCGTAGACCACCCGGTCAGTCGGCTGGATGCTCAGTCGTCCTAGCACCTCAATGACGTGGAACTCCTTCGCCTGCTCCGGCACAGCGGAGAACCCATCGCCAACGGGCGAAATCGAGAATAGATACCGGCCCTCCGATGTGGCCGTGCCGGTTTTCGCCAAGCACCGTAACCCCGCGAGATACGGATACTCCAGCGTCGAAAAGTCTGTGCTGTAACAGTCCCACGTCTGCGCGTCCTGCGCGGTCCACGGCTCCCATGGGTGCACTGAGAACGCTAGCGCATGAGGCGGCAGCGAGCGATACACGGCCCCCCCGCTTTCCAATAGCACGGTGCAGCCCCACATCCTCCCGGGCATAGAGGTCAGGCCGAACCAGATAGCGGGCTGAAAACGAACCTCCTGTGTGTCTCGATGCGTGAACGCGGTGTCCACGTAGACGTAGAGGTGCCTCGGTAATGGGCCGATGAGTGAATGGATCACAGCGCCAGCGCCTCCTCGACGCTGCCCATGTACGCCCTGATCACTTCGGCTCCAATGCGGCGCATTTCTCGACAGGTTCAGACGTCACGTATGGCACGTAAATTCCAGACACCACAAAACAGACCCGATCGCTATTTTTGGGGATGTAGTGGAAGGCATGCATACCGATGTTGTCTATCACGATAGCGACGATGACATACGCAAACAGCCAGAAGGCGAGACCAAATACATCACCAAATGACGTTGGCATCATTTACCACCCTCCCCGATGCCCAAACGACCCCGACCCGCGCCGCGTGCTCGTCCCAGACGTAGCCCGCCTCGAAGGCCGTCGCCCCACCTCGTGCAGCAAGGCCAGCAATTGATCCCCGCATTCCCCGATGACTGAATGAATCACAACGCCATCGCTTCCTTGAGGCTTGTCACGACATGCACGGTCACCCCCGCCGCCGCCATCAACGCATGAAACTGGACCTCGTCCTCAGTCAGCTGCTGCTTGCTCTTAACCTTCGCGCCGTCTTTGATTTCGACCAGCATCAACTTGCCTCGTCTGGCGATGAGCAGGTCTGGGAATCCTGACCCCACACCAGCGGTGTCCACGACGACCCAGTGTTCCGCCCTGAGCGCCGACCGAATCTCGGCGTGGTTCGCATCGACCCGTGCGTGTCGTCTCATGCGCGGTCCTCGCCGCAGCGCGGACAGCGGAGGTCACTCATCGCGGTCCTTCCTGATCGGCCACGCCCACGCGACGCCGTCGTACACGACGCGATGGCGCTGGAGCTGGTCCCGTCGCCACGTCGGCGACATCGTGCCGAGCGCGTCGAGCTCGGATGCGCTTGACGTCAGATCGGAAGTCTGGGAACCAGACCAGCGCCACGTAGACGACGATTGCCACGCCCGCCACAATTTCGATGACCACGTCATTCCACCTCCACCTGCATCCGCGAGAGTGAGAGATACGCGTTCCACCGCAGCGCGGTGCCGCCGTTGATCGAGCGCGGCGTCCGCGTCCGCTGGACGTCTGGATCTTCGCACCACGCGCCGTCGGCATCCGCGACCTTCCACCACACGGTACAGTCGGCGAGCCCGACGATGAGGAACAGCGGCACGTGGAGCAGCCGCGCGGCGACACGTCCGCGCTGAAGCTTCCGGTGCGTGATCAGATAGGTTCCAAATCGCCGGAGGGTCTCCAGCGTGAGACTCTCGCCACGCCATTTCATCTCCGCCACGGCCATCAGCACCCCGCCACGCGAGAACAACGCATCGACTACCGCCGTGTCCGTCTCGACGCCGGCGCCGGTCAGGGTCACGTCGGCGTTCCAGCGCGCCGCCATCTGGTGCGCGAGGCGCCGCTCATGCCCGATTGCCACTTGCCCCTTCGGCGTCGCGCAGTCGGTCATCGCTTGATCCGGGGCTCGTCACCGTCCAACGCCCACCGGGCCATCAGCCGGATGAGGATCGCCTTCATGACGCGGCCCTCTGTTTTCGCGCGGTCTTTAAACGCCGCAAACACCTCGACGGGAATCTTTCGAATAATGAAATCTGGCACAACGATGTCCTCCTGATGTCGAGAATACCATCAATCACCCACGTCGGAGTAGCCGCTGATCCGGCGCCGTCACGGTGACGACATCCGCGCGGCCGGCGAGGCGACTCACCAGTCGGTCGTCGTCCTGCATCTCGGCGAGCTGGCTGAGTGTCTTGTTGCTGGTGAGGATCGTGCGATGTCCTCGGTCCCCGCGCTCTTCGTAGATCATGAGCAGTGTCCGTCGGGTGTAATCGGTCGCGACGTCACGCTCTGCACCGAGGTCGTCGAGCACCAGCAGCGGCTGGCTGAAGAGTTGCCGCTCGAGCGCTGACACCTCCTCCGGGCTCCGGCCGGGTTGCAGCTGGTGCAACACCATCGGGACCCTCACAAACCGGGCGGAGAGACGCGCGACAGCTGCGTCGTTGGCGATGGCACACGCCAGTCGCGTCTTCCCGGACCCGACCGCGCCGGTGATGAACATGTCCCGCGTGCCGGCCAGAAACGCACTAGCCTTGGCGTGGGCCGCCGCCGTCGTCGAGTTGGTCTCCCAGTTCGACAGCCGGGAGCGTTGGAACTCCACCGGCACCCCGGCCGCGCATACCAGCGGAGGGTCGCAGACCCGGCAGGGCCCGGATTCGCGGTCACGTCGCGTCCCGTAGCAGACCTCGCAGGCTCCGGGTGGCAGGGCCGCCATCCGCGCGGCGTGCGCCGCCTCCGCATCCACCCGACGGGTTTCCATGTTCGCCATGAGCTCCGCCAGCCGCGCGCGCATATTCAGTTGTTCCATCAGGCGTCCTGTATGTGGTCGTATTTACCGCGCGCTGGTGCCCCTGTCCGTCCGTGTGTCTCCGGGCTCGGACGGTGGGAGGCCCGTACAGGGCCATTGGCGGCCTTCCCAAGCCATCGGACGAGGAAGGCAGGCATGCCCCTGCTCGTCTTGCGATTGTTCGCCTCAAGCCACGCCAGCGCCTTCCGGGCCTCTCCAAGGACGTCAGTCTGGGGGAAGGCGAGAGACCACGCGTCAATTTGCGTTTGCGTTAAATGCCATTCGGACGGTGTCCCGACCGTAGAAAACGTCAACACCGCCGGCTCTGTGACGGTGTTCTCTACCGTCGCGGAGCTAACGTTCTTTTCCTTCTTTGCCTTTGCTTTTGTATCTGCTTCTGCTTCTGCTTCTGCTTGTCGGATTTCCGTGACATCCGGGGACGTCACACGTGACATGCGGTATTTGGCCTGTCTGACGCGGTCCCGCTGCTTGCGATCTTCCTCGCTCATGCGGTGCCGATAGGCGTTGTAATTCACCAGAGTCCACCCGCCGTGTTCTGGTATCACTCGTCGACCCTCCATGACGCCGCTCCTGTCCATCGGGTCAGTGTTCAGGAACGTGTCCATCGCCGACTGGCACGCCTCTACTGACACCCGGGCGACGCGTGCCACCGAATGCACGGTCCCGTCAACGTGCCCGTCTTGGTCTGCCAGCGCCAACAGCGTCACCCACACAATTCGCGTGTCGGTGTCCTCTTCCCAGATGCTCGACATCAGGATTGAACTAAAGAGCTTCGTGTATCCAGCCATTCATCCTCCGTTACTGTCACGTATATCACGGACTGTCACGCGTGACAAACGCGGTGTCAGGATGTTGCAGTCAGTTCCGGTAATGGCGTCTTCGGAACCCCGGCTGGTGGGGTGCATTGTTGGAATCGGAACATTGGGCAGGCGGCCCTGATGTTCGGTTTATCGCCTGACGTCTGTAAGTCGGTCGGTTCTGTAGACACACGTTGACTTACAGACGGCCTGCGTTCACGCCGTCTCAGACCAGAACGACGCTGGGAAGGCGCGGCTCAATTGCGACCGCCTGACCGCCAGCGGCGCCTCTCCGTCGGTGTTCCAGCCCGCGCGGGGCGTAGCGATAACGAGGAACCGCTCACGCGAAATCCAGCCGGTAATGAGTGCGCGTGTGAACGCGACATCGACCAGCACCTGCAAAAAATGTGTGGACAGGCGTTCAGCTTTGAGGAGCGCAAGGGTGTAGTCGAAGTCCATGCGGGTCTGGACCCAGATCGATTTGGTATCGACCGTCATCCCGTCGTTGAGACGGAAATCGACCCCGCCGTCACCGCCCAACTTGATACTGAAATCCACCGGCCAGCCGAAGTACCGCCCGAAGGCCACTTCTGCGAGCTTTCCGGCCATTTGATTGCCGTGGGCCTGTTCCAGTGTTTGCGCAACCTTGTGGACATTGTTTTTCACAGATTGCATTCGGTCGACGAACGCCTCGACTTGTGCGACATCCGCAGGCGAGAACGACACCTGAATATCGTGTTGCACAAGCCGGTCTTGGCGCACGTTTGATTGCGGCACAAACAGCTCGCCCTGTTCGGGCGGGCGGGGGAAGCACATCAACGCCGCGAGGCGCTCGGCCTCCGGCCGGGACAGGTTGGCCTCGAACTCAAGGATGGCCGCCCGCTCCTCGTAGTCCTCGCGCTGGGCCGGCGTCGGCGTCACCATGTGAAGACGGCCGTGGTCGCGTCGCCGCTGATCGTCAGGGTGTGCTGGTGGACGGCCTCATGACACCGCGCGCAGAGCAGGAGGAGGTTGTCGAGGGTGTCGGTGCCTCGCTGGCTTCGGAAGATGATGTGGTGGTGGTGCCGCGCCTCGCCGACCCACGCCGAGCAGCAGCGGCAGGTGTCACCATCCCGCGCGTCGACGGCCGCGCAGACGTGCTGGTAGCCGGTGCCTTTTTTGCGCGCGCGTTTTGCCCGAGCCCGGGCCGTTGGCCCTGTCCAGCGTGTCACCGCGCCTCCGGGATGGCCTCGGCTCGGGTCTCGCCTCGGTAGTGTGCCAGCCATGCCGCTTTGACCTGCGCCGCAGGTTGTTCTGCAAACGCATGGAGGCCCGCCCGCATAAACCGCAGGCGGAACAACGCCCGCAGGTGAATCTCTCGGACAGTCGTGGACGTCACGCCTAACCAACGTCCGATGACTCGATACGTCACCGGGTCGCCGTCGCGATGTCTAAGACGTAGCACAAATCGTTCTCGAGGAGTCAGTCTGGCGACTGCTCGACGAATCGCGGCGCGACGTTCGCGCGCAAAGACGGCCGCGTGCGCCACCTCTGGCACGGCCAGCCGGCGCGCATACCGCAAGGGTCGTAACAGTTTCGGGTCGATGTCGCTTGCAGGGTCGGATTGCTTCAGGATCCAGTCGGTCGCCTCAGCCATCTCGTCAAAGTGCATCGACGGCCTCCACGTGGTGCGCGTCCCAGTCGGACAGGTCTGCGCCGTACTCGATGAGCAGCCGCATGGCGGCGTCGGCGTACACCACGAACGCGGCGCTGTCGAGGGACGCGGTGCTGGTGCGTCTCGGTGTCCCCATTATCGGGTCGTCGTCACGCCGGAGCAGCCGCAGGGCCAGCCCTTCGTGCAGGTCGTTGGCGCTGTCATACCCGAGCGAGGATGCGGCGACCCGGAGCATCGACCAGTAGCGGCGATTGGCGGACGTCGACCGCGCCGGCGCCGTCCGGGTCAGGGTGACCGTCACGTCGTGCCCTTTGTGTCGCAGGAGTAGCGTGGCGATGCGCCGGCGCACCTGCAGGGGCAGGTGGCCGGTCTCATCCACGCGCGCAGTGAGCGTGGTCTCCATATGGTCAGAAGGGGATGTCGCTGGCGGTCACGGGCTTCGCGGGTGTCGCGCTCGCGTCGCGGGGTTTCGGCCGCAGGATGTCCCACGTCGGCCGTTTGCTATCGGCGGGGTCCGTCGACGTGTCTCGGCGAAACACAACGAGCGGCACCGGCTGGCGCGCGGAGAGCGCGTCAAGCACCGCCTGCAACGCTTCGTCGTCCCACCTCGACGGGTCAATCTTGCCGGTCATGTAGGTGCCTCGTCCGGACATTTTCTCCCAGAGCGCGCCGAGTTTATTGTTGGGGTCTTGTGCGTTGCTCATGCAATCTCCCTCGTTTTCGCGGTGATGGCGGCGGCGGTGGATTGGACCTCGGCGAGGAACTGTTCAAGCGCCACGTTGTAGTCGTCGATCTTGAGCATCGCGCGGGTGACGTGCGTCACGACCAACTGCAGCCCAGCGGGGAAGCGCGGGTCGTAGCTCACAAAGTCGATCCATTGGACGTCGTGGCAGAGCAGCAGGGCGTGGGTGAGTTGCGCTTGATGCAACCCAGTGCCCCCGGCCTCGAGGTAGCCCCAGTGTGTGGCTGACCTCGGAACCTTGATTTCTACGAGCCCCTCGAAGTCGCCGATGACGCCGTCTGGCGACAGGCCGATGCGTTTGGTGGCCGACGACAGGTAGCCGCACTCCCTAACGATGTGACCCGTGTGCATCTCGTACGCCGCGCGGGCCTCGGCCTCGAGGTCGATGCCCCGTTGCATGTCGGCGTTGACAAAGGTGCTGTCTTCGCAGGACGTGCCCAACACCGTCTCCAGCGCGAGCTGGACGCGGAGGTCGCGGCGCGCAGCCGCTTCCCCCTTGGCAATCTTTGCCAGCACGTCCTTCGCCGTGCTGCCGTTGACCCGGCCGGCGCGGAGTAGGTGCCACTCCGTCGACCGCTGCTCGACGATGTGCTCGAGGTAGTCGCGGCTCACTGCGCCACCGGCGCGCTGTTCTTGATCGCGTTCCAGAGCGTCGGGTTCTCGCGCAAGCGCGCCTTGTAGCTCTCGTCGCCCTCGCGCACGGCGCTCATCAGTGCCGGGAGCCCTGCGCTTGCGGCGACTTGCAGATCGCTGATCCACGCCTCGTACGCGCGCGTCGCGGTAGAGCTCCACGGCGCAGGCGCGCTGGCGGGTGCGCTGGCCGCGTTCGCGTCGTCATCCGCGTCGGGATCGGACACGATGCCCAGCAGGCTGCCGGCGCCGTACCGGCGGGCGTAGCTGATGAGCGAGCCCAGCGCTTGCGGAGTCGCCGGCCCAGTGGCGGTGAGGGTGAGCCCGCTATCGAATTTCGCGCCAGACGCGTGGAGAATCACGGTGGTCACAGTCACGCTGTTTCCGTCGGCCGTCACGGGCTGCAGCAGCGCGAGGTTGTGCCTCGCGAGGATGGGCCGCACGCCCTCGACGAGGGTCTGCAATGTCATGTAGCGGCTCTTGAAATGCGGGTTGCTGCCGTCTTGCCCCAACGTCCTGAGTTCAGCGAGAGCGGCGACGAGGTCGGACGAGAAGGCGTCGGTGTTTGCAGTGGTCATGTACTGTCTCCTTGATGGTGAACGGATGCCTATTATATGTCGCGCTACTGCTCTTTGTCGCGCTGATACTCAGCCTCGAACGCCTGCCAGTCGTCGAAGATGATCGCCCACCGGTGCGGGGCGACGTCGGGGGAGTGTTCCCGCTGGGCGACGTAGCTCAGGTAGATAAGCCGGTCGATTGTCGCGTCGATGGTCTGTGCTGTAATATCCATATCCTGTCTCCTTAGGGGGCGGTCGGTTGGTCGCCGGCCGTCCCAACTTTTGCGTCGAGCACCGACAGCCAAAAACGGTGCAGGGCATGGGCTCCGGTCGCGCGGATAGGGTGCCCATTCATGAAGCGGTGCAGGGCGGAGCGGCTCACCCGCCGGCGCCGGCAGCGCGCATAGAGCTCGTCGTAGCTCAGCCCCTCATCGAGTCGATAGTCCCGCAGCGCGGCTCGCAATTCGTCCTTCGTCATGTCTCCTACTCCCAAAAACCGCAGGCGCCGAGCAGGATGTAGACCCAGATCGGCGCGACTACCAGCGCGAAGCCCAGCACCCGGCCCAAGCTCAGATCCGGGTTCATCGCCACACCAACCGTGTCCCTGCCCCGGCGCAGCCCCAGTCGCAGATCCTCGAGAGCACCACGCCCCCAGCCCAGCCGGTGCCCGCGCAGCCCGCGCAGCTCACGGAGTGAGGCGTCGTCTGGGCTGGCGCCTCGGCGGGCTCGTCGAGATACTCCTGCGCGTCGCGGTCGTCGCGGTCGTCGTCCCTGTCGTCACGGTCGTCCCTGAGGTCGGCGGGGTCCGTCGTGAGCCAGTCGTCATAAGTGGTCATGGTCTGTCTCCTGAAAGTGGGCTGGATGCACGTGATCACGCGCGTTGAGGACGGCTCAGCGGTTCCACGGCAACCGCACACTGACGTATCGGCGATTGACCCGGTTGGTTTTCAAGTAGCACTGCGCGCCCGTGATGTCCGCGCATTTCGACACGTAGTAGTCGGGGCCTGCCGACCAGCCAAAATTGGTCGCGATCAAACTCGCGTTGAACAGCGCGGTGATGTGGGCCTTCTCCACCGCGTGGTATTGCCGGTCAATGGCTGCATCGGGTGTCTGTGTCGTGGTCATTGTCTGTCTCCCGGTTCGTGGTCGGCGTCAGTGCCAACCAACATACGGATTGTACTGGGACAACTGGGACGGTGTCAACCCCCCTGTATCGGGGTGGCCGGTGTCGCCATCGACGCCACACGCGCGGTCTGACCGCGTGACCGGTGCGCGCCCATCATTGCGCTTGACATCACGGGATGCGCTGATGATGCCGCTGTCCTATATCATTCGCGAATGGTTCTTGCGCGACGTATGCAATTCGCGTATGGTTCTGTGAATGCCTGCGAATGGCACCAAAAACCTCCAGCGGAGTGGTCGGGCTGCCGGGTCGCAGGGACTGGCGACGCCAGACATCCGCGAGCGGGCTCGACGACTCGTCGAGGACCCGGTGTATTGCCTGTCGGTCAAGGCCCGCATCCTCAAGGGCAACGTGCCGCTCGAGATCATGCTGCACCACTACGCCTACGGAAAGCCCCGAGAGACCGTGGCGCTCGAGGGCGGCGTCACGATCAACGTGGTGAAACCGTGGTGACCCTCGCGTCGCGGCTCTGGGACTGGGAAACGCGCGGCGTCGCGCTCGAGGTCACCCGCGACTTCGGGTGCAGCCCCGAGGCGGTGCTCAGTGTGTGTCGCCGAGAGCGACTATCGCGCGACGAGCACGTCTACCTGACAGCGCATCTCGACGAGGCGACGTGGATGGTGTGGCTCTGGCAGCAGGCGATGGAGTCTGTGCATTGACCTCTGCGGTGAGCGAGGGCATCCACCTCGGCTACGAGCCCCGCGCCCAGCAACGCCTGCTGCACGCGGCCATTGAGAGCCACAGGTGGACCGTGGCCGTGTGTCACCGGCGCTTCGGCAAGTCGGTCGCGGCGATTAACCATCTCATCCAGTCGGCGCTGTCGTGTGACAAGCCGAGGCCGCGCTACGCGCTGATCGCGCCCACCTATCGGCAGGCTCGACACATAGCATGGGATTATCTGAAGGCGTATACCCGCGCGATACCGGGCGTCGAGCAGCGCGAGAGTGACTTGACCGTTAACCTCCCCGGTGACAGGCGCGTCACGTTGTATGGGGCCGACAATCCCGACGCCCTGCGTGGCTCTTATTTTGACGGGGCTGTGTTCGACGAGTTCGGTCTCCAGCCCTCCAATGTGTTCTCTGAGGTCGTGCGTCCGGCGCTCGCGGACCGTGCCGGCTGGGCCGTGTTTTTGGGCACGCCGAATGGCAAAAACGAGTTCTACGCGATGGCCGAGCGGGCGCAGGAAAACGCGGACGGCCAGTGGGCCTACCAGCAGTATCGTGCGTCCGAAACCGGCATCCTCGACGCAGCAGAACTGGCGGCGGCGCGCGCGGTGATGACGTCCGACCAGTACGCGCAGGAGTTCGAGTGCTCGTTCGCGGCGGCGGTGCAGGGCTCCATCTACACTCTCGAGCTCGCGGCCGCGCGTGACGAGGGGCGCATCGGTATCGTGCCGGTGGACAAGATTCTCCCGGTCGACACCACGTGGGATTTGGGCGTCGGTGACGCCACGTCGATTATTTTCTCGCAGGGCACGCGCGGTGGAGACCTCCGAATCGTGGACTACTACGAGGCGAGCGGTGAAGGTCTGCCTCACTACGCGCACGTCCTGCAGTCCAAGGGTTACACGTACGGCAAGCATATGGCTCCGCACGACATTCAGGTGCGCGAGCTCGGGACGGGCCGCAGTCGGCTCGAAGTCGCCGCGTCGCTTGGTATCCGGTTCGACACTGTCCCCCGCGTCCATACGATCGCGGCTGGTGAGGTGGAGGAGGGTATCCATGCGGCGCGGATGCTGCTGGCGCGGTGCTGGATCGACGCCGTGCGCTGCAAGGCGCTGCTCGAGGCGCTCCAGCACTACCGCCGGGAGTACAACTCGCGGCTCGCCGAGTTCCGCGCGACACCGGTGCATGACTGGTCCAGTCACGCGGCTGACGCGATGCGGTATTTGGCGACATGGTACAAGCCGACGGCACCGCGACAGCAATATCGGCCGACGATGCAACGCGTCTCGAATGATTCATGGCTGGGAGCCTGATGGCCGACACAACGAACGACGCGGTCCTGACGCTCGCCAAAGCCCGGTTCGATCTGGTGCTCGAGGCTGAGGCGGAGCAGCGCCGGCGCGAAGAGGACGACCTGAAATTCGACGCCGGGGACCAGTGGCCCGACGACGTCAAAGCGGCACGCGGTGGGCAAGTGGTGGACGGTGTGCCCATCCCGGCGCGGCCGATGCTGACCATCAGCAAACTCGACCAGCCCGTGCAGCTCGTCATCAATCAAGCGCGCAATGCGCGGCTCGGGATCAACGTCCACCCGGACAGTGAGGACGCCAGCGACGAGACGGCGGAAGTGTTACAGGGGCTCATCCGGCATATCGAGGTGCGGTCGCAGGCGGACCACGCCCGCAACTGGGCATTCGAGCGCGCGGTGAAATGCGGACGTGGTGCGTATCGGGTGCTGAAGAATTACGTCGACGACTCGGGCGAGGACTTCGATCAGGAGCTCAGCATCGAGCGCATCCTCAACCAGTCGTCGGTGTATCTCGACCCGTACGCGCAGAAGCCCGACTGGAGCGACGGCGAGTGGGCGTTCGTCGGTGGGTTCATGCCGGCGGAGCGGTTCCAGCGGGAGTTCCCCGACAGTGCCTTGGCGGGGCAGCTCGACGACACGTTCGCGGGACCGGGCGACACACCGCCCGCGTGGATGGGCGAGGACGCCGAAGGGCGGCCGACCGTGCGCGTCATGGAGTACTTCGTCGTGCAGCGCACCCCGGCTGAGCGGGTCGCCTACCTCGACGCGCGTGGGGCGATGGTCAGCGTCTGGGCGGACGAGATGCCGGAGGACGTGCCACCGGAAGCGGTGCAGCAGCGGCGCGAGAGCGAGCGGCGATCAGTGATGTGGTACAAGCTCAACGGCGTCGAGGTGCTCGACCAGCAGGAGTGGGACGGCCGATACATCCCGATCATTCCGGTCATCGGCCGCGAGCAGAACATCGACGGCGTGCGCAGGTTCGTCGGCGTCATCAACCCCGCGAAAGACGCGCAACGCTTGTTCAACTACGCGGTGAGCACGGCGGTGGAGACTGTGGCGCTCGAGCCCAAGGCTCCGTTCATCGGCTACGAGGGCCAGTTCGAGGGGCATGAGCAGGCGTGGTCGCAGGCCAACACGCGGAACTTCCCGTATCTGCAGGTCAAGCCGACCACCATCGGCGGACAGCCGGCGCCGTTGCCGCAGCGGCAGATGGCCGGCGCGCAGCTGGGGCCGAGTCTCGCGCTGGTGCAGCAGGCGAGCGACTACATCCAAGCCACGACGTTCGTCTACGACCCCAGCCTCGGCAATTCGGCGGGCTCGCGGTCGGGCCGTGCGGTGATGGCGCTGCAGCAGCAGAGCGACGCCGGCAACAGCAACTACCTCGACAACCTCGCGCAGGTCGCGATGGCCTACGAAGCGAAGGTATTGCTCGACCTGATCCCGCGGATCTACGACCGACCGGGGCGCATCGCGCGGATTCTCGGCCGGGACGATAGCGCGTCGCGGGTGGTGCTCAACGCGCCGTTCACGATGGGGCCCACTGGGCCGGTGCCGGTGCCGCAGGGTCCGCCCGGGATGCCCGGTCCGCCGCAGGGTCCGCAGGGAATGCCGAGTCCGATGCCGCAGGGGATGCCCCCGCAGGGCCCCCCGCAGGGTCCGATGCCGGGGCAGGGCCCGATGCGTCCCCGTGTGAAGTATTACGACCTGACGGTGGGTCGGTACACGGTGACGATCACGGTGGGCAAGTCATGGCAGTCGCGGGTCAGTCAGGCTGCCGACGAGATGGGGCAGGTGCTCACGGCGAATCCGGGCTTGATGCCGATCATCGGCGACCTGTACTTCCGGCATCGGGATTTTCCGGGCCACGACGAGATCGCGGATCGGCTCAAGCGCATGGTGCCACCGCAGGCGCAGGGACCGGAGGAGGACGGGGCGGGTCCCGACCCGGCACAGCTCCAGATGCAACTGCAGCAGGTCCAGCAGCAGTCCGGGCAGATGATTGAGCAGTTGACGCAGCAGCTCCAGCAGGCGCAGCAGGCGCTCCAGCAGGATCAGGCCAAGGTGCAGGGCGAGCTGCAGGCCAAGCAGATGTTGATGCAGGCGGACATGCAGGCCAAGCAGATGGAACTGCAGGCGCGGATGCAGCAGACGCAGATGGAGATCGAATCGCGTCAGCAGATTGCCCAGTTGCAGGTCAACAGCCAGATGCAGATTGCCCAGATGCGTGGGCAGTTCGCGTCGCAGGACGCGCAGGCCAAGCTTGCGGCGGCGGACCGTGACCGCGAGGACCAGCAGGCGCACGAAATGGGCATGGCGGGCCACGACGCGGTGCTGGCGGACGATGCGCGTGACCGGCAGTCGCTCGAGCGGCAATTCGCCGAGGAGCTCGAACGTGACCGGGCGGAAGAGGCGGCGCAGTCGGCGTTCGACCGCGAGCAGCGGGTTCCAGTAGACGAGGGCAACGTATGACAGTGACCGACATCTTCAATAAAGGCGTCGCGATTACCAAGAGCGACACGGTGAACTTCGACGGCAGCACCTATTCCGCCACGGCGGAGGTCAAGGCGGTCCCCGCGCTGAGTGTGTATGTGGGCGGCGCCGGGATTGTCGTGGTGGTCTTCGAGGACGGGACGGCGGTGAACTTCACGGCGGTCGCCGGCCAAGTGCTTCCGCTGAAATGTATCCGCGTCAACAGCACCACCACGACCGCGACCTTGATGGTCGCGCTCTATCAGGTCTAACGTTATGAGTGACATTCTCGCGCCAGAGTCTGAGGCTGCGCCGGCACAGGATTCGTTTGTCGTCGAAAGCAACACCACGCCCGACGGGGGCGCCGCTGAGAGCGATGCGTCGTTCGACGCCAGCGCGTCGTCAAGACGTGACGAGGAGCCCAGCGCGGACGCCACGTCTGAGGCCGCGTCCACGCTGAACCAGAAGAAGCGCTCGCTCGAGGGCCGGAAGGCCACGTATCAGCAGCAGATCAACGATCTGGCGCGCCAGCGCGGCGAGATGCAGCGGGCGTACGAGTCGGAGCGGCGGGAGTTTGAGTCGCTGCGGGCGCAGGCGGAGCAGGCGCGTCCGGTGGCGCCGGTCGAGGTCGACCCGCGTGCGCCGCAAGAGGACCAGTTCGAGACCTACGGGCAGTTCGTGCAGGCGGCCGCGCGGTATGCGGGCCAGCAGGCGGTGTATGAGGCGCAGCAGCAGCACCAGCAGCAGCAGGAACAGCACGACCGCCAGCGGTGGCACGACCACCGTGAGGCGACGCACACGGACCGACTCGAGTCGTTCCGCACCAGCAACCCCGGCTTTGATGTCGCAGTGAATCGGGAAGACATCAATCTCAGCACGCCAATGGTGGACGTGATCAAGGCCTCCGACGTCGGACCGGCCTTGATGCTCCACATGGCGCACCATCCCGATGACGCCCAGCGCATGTCTGTGCTGCACCCCGTGCTCGCCTATGGCGAGATGAAAGCGCTCGAAGCGCGGTTGTCTGTCGCTCATGGCTCGACAGCGCCGTCCACCTATGTCAGCAAGGCGCGTCCCCCGATCCGGCCAGTCGGGAGTACGCCCAGTGGGTCCGTCGACGATCCGAGTGAGATGGCGTTTGGGGCGGAGTATGTGTCCCGGATGAACAAGCTCGACCGTGATCGGCGCCGGCGATAATTCAGAGGACAGTATGGCAAATAGTCTTGTAACTCCGACGTGGTACACGAAGGAAGTGGCCCGGATTCTGGTGAATAACCTAAAATTCGCCGCCAACGTCAACCGTAGCTACGACGACGCCTATGTGCAGGCGGGCGCCAAGGTCGGCTACACCGTCAACGCCCGTCTCCCCCAGCGGTTCACCGTGACCACTGGTCAGGCACTGCAGACGCAGGGCATCAACGATCAATACGCGCCCATCACGCTCACCCACCAGAAGAACGTCGCCTACTCGTGGTCCACGGCGTCGATGACGCAGGAGATCGAGGCGGTGCGCGAGCGCTACGTCAAGCCCGCCGCGACCGCGCTGGCGAACGTCATCGACTATGACGGGCTGAACACGGTGTTCACGGATGTCTACCAGTCGGTGGGCACCCCGGGCACCACGCCCTCGAGCAACCTGACCTACCTGCAGGCCGGCGCGAAGCTGACCAACAGTGCGACCCCGTCGGACGGTCGCGTGGCGGTGCTGGACCCGACGTCGATGGTGACGTTGGCGAATGCGAATCTGGCGCTGTTCAATCCGAGCGCGCAGATCAGCGAGCAGTATCGCGAGGGGCAGTTCGCGAGCCGTGCGCTGGGTGTGAGCGAGTGGTATGAGGACGCCAACGTGGCGAAGTACACCACCGGCACGTTCACCTCGAGCACGCCGTTGGTGCAAGGAGCCAGCCAGACGGGCTCGTCGCTGGTGACGGACGGATGGGCGTCGGGCGCCTCGTCATTGGCGAAGGGTGACGTGTTCACCATCGCCGGTGTGTTGTCGGTCAACCCGGTGAGCTATGCGTCCACGGGCGCGTTGCAGCAGTTCGTGGTGACGGCGGCGATCAGCGACACGTCGGGGGCGATGACCATTGCCATTTCGCCGTCGATTGTCACCAGCGGTCAGTTGCAGACCGTGACGGCGTCTCCAGCGGATAACGCGGCGCTGACGGTCGTCGGGTCGACGGCGGGTGTGTTGTCGGCGACGGTGACGTCGCAGTCGCTGCTCTATCATCCCGACGCGTTTGCGTTGGTGATGGCCGACCTCCATCGTCCGCAGTCTGGCGCCGAAGCCACGACGGTCCGGTCGAAGGAGTTGGGCGTGAGCATTCGGATGGTGCAGCAGTATCAGATTGGCACGGACAGTGAGCCGACCCGTCTCGATGTGCTGTATGGCTGGGCCACGCTGCGGCCGACGCTGGCCTGCCGTGTGCAGGGTTAAGGACTGACAGGATAAAGGAAGACGCACATGGCAGAAACAACGACGACGATTTCGGCAGCGGTCGGCGCGACCGACCTGATCATTCCGGTGACCTCGGCCACGGGGTTCACGGCGGGCAACTACCTGCGACTGGACAACGAGTTCATGGTGGTGACGGCGGTGTCCGGCACTAACATCTCCGTCCGGGCGCGCGGTGACAAGGGCACGGGTGCGGTCGCGCACAACATCCTTGGTATCGCGAACACGGGACTGGACAGCGATCTGGCGGTGCAGCCCTTGGGGCAGTCCGCACAGATTGACCCCCAGTTCCCGACCATCGTGACCTATTCGGCGGCGGGGGCGATTGCCATCCCGACGCAGAACACGCTGGTGGTGCTGAATGGCGGCGCGGCACGCGCGATGACGCTGGCGG
>Ga0222712_10002537_pt1 | contig 20767 bp, 16 predicted proteins | sample C33_657DmetaG_FD_165043 | JGI IMG/M metagenome (GOLD analysis project Ga0222712, IMG submission 165043) | Estuarine water microbial communities from San Francisco Bay, California, United States - C33_657D | ecosystem: Environmental > Aquatic > Marine > Unclassified | place: USA: California... | reverse complement strand
AGTCTTGGAATCTTGAAACTGAATTCAAATGCATAACGGGCAAATATCCTTTGCTGGATTTTTTCAACCACCTTCATTTGATTGACCTGAACAATTCCTGAAATCAATACTCCTCCAACAACCAAAATAATGAGAATCCACATGGAGGGAGGAAGAGTGCCCCTGCCTGCAGCAACCTGGGCAAAATTGATGATGGCCTGTATACCAAGGGGGAGCGACAATTGAATGAGACCGCTGAGGATGGCATAAAAATAAATGGCGGATACCTCTTTTTTTTCAATCCTGATAACCTCGAAAAATCGCCTTATGGATCGTGCGAGCGAAACATCCGTATCAAAACCAGCCATAATATGTATTTAGAACTACAACAGTTTGAAAATGAACTTGATTTAACCGAATTTTTCAACAAGAACCGGAAAGAAAAAGTTCAATTCACCGGCAAAACTATGGCCTGCAGCGCTATGAAGCAAAAAAGGAATGTTAAATTGTAGCAGGATTTCGGAAATCGTAAGTCTATCAATCCATCCATTTAGCCCTTTGGGCCAGTTTTACAAAAAAATGCTGTCAGATGCAATGATTACTACACCTGACAGCACACAAATTGAATAGAATCCACCTGCCCCAAGAAGGTTAAGGGATTATACTTCCTTCAACCGATCAATTGGCCTTTCTCAGGACAATCTTAGACCCAGCTGTTCTTTGTGGCGCCCTTTCTGTTGAAAAGTTTCTTTGGGAAGACCGATCATTAATATTGCTTCTTTGCGGAGCCCTGTCGGAGGAAGCGTAAGATCTTCTGCTCGGCTGTTGCGGCCTTTGTGCCGGCCTTGGGGGCATGGAACTGCGGAAATCAGTAGCGGAAACCTCCATCACATGAGGATGGTCATTGACTACTGGTATGGAGTTGCCAATCAGTTTCTGGATGTCGCGGAGGAATTCCCTTTCCTCATGATCGCAGAATGAAAAGGCAATACCACTTGCGCCAGCCCTGCCTGTACGGCCAATCCTGTGCACATAGGTTTCAGGAACATTGGGCAGTTCATAGTTGATCACATGGGTAAGGTTGTCTACATCAATTCCCCTTGCTGCAATATCGGTTGCAACAAGAACGCGTGTAGCGCCAGATTTGAAGTTGGACAAGGCCCTTTGCCTGGCATTCTGTGATTTATTACCATGAATGGCTTCAGCAACAATGCCGTATTTGTGAAGGTCTTTGACAATTTTATCCGATCCGTGCTTGGTCCTGGCAAAAACCAGTACACGCTCAATTGACTGGTCTTCCAGCAGATGAACAAGCAGTTTTTTCTTGTCGTCCTTGCCCACGTAATACATGGACTGCTGAATGGTTTGAGCAGTTGATGAGACAGGCGTCACCTCAACCCTGACAGGGCTGTCCAGAATGCTGTCCGCAAGGGAAGCGATCTCTTTAGGCATGGTGGCAGAGAAGAAAAAGGTTTGTCTTTTTGTGGGAAGCTTGGCAATCACCTTCTTGACATCATGGATGAATCCCATGTCAAGCATCCTGTCTGCCTCATCCAACACAAATATCTGGATGAAAGCCAAATTGATGAAGCCTTGTTGCATCAAATCAAGCAAACGCCCTGGGGTGGCCACGAGGATATCGGTGCCCTGGCGGAGGGCCGTGGTTTGCGGATGTTGTGATACGCCACCAAAGATGACAAGGTGCTTGAGGTCGAGGTGACGGCCATAAGCAGCAATACTTTCGTCAATCTGGATGGCCAGTTCACGGGTTGGGGTAAGGATCAACGCCTTGATGCTGTTGTACTGCTTGCCGCCAGATTGTTTGGCCTGGTGGAGCTGTTGCAAAATGGGAATCGAAAACGCTGCGGTTTTACCGGTTCCTGTTTGGGCGCAGCCCAACAAATCGCGGCCAGACAATGCAACGGGGATAGATTTTTCTTGAATGGGTGTGGGTGTAGTGTACCCTTCTGTGTTGAGCGATCTCAAGATCGGCTCAATGAGGTTTAAGTCCTTGAATAACAAAATGTTTGATTTAAATGTGGACACCTGATCCTGTCAGATGCTATATAACCTGCCCTAAAATGACCTGATGAACTTTGACACGTAAGAATAACAGGGCTGTCGAGAGACTATATGAATACTGTAAAGGTATGACAAAGAGGCGGGTAAACCAAAACCCATGATTGCTCATGGGTTTTGGGGTGCTTGAGATAGGTTAGCTTAAAAAACAGGTCGGACAATATTTATATAAAAAGTACTTTTTTTGTTCAATAAAATTGATCAATTATGGTTAATTTGAAGTACAAAACGGTTAAGAAGTGGGTAAGGAAATAGGTTATAACCTGTTTTAAATCCAACCAATCAATCGAAAAAAAATGGCTAAATTTATATAAAATCTTAATTGTCAATATTTTATGAAGTCACTTTTTAATTATTGTCTTTTATTCATCATTTCTGTTTCATCAATCAAAGCACAAGTAAGTGATACCACTATCAAAGTGAGAAATAATGATTTTCTTAAAAAAATCATCAATAGTAAAGAATATGTTTATTTATCGGTAGGGGAGCCCCGCTGTATACTGCCCTTTGACAAAGATATTTTCAGTGAAAAAGGGCAAATACTTTATAAGACACCCAAGAATTTATACATACGGTTAGATGCAACAGGATTTTTATTTAAAATGATAAACTACAATGATAGCATAGTCGAATTTAATCGTATTGACCATACTGTCAACTTTAACTACAATATTGCAGCATATTCATTTTCAAATGGAGAGGACTTATACAACTATGGGGGGTATGGATTTTGGAAGAACAATGGAACATTAAGGAAGTTTAATTTCAAATCCAAAGAATGGATGGCTGAGCCTTGCGACAAGGAAGTCATCAATCAATTCAATCGAGTCAACAATGCATGGTTTGATCCCATAGGAAAGAAGTTATATATCCCTTTTGAAACAATTGTAAACGACGGACTGAAAGATAATGAACCCAAGAGGGGGAAAGTCAATGACAATTCATTTATCCTTGATCTAGAAACAATGACATGGCAGAATAATGGAAATGCAAATGCAAAAGCAATGGAAATTATCCGCAACAGTGAGATAGCTATTTCTACCAGGCGGGGTTTAATGGTTTTGTTCCGTGAACAACTTTACCTTATTGATTTTAAATTAAATAAAGTTTTTCGCCTAAATGACAACACAACTGCTCAAAATGTATTAAGACTGGATAAAGGTCAGATATTCTATCACCAAGGAAAATCACTACATATTTACAACCCTAGAACAAAAATAACAGATTCTCTATCCATTGATCTCGCAAAATTTGTTCCACTTCCATATCCAGTTATCGAGCCAAACTTTTCTTATCTCAGCATAACGCTAATTGCAGCTTTTTTGATCAGCATCATTATTTTGTATGTCAGAAAAATGAGGAGAAACAAATTAGCAAAAGAAAGAATTAAACCTGCAAAACCTGATTTTAAAATTAATTTTAGCGAAACAGAAATTGCGCTGATCAATATGCTTGTTGCCAAAAGTCAACTAAATCTAACTGCAAACATTGATGAAATAAACTATACATTAGGGGTAAAGGACAAGAATATTGGACTGCAAAAAAAGATACGCAGTGATGTGTTTAATCATATCAATGAAAAGTATTCGATTTTTTCTAACTCAGATAATTCCTTGATCAAATCAATCAGGAGTTCATCAGATAAACGAAATTTCGAATACAAGATTGATGAGGAAATGATTGAATCTATCACTGCTTATCTAGATTCCAATATTCAAAAAAAATAAGTTCAGCATTAAAACCTATGGCATCAGCCAGTTGGCTCCGGCTAAGCTGCCATTGGCATAAATAAACCTTGCTCTTCGATTGCCTTTGCTGTGGGTATAATACCACTCCATCCAATCGATGCAGGTTTCAACAACAACGAAATGTTGAAATCCTGATTCACTTTCTTCCAGGGTATAGTCAAATGCGGTCAGTGCGTCATTTAGGCCGGTGGAAGGTTGTTCAAGTTCAGTTGTTGGCGGCTGGTCGGTCATATAATACCTTCTGCTGTGGTGGCCGGTTTTGCTCCATTGTTCGGCACACAGATCATCGAGGTGATGAACAATCGTTTTGCCACTGAGCCGGATTTGAGACCTCAATGATTGGTCGTATACCAACCAGCTGAGGTGCCCGTTTCTTTCAATGTCCTCCATCTTCTTGCTACGGTTGTCTGTATGCAAATAGATTTTCCTGGTATCAGCATCCACCCTTCTCAACACGACTGTACGTATGTAAGCAAGATTGTCTTTTGCAGTCGAAATGACCGCCTGGTGCATCGCGCTCTTTCTGTTGGTAGCCCCTTCCACCAACATTTTCCAACAAAGGTTTTCTACGAAAGGCAGGTCAATGATTTCTTCGGGCTCAATGGGTAACAACAAAGCTGTTGATTTAAATTATTGTTTAATGGTTTCTGGCATCTGAACAGCGATCATTTTTCCAGAAGCCTTTTGAACAATCATGGCAGCCTCTTTGATGTCTCCAGCAGTCAATCCATTGAAGTATTTTTCAGCATTCAAGATCCGATCAGCAGTGGTTTCACCCCTGTTGATGGATTGCAATACAGAGAGCCAGTATTCATTTGTCTTTGCATCTACCTTGTGTTTTTCCAACCAGGCTTTTTTAACCTTGTCTACATAGGATTGGGCCACGCCTGATTCCGCCATCTTCCTCAATTCATGGTTGAACGCTGCAATGAGCGTATCGACTTTAGCAGGGCCACAAGGCAACTGCAGCACAAGCTGAAACCTGCCTGTGGGGATTTTATTGTATTCAATGCTCGCAGCTCCACCATAGATTCCCTGGATCTTCTCACGCATCTCTTCTGTGATGATGATATTCATTGCATCTCCTAATCCACTGAACTTCAAAGCAGTTGATTCAGCATAGGGTATCTCACCATGCAAAATGCCAATGATCAGGCTCTTGTCTTCCTTGCCTTTTTTGAACCTAAACTCATTTGTTCCGGTAAAGAGTTTAACCTTGTTGTCTGTATAGGTTGATTTTCCTGTTGCAGGCAATCCCGCCACATATTTTTCAAGCAGTGAAATCATTTCCTTTTCATCAAAACTACCAACTATGCTGATGTGCATACCGCCGACATCACCAAGTCGTTCCTTGTAGATGGCCAAGGAACGATCAAGATCAATCTTGTCAAAATTGGCAATTTTGGGAACCGCTGTTGGCGCAAGGGGATTATTATTGTACAAAACCTTTGTAAGCGTATCAATAAATGCCACCTGTGGGTTGGCCCCCAGCATGGCTACCTGGGCCTTGCCGCGCTGGATGACGGATGTATAGAGGGCACTGTCCTTTCGCGGTTCCTTCACGTAAAGGTTGAGCAACTGGAAAAGTGTTTCAATATCTTTCTTGCTGCTGTTACCGGAAAATCCTGCACTGTAATTGGAAATGGATGGCCTGAGCATTGCTGACTTTCCAGCCAGGGCTTTGCCGAGATCTGTAGGACTAAAGGCGCCAACTCCCATGCTGGCAACCATTGTAACGGCATTTTCTGCACTGTATTTGTCTTTCAAAGAATAGTTAGACAATCCGCCATACCTACTGGCAGAAAACAGGATCTGATCGTTTTTGAAATCAGTGACCTTGAGAGAAACTTTTACTCCGTTGGAGAGCACCAATTCAGTTGTGCCCAGCAATACATTTTTTTTACTGCTCACCAGTTTTCCTGACTTGGGAGAATTGGTAAGCAGATTGGTAGCAACTAATTTTTCCTCATAAGGCTTGATGGTAACATCTTTGGCCTTTGCATCGAGCATAGCAAGGATGCTTTCAGTGGAAGGTAGTTTTGCTCCTGTTGTTGGACCCATCACATAGGTAAACCTGTTCTTTTCATTTTTAAAAAGATCAGTGATGCCATTCACCTCTGAAAGCTTGATGGTAGGAAGCAATTGTTTGATCATTTGATACTCGGCATCAATTCCTGGAACAGCTTCATTGTCTGTAAAATTCCTGATGTACTCGTCTGCGAACTGGCTTGATTCGGTTTTATCACGGTTGTTCCAGCTTCTTTCATAGGCTGTTAGGATATTTTTTCTGGCCCTTTCCAGTTCAGGTTCAGTAAATCCAAAACGCTTTACCCTTTCCAGTTCAGTGAGGGTGGCTTCAATTCCTTTTTGTACGTCGCTGGTTCCGGTGCTTCCCTGAATGCTGAAAGACTGATAATTTTTAGCGTAGCTGCCAAAACTGGCACCAGCATAAACAAAAGGTGGATTTTCTTTTTGGGTCAGTTCGCGCAAGCGATTGCTCAACAGTGAGGTATACAAATTGTTGAACAATTCTTTTCTGTACTCACCAATGTTCTGTGGGTGTTGGAAAGGCATTGCCGGATAATTGATGGAAAATTCAAACCCAGTGGCCTCCTTGTCTGTAACCACCATGGCCTTGTTTTCTGCGTAAGCAGGGACACTGGCAAAATCACGTTTTCTATTTGAAGCAGACCGAATGGATGAAAAATGTTTGGCGATGTAGTTGATGGCATCCGCTTTTGAAATATCGCCAACCACAATCACCGCCATCAAATCAGGCCTGTACCAATCTTGGTAAAAACGCCTGATGGCATTAGGATTAAACGTTTTGATAATGCTGTCTATACCAATCGGAAGACGTTGCCCATATTTGGAACCCTTGAAAAGTTCAGGATAGATTTTTTTGAACATCCGCTCTTCTCCGCTTTTTCCTACACGGCTCTCCTCAAGGATGATGGCACGCTCACTGTTGATGTCTTCGTCGAGGTAGGTTACCTGGTGTGCCCAGTCCTCAAGGATCTGAAAGCCTTTTTCAAGATTAGAGGGTTGATCGGTTGGAATGGGCAGGATGTAAACAGTTTCATCAAAACTGGTGTAGGCATTCAGGTCATTGCCGAATTCAACACCGATGCTTTGTAAATAAGACACAATATCGTTTTTCTTGAAATTTTTTGTGCCATTGAAAGCCATGTGTTCCGCCATGTGTGCCAACCCCTGTTGATCATCATCCTCCATGATGGAACCCGTCTTGATGACCAGGCGTAATTCCACTTTTTTCTCTGGCTTTTTATTTTCTCTTATATAATAGGTAAGGCCGTTGTCCAGTTTTCCTTTTGTCACATTGGCATCAAATGGAAGTTTAGCTGCTGTGTTTTCTTGAGCAACAATTGAAAAAGAAAGAAAAAAAGCAATGACAAGGCTTATCGAAGCTGAAACTTTTCTCATGATATAAATTTGATGATGCAAATATAAGGATCAAAATCAGCATGTTATGCATCCTCTCGCTCAGTTTCTACAGGTCCGAGTTCATATCCAAGAAAATTCAGCACCTGATTGACCTTGTCCATCCTCAGTGTTTTTTTGCCCTGCTCCAACTCTCTGATAAAGCGAAGCCCAACATGAACACGCATCGCAAGTTCAGTTTGAGAGAGTTTTAATTTTTTTCGTTTTTCCTTTACAAATTTACTTGTGTTCATGGTATACCTTTTCGGGTATGATTTTTTTGCTCTTCCTATTTTATACCCATTCAGGTATAAATATTTTTCAGGTTTTAAGGCACTATATTGACGACAAATTAAATTATAATTCCGTGGGGCTTTTTTAGCAATTACTACATAACATTTGGTGTAATGTCACGTTAGTTTTGCGTGTTCGTTGATGTATAAAGATCATGAGCAAAAACAATATTCATCATTTTTTAAAATTTCATTTTTTACCAAGACTGCATTAATTGATTACTTAGCCATTAGTTTTAAATCCAATCCCACAAAAAAACAGAAACATGAAAACACTTTCAAAAATTGTGCTGATGACTATCGCCCTGAGCGGGCTTTCAAACACAGCGTTATTTGCTACCAATTATTATGTAGACGCATCTTCGACTGCTACTACTGCCAATGGCACATTGGCTTTCCCATGGAAAACAATCGCACAGGTCAATAGTGGAACAACATTGTTGAATCCGGGTGATAGCGTTTTATTCAAACGGGGGCAATCATTTTCAGGACGCTTGACCATATCAAGGTCGGGGTCAGCTACAGCCCCGATTGTGTACTCCAACTATGGTACAGGAAACTTACCTGAGTTCAACAATGCCATCACGGACATCATCAACATCACCAACAAACAGTATGTCGTCATTGATGGCATCAAAATCATTGACAACTCCATCAGTACAACAGACCATACGGTGCAGGCGAAGATCAGCTATGCCATCAACCTAGAAAATTCACCGAATTGCAGCATCAAGAATTGTGATATTTCACTTGTAGGTGTGGGTATAGCTGTGTTGGCTGGATCGGATAATACAACCATCACTGGAAATTACATGCACAACATGCGCATGGTGAGGAATACTCCCACATCAGTAAATCCGGATGATGACTATGGTGCAAATCCGATGGTCATAGGCAGCTCAAACAACAATATATCCAACAACCGGTTTGAAGAATGTTGGGCATTGAGTTACGACTATGGATATGATGGTGGTGCTGTTGAATTGTTTGGAGGAACCATGAACAACAACAAAATCATGAACAATACTGCCATCAATTGCAATGGCTTCATGGAAATAGGAAGCAGTTCAAATGGTACAGCTCAAAACAATATTGTAGCCTACAACAAGATCATCAACTGCGGGATCATTGGTGTATACCAGAATGGATCTACTTTTTCAGTGACCGTCAATAATCTTCAGTACTATAACAATACAGTTGTAGAAACAATCAAACAATATTCTCAGCCTGGCGTGATGTTCTGGATGGCTGGTATAGGGTCTGCCGGAATGGTAGTCGTGAAGAACAATATCTTCTGGCTCTCCTCAGGAACAAATTTTGCCAGCAGCAAGTTCAACAGTGGTCAAATGGTTCATTCAAATAATATTTTCCGAATGGCTACTGGCTCATTGGGCATCACATTGAACAGCAGTGAACTATTGAGCACCAGTGCAAGCTTGTTCACCAGCGTTGCAGGTGCACCGGCTGATTGGAATCTTGCGTTAACCAGCACATCGGCAGCAATCAATTTTGGAACACCCGTTGGGTTAGCAAAAGACTTCGTGGGAAATGCAATCAGTGGAAATCCTGACGCAGGAATGCTGGAATATACAACTGGCAGTGATGCAACAGTAACAGTTCTTCCATTGGACGCGCTGGCAACTGCGGGGTCAATCAATTGTAACGGTGGAACAACAACTGTTGTGGTCTCTGCCACAGGTGGAACTTCACCTTATAATGGAATTGGTAGCTTTACAGTTGCTGCAGGCAGTTACAAATACTTTGTAACCGATGCCAAAGGATTAAAGGATTCCGTAATTATTGCAGTAGCGGAGCCAACAGCGATCGCAGCCTCACTCACATCAGGCGCAATCACCAGCACAGGTGGCAGCACCAGCATCACTGTCAGTGCTTCTGGTGGCTCATCACCCTACAACTACAATATCAACAATGGATCATATCAAACTTCAAATGTGTTTTCTGGTGTGTTGGCAGGAACATATACTGTCAATACAAAAGACAGCAAAGGTTGTATCATTGGAAAATCAATTACAGTCGCATCTTACCAGGAACCTGTGGTAACAACCAGTGTAAAATTCACTGCAAGTGTTTACCCAAATCCAACAACCAATTTTTTTAAAGTCAGCATTTATCGCTACCACAGCAGTTACCCAGTGTATATCAATGTGTTCAATACAGGCGGGAACCTTGTGTATAGCGTGAAAGGTGATGCGTATACTACTTACTCATTCGGTAACAGCTTCATCTCGGGCACTTATTATGTAAAGGTGACCATTGGAGGAACCACTAAATCATTCACAGTTGTGAAGCTCTGATCATCCAACACGTGTAGCCCTTCAATCAAGGCCGGTATAAAAACCGGCCTTTTTTATCAATAGGCCTGCTTGTCTCCGGCGAATACTTTGTATATGGTAAGAAACATGATTTTAATATCCAGCCAAATGCTCCAATGTTCGAGATACCATAAATCACTGGCCACCCTTTGTTGAATTTGAATCGGATTTGAAATTTCACCTCTGAGCCCATTCACCTGTGCCCATCCCGTAATACCAGGCTTCAACATCTGCCTGATCATGTAATGATCAACAATTTTAGCATACTCTGATGTATGCTTGAGCATGTGTGGCCTAGGGCCAACCAAACTCATTTCCCCATGGAAAACATTAAAGAATTGAGGAAATTCATCAATACTTGTTTTGCGCAAAAAAGCACCCAGCCTGGTAACCCTGCTATCATTTTTGGTTGCTTGCTTTGAGTCTGATTCATTATTGATTTTCATTGTCCTGAACTTATAACAATAGAAAGGATTATCCGTAAGGCCTGTTCTCAACTGGGTAAAGAAAATAGGACCCGGTGAATCCAGCAGAATCAATATGGCAACCAGCGGAATCAACCAGGATAAAATGAAGATGATGACCAATCCACTGACAAAAACATCAAATATTCTTTTCATCATCCTATTGCCCACATCTTCAAGGGGATCAGCTCTCATCGATAAGACAGGAAGATCCTTGATAAAATCAATCACGACATGCTTATTTACATGATTGGAAAGACTTGGAACAACTTTAAAACGAAGACATTGGTCTTCGGCATCTCTGATCAGCCTGTAAATGATACTGTTTTGCTCTGGGGTGATGGTTGAAAATATTTCATGGATATTCAATTGTTTGGCAACATTCACTGTATTTTCAATGTCAGGAAAAACAGGATAGGTGGTCAGTTCATGCATGTTTTCCTCGTTCTCCACAAAGCCCATCAACTTTGTGTTTAGTCCATCCTCTTCAAGGTATTTTGCCAGTTTCTTCGCCGTTTCGTTAAAACCAATGATTAGCACCCTGTTTACCATGTCGTGTTGCAGGGACAGGTATTTTTTAATACCCAGATAAAAAAAACGATTGGCTGATATACACAGAAGAACAAAGACAGAAAATAATATGAATGCCGCTATCATGTTAATGAGCTCAGCAGCATAAGAAAGCATGATGGTCATAAAAGCAATCCATAGAAAATAAACATGGACGGTCTTTTGAGAAAACGTTTCAAATGCATTGATTACATGGTATTCATACAGTCCAAACATCAAACTGGTTGTTATCCATAGGAGATTGATAAAAAAAGCAAAAGAATAGAAAATATTGTTTGTCTGTAAATGCTCAGTTGACGGCATATATACATAACTGATCAACCAGGAAAGGTTGATAACGGCAAGATCCATCAAAACTAAAATTACTTTAAGCGATTTTCTGAATTCGGTATTCATGCGATATAATTTTCATCAAATTTCAAAGCACAAGAGAGGCATGATTTGGAATTGAATAATGCTCCATCAATATATCTACAATGCGCTCGGAAGTTTTACCATCCCAGAGATCTGGTATGCTGCCGGTTTTCCAATTCCCATTGATCATTTTATGAATCAATTTTGAGAGCTGGAAAAGATCATCTCCCACCAGTTCATTGGTGCCATCCAGGACTGTTTCTGGCCTTTCTGTAGAATTGCGCATGGTAATGCAGGGGATGTTCAAGACTGTAGCCTCTTCCGTGATTCCGCCAGAATCGGTGATGATTCCCTTTGCATTTTTTATGAGATAAAGAAACTCATGATAGGGCTGGGGTTCCAGCAAAATCAATTCACTGGGATTGAAGTGTATTGTATCCAACACTTTTCGCGTGCGAGGATGAACAGGAAATACAATAGGAAGGGTTGCTCTGCTGGAAATAACAGCAGAAAGAATTCTTTGCAGTTTCATTGGATCATCTACATTAGATGGTCGATGAAGGGTTAACAAAAGATAAGTGCCCTTCTTTAAAGAAGATATACCAGCTTCCAGTGGAGATTTGATCTTATCGAGGTTCTGAAGCAACGTGTCGATCATGGTATTCCCAACAAAATGAATTTTATATGAGGGAATTCCAATTGTTTTTAAATTATCAGAGGCATGCTGAGAGGTAGTAAAAAAATGATCACAAACTGAATCAGTCAATATCCGGTTGATTTCTTCGGGCATTTGCATATCGCCAGACCTGATGCCTGCTTCAACATGCACTACATCGATTTGCATCTTTTTGGCAACAATCGTACATGCCATAGAAGAGGTGACATCTCCAACAACCAATACTAGATCGGGCTTATGCGCCAATAGCTCAGATTCGAATCCAACCATGATGGCAGCAGTCTGCTGTGCCTGAGTTCCACCTCCGGCACCAAGATTGTTGTCTGGTTCCGGTATGTCAAGCTGTTTGAATATTTCACCACTCATCCTGGCATCAAAATGTTGCCCTGTATGTACAATGCGAAAATGAACATCTCTCCCTTGTGCCTGGCATTTATTGATGGCCTTGATGATGGGAGCAATTTTCATGAAATTGGGTCTGGCTCCTGCTACAATTGTTATCAACATAATTGGAAATTGAAGGCTAGGCTGTTTTATAATGATATTTCTTGTCGTAATGATTGATCAAAGAGACAGTTTCATGGATATTCTCTTTTGAAGACGCACCGAAAAGGATTGATTCAAGATTTGGAAGGGAACATACATATTCCAATGCTTTTTCAGGAGAAGTTGCACCACCTGAGAAAACCTGCATGGCAATGGCCCTTACCCTGCCCGATCTCAGGGTCTGCTCATATAAACCTATGCCGCCTGACATCCTAAAACCTTCGAAATTGATCGAGGAACAAACAATGGGTCGGTATATACCCTGGCTGGCAAGTACATCAACAAGCTTGGGCATGTTCATGGTTATGTATCCAGGTTCTGCGTTGTACTTTTTCCGTATATAGTCATCAAAAGCTTTGAGTAAATCTTTCATGCCCAAACCCAGCAACAAATCTGTGATTACATTTTGTAAAAAAATTACTGGCGTAGAAATACCCTTGAACATTTTCAATTCAGCATCAATCATCAATTCCATCATTTTTAAATGGTCTTTTGAAACCAGTGCATACCCCCCCTTGAAAAGTGATCCGATAAAATTTCCAGGAACATAATGCTTAATTGTTCCCATGATACCCAATTCAGTTACGGCATTGGCATATTTGTGGGCATATGGCAGACAGGGGTAAATATCAAAATCATCGTACTTTTCAGAGTCATTCCTGATCAAGTTTGTGATGTTAAGCATACGGTCATGGGTTGTACACATAAAAGTGTTGCATCCCTCCTCGATGGCATAATCAATGGTATGCAGAATAGAAACATCATCCTTGAATCGCATTGACTGTTGCCTGGCTTTTTCATCAGAAATATGATTAACGCCAAAGAATTGATTATCTCCAAACAATATTCTGTTCATAATGCATTGATTTTATGGTTCTTTATTTGTTGAATGACTGTATCGGTTTGTAAAGCCGTTTCGAATGTGTTGATATGGTTGGGGACTCGCCCTTCCAATACATTGATGAAATGATCTATCTGCAGGGAATATTCTTCTCCACGGAGATAAAAATCAACATGAGGGGACAATGTATTGATATGTCTTACGTTCCACCCTTTGGCATATTTTCCATTGGGCTGTACTTCCTTGAAATACACTTTAAGCTCAGTAGAATCAACCGTCAGCTTACCTTTTGAACCCAAAATGGTAATAGAAGTTGACATCTTCCTGAATGTCTCATCGCTCCAATTGACATTGATCGTACCATGTATACCGTTTTTTGTTTCCAATAAACAGGAGACAGCATCTTCTACTGATGCTGAATAAAATGACATCAAGTCAGCCCCATGAACTACCGTGATCGGGGCGATGAGATAATTGATCAGATCAATGAGGTGAGCTGCATAATCCATCAAGCAACCTCCGCCTTCATCTGGCTTTGAACGCCAGGTCTGCTCTTTTGTTTTGGTAACAACAGGTCCATTCATGTTCCCAGAAAACAATTGCAAATTTCCAAGGCTTCCAGAATCGATGATTCTTTTGGCCTCCATAAAAGTTCCAATAAATTTATTATGGTAACCCACTTGATTGAAAAGATTCTTCTGCCGGGATGAATCCAGTAATTTTTGACCATAATCAGCATTCAGACTAAATGGTTTTTCAACAAATACATTGATGTTTCGATCTAAAAGTTTTTGAACTATTGGTTCGTGGTACTTGGTAGGTACTGAAACAAAGACGGCATCAGGCTTTTTTTCACTGAGCATGTCCATGTAATCAGAATAAACATCAAATGAGGTATGCTTTTTGATGACATCTGTTACGATTGTTGACGTGTCAGCAACTCCAATAATTTCTACATCAGGGTGAGCGCCTAAGATAGCGAGGTGAGAAATGCCCATTTTGCCGGCGCCAATTAATCCGATTTTTTTCATTTAGTTCCGCTTTGTGGTGTGTTTATTATTGTATTATAGAGTAGATCATAAGCTAATTTTCCTTTAGCCATAAGAACATTTTCCTGATTTGACTTGGATAATTGTTGAGACAATGTGATAACATCATTTGATGAAATCGCATTTGCATGGAGCATCAGGCCATGTTCAATCAGCAATTTGTCTACTTCAAGCAAATCACCCTGATAAACAGAAATGGTAGGAATACCAATCATGGCAAATTCTCTGGTCATTGATCCGCCTGCCCCTATGAATAGATCACAGTCATTGGCTATTTCGTCAAATGTTATTGGCTTCTCTGCCACAGATATATGATTGAATGAATTACTCTTGTAATGATTGATTTGCTCTATCGCACGGGGCAAAATGATGATGTTAAACTGTGATGACAACGCATTGATAAGATCATCCATAAAATTTTGATTTCCATTGTAGTATTGGGCTGTTGATGGTTCAGGTCTGATATACAGTTTCAAAGGAGAGAATTTGGATGAGACATTCTTCAACTTATTTGATTTGGACATTCGCCAGAGATAAATACCTTCCTTTACGCCTGGATAGTAATTGACTTTTTTATTGATGAAAGAAAACTTGGATAATCCAGTAAACTTAAAACGTTCCGGCACAAGGATTTTTGTGGCAAAAAAGAAACTTGGTAGATTTCCCACTGCATGTTCATTATCATTTGTATAAATGGAAGGAATACCCAACAGTTTTGCTGCAAGGGGAGAATGAAAAGAACTTTGAGAAACAGCAAGATCAATTTTTTTTTCCTTTAAGTAATGCCAGAGTTGAATGACACGGATAGGATAACCTAGCATTTTAACCAGGATATTTTTTCCATAATGTTTCCCGACAACTTGATGTTTCATGCCTTTTTGATCCAACAAGGCTAGGGTATTGGCCAAGGGTCTTGAGGTGATAAAAATTGTGTGGCTTTCCTGCTCCAGTTGAGATATCAATGCGTGAAACATATTGATATGGGGTGAATTGGAAATATCAAACCAAATGTTCATAAACAATAGTTGAAAGGTGATCAATTATCTATGCAGGTATGGTATTGGCTATGGCCGTATTGATCACGTAACGGTGTTTGGCATTTTCTGATTCCAGAAATGGTACGTTGATCTCTATGGCATAATCATCAAATTCCATTTTGCTTTTTATTTCATCTATATAATAAGTGAACATCTCTTTAGAAAGATCATTACTGTCCAATTGAAGATAGATCGTAAGCTTGTGGTCATTGAAAAGCACCTGAAATTGCTCAATGTGCTTGTTGTCTCGGAAAAGCACATTGAAAAATGCTGAATGCATAACTTTATTGCGTTTGTCAATGACCAAATCACAGGTCCTACCCATAAAGTTCTCTATGGTAGGATAGCCCCTTTTACATGGGCAGGAAACATTTTCTATTATATCGAATTTATCTCCGGTAAAATACCTGATCATGGGAAAAGCTTTGTTGACAAGGTTGGTAGCCAAAACATTCCCTTCAGCGTCAAATTCAATCCTGGTAGCAGAATTGATATAATGCAGGTTTCCGAAATCACATTCGAATGCTGAAATAGCAGCCTCGTTGCATCCATATTGGTTGTGCACTTTTACATCAAAAGCCTGTTCGATATTATCCCTGTGTTTATCACTCAATATTTCTGCAGTGGATACAATCCCTTTAAGATCTGGGAAAGAATATACATTATGATTTTTTAGAATGAATTCTGCAAGACGATTGATGGCAGTTGCATATCCGTAAATGAGCTTGGTTTTGGTTTTAATGATCCGACTCAGGTAAAATTCAATATCATGATCATTCAGATTATAGGCAGAATATGTAGTAACGTTCATCAATTGATGAAAAATTGTATGTCGAATATCATTTTTCCCCAATGAGGTTCCGGCAACAAATGCTACTTTATCGCCCAATTGATATCCCAAGCTTTCCCACGACAAGAGAATTCCAGACCACATGAAGGATTGGGCTTCGTTTGTTGTATAGTATACCAATGGTGCGCCAGTTGAACCTCCAGTACCTTTTGCAAATTTTTTTTGATTAAACCTCGTAGAAAAGAAAGCAGAAGTGTTTTTTCTGATAATGTCCTTTGTAAGGATTGAGGAAGCCACCTTGGATCCGAGATTCCTATAATATTTTGTAGAAGGAATAGCATGTTCAATAAATTCACTGTAATTATCCAGTGCCAAATTGGCAAGGCTCTTGGTATCAAGATATTGTTCTTTTCTCAGTTTTTTGAGGGTAGGTATTATATTGGTTCCCCTTAATAAATCGATAGTCCTAAAACGGAATTGTCCTAGAATATTCATATCAGATGATTTGAGTGATAAAAAATATTATTCAATTGGAAATGAGCAGTGCGCTGTAGATGCTATTTAGCTTCGAAACAATGGCTTGTGCATGAAATGCTTTGGCATCAGTGTAGGCATGTTGACCGTAAATCCTAATCATATCAGGCTCTTTGAATATCTGATCAAAAACCAGGTCAAGTTGATTGAGTTTTCCTGGCTCAATCAACCAACCATTATGGTTGGGCTTTACAACAGAAGGAATTCCACCAACTGAAGTTGAAATGATGGGCTTCCCTGCAGACATGGCCTCTAAGATTGCCATGGGAAGACCTTCATAATGAGAAGGAAGGATAAAAATATCAGTCTTAATGATCAGTTCATCTTTTTTTACACCATTGACCCAACCTTTATAACATATGTTGCCAACCTTATTTTCTCTATTGATAAGTGATATGAGTTTTTCAGATTCTCCCTCACCACATATAGTCAACTTAATCTTATGTGCCATGTAATGAGGATTGTCTTGGATATATTCAACCAATTCAAATATGCCTTTGTTTGCGGTAATGGTACCCAGAAACAATAAGGTAATAGTACTTGAATGAACTTGAATAAATTTAACGGGATAGGATTTGACGGGATTCCATACAACAGAAAGGTTGGATAAATGTAAGTCTTCACTAAAAGTTCTACTCCATTCAGTTGTCAGGCAAATGACGCTATCGCATGAACGGAGGATAGATCGCACAAAGAATCTCATGAAAACAGATGACCGGTAAAACCGGTGAAATAAACCTCCGTGAAGATGCATGATTGTTTTTTTCCCTAATGTATTTCCCAATAGGGCGACCAATGATTTTCGAATGAAACTACCCCTTGATGCACAGTGAATATGAAGAATTCGTATTTCTTCGTCTGTTATCAGCAATTGGTATATTTTGACAATTTGCTTGAGGAAAAATAAATGTTTATTAAGATTGGGGTCAGACGGATAAGTAGACATCATCCTAAACCCATTCATTTCGCCTCGATAGGTTTCCAGAACGGCACCTATTCCACCCTTTTCATTTTGGGGGCCAACAAATAAAACATGCTTGTAGTTCAAAATGAAAATTAATTGAGTAGAAAAAAAGCACCAATAACAGGATTCTTTTTAGTGGCTATTGTACTATGGGCTGAGACAATAAATGAACATAGCGATTCAACATGTTTGGCAGTGAGAAACGCTGTACGATGTGCTCCCGGATTGAATTTCCATTTTGGTTGTTCTTCATTGCATTCAGCCATGCTTTTGCAATCGAATCAGGGTTTAATGGATTGGCAAGCGTTCCATTCCAATCTTCAACGATCATTTCCCTTGCCCCACCAACATCGGTCAAGGCACAAGGCAGTCCAAAAGACATTGCTTCGAGCGCTGCAATCGAAAATGTTTCACTTTCAGAAGTGAGTGTAAAAATATCAGCGATATAATAAAACATTCTAACATCCGAATGATTGCCTACAAAGTGAACATACTCTTCAAGTCTTAATATTGAAACAATTTCTTTAAGCTTATCTGATAATTGTTTATTTCCTGCTCCAACAATCATCAGATGAGGCTTGATCACTCCTCTCATCTTGTGAATAATAGACAACGCATTGATTGCGTCTGTATGTCGTTTTTCTGGATTGATTCTTGCCACCAACAAAATCAACTTGTCATTTTTATCAATGGAAAATGTTGCCCTTATGCCATCCCTGTCCATGCCTCTGAAATGTTCAGGATTGAATCTATCAGTATTTATACCATTGTATATGACTGTATGTGAACAGTCAGGAAGAAGATACTTGTTGGATAAATACTCTTGCTGTTTATTGCAGAGATACACCAAGGTGTCCTGCTTTCCAATAAACCTATAATAAATGAAAGTTTGGAACCAGTTGTATAAAGAAAAAGGTTTTGTAGTATGTGGTGATAAAAATATTTGGTACTTGTGATCAAATAGAAAAGAAATCTTTGTTAGAAAATAAGCGTAAGGATTAACGCAGAATATTTTTCTAGCGCCATAGACTATTATTTCATGTTTTATTCTGTTAGAAATTGATAAATCATAGCGTGAATTTTTTAATACCTTGATTATTGGTATCCCTGCAGTGATTTCCCCAGCCAATGTATCATCATTACTGAGGAGTATGACAAGTGGATCATATTCTATGTCAAACAAATGATTGACAATGCTGATCATGAATTTTTCAGCGCCTCCCATTGGCAAACCATGAATCACGAAAGCAATTGATTTTGGATTCAACATAATGATGATTGTTATACTGACTAATGTGCGTTGATGTATTGAATATATCCCTCAGTGGCATTTTCTCTCGAGAGAATAGATGCAGGATTTCCAATAACCAGACTGTTTGAAGGAACGGAAATGTTAACAAAAGCATTGGGAGCAATCATCACATTGTCGCCAATGTTAATGTTGCCAACTATAACTGCATTTGTGCCAATCCAAACCCTGTTGCCAATTATCGGAGCACCCTTGTTCTTTCCACGGTTGGTCTGACCGATGGTTACCCCCGGAGAGAGGTTGCAGTAATCCCCCATTATTGTTTTACTGTTGATTACAATGGTTCCCCAATGACCTATGTAAAGTCCTTTTCCGATTTGGGTAGAGGGAGGAATTTGGAAACCATGAAAATGAGCTTCAAAATGGAGAAATATTCTATAGATAATGCCCAACAAAGACCGTTTTTTACATTGATGTGCTTTCCTTAGCAAAAAAGTAAACCTGAAACCTGGAATAAGCAAGGAAGGCAGAAATCTACCAGAAACAGTTTCGCCTTTATAGCGCAACAAATCAGCCTTTATAATATTATCTAACATATGAATCAATTCACCTTTTGAATAGGACCATAAACCTTTAACAAAGTATTTGTGTTATGCATTGAATCAATACTTGAGTAACCAGATGATATTTTTTTTTCCATTGTCAGGTAGTGATCTGATTCAAGCATGGAAATTATCCCACTTGCAATAGATTGAGGCTCGGCATTGGTAAGTTTTCCATTTATCCCGTCTAAAATATATTCTGGGAATGCGCCTATGTTGGTGGCCAACACTGTTTTACCCATGGCAAATGCCGTCATCAACACACCACTTTGGGTGGCTTCGCGATAAGGACAAACAACAAACTTGGAGGAATGAATCAAATTGGAAAGCTCTTCAATTGACAAATAATCCTCAATGAATGTTATATGGTGAATATGTTGATCAAGCCTTTTTTTGTCAACAATAAAACCACTTGATTTTCCTGCTATGACAAAATGTTCACTGGGACGTACTTTTAGAACCATAGGTATAGCCTCAATCAAAAGATCAATGCCTTTGTAGTAGGAAAGCTGTCCAAAAAAAAGAATATAACGAGGGCTTGGAGGGGGTGAATGTTTGAATTGCGATATAAAGGAATAAGGCTGTAAACGCAATTGATCAATAGTATTTTTTGCATACTTATTGTATTTTTTAAACAAAGCTGATGAATAAACAGAATAGAATAATAATGTCATCGCTTGACGTTTGTAAAAAAAGCGAACCATGTCCAAAAGAAAAGATTCATGTCCCATATGAGGAACAGGGTCATGAATAGTCAAAGCCATCTGATGCTGCTTGAGAAAAAATAAACAAAACAATGCTCTTCCAGAAGCGGTATCAAAATGCACAACATCATATCTTCGTGAGCGAATCAAACGACCCAATAAAATTCCTCCCAGGAAGCTATCAGCGGATAGCATGCTCTTGCTTTTGAAGATTAGTACTTCTACTGAAGATATATTTTCAAAATAAGGTTGGAAGTGAAGCCAGTTTTCTGGGGATAAAACATTCTCCAACTTTTGCAATCGATTATAACGCGTAATATCTGCCAATTCAAATACGGTACTTTTTTGAGAATCAGGGGAAACCTCAATAATGAGGTCTATGTCAACATGGTTCTTTATAGACTGCAAGGTTTCAAGGCAGCTATCAAGGAAATAAGTATGCACGTAATAGAGTACCCGGCGTTTCCGCATAGTGTGTACAATTAGTCAAGTAAAGTGTAGAATGAAAATCTCT
>Ga0222712_10002535_pt1 | contig 20773 bp, 15 predicted proteins | sample C33_657DmetaG_FD_165043 | JGI IMG/M metagenome (GOLD analysis project Ga0222712, IMG submission 165043) | Estuarine water microbial communities from San Francisco Bay, California, United States - C33_657D | ecosystem: Environmental > Aquatic > Marine > Unclassified | place: USA: California... | reverse complement strand
CGGTCCTCGGCGCGCTCGACGCGGCCGCGGACGAGGTCGTCGAGCACCATCGGGGCGGCGTCGACCTTCTCGATTTCCCTCTTCAGGTGATCATCGAAAACCGTGGAGCGGGCGCCCTCGAGGCGGAGCCACCAGGCGCCGTCCTTTTCATAGGCGCGGCCCTTGGCGGCGAGCTCCTTGAGCTTCGCCTGGTAGAGCTCGGTGCGCTGCGACTGGAAATACGGGCCAAAAGCGCCGCCGACTTCGGGGCCTTCGTCCCAATCCATCCCCAGCCAGCGCATGGAGTCCAGGATCACCTGCAGGAAAGCCTCGGAGTTGCGCTCCTTGTCCGTGTCCTCGATGCGCAGGATGAACTTGCCGCCCGTGTGGCGGGCGTAGAGCCAGTTGAACAAGGCCGTACGGGCGCTTCCGATGTGGAAGAAACCGGTGGGACTAGGAGCGAAGCGGACGCGGACTTGGGACATGAAAAAACGTGGTTGCCTGCGGGAAAACCCCACCGAAGCGATAAGCCAGCATTTGGACGCAGAAACCCCTCTGGGGGAAGAGGAAAGTAGCCTGACATCCACCGCTTCGCGTGCGGAATACCGCCGGAACGCCGGAAACCCGCCATCCCACCCAATCTCCAACCTTGACGCACACCCTGCCCCGCCTTTGATACGCCCCTCAGCTGGTCAACAAGGAGAGGTGGCAGAGTGGTCGATTGCGCAGCATTGGAAATGCTGTGTACCGCAAGGTACCGAGGGTTCGAATCCCTCCCTCTCCGCCAGCTGGAACTAAGACGATAACCATGAACGGGTTATCGTCCTTTTGGCTTCGTCCGGGAAGCGGAACTCTAACAAAAACTCTAACAAAGGTCAGGCGTGTTTCCCTGGAATCAAAGAGGTCATAGGCAATACTCTAGGCTAACCACTAGGCCAAGCATACGAACCCGAGGCCTATAATTTTCGGCGCCTGTATTTCTGCGTTCGATGCGAATTTGCCTTAATCGCTATTTCGCGGGCTATTTCCAGATCCTGGCTAGTCTCATGAGGATACATTCTCCATTCGTTGGCGTCGGTGTATTCGACCGAAGACCAACTAGCAAATACCGGCCCGACCAGATGAACGAAGAAGTTCCAATGTCCAAAACGGATAAGGCACCCTATCGATTCTCCATCCATGACACATTCGGGGGATATGATAAGTTGGAGATCAGTCATGTCCCTCCTGAACACAATTAACATCTGCCTACTCACATTTCTCGAAATAATCTCCGCGCCAATACTTGCCGCGACCTCCCCACTATTCGGGCAATCCTTTAGCAGTCTGAAAAATCATTAGTAGAGTGAGCGGTATCCGCCTATTGTGCCAGGGCTTTGATACGCTGGGGCTGCGCCGACCACACTGCTTCTAGAGAGTTTTAGTGTCAAGCACACGGGCCGTAGGCCCGGGGCCGCGCAGCGGCTTCGTTGGGAGTCAGGTAGCCTACTCCGCCGTGGGGCCGCTCCTCGTTGTAGAGGCAGATTCAGTCGGAGATGACGACGCGAGCTTCGGAGAGCGTATAGATCTGCTCGCCGTTGAGGCACTCGTCACGGAAGCGGGAGTTAAAGGATTCGACGTAACCGTTCTGCCAAGGCGAGCCGGGGTCGATGTAGAGCGTGCGGATGCCGCGGTTGGCCAGGCCGTCCCGGACGGTACGGGCGATAAACTCGGGGCCGTTGTCGGAGCGGATATGCTCAGGCGCTCCGTAGGCTTCGATGGCCTTGAAGAGGACGGCCATGACGTCGTCAGCGCCGATACGGCGGGCGACATGATGGGCGACGCACTGCTTCGTGTGCTCGTCGATGAGCACCAAGGTCCGGAAGCCACCTCCCCTGGTCGTGATGTCCGACACGAAGTCCCAGGTCCACACATGGCGGGCGTAGGCGGCCTTCGTTGGGATGCGACCAGTGGTGTGGCCGCGGCGTGGCCGCCGCGGCTTCTCCTGAGGGACGCTGAGGCAGAGGACGCGACGCAGCCGGCGGATCTGCCTTAGGCCGACCGCCGGCAGCCCCTGGGCCGCCAGGAGCCGGTTGACCAAGACCTTGGCCTTGCGGTGGCCTAGGCGCGGATGGCGGCTGAAGACGGCCAGGAGGGCACGCTCCACCTCCGGAGCCGCCCGCCGCGGCCTCGCCTGGTACCGTGCCGTGTTCCGATGCAGCCCGAGGATCCTGCAGGCACGGCGCTCCGAGCAGGACGTCCGGGCGAGGACGGCCGGCAGGAGCTCCCGCAGGGCCCGCGGGCTTAAAGTTTTTTTTCGAGCGCGATCTTGAGGACGCGCTTCTCCAGCAGGAGGTCGGCGACCATCTGCTTGAGCTCCTTGTTGTCCTTCTCGAGCGTGCGCAGGCGCTGGGCGTCCGAGTTGGTCATCATGCCCAGCTGCTTCTTCCAGCGGTAGAACGTCGGGGCGGTGATGTTGAGCTGCCGGCAGATCTCGGCCTGGCTCCGCCCGGCCTCGTGCTCGCGGATGGCCCGTATCCGGGCCTCCTTCGTGTGGCGTTTCTTGCTCATCTGATGCGGTATGTTCTGGGGGTTCGGGTTGGTTGGCAACCCCGGCGCTATCAGTTCAACTGGCACATACTAACGGGACCCACCCCATTCAGTTATCGCTGTACCTAATTAGCTTTAAGGTTTGGTGGCCAATTCTCGCTGCGACCCAAGTAGCGGAGCAAGGGCCTCATCCAACTTTTTCCAGAAGGCGGTATCCTTGCTAATTGCATGATTATCCCGGAATTGCCGGAGCAGCGTGGCGCCCGTTCCTGACTTAAAGTGCAGCGTCAGTGCGGCTGCCCAAAAAAGGGCTTCAGCCCGGGTCATAGATGTATACCGCCTGCCCATGCGAAGGTAGGTGTAATAGGTAGCCGACGCTGGAGTGAGGTGCAATGGCGAGTAGGCCACATCCTTGGTCAGCGTGAAGTCCGGCTGTGGAATCTCATCTTTGCAGAAGGCAAGGATAGCGGCGCGGGCTTGCGTTGAGATGATTGGTGGTTGCAGGCTTTCCCGAAAAAGCCGGTCTCGTTTTTGTGCCCAGAAAGGCGCTGATTCGTATTCGGGCTGTGTTTTCGCGACATGCACCAGCCAGTAGATGCAGGCTTCTTGCCATGGAGAGTTAGATGAGTTCAAAAGCGCATCCAGTCCGAAATCGTCCGAAGGCGGGACGGCTAATTCCAACCTCAGCGCCTCGATTAAGGGACGCGGATCGAAGTCGACGGCGGTTGGGCCTGCGTTCCTTAACGTTAGCAGCCGGGAACTAAAGGAAGACTGCCTAAACCGGAAATCCTCCAGCCGTACGTCCTCCCAAGACTGAGCTTCTGCTTTCGAGGTCTGCCCTTTAAGCCAGAGCTGAAAATAGGCCTCTACCTCCTCCGGATCATCAAGAGCCTCGCTTAGGCAGAACAATACGGTCTTAGGTGAAGCCTTCCCTTCTGGCAGTCCAAGTATCGCTTGGAGCTCCGAAATTATAGACCCAAGCCGCTCCACCTGCCGGAAGTCGGCGGCACGAAGCCGACTTCCGACATTATTGACATCCGAAGTGCTCTCAAGGGGTGGTTTATATACGGACGTATTCAACACTGAAGTGCACCCACTTAGTATCGATAAAGCCGCCAACGCAAAAAGGTACCTCATCTTAGAGACTTAGGGAAAACAACTTCCCAGCGGAAGGCCGGGTTCTTGGCTGCCCGAGTTTGCTTCAACTCGTAAGCCCAATTCTTCATGGCCTCAGGACCAGCACTTCCGGAAAACTCCGGGGAATCCACGTGGAATTCAACCCTGCCATTTTTTGTCCGCTCATAAGCATAGACACTTCCACTACCCCCTGCGGCAACTACCGGTACACCAGTGGAGTTTGCGATTGCTTGCGCATTTCCATTAGTAGCCCCGAAGCATGAGAGCAAAGTAATGGAATTAGGCCCCCGGGGACACGGAGTACTCGCCGACCGGGAGATGCACCGAATCTTTTCGCAAATTTGTGCAATACTCCTTTCAGGAAGAGCCGAACCGGTACTAGACATCCTTGCGTGGAATGCGACAGTGAGAGAGCAACCACGATCGAGCACGATGGAAACATCCTTGGTCATGTTGCCGGTGATAACTGAACGCCAATCTGGCGAGTGCTCGAATCCCCACGGGTCTTCGAGGCGCGTCTCTCGACTCTGTGTAGCCGGCCCAATATATCGAGGCAATAGCCTGACGGCACTTAGGAAACGGCCTTCACTTGAGTATTCTTCCGAAACCCCGTCTGATGCCTTTATAAAACCCACGCGCTTATCATTCATTTCCGCATAGCCAGCTAAACCGTAATAATCATAAGCTATCTGGGGCGCGTTTCCCAAAGCACGTGTCAAGTTACTTCCCCCTGATAATCCAATCAGATCTCTGCTCAGCCACCGTCCAAGCACAGGGTTATACCAGCGGTAGCCCATCTGATAGAGCCCTGTAACTTCATCCCTCACCTGCCCCTGGAAACCAACATCTAAACCGGTGGGGCTCTCCGCGACGTGGGTGCCGTCGGGCGCTATGCAGGTCATCCCGCCAAAGGCGTCGTAGCTACGGCGTTCCAGAACGTTGCCATCCTCGTCTAGGATGGCGGTCACGCTATTCATTGCATCTGTGGTCACGTAGTAGTCGGTGATGGTCATAAGGTAAGTAGTATGTTCAGGAGTTTCATGTCATCCAGGGAGATTCCCAATTTCATCGAAGATCTGCCCCCAGGTGTGGACCGAGGCGGCACGGCCAGCTAAGATAGCTAGCCGCTCCTTGGCGGCGGCGGCCATATCAGCGCGCATGTTGGGTTCGAAGGCCATCTGGCTGGCTCGGTAGATGAACTCCCGGGGAGTAGAGCAAAGCCAGCCGGTCTTCCCGTGCTCGACCATCCGGCGCCACCCTCCCCTATTGTCGACGATCAGGACGCTACCGCTCGACATTGCCTCCAAACCGACGCGCGGCCAGTTTTCGGTGGTGTCCATAGGCTGGAGGATGATTTCGCAGTGGCGGTAGAACTCCTGCTGGGAACATTCCTTGTGGTCCTTGGCCGCACGAATCCAAGGGTAGGGTTTGCCGACCTTGGCCATGGCACGGTGGTCGAATCCTAGGAAGATGCCGCGCTTCAGTACTGGAGCCACGAAATACTCATAGATGTGGAGGGTCGACTTGGCGTACTTGTCCGCATCCTGACGGGATACCCGCCCGCAGCCGAAATAGTCCGTCGGGCGTGTGGCCACGAACGGAAACAGGCTGTTATCGAAATAAGGCTGAAACCAGCAAAAGGCCGCCCCGGATCCCGGATTGATGGCCATCAGTTTAGCCTTATGGTCCTCCAGTACATCTTGGTTCTGGTAGATGAACATGGCGATCTGACCTGCCGCCATGGCCTCCTTTTCCTTGGGGAAGAGCCAGGTCATGCAGTTGGCGAACACCGTCCGCGAGGTCCGCAAACGTATCTCAGGCAATCGCTTCAGGAACTCCGAACTGCAGAACCCGAAGACGGGATCACCCTGGGATACCGAATCGAAGTTGTTCGCCGAATGGACCTTCACGCCGCGGGCGAGCATTTCTGGGTAAAGCGGTTCATTTACCCACCCCTCCATCGAGGGGATGAGGTTAACCTCCAACCCCATGTCCAGCCAGAGGACGATTTGGTGGTGCAGTTCCGTGGCGGCGCCTCCGTAGAGACCGGGGAAACCATGGACGAAGACTTTGCGGATTCGGCTCAAGTGCTTTACGATTCTTTTACGTTTATATGGAACATTCTATTTGTAGGGACCTAAACATGGCAATAGAAACCGCCCATGCCCCAAGACCCCACCTACCCCTATTCCGATTCCTCCGACAGCAGCTCCTCCGACAGCAACTCGAGCGATAGCCAATCCTCATCCGATTCGGGTTCGAACAGCTCTTCCGACTCGGGGAGCTCGTCGGACTCCGGTTCATACAGCTCCTCGGATTCCGGCTCGGGTAGCTCATCCGACTCCAGTTCCGGAAGCTCGTCGGAGAGCCAATCGTCCTCCGAGTCCGGCTCCAGCTCCGATAGCCAATCCTCGTCTGATTCCAGCTCAGAGAGCTCTTCGGAAAGCTCCTTCAGTTCAAGCAGCGAGTCCTCGAGCTGCTCGCTTCCCGATTCGACGAACGCCGTGCCGGCCCCGGCTAAACCATACTGCGAATGCTGCCCCTGCTGCAGCATGGACCTAGACTCAACATCCCCTAAACCCGTACGCTTCGGCGACGGACAGATCATCATGTCCGAAACCGACCTCGAAGGCGGCGGCAACGGCATCCCTTGGGCGCATCGGCGCACCTACGGAAATCTCCTTTCCCGCAACGACGTCGGCGTGAACGGGAACAGCTGGCTGGTCGAATCCCTCGGCTATGTGGCCGCATCCGGAACCAAGCTCTGCGTGGTCATCTCCCCGCAACGCAGCGTCTGGTTTGAGCCAACCGCAGGGGGAGGCTATGCCCCGCAGTTCGGAACCCATGCTACCCTGTCGATTTCAGCCACCGGAGAAGCCACCTACTTCGACGAGGAAAGCGGCACTACATACAACTACGCATCCATTTACAGCGCGGATCCGGCCGCCAGAGGCGCCTTGCTTTCCTTCACGACCGCGGGCGGAACCTCGCTGCTGATTACCCGCGATGCCGCGTGGCGCGTCACCCGAGTCCAAACTAACGGGGACGTGCCGACGGCCTACGATTACGCCTACGGCCCGAACGGGAAGTTCGAAACGGTCACGCAATCCGTGGGCGGGACGCCTGTGCGGCGGGCGGAATACGCCTACCACACCGGCTACACGCCTTGGGGCACGGCCGGAGACCTGTCCTTGGCCACGGTCTCGGAATGGCAGGACGGCATCTGGTCGGTCCTACGCCGCACGGCCTACCGCTACCACAAGAACTACGAGACGGGCGGATTCCCGCACGCGCTCCGGACGGTGCTTTCCCCCACGGGATGGGACCGCATGGTGGCCGACGGCCTTGACCCCTTGACGGCGACCATCGAAGAAACCGAAGCCTACGCCGAAAACGTATTCACCTACGATTCCCAGAGGCGCGTGACTTCCGAGAAGGTCATGGGGGCTCAAGGCACGTATTTCTTCGCCTACGAAACCAGCTCGTTCGCCGAAGGGCCCAACAGCTGGGCGACGAAGACCACGGTCACCAACCCTGACGGCACGCAGAACATCGTCTACGCCAACATCGGACGTCAGGTTCTCCTCAACGTCGCGGTATCCGCTTCCGGCGATGAGCAGAGCATGACGGCGACGACCCTGGACTCGCAATACCATGTGCTCTTCTCGGCCTCGCCCATGGCGGTGGCTTCCGTCTCCGAATCCACCCCCCTGCCCTTCACGCTCAAGGACGACGAAGGCCTGATCACCGAGCACACTTGGTACGGCGCCGATGATGGGGAAAAGGCCGGACATCCCAAGGGAGAGTACCTCCGCCGGGGCACGTCCGACTCGAATGGCACCCGGACCCTTATCCGCGAGACGGACTACGTGGTGCGGACGACTTCCACCGGATCGGTCACGCTGCCCTCGACGACGACCGAATACCCCGTGGCCGGCGGCACAGGCGTCACCACGACAACCAGCTACGACTTCTTCTCCGACACGCTCCAGCCCAGCATGATCACGACGACGCTGCCCGCGGTGCCGAGCAGCCAGAACGGCGACGGCGTGGCCTACTCCAGCCAGCAAGCCTTCGACGACCAGGGACGCCCGACCTGGGCCAAGGACGCCCTCGGCGTGATTTCCCTATCGGAATACGACACGGTGACCGGAGCCTTGGTCCGACAGATCCAGGACGTGGACACCTCCATAGTGAGCGGCGCCCCTTCTGGATGGGCAACACTTGAGGGCAACGGCAGGAATCTCGTCACGGATATCGCCAACGACCTCCTGGGCAGGCCTGTGCTGCAACTCATGCCGCTTTCCGCCGCCATCGTGTCGGGCACGGAGCGCTTGGTTCGTCAAGCGACCATGACCGAACGGCTGGTCGCCATCCGCGAAGAGCGGGTATGGAATGGCTACCTCGAAGGCGAAGGCGCTTCGGCCATCTTCACGCCGCTTTCGAACGTGGTTTCAACGACCACGAACGCGGCCGGCATGGCGTTAAGGACCATCACTGCCAAACTACCCGAGCCCGGCACGTCCTACGGTCCCCTGCCCATCCCGCAGGACCGCTGGCTCAAACGTTCGGACTATTTCATCGACCGCCACGACCAGGTGGTGGCGACGCGCGTCTATCATCACGTACCCGCGTCCGGAGATGGGCTGAACGGCCCCGACTTCACCCAGCAGGATTCCGGCTATGACTCCATGGGGCGCCAGGTCTGGTCCAGGACCGGCGGAGGCACGATTCTCCGCAAGACCTTCGATTACCGCGGCCTCACGCTACTCGAGGAAACAGGCACCGGTCTCGCCGACGGGACGTCCGATAACCTCGTGACGACGCTGGAATACGGGTACGATGGGAACGGCCAAGTGGTTTCGGAATCCCGCCCTGTCGACTCGGGAAGCGCAGCTCGGGTCGTGGACTACGTCCGTGACTGGCGCGGCAGGGTCATGCAGACCTTGGCAGGTGAATCCTACGCCGAGAGCGTGACCTACGATAACCTCAACCGGGCGACACGCAAAGACAGGACCGACGGCGCAACAGGCGCGCTCCTTTCCCGAATCGATTCCGCCTATGACGACCAAGGTCGCCTCTACAGGACGACGCTCTGGAACGTATCGGGAGGATACACGAGCAACCCTGTCACCGGAGACATCTGGTACGATGGCCTAGGTCGTCAGATCAAAACCAGGGCCTTGGGCCAGAAGTCTTGGACACGCACGGAGTTCAACAGCCTTGGATGGACAGTGGCCAGCTACTTCGGATACCCGGTTGACGGCGTGCTTTCAGGACCGGCGGGATCCGTAACCGGCGACTACGTGGCCGAACAGACGCTGAGAGCCTATCGCGACGATGGCACCCCACGCAGAGAGACCTCGTTCAAACGCATGCCGAACGTCGGCGGAAGCGGACCGCTAGGCTGGCCAACCGGCGTCACGACTCACGCTCGCGCATCCGTGGTCGGCATCTGGGCCGATCCTCTAGGCCGGCCGCTGGCAGTAGCCGACTATGGGACGAACGGAGGGGAGGACCTTGCCCTGCCGGCATCCATCCCCACCCGCTCAGATACTATCTTGGTAACCTCATACCTGCGGAATCCCTCCGGGGACGTGGTTGTATCGACCGACCCCTCCGGCACCATCACGCGTATCGAGTTTGATGCGGTTTCCCGTCCCATCAAACGGATCGAAGCCTGGACTGGAGCGGCTCCATCGGGAGGCTCCGATAGGACCACGGAGATGACCTACAATCTGGACGGCAACCTAAGCCTGTTCATCCTCAAGAATTCGGTCACGGGCGACCAGGTCTACCGCTGGAACTACGGCACGACGCTCTCGGATAGCGGAGTCGCCTCCACCCTCCTGTTGCGCGAACACGTCATGCCGGACAGCGCGCAGGCGCTCAACCCCTCTGCGCCCGCCTTACCCGGAAACATCCTATACAAGTACAACATCCAAGGGCAGGCCAAGTGCATGGTCGACCAAGCTGGGACGACCCACGTCTATGCCTACGACGCGCTCAGCAGGCTCACGGAGGATAACGTCACGATACTTGGCCCCTCTGTCGACGGTGCCGTCCGGACCATCGCCACGTCCTACGACAAACTTGGCCGCGTGCACATGGTCACCAGCCTCGATCAATATGGCACCGTCGCGAACCAGTCGGCGTTCGACTACGACGGTTACGGTCGAATGACCACGGATGTCCAGCAATCCGGAGGTGCCAGCACGACTTCCAGTCCTCGCGTTCAATATGGGTACGCAGACGGCTCGACCGGAACCCTCCGCAGGACGTCGATGACGCTCCCGGCCGGCAGTATCATCGCCTATTCCTATGGCTTTGACAGTTCACCCGACGACATGCTCGGGCGCGTGTCGGCCGTGACGCTGCCGGACGAATCCCTGACCGCCGCAGCATACACCTACCTCGGCGCCAATACGATCGTGACTAGGAGCATGCCTAAACCCGGCCTGACCATGGACATGACCGGCTTCACAGGAGACGCTGGGGATACGGTCGGTGGCCTCGATCGCTTTGGCCGGGTTGAATCCATGCCGTGGAATGTAGGCGGCACGGGTATCGACCTGTTCCAGTATGGTTACACCCCGTCGTCTTTCCGACGCTTCCGTAAGAACGCGGCAGGCCCAGCCGGCCAGGACGAGGCCTACGGACACGACCTCCTGCAACAGGTGACCAGCCGCGAGAAAGGCACGCTGAACGTGTCAGGCTCGGGCATCGCGGGCATCCCGGCAGAAACCGAAGAGTTCGACTACGATCCGGCTGGGAATTGGCTTCAATACATCAGAGAAGAAGCTGGGGCTGTCACGGTCGACCAGACACGCGCCCATGATGCTGCGAACACCTTGGTCAAGATCGACGGCTTGGTCGCCAAGGTAGCTCATGATGCGGTGGGTAACATGACCAGGTTCCCGCTCTCCTACTCTACGACCGAAACGCCGACCACGGCCATCTGGGACGCGTGGAACCGGATGGTACAGAACCAGGTCGCCGGCGGAATCACCCACACCTACGAATACGACGGTTTATTCCGACGACTCCGGACCTCTGACACACTGTTTTTCTGGAGCGACACATGGCAGCTGGTTGCCAAGAGGCCAGCGGACATGTCCTTGCCTAAATTTGAGTATATCCGAGGCGTCATCGGCATCGGCGAGGTCATCTTCATCCGGAAGTTCTCCTGACGCATATGACTATCACCGACTATTACGTCGCGACCGACGCCATGGGTAGCGTCACGGCTATCCTGGACGACGAAGGTAACGTCCTAGAGCGCCGAAGCTACGATGCCTTCGGCGAGATGACCTGCATGACGCCGGACGGCACCCCTGTCGCGGAAAGCCCCACTAGCGTGGATGTAGGTTTCCAGGGGCAGATTAGTGACAAAGTCACAGGCCTCTACCAGATGGGCTACCGTTGGTATAATCCAGTATTAGGACGGTGGCTTAGCCCAGACCCAATTAAACTCGTCGGCGGGAGTAATTTGATGAAATCATTCAACAACAACCCTTGCTCCGATGACGACTATTCCGGCCTATCTGTAAGCCGACAGTTCACTGAAGACAATGGAGTAACATTAGTCCGTGGTCGGATTAATTATACTGTCTTCAAAAACGATAAGTGCGCGGACGTTGATGCTGCAAACTTCACTTACACTTATACAGACCGGTTTGCCAAACAATTCCTCGAAGCGATAAGTTTCGGAGCAACAGCTTTCGGCCAAAACATTGCCATAAAAGCTTATAAACTAGAAAGCAGAGACATCATAGTAAAAGACATAACAAAAAAACTCGAATCATGCACCGACTGCAAGGTCAAGATGGTCAAAACCTACAAATTGGAAATGAAAGGGTTAGAACAACTTGCCATCTTTGAATTTAGCTTCCTCCACTATTCGCAGGTTGATCGGCATAGCTCAGTTATAAAACATGTAACCGTGGAGAGCGAATGCCTCCCTAAATGCCAGATTTGAAATAAAAACATGAAAGCATTTCCACGAAGGGCGCTTAAAGTCATGCTGCTTGCAGCAGGTGGCCTGTTTCTCCTAAACATGTTAACCGGCGGAATCAAAATCGAAACGAAAACCTTCGTGTACTCAAAGATTCAGGATGGCCACTATTCCTTAAGCTTGTTTTATCCGGAGAAGAACCGTGCAGGACACCCAACAGAAGTAATTTATATTCGAGACTTTCCCATAGTAAACGGTGAGCTCAGCCTGTCGATAAGACAAATAACAACAGCTTGGTATCCTGGAGCGTGGCACTCAATCGACGCAAACGAGATATCCAGAAACGCCCATGAACTTGGCCCACAACTTCACATGGCACGCATTCCTTTTGAGCAAATAGAGAATATGTTACAAAGCATTTCACGTGGAGAAAGTCTCGGGAATCAATCCGCTTGCATCAAGTTACCATTAAAAGAAGATGCCACCACGATCACTTCGCCATTCATACTCATTAATAAAAAGGGGCCTTAGACAACAAGCTGGCGCTAGCTGGCGTTAGAATGCCAGAAGGGGGTGACGCGAGATGGCAAAGTTCATGTTACAGCAGGAACAAACCAGCACCACTTAAACGTGCAATCAGGCGTCAAGCCGCAAGGGCCAATTGAGCTCAGACAGCTCTCCAGATTGCCTGAACACCGGAGTCCTGGGCCCATAATAGCGTGCGCCGGGCATCTGCTTTTCCATGAAGAGATCCCACTCGCAGTTGCTTCGCCTCAGCTTTGGTATGATCTCCTTGGCGTGCGTCACAGAAAGCCAGAAAGCAGTGCAAACCCTTGCGCCCATAATTCGCCTCAGGCAAGTCCCAGGAAGGTCGTAAGTCGGCGCCCGCAGGGAAGAAGTGTCGAGCCAGAGCGCATCAGCATCCTCCGGCAAATCCTTGAAGCACCGCAGGAACAGTTCTGGGTCCTTAAGCATGAAGTCATCCTCGCAGACGATGAAGCCGCGTACGCCGCCTGGGACGGCCTCAGCGAGCTCGACTCCCTTCTCGAAGGCGGCCAATCCAGCCAATCGGCACCCTATGGCAGCCGGAATGTACCTGCTGCGGAAGTAGTTATCCGAAAAGTACGCCTCCATCCCATTGATATCATTCCAGGCTATCTGGTCGGGGTTGGCCAAGACCCCAGGGGACCAGACCACCTCATGGCTAAATTCCGCGGCCCGAGCCAAGGCGCGTGCCTTTCTCCCAGAGTTGGCCAATGAAATAACCAAGGTGTGGCGATAATGGCTGGGAAGGTGCGGAATCTTCACTGGTTTGGAGATCGACGGCGGGGACTTGACTGCCCCCTGATCCACAGGTCCTACGTAGGTTTCACCTGACCGGATGAAGAATTCCCTGTCCCAATCGAACCAGTCCATCTGGAGCAGGCCGGGCGAAACCTCGCTCCAGCGTCCCATGGCACCCCCGTTCTTACGCGCGAAGTACCCAGATTTCAGGAGGAATACGTCGTCCCTCCAGACGCGGTGGACGGCATGGATCACACGCCCTTCCCCGTTCATCATCAGGTCATGCACGACGCCTAGGGCGAGCGGGTTGCACCAATGGCAACTCACCTGAGCGTTCACCGAGGAGGGAAGCCGCGCCCTACCCTTGCAAAGCAATGTCGAGGAGGCGAGGCGGGCTCCCTTTGCTGCGGCAGCCCGGCCAATCACCAGGTCCTCCGCTCCGATGGCTGGCAACGTCCTGTCAGCGCAAATCCTGGCCGCAAGCGCCGTGGAGACGAAGTACCCGGCTCCTCCGCTTGGCGCACCTCTCGTGTCGACGCTTTCATCCCCGATCAGGTCGTACCTAGAGCTTGGGATGGACGACAGCCTATCCAACACGACATACGTGTCGTCGTCGCACTTGAAGAGCCAATCGGCGTCATAGTGTCGCAAGGCATAGTAAAAAGCCTTGCGCACCTTGAGCGGCAAACATCCGTACCCATCATCTACATCCAGCACCACGACGTCGTTCTCGCCGGTCACGTCGGCGCCACGGCCGACGAAGAAAAAATGGCTGACACCCTTCGCTGGACGCGAGAGCCAGGTCCGCCGAACCGCCTCACGCCGCTCGCGACCTCCCCCGTGACTGCAGATCGCCACTACGATGTGAGCTTTTTCCCTTCGCGGACCTTTCCTAACCGTCCCGCAAAAGGGCATCGGGCTTCGCTGACCTAATTGCCGGGAAACCGTCTGCAGTTTGGGGCGCATAGGATTGTGGATACCCCGATGCTGGGTCTTTACAATAATACATTAGCCGACCACAGACGTTGACAGGGGTGGCCTTTACATAGAATATTTGCACACCCCAATGCCCATAACAGATTACTATGTGGCCTCAGACGCCATGGGAAGCGTAACGGCCATCCTAGACGAGGACGGCAACGTCATCGAGCGGCGTAGCTACGACGCCTTCGGTGAGATGACCTGCATGGCGCCAGACGGCACCCCCGTCGCAGCCAGTCCAACCGGGGTGGACGTCGGCTTCCAGGGACAGATCCGCGATGACGTGACCGGCCTCTACCAGATGGGGTATCGTTGGTATAATCCTGTACTTGGGCGGTGGATCAGCAGGGATCCGATTGGAGTAAATAAAGGCGCAAATTTAGCAGCAAGCTTCGGGAATGCTCCGGAGGCAAACTCAGATAAACTGGGCTTAATGTTTTTCATCGAATACGTCGACAGCAGCACAGGGGAAACTGTAAATGTCGAAGGAGAGCGTGCCGCTGAGTTCAAAAGCGCAGTTAAGCGCTGCAGCCTTGGGTGCATTGTTTCTATTAGATTTACTGGACATGGATCACCATTGACCCAGGGCTTAGATGATCTCGACAATCCTATTGACCTACTAGAGGTGAATGGAAATCAAAACGAAATATTCCTAACCTCATCCTCCAAGGAAGGTCGTTCCAAGGATAAGCTCTCAGACTTGTTGAAAGGCAAGCTGCGGGACGGCTGCACGGTTGGGCTCGAAGGTTGTTATGCGGCAACCAATGGCATCATTCTTTACGATCCAGTTACAAAAAAGGTGTGCGGTGAGACGAATATATGTGAGTTACTCAGCAAGGAACTACCACGCGTCCATGTTTATGGCTATGATGGCCAAACACATGACATCTCTAACGACTACTTGACGTTAATCAATACCGCGCCGTTTTCATATACCCCACATTTCTTCATACTTCGCAAACTGCTTCCACCTCCATCCCAAAAGTCGAGGGGAAATTGTCGGCCATTTGCAAAGAAAAGTTACTACGTAGAGGACGAATCAGGAAAGGCCAGCAAGTGAAATTCGCCGACTTCTTAGCACTTGGCTGGCGAACCATTCAGGTTTTATTTGTTCATTTATACTACATTACTTGCCTTGCCTTATTGATACCGAAATCGTACGGGTTCCATCATTTATCGTCTACCGAAAAGCAGTATTTCGCTAATATCGAATTTGCTGTGGTATGCATAGCTTCAGCCGCCGTCGTTCTATTCTGGTACAATCTTAGGATTTGGCATTTTCTTATGCATGCTGCGTTCGGCGCGGCCCTTTGGCACTTCTACCTAATCGAGGCACTCAGTCCCCGTCCTTATCCTGTAGTGATCTTTATCAAGTAAAACTAACTTTTTTCTTCCAGTAGAGCTGAAGTAGGCACGGTTTTTAGTCCAGCAAGGTTTATTTGAAGGGTCCACAAAGAGAGCCAAATTACACAAAAAGGCGGAAGTCTTTTGCAATTAAGCACTAAGACTTGGAAGTCCTTTTATTGCAGACGTTATAGCGCCCCAATCATCATGGGAATAGATCCGATGGACGTTGGCGTTGGCATGGCCGACCATGCGCATTCGTACATTCTCCGCGATCTGCCGGCTCTCCAGGTTGGTGACCATGGTATGCCTAAAACTATGGAAGCTCTTACCTGGCACCTTGTTCTTGCCGCGCTTGGTATAGCAGGGGTCTACCCCAGCCTTAGTCATGATGCCGATAAAGGCCTGGCTGAGGCCGCAGCGGCCTCCGGGAAGGGCTTTGCTCATGGAGGGCAGCACCGGAGCCTTGGGGTTGCCGGCGGCCGCCGGACGGTAAGTGAGGAGCCAGGCCCTAAGATCAGGGTGAAGGGGCAGTTTCACGAAACTATGCTCAGCCTTACGGAGCTTGCGCTGGGTATAGGCTATAAACGGGTCGGAGGCCTCTAGGTCGATGTTCTCCCAAGTCAGGTCGCAGATATCCCCCATCCGGGCACCGGTGTAGAAGGCCAGGAGGCAGAGGGTCTTCCATTCCGTACCGGGACAGGCCTTCAAGATCGCCTCCACCTCATCCAGGGTAAAGGGCTTCTTTACCTCCGACTGAGCCAGCGGGATGTCCACCGTCGCCACTGGATTGAGGGTGCATACCCCTTCGCGCATGGCCCGGTTGAAAACGGCAAACAGGACCCGGATGTCTAGTTTGACCGTGCCCGGGCGGCTCCCCTCCCCCATGCGCTTGGCTATATAGGTCTGAACGTCCTGAGGCTTAACCTTCTGGATACTCGCGTTGGCCTTGGGCCCTAGGTGGGCTAAGAAATACCGCACGGTCTTATCATAAGATCTGACCGTAGCCTCGGTGCTCTTCGTGCCCTTGGCCTCGAGGAACTGCTGCATGTAGGCACGAGTCGAGACGAACTCGAGCTCCTTGCCAGTGACGCGCTTGTGCATATCGGCAGCGTTCCTGGTCACCGCAGCCGCGGCGAGTTCTCCGTCGACGACAGCCAGGCGGGCGTCGCGCTCGAACTGAACCGCGACCTGCGTGGCCTTATCTTTTGCGATCATCCCGGTACTGCGAGAAACCCATTTTCCATCCGAGGCGCGGAAGCGCGCGTACCAAACTTTGGAACGCTTAAGCTGACGATACATGTGCATGACTAAACTGCTCTTCGATTCAGAATGCCGTGCGAACGTTTCGTCGCAAGAGGAACTCTAACAAATTCTCTAACAAATCACTGATGATTTCTGTGTGTATAGACTCAATACAGACAACATTGATGCCACTATTGACGTAGCAAAAATCCGAGGGTTCGAATCCCTCCCTCTCCGCCAGCTGAATTTAGAGCCGTTCGGCGTGCCTCACCAGCAAGTTACCTAGCGCCTATCCACTTACCGGGAGGGATGAGAACCCTTGGGTTCGGTGAGGGCCTTTAGGCCGAACAGGCAATCCGCCAGGATTGGGGCAAAGCCCCGCAGCAACGCGGAGCCAATCCCTCCCTCTCCGCCAGCTGAGTCCAAGCCTATAAACTTACCTAACCAGGCAAGTCCAACGGACCCTTTTTGCTCACCGGAGGGATGAGAACCCAAGGGTTCGACGGAGCGAGGCTTGTCCTCGCGGAGAGGGGCCGCCCAACTGGCGTCGCTTGCGATGGCCATAGGCCAGCCAATCCCTCCCTCTCCGCCAGCTGAATTCAAGCCGATAACCATGAACAGGTTAACGGCATTTTGTCGTTTTTCGTTAGGCCGAACCCCAACAAAGACTCTGACAAACCGAGTCAGTCCTCCCTCTACGTCAGGAAACTTAAGCGCAAGGGTATCGGGTTGTGGGTTAATGGCTCTGCCTCGGGTAGGGTCAGCACCGCGTGCTGACCTAGCTGCCTAAGACACCCACCACCAATCCCCTATCCCCTACCAGCTACCCCATTTGCACCGTTGCAGGATTTCAGCTATAGACACAAGATCATCGGCATGCTTCGCCTGCTACCCCTCGGCCTCCTTGTCCTCGTTTCCTTCTACGGCTCCGCACCGCTCCACGCCCGTCCGGATGACGCGAGTTCCTGGCAGAAGGCCTACCCGGCGGCGGAGAAAGGGATGAAGCGCATCGTGATCCACCTCGATGCCCAGAAGGACGAATATTCCTGGAAGGTGGAATTGATCGTGGGCAAGACGGTGGAGACCGACGGGGTCAACCGGGTCGCGCTGATGGGCAAGATCGAGGAGCACACCGTCCAAGGCTGGGGCTACAACTTTTACAAAGCGCAGATCAAACCGGACGGCATGATCTCGACGCTCATCGGGGTCGACCCGAACAAGCCGAAGGTGCAGCAGTTCGTCACGCTCATGCCCCACGGGCCGGTCCGCTACAACAGCCGCCTGCCGATCGTCGTCTACATCCCCGAGGGCTACGAGGTGCGCTACCGTTTCTGGAAAGCCGAAGAGACCACCCGCACCGGCGAAGAGGGGTAATGCATAGAACCATGCGACTCCTGCCATCAGCCCTGCTCTGCCTAGCCTCCGCGCTGCTGAGCGCGCTCCCAACCAACCCGGACATCGACTTCGCGGGACCGCCCCCAGGCAAGGCTGAGATCACCAAGCCCGACGCGCAAACGATCGGCCTGCAGAATGGCGTCCTCTCAGCCAGTTGGTCCTTCCGCGACGGGCAGCTTCGCCCGGCCACGCTGCGCAACGGCATCACCGGCCAAACCTACGACCAGAGTGGCTCCGAGGTCTTCCGCCTGACCACCAAGCCCACCGCCCAAGGCGATGGGACCTTCCCCGTCGAGGTGACGCTCAGCGACGACAAGGTCATCGTCCGCGCCGGCCAAGACGGCAAGGGTTGGGCCACGCTCGGTGAATTCCCGCGCGCGGACTTCCCCGGCGAACCCAAGCTCATCCGCGTCGGCAAGATGAACCTCAAGGCCCTCGCCAAGGACAGCGGCGGCGAAGCCGGCGACGTCGGCGAAGCCCGCGTCTTCAACCTCCAACCCGCCGGCGAGCGCGACGCCTATGCCTTCAAAGCCCCGGCCAACCGTGCATCCGTCCAAGAATACCCATGGAAGGCCGGCACGACGCGTTTCAGCGCCAGCATCGATAAGGGCACCGACAGCGCGATGTCCTGGAGCCCGGCGGTCGCCTTGATCTGGGAAGACGGCGTGCGGTTCCTCCTCGTCGGCGTCCGCGACAAGCGCGGCACGTTCAACCTCACCACCGCCAAGGGCGAGCAGATGAAGACCCCGCAGCTCTCGCCCTTCCCGGCGGGCGACCTGGCGGCGTCACGTTTCACGCTGACCGCCCCACCCAAGGCCGCCGCGATGGTCGATGGCCAGGCCCTCGAGGCCGACCTGACCTCCCCGCAGGGCGTCCGCGTGCGCTGGCGCGCCGAGCTCCGCCATGGCGCCCACTACATTCGCCAAACCATCGCGCTGGCCTCGCCACAACAGCCCTTCGCGCTCCAAGGCGTCGAGTTCGCCGACCTCCGTCTTCCTAAACTCACCACCATCGGCACCGCTCCCGGCTGCCCGGTCGCGGGCTCGGGTTTCTTCGCGGGCGTGGAGATGCCTGGCGCCACCAACCTCACCAGCCCGATCGGTGCCCGCATCGCCTTCGCCTGCGCGCTCGAACTCAACCCGACCCAGTCCTACGCCTTCGGTTCTGTGATCGGCGTCTCCGGCGCCCAGTTGCGCCGCTCGTTCCTCCGCTACATCGAACGCGAGCGCGCCCGCCAGTCGCAGCCGTTCCTGCATTACAACTGCTGGTACGATCTCGGCTTCGGCGTCGACGAACCCAAGATGCTCGAGGTCGTCCGCGCCTTCGACACCGAGCTCGTGAAGAAGCGCGGCGTGCCGGTGCGCTCCTACCTCGTCGACGACGGTTGGGATAACCCCGCCAAGGGCCTATGGGTCGAAAACACGAAGCGCTTCCCCCAGGGCTTGGCCGGCACGAAGGCCAAGATGGAACCCCTCGGCGCGCACCTCGGCATCTGGATCTCGCCGCTCGGCGGCTACGGCGGCGACAAGGAACGCACCGCGCACGCCCAGAAGCTCGGGCTCATCCCCGAAGGCGCCAAGCTCGACCTCTCCTACCCCAAGTACCGCCAATGGTTCACGGACCGCTGCCTCCAACTCATGCGCGAAGGCGGCGTGAACTCCTTCAAGTGGGACCGCGCCGGGGATGGCGTCAGCCCGCATTTCATGGCGCTGCTCGACGTCGCCCAGCGTCTGCGCGGCGAGAACCCCGAGGTCTTCATCAACGTCACCGTCGGCACCTGGCCCTCGCCATTCTGGCTCAACCACGTCGACGCCACCTGGCGCATGCACAGCGCCGACGTCGGCTGGGCCGGCAAGGGCGACGACCGCGAGAAGTGGCTGACCTTCCGCGACGGCTATTGCCACAGGCTCTTCGTCCAAGCCTCGCCCCTCTACCCACTCAACTCCGTCATGCACCATGGCGTCGTGCATGGCCGGGCGTTCCAAGGCGACAAGGTCGGCAAGGCCGGCAACGACCTGAAGAACGAGGTGCGTTCCTATTTCGCCAATGGCGCCTCGCTGCAGGAACTCTACCTCACCACCTCGATGATGACCCCGGCGGCTTGGGACCACGTCGCCGCCTCGGCCAAGTGGGCCCATGCCCATGCGGACGTCCTCCGCGACGCGCACTGGGTCGGTGGCGACCCGCTCAAGCTCGAGCCCTACGGCTACGCCGCCTGGAACCCCCGCGCGGCGACGCTGATGCTGCGCAACCCCGACGACCAGCCGCGGACCATCGAACTGGATGCGGACGTCGTCTTCGAGCTACCGAACACGTTCCGCACGGCTACCCCGGCCTTCGACCTGAGTTCGCCCTATGCCGACCAACGCCTGCGCACCCTACGCCTCGTGGCGGGCAAGAAGGTGACCGTCACGCTCGAGCCATTTGAAGTCTTGGTATTCGACACCGGCGCTGGTAAGTAGCCCGGATGCTCGACTGGCTGCACGCCAACACCCTCCTGCCCGCCAACGGGTGGATCCTGCTCCTCGCCCTCTTCGGGGCGATGTGCATCGGGCTGTCGAAGTCGGGCCTCGCCGGCACCGCGACGCTGAACGTCGTCCTGATGGCGCAGATCTTCGGCGCCAAGCCCTCGGTCGGGCTGGTGCTGCCGATGCTCATCGTCGCCGACCTCCTCGGCTACCTCATGAACCGCCAGGGCGGCAGCTGGCGCCAGATCCTGCCCATGGTCCCGCCCGCCATCGCGGGCGTCATCGTCGGCTGGCTGCTCCTGGACCGCATCGATAACGCCGTGGCGCGGGTCGTCATCGGCTGGATCATCCTCGGCCTCCTCGCCTTCAACTTCGTCCTGCGCAAACGCCGGCAGCAGTTCCTCCAGCTCACGGAGCACCGCGCTTTTGCGCAAGGCATGGGCTTCCTCGCCGGGAC
>Ga0222712_10002534_pt1 | contig 20782 bp, 32 predicted proteins | sample C33_657DmetaG_FD_165043 | JGI IMG/M metagenome (GOLD analysis project Ga0222712, IMG submission 165043) | Estuarine water microbial communities from San Francisco Bay, California, United States - C33_657D | ecosystem: Environmental > Aquatic > Marine > Unclassified | place: USA: California... | reverse complement strand
CAGGGTGCTGCTGCTGTTGCTGTTGGTCGTCAGGCTGGTTATATAGGTCAAAATGCTACATCTATAGCTATTGGTTTCCAAGCTGGTTATGATGGACAACATGCGAATACTATCGTCTTGAATGCGACAGGTAGTACTTATAATACATCAAATAGCGGTGCTTTCTATGTCAAACAAATCCGCGTGGCATCCATCGCATCGGGTGCTTTGGGCTACACAGCAGAAGGTGAAATAATAGATTATTCAGCAATTAACTATAGTGGAACATTTAATCTAGAAGTGACTGGTTCAGCCGCAAAGACAGGTGGTGGTTCTTGGGATACACTTTCAGATATGAGGTTGAAAGATAATATCCAAATGGCCAATATTGAAATGTGTTACGATACAGTCAAGAACTTGAAACTCAGACGATATACTTGGAAGGATGGCGTCAAGGTTGTCGACAAGAATGTCGTCGGTTGGATTGCTCAAGAAGTCGAAGAAGTCATTCCAAAGGCTATAACGAACGCTGGTAACAAGTATGGTATTGAAGATATTAAATTTTTGAACCCAGACCAAATTTACGCGACGATGTATGGTGCTCTTCAGAAAGTCATGGAGAATAATGAAAAACTGGAGGCTCGTGTGAAACAATTAGAGGAAGAATTGCTCAGACGATAAATACGAAAAAAATAAAAGTAATAGTATATATAAACAATGTCCGGCGGAATTGCTCAACTCGTTGCCGTGGGTGCCCAAGATGTTCATCTTGTCGGTCAACCCGAGGTCTCCTTTTTTAAATCATCTTATCGTCGTTATACTAATTTTGCTCAAACAGTCGATAAGCAAGTCATCCAGGGGAATGTTCAGAACAATGGGATGTCCACTGTTCGCCTAGAACGCAAGGGTGATCTTTTGGGATATATCTATTTGGCACCAGTCTTGGCGAATGGCACCCAACATGCAGACATAGATGTGTGGGCTAATGTAATCACTCAAGTTGAACTTTTGGTGGGTGGTCAAGTTATTGATACTCAAGATGCCCTCTTCACCGAGCGTATTGCCGCGGACATCTTCGCACAATCTTCTTCTAAAACGAATACGATGTTCTCACGGGGCACTTCGGGTGCTTTCTATCCACTTCGCTTCTTCTTCTGTGAAAACTGGCAAGCAGCACTTCCTTTGGTTGGTCTTCAATATCATGATGTTGAACTCCGAATCACGTGGGGTGCACAAGCTGCTAGTTACAGATGGGAATGTATGGCCAATTATATTTACTTGGACACAGAAGAAAGAAGTGGTTTCGCTTCTCGACCAATGGACATCTTGTGCTACCAAATTCAAAAACTTGTGCCATCTGGTTCCAGAGTGCAAGATATGTCATTCAACCACCCAGTGAAGTTGTTGGCGTCTTGTCCTGTTTCGAATACCACCTTCGATGGCCAAGTCAATATATTGTCAGATGGAAACAAAGTGAAACTTCAAATTAACGGGGTCGATGTCACCGATTTTAAATTTGCTCATCCTCACTACTCCACGGCTTCTTCTTTTTACCACGTACCATTCAAAACGTCATCCGAACGTGAATTGTTCCTCTATCCCTTCTGCTTGGATACTGCCAAACATCAACCAACGGGTTCATTGAACTTTTCAAGAATTGACTCGGCTCGTTTGGTGTCGTCCGATCAATCCTTCCTTGATAACATGTATGCCGTAAATTACAACGTGCTTCACATTGAAAATGGTATGGGTGGTCTCATGTATGCCAATTAATTAATTTTAATTTTATATACTAAGAGATGACGAATTTATGGAAACTTATCATGATGCTTGGCATTGTTTTTGTTCTCACCTATGATGCGAAGTCGGGAACTATAGAACGATTTATCGAACAACCCGTTGCGGCGGCGGCGGCGGCTCAAAAAACCCCAGGCAGATATGGAGACGCAGATAGGTACCACAATCTACAGTTCCCTAAACCTACTTAAAAAATAAATGAATATATACAATATAATCATGATGTCTCGAGATACTATGGTTATTGTTGCAATTGCCCTATGTGTGTTTGCAACAATCTACTTGTTGAAAGAAATGAAGGATATGAAAGCCATCATTAACAAACCACCTCAAATTATGAGAATTCCGTATCCAGTTCAAATGGAAGAACCATCAGTCCCAGTCCCAGTCACCAAGAAGGTCGCGAAGGTCGCGAAGGCTGTGAAGGTCGTTGAAGAAAAGGAGGAAAGTGAGGAAGAGAGCGAAGAATAAAAAGTCAACCTATAATAACTTGCGACATCGCAATGAAGAAATATAAGTCTATTGCGATTCCTGTATCGTTTATGGGTGATAAGCCCAGATTTCTAACTGTGAGGGATAGGCGTTTCAAAGAATGGATATTCGTCACAGGAGGGTGTCGAAAAAGAGAAATTGCTAATCCACTAAGATGTGCTCTTAGAGAATTAGAGGAAGAAACACGAGGCATCGTTTCTTTAAAAAATGGTGAGTATACAGAATTCAAATTTTCAGTCAAAGAAAGTCCAGCTGTGGAACTCATTTATAATGTTTTCGTCTTCTTTGTTCCATACAAAAGAAACGAACAAATAGAGATTATTTCAAAATTTAATAATGAAAAAATAAAGACTAACCAAAAAAAAATTGCCCATCTTCCAATCAAAAAAACATATGACGAAAATGACTACATAAGTTTTGATACATTGGAAGAATTCAATAACAGGAAACGATGGGATTTAATCGTAGACAACATTATTAAAAATCCTAAATTTTATGCGTGTGTTTCATCTATGAATAGAAAAACATTCAGTATTAAGTAAAGTAGATATGTCATCTAAAGCCTATGTATTGAGACAAATTAAAGAAATTTTACAGGAAAAAAAGGAATATTCAGAAGAAGAAACAGAATCGTTCATAGAAAAACATAAAGATGATAAAGTCTATGAACTTTTACTTTTAAAGAAAACTTTAAAACAGGAACCAGAAGAGGAACTTGATGATGTTTCTACCCTCTCTTCAATTAGACATTCTTAAAAAAATGAAACATTATTAGAGTAAGTAAGTACTCATGTTCAAAGAGTGGTGTAAAGAACAAGGATTTTGCAATACCAACTCTCTATCACATGTGCTCATGGACGGTGGTGTCCTATCAGTCCCATTTGATAGATTGGATGATTTTTACGAAATGTGTGTCAAGTGTATAAAAGCAGGCGAACCTATTTTTGTTGTCGAACAAAAAACAGAAGTATATAATTTTTTCGTTGACATTGACTATAAGGATGAAGAAGCATTAAATTTAAATGAAATCAAAAATATATCAAAGGTCATATGTGATAAAATCAAATCTCTTGGTGGTAAAGAATGTATAGTATCCGTCGCAGAACCAAAAAAAGTTGGAAATCTCATGAAAACAGGTATTCATTATAATTGGCTTGGATTGGTGGTCGATCAAGAAGGTGCATTGGCACTCCGGGATCATATTATCGCGACCCTAAAACTTGTATATGGTGCTCAAGATTGGAATGATATTGTCGATATCGCTGTCTATGGAAGTTTAGAAAAACAAACAAAAGGTTCTGGCTTCAGAATGCCATGGTCACACAAAAAAGGAAAACACGAAGACTGTCAAGGAAGAGGATGTGTTTCGTGTAACCAAACAGGAAAGTGCACACAGACACCATATCTTCCAGTTTTTATGTATAATGATGGTCCATTGAATTTACTTCAAGAAATTTCACAAGAACCCACAGTTGATATGTTAAAACGAACAACTGTTCGAACCATCTGTGATATTCCAACTCGGGTGAAACCAATACTTGTTAAAAATCAAAAACTTCTCAAAGAAGGTGGTTTCACAAAAAATCAAACGAAAAATGAAGTGTGTCATTCAGAATTGGAAGCGCATCTCGAAACATTTATTCGACAATATATGGATGGTCAATCAACAGCAAGAATTACAAAACTCTTCAAACATAAGAATTCATATCTCGTATCAACAAGTTCTAAATATTGTGAAAATCTAGAAAGAGAACATAATTCTAATCACATATGGTTCTACATCAGTGGAAATAATATAATGCAAAAATGCTTTTGTGATTGTGATACAAATCGCGGAAGACGGTCAGGATTTTGTAAAGATTTTTCAGGACGAAAACATATTCTGTCGGACAAAATTACACGTTTATTGTATCCTCCTCTTTCTGAGACTGCGCCTGCGCCTGCGCCTGTGCCTGCGCCTGCACCAACATTTGTTGTTTCAAATGTCACCACAAAATCGTTACTTGAAAACTTTATAAATAAACACATGATTTTGAATCAAAAGACTATTCAAATAACGAAGATGACAAAACAAAAAGGTAAATACACTTTGGAAACGACGGCAACATTCTGTGAAAAAGCAAATGTAGAACACGATGACTGTATTCCTTTTATCATTGAAAAGGGAATAATCACAGCAAACTGTTCATGTGCTATTAAGAAGTTTACACCACGAGGACACATTCTTACATCTAAATTAAAGGACACGCTATTTCCACCAAGGAAAAAATAATACACTACTTTAGAAGATATGCTTTCTGTAATATTCATCGTATGCATTGTCTTTATCATTCTTAAACTTATGAAAAGAGACACAAATGACTTTCAATCCATTTTCGAAATTCAGAAGAAAATTCATAAATATTCAGGAGTTCATCCAGAAATGTATGAACAGTATATTTCCTATATTAATCTCGCCAAACAAAACATTGATGATACGAACCGTTCCAAGAAGTTTTTATATAAATCTATACAACTTCTCGAGGAAATAGCACTTTATGGAGAATCAGGAGATTTAGATATACACGAGGATATGACCTATCTCATTCAACAATTAGGATACGAATTTGAACGATTCTTACTCAATTCTGCACTCAATAATGGTATTCGTTTCATACCTAAATACCTCAATGAGAAATTAGATGCTTAAAAATTTCTTTTGAAGTATTACTAGTATGCCCGCTTCAACCTCAATCGCTCGCACTCGTTCTGGAAGAACTGTTAAAGCTCCAGAACGATATGAACCAAAAGAAGATGTAAATGATGATTATACAGAGGATGAATACGACGACGACGTCGATGAAGACGACGACGACGACGATGACGACGACGAAGAGGACGAAGACGACGAAGACGACGACGACGACGAAGATGCCGATGAAAACGGCAATTTGAAGGATTTTGTTGTGTATAGTGATGAAGAAGACGATGATGAAGATGAGTAATAGTGTGCTTAAAAAAATGAATTATGTATTATATAATGGAAACTGATATAGGCGTTCCTTTAGATTATAAACCAAAAGTAGATTTTCATGATAAGATAATGTCACGAAATAAAGCCGAGGATCCTTTTGCAACGCCAATTGAAAATGTTTATCCAGATGATGATTCTGCCTATCAACAACAACAACAACAACAACAACAATCTTACCCTTATTATCAAGAACCGATATATTATCAGCAACAGCAACCGATAATGTATCCGCCCGTCGGAAAACCTGATTTATTTGCACAATTGGATAAAACTGTATATATCCTTGCGTTTCTTGCATTTATTTTAGGATACTTTATGGGAAAAAGTGTACAACCCGTCATTATCAGACCCGGATAAACCAACAAAGTCTCCTATCGGTCCAGTGGTTGGTTCTCCAAAATACGCCCGTCCGACGACGAGGGGATCCGTCATCAAATCACTTCCTACATCTAATGCTGTAATCTCTCTGTCTTGTCGATGTGTATATGCCACATATAGGAAATATACCAACACACCGACAATACTCAATGTAAGTAGGTTTATAACAATACTAAATGGAACTATTAAGAAAAGAGTTGCTAAAGTTATTATAAATAATAGGTGTATGTTTTGAACATAATCCATTATTTATAGTAAATGTATATATTTTTTGAGATGATGTATTTTTAGGCAACAATTTCACCTTCTTCGACATCCTCTGTAGGTGCCTTGGAAGACTCGAGTTCCACGCGTTCTTGTTCGCGTTCAATCTCACGTTGCTTCTTTCTTTCCTCGATTTCATCCGCGACAATCTTATCTGCTTCTTTGACCAAATCTTCCATCGAAGCGTCTGGGTTCTCCTTTTTGAGACGCTCCAAGACTTCGGCTGGGTGGCTGATTGGTGCTTCGTCTGGTTTATTGTAATATTTCGAGTTTTCATCGCCTGGGCGAAGATATGGCATTGTTTCACCCGATTTCTTAGCCATCATCTCGCGCTTGCGTTCTTCGAAGTGGCGAGCAGCCAATGTTTGGTTCTCCTTATAACCATTCATAATCTCTTGGAGTTTATCGTTCGTGTAATGCACATCGTCAATCTTCGAAGGGTCCGGTGGAATCAAAACCCATTGATACATGTCAGAGACATAAATATCGAACGTTGGATCCTCCGCCTGTAGTTTCGCAGCGTGCTTTGCGGCTTCATCTTGTGTGTCAAAGCAACCTCTGATTTTAATACCGAATTTTTCGTGTTTTTGTGGAGCCTCGGGGCCAATACATGAAAGAACAACGTATTTTTGACCTGGAACAACAAGAGTATCACGAGTGAGAGACATTATATCATATATACAGATTACATCTTTAAGCAAATGACGCGTATACTTGGTAATGTCGAATTGTATGAACACTTTGCCGTGAACTCTCATTTATCCATATCTTGTGGTATTTACCTATGATTGCTTTTACTCGTTCGTCATCATAAAAACTATCATATCTGGGATTTATGAAAAAGACTTTGTGTTTGTATTCGGTTTTATAAGGAAATTCATTGAGACAGTATACATATGGTGTGTTCTTAGTATCAAATATCTTTGTCATTATATAGTCTTCTGTGCATCCAAACAATTCTTTTGTTATTTTTTTGTGCATCTCATAACATTCGATCTCATCTTCTCTTCTCTTGAGCATCTTGAGTTAAATGTTCATTATTTTTTTTCAAATTATACAACAAATGAATACTCAGTGTATTGAATGCGTTACAGACATTGAACAGGACTATTTTTGTTCAAGATGTTATTGGGTGCATTCGAACTGCCATATTCGTATGCGAAGAAATGGACGATGTCAATTTGAAGATTGTGAAAATCCAGATAAAATACAAGATGTATTCACGTGGACAAAATGTTCTCACACCGCATGTGTTGAATGCTATAAGGCGACACCACACATGATTCAATATAAAGTTGAAAGAATGAAAAATGCAAACTCCAGATGTCCAACATGTGCTAAAATGACAAAAGAATTTTGTAAGTTAACTAAAAATGGTACCGGATCGGAATGTGTTCAGACCGAAACCTGATTGTGCATTCGGTAATTTGGTTCTTTCCATGCTTTCGCATTTTATAACAGCAGGGGATAAATCAAAATTTCATGAAGATATTTATTTGTATGGAAGGGATAAGTTTATACAACGAATAAAAACTGTGACGGATGACGTTCCACTAGGAAGTGGATCAATTAATTCGGAAGAAATGAAAATGCTTCACCTTGTATATGGAAACACTTCGGAAGTTATGAATAAAATGTTTATACCAACGCTCTTTCTTCAAAACGAAATAGATAAATATTATGAAGTTGTGAAAGAGTGTAAAGCCGGCTTTCACTGTCGACGAGGATTATCGTGTGAAGACTCTGCTCAATATGGGTATTTCCCATTCGCATCTATCAAGGCTGTGGACGCCATGATACATGAAGCCCTTCGGATAGATGCTCCTGTTTATTTTATGAGTGATTCAAAGTCAACCAAAGACTATTTCAAATCGAGAGTTCCCAAAGCAGTCACTTTGGATTTTGATATTGGTTTCACTGCCGATGAACATTCACAATTTCATAAAGTCAATGATGAACCAGAAATCAATAAAATGAATAGTTACATAGAATGGTTTCTTCTTTCTAAAATGCCACGAGTATACATGACGAATGGAGGTATCAATGATAGAAATGTTGTTGAATTTGTAGAAGAAGGTTTAACATCTACTTTTGGCTATTCTGCAGCCCTGTATGGTTTTAAAATTCCTTATTATGTTTTTAATGATGGGTATATATTCTATCCTGGTAAAGAGGACACCATTGAACGACATTCTATGAGATATAACTGGTCTGATATATTGACCAGAAAGTTTATTTCATATTCTCTTTGGGGCGACAATAAAGTATATACCTATGGGATGATTGAAAATGTCATCGCAGCGAGAAAATACTTTCCAATGTGGTTGATGAGAATTCATTACAATGCGACTGTCCCCACTGAAATTGTGAATTGGTTAGAAAAACAACCAAATGTGAATATGGTGAAACATAGCGGTGAAGAAAGGAGAGCCGCAAATACACTTTGGAGATATAATGATTTATTTGTTGGCATTGATGATGAATATGGTTCCACTGTTATATTCAGAGATTGTGATTCAAGGTTGTGTCAAAGAGACAAAGATTTAGTTGAAGAATGGTTACAATCAAGAAGTGATTGTCATATTATTCGAGACCATCCAGGTCATACATGTCCCATATTGGCTGGAATGTTTGGTGTCAGAAATAAAATTATAAAATACATTCCACAATTAACTGGCACCACTGATATTAACTCCGCTCCCATGCATTTCCTTGACGGTAAAGATGTTTTTATTCAATTTTTAAGAAGCATCACGAAAGAAAATGATCAATACTTGATTGACCAACGATTTTTATCTATTCTTTACCCATACATTATCAATCGTGCATTTGTGCATGCAAGTGCAAATAAATATGAACCTTTCGCAAAAGACATAGATGCTTTGGAAACTGGATACATCGGTGAAGTTGTATACACCGCTCCAAATGCATGTACAATTTTTGGCGAAGATGAAAACACATCTTTTGAACGAAAATTTATAACTGATTATTAAACTTTGTAAATGGACAATACTTCTTCAACCGCACGATGTCTCACGATGTCATCTGCATTCATAGTGACACGTTCAATATATTCATAATTACGACCCTCCATTCTATTTATTAAGTCCAAAAGACCATTACTATAGTTTGAAAGATCGCTTTGTTCCGTATCACCCGTGATGATCATTTTTGAATTTTCTCCCAAACGTGTCAACATCATTTTGATTTGATTGACGGTGCTATTTTGCATTTCATCGGCAATAATAAATGTATCCGTGAACGTTCGCCCTCTCATGTATCCAAGTGGAGCAATTTCTATGATGCGATCGATTTTACTCTGTGGGAGACGACTTTCAAAAATATCATACATGGGTCGAACCCACGGTTCCATTTTCTTATCAATGTCACCCGGCAAATACCCCATATCCTCATCAGCCGCCACGATTGGTCGTGTTAATATTATTCTCGAACACCTTCTTTCTTCCAAATAAGTCAAAGCTAATTGACATGCTAACATGGTTTTGCCACAGCCAGCGGGTCCTGTAGCGACAATGATTGGTTTTGGCGACTGAAGAGCCTTGACATATAATGATTGACCAGGTGTTTTTGCGATGTTCATTCTATAATTAGAAATAATATTTTATATACTAGTACTAAGATGCAGAATCAACTCTTTTATTTGATACGATTTATTCCGACAAATCAGTATGCACAACTCACGGATCAACGTGGACGACCAAGAATCATTTGTTTCGATGACATAGACACGTCTCACCGGTGTGTTGAACAATTATGTAAGCATCGTTCCAAATATGGTCAATGGCCAGATGTCGATTTATCACGTCGAGTATCAGCCATTACTCAACAGCCTTTGATTAAGAAACGAACACCGATTGAACTTTTAGATTATTTTGAACAAGAAGAAATAACAAATAAACAACTGGATCAATTGGCCCGAACATACAATATTTCCCTTTTTTATTGTCGGGGTTTCGATATCGTGTCAACTAACAAGACTACTTCAACGTTGTCTATAAGTGGAAGTGAAATTGAATATCCAGACGATTATGACAGTTTCAGGGGACAGTTGGAGATGACTTACAATTATAAATGAGTTAAAATTGACACAACAATACCTTTGTATTAATTAAATGTGTGGCATTGTTTGCACGTTCGGTGAATACCGTGAAATTCCTAAAAATATATTAGAGCACCGAGGTCCCGATGATTATAAAAATGTAGTTTTTGGCAAGTGTCAGATTGATTATTATCGTTTAGCAATTAATGATTTGACAAGTGCTGGAATGCAACCTTTTGTATCTGATAAGGCCATATTTGCATGTAATGGAGAAATCTACAATTATAGACAGTTCAAAAACGGAAAGGAAAAAAGTAAAAGTGACTGTGAAGTTGTCATAGGAATGATAGAACGCATGGGTATTACCTCCACATTGGATGCTCTTAACGGAGACTATGCATTTATTTATTCAGATGGTTCAAGAATTATTGTCGCTCGTGATCCAGTTGGTGTTCGTCCAATGTTTTACACTCGTTATGGCAATGGCAATGACATGGCATTTGCGAGTGAAGCCAAGGGTTTGTTATTTTTGGGAACTAAGATTGAGATATTTCCACCTGGATATTTTTATGATTCATTGATTGGTGATTTCGTGTGTCATCACAATGTCTATTGGTCCAAATCATTGGATTCTAAAACGTATATAGAAAAGGAATGGTTGAAGACAACTTTGGAAGAAAGTGTAAAACTTCGTTTACGAACAACAGACAGACCTATTGGTTTTTTACTTTCAGGTGGATTAGATAGTAGTCTTATCGCATCCATCGCCCAGAGAAACATTGGAAAAATTAAAACATTCTCAATCGGTGTGAAAGATAGTCCAGATTTACTCGCAGCCAGGCGAGTGGCCGACTATTTAGATTCTGATCACACCGAAATTATTTTTACTGTCGAAGAAGGTATTCAAGCACTTCCTCATGTTATTAAATCATTGGAATCATATGATACAACGACCGTTCGAGCGAGTATTCCCATGTGGTTACTTTGTAAATACATCAAAGAGAATACTCCCTGTCGATATATTTTTTCGGGAGAAGGAAGTGATGAAGTTCTTGGTGGGTATTTATATTTTCATTTCGCTCCCACAGAAGTCGAGTTTTCAATGGAAAATTTGAGACGACTTAAACTCATTCACCAATTCGATGGATTGCGCGCCGATAGATGTGCTGGTGCACATGGATTGGATTTAGTGGTTCCATTTTTGGATAAATATTTCATTGAGTGTGCCATGACTATAGAACAACGTTTAAAAATTCCAAGTGAAGGAGTTCCACAAATAGAAAAGAGAGTTCTCCGTGAAGTATTCAATGAGTATCTTCCCGATGAAATATTGTGGAGACAAAAGGATGGAATGAGCGACGCAGTTGGTAAATCTTGGGTTGAGACACTGAAACGATATTGTGAACAAAGTATTTCAGATATACAATTGAAACTGATACAACAACTCGCCAACACTCACAACCGACCACAAACAAAAGAAGAGGCTCTCTACAGAATGTTTTTTTGGGATACATATGGACAGCAAAATGATCATCTCATAAGTGAAATATGGAGACCAAAGTGGTTGAATATTTCTGATCCGAGTGCAAATTATATTAAAATGCGTCTAAATTCTACATAACAAATATTGCATCTCTTCAGTATGGAATCTACGACTAAAAAATTCACCAAGGCGTTTGATCCAACAAACGAGACACATGTCCTTTGGTTAAAAAAAGTTGGGGAAGCCATTAAGAATGCTCAGCCCGGTCAACAGAAACTCGATTTGGAGCACCTTGTCAATCAAAACCCATTTCATGAAAAACTGGATAATTTCATGGATTGGGCCTACGCGCACTTTAGTATAGCGATGAAATATACAGATGCCGTGTTGTCTGGGTGTGCTTTTATTCCAAATCACCCTCCAAAGGTTCTCGACACACAGGGCAGCAATTAGTTTTTAACATATTTTCACAGGTGAAACAGAGAGGGTGTTCGCATCCAATCGTTCGGCACGATGTTTGTTCGTGGCATACACAACATTTGTCTAAATCCATGAATTCATCTTTAAACACATTATATTCAATTTCGTGTTTAGAGACTTCATAGAATATATCATATTTTTTATTGTATTTTATAGATTTCAATGCTTCGTAAATATTTTTTGCCAAGTCGGCATCGTTTTCCATTTTTTTTGTCAATAATGTCGCATCTCGTCTTGCCATGGAGCATACACAGAGAAAGAAATCTTTCGTGATATAGGCGTGCACGGGAATACCAAGCACGACTTTGACCGTTTTCAAATCATATTGGCTTGGTGGGGAAGCCGAGGTGAACGCATCACGGATTGCTTTCGTGAGAGCGTCCATCTTATCTTATCTTCAGTACAAATTATATTTTTATATAACAAATGGTGTGGGGGTTCGGCAACAGCGATGATGGTTCACCAAATACACCGAAGACACCCTCAATTCGAAGAACGAGTTCTGGATTAGACCGTTTAAAAAGTAGAGCACGAGATGATTTTAAAAGTTATGTTGATTATGTTGAACAAGTAAAAAATCGCACAGACCGAGATGTTTCAATAAAGAGAAGTGCCATAAACTCTTTTAGAAGAAATTTATATAGAATTCAGAAGGAATCTGATTTAGTTGATAAAGTCAAAGATTTAAATAGGTTAAAAACGATCAATCAATCTGAAGCCCAAAATTTTATATACATGATGAATGACAAAAAAGCGAACCTCCAGAAGCAACGCATAAATTCTTATAAAGAACAGATAGAAGCCGGCAATTTCAAAGAAAAGAACCTTAATAAAATCGAAAACATTACATTGAAAAGTAGACTCAAAAAACTTTTGAAAACCGACGCCGATGAAAAAAGGAAAGCGAAGTATGCCGAGTTCGATCGTATTTTACAAATCCAAATGACCTACTTTATGGATACAGGAAACTTCAGAGACAAAAAATACATGGAAAATAGAACGCATGTTCCAATGAACGCAGATATTCAATCTGAATTAAATAGACTCAAAAAAAGAGTTCTTCTTGATTTTTTCTATGCATACAAAACTGCGCGCATAACATTTCTGAAAGGATATGTTTTATATCTCAAACGAATTATTTACCGAGGTGAATCGAATAACGCATATGCAAAAGTATATCAAAATACAATGAAATCATTTTCTAGTAAATATGGTTCTGCCTTTTTGAGAAAATATACACATGCGGCTGCTCGACGAATGTCTCCAACTGAAAAAATGTACAGAAAAAGAATTCGTTCTTTGATTCTACTTGTCTCAAAAAAATATAGACGGTAAAAGTAAAGAATGATGATGTATATAATTATAGCGTTACTGGTGATACTGTTATTTTTATATTTCAGAAGAAATTCCAATTATGTGTATGAATATCGCAACTATGCCAATATGGGTTCATTGTCCCAAGAATATATAGCCACACATCCTAATCGCCGAGTGTCCGATTACTTCCTCACTCGCGCTCCAGGTGAATAATGTTTTTTCAAAACCTAAGTTAGTACTGACACTGACAAATGACAACAAACGAACACAAGATGCGACCCTTTGTTGTGACTAAGATTTCAAAGATTTTAAATGTTCCAGTTGATGATCCCAAATGTGCAAATATTGAAAAGGCAATTTTCAATTGGACTATTGATAGCGCGACAAAGATTGCACAGATCCCGAGTTGGGAAAATCCGCGTGTGCGAAGTATTTATAAGCAAAAATTTTTGAGCATTCAATATAATCTTCAAAAATCGGAAGAACTTCGTTCAAAAATATTAAGTGGTGCTTTCAAGGGTCAAAATATAGTGAACCTGTCTCCCGTTGGTCTTTGGCCAGATGGGCCTTGGGATAAGACACAACAAAAGAGAATTGCTATCAATCTGATAAAAGAATATAATAGCAAAGAAGGAGAAAAGATAGAGGGTTTTTTCACATGCAACAGATGCAAAAAGAAGAATACCACATATTATCAATTACAAACGAGATCGGCGGATGAGCCAATGACTACTTTCGTGACATGTGTTAATTGTAATATCCACTGGAAGTGTTGATGACATGTTCGGAATCGGTCAAATCTGTTTCCATATCTCCAACTGAGAGTATGTATTTCCATTTACTTTGTTTTTTGGCATCAGTCTTATTTTCGGCTGGGACAAACATGAGTTCGTCATAGTAGATATTATAGTTATGTAATTGTGCTATTGTGTATTCAATTGTCTCTTTCGTTGATGGTCGAGCAGTAATGATTATAATGTAATATCCTAAGTCTTTCGCTTCTTTGAGTAAATCTATCATCCATTCATTTCTTTGACCCGATGGTGCAAGCACTTGATAAATCAATGTATCATCAATATCAAACATGACAGCGTCTCCATGTTCCCTTACTCTATTTTGTATAACATTCAAGCCATGCATATAGAGACTTTCCATTCTGACCATCGCTTTTATAATTATGTAAGAAAAAAGAGATAAAGAAATCACCCAATTATAAAATAGTTAGTCTCACAAAGATGAAAGCAAACGAACTCGTTGATGTTGCACTTGAAGATGAAACGGTCTGCATGGCTCGTGTCGTGAAAGACCATGGCGAAACTGTGGATGTTCAGATGCTCTCGCCTGTGCGTCGAAATACATATTCATTTGAAGATACGATTGAAAATGTTTCCTCTGATGCGATCGTCGGTTTTTACGACACTGATGACATTGAAAAGACTGGAATGTATAAAATGACCAATAAAAATACATTCGAATCTGTGAATTGCGACTCAGATTCGGACACGGACAAGGATTTTGATCCAGATGAGTATGATAGTGAAGATGACGATGATGTTTCACTTGTGGATGAGGATGAGGATGAGGACGAGGACGAGGAAGAAGATGATTAAATATTTTCTTGTGTTATATAAATGTCTTATTACTTACTTCTTTTCATCTTGTTGGTTCTTCTCTTTCTTCTTTTCAGACGAGGGTCGTCATTGGCAACTTTGGATGAAAAGCCAAAACTGAAGAATATGTTTAAAAAAAAGGAAAAATACTGTGGCTCGTGCGGTCGATAAAATAAATATATTTCTGCTTTTGTGAAAATCACACACACTCGCAAAAATGTTTGTATATATAAATGGTGAATTGCACTCACACGAATGATTCAATATTATGTTTAGTGTGTTCCCTTCTGAATACAATGTATTCCGAGAAGACTATTGAACGATATAAAATACCGTGGGTTACACGAGTGCTTATGGGTATTCTTCGAACGCGCATTAAAGGAACCTCTTTGGCTATTCAACCTATTTCAGGAGAGAATGTGCGCCCAGAAGATACTGTTTTTATTTTGCTTGGTGAAACAACTTTAGACTGTATTCGCAAATTTTTAGACGATTCAAATGATATTCAAACCATAAATAATCTCATACAAAATCTAAGAGTATTATATAATGACTAAGTGTATTCACGGATTAAATAGAACGGAGTGTGAAGTATGTAAACACTTGAATAAGTTAGTCAATCGAACACAAACATCTATAAAAAAGAAAAATGTAGCAACCCTTTCTATTGGTCTTGAGACGAATAATATCAATGAAGCGCGAAAGTATTTGAATTCAAATATGAATAACGCAGTTGGTGGTCCCGGAAGTGGATTCAACTACACCGGTGATCAAAATGTCCCTATCACCATATTCATGAGATCAGCCGCTCAGGCTATTATTCATAAACCTACAAAATCATCCGTTGAGCGAATGCGAAAGACTGCTCAGAAGGCACTTTTGAATTCATATGCGGCATAAGGAATACAATAAATTCTATAGTATTATATAGATAAATGAAAATTTTTTTTATGTCAACTCACGCTAATCAAGGCACTGGTTATGGCCGTGTCGCCAATAAAATGACCAACTACATGGCGAGTATATCTAATGTTGAAGTTGTTTTTTATGGTTTTCAAAATTATCCAGGTCAAGCCGTGTCCGACCGTTTCATCGATCCAAGAATTAAATTTTATGATGCCATTGAATTGGACCCCGAGGCACCCAAAGGTTTTGGTGATGACGGTATTATTCCAAGTATTGAAAAGGAAAAGCCTGATATTCTATTCATTTACAGCGATCTGCCAGTTGTTACTGCCATCATTGATAGAATTCCTCTCGAGTTGAGACCACCAAAGATTTATGTCTATCTTGATGTTGTGTATCCATGGCAATCGTTGCAAATGTATGCTCGTTTAAGGGCTCAAAATGTTGATAAAATTTTTGTTTTCCTTCACTGTTGGAAGAGACATCTTGTGGATGATTTGAAATTTGAAGAGGAAAAAGTCATTTATCTGCCACATGGTGTAGATACGGAACATTTCAATATCATAGATTCCAAAGATGCTAAGAAAAAGATGGGTTTCAATGAAGATGATTATATTGTTTTGAACATGAATAGAAATTCATATAGAAAAATGTGGTCCACAACAATGGAAGCATTTATTGAATTCCTTCAAATGAATGACATGGATCCAAAAATTAAACTGTATTGTGGGTGTATGATGGATGCCAAAGATTCATTTAATCTACCAATGTTGGTGAATAAGATTTGTCTTCAAAGAGGATTGGATACTGAAACCATAATGTCGAAACATATCTTCCGAACTCCTACTCCAACCTTTTCTTCGGAAGAAGTTATTAATTTATGCTACAACATGGGTGATGTTGGTTTGAACACATGTTGTGGCGAAGGTTTTGGTTTGACGACATTGGAACATTTATTTTTTAACAAAATACAGATTGTTTCTGCTGTTCCTGCGCTCATTGAAACTCTTCAAGCGGGAGCTATTTATATTCCACCTAGTTTCACAACGACAATGTTTCAGTTTGAGACCCATGTTGGAGACATTATGTTGACCGACCCCCATTTATTTGCACAAGCATTAAATAATGTGTATCGGGAACGATTACAAATAGTTGAGGATACTGGTAGTGAATATGTTAAAGCGGCTTTCCCATGGGAAAAGATGTATGAAATCATCGATGAACACTTAAAAAATTAAATACCATATAGTCTAATGTAATGGCGCCGTATAACCCCCCTATTTCTCATTATACCGAGATGGATGTTTCTCACTATAGTGAAGACACCATCTATAATTTCATGGGTAAAAATGGAAAAAGATTTTATTGGTTAACTTCATTTCTTCAATTGAATTATCTATGGTATGATGAAGGCCGAAAGGTCATTGAAATATGGGGTCCATATCATTCGCTCGAATTTTCACAACCACAACATGTGATTGGATGTGAACTCGAACATTTTTGTAGTTTGAACACCTAAGTTAGATTAGATTTTAATAAGAATTCACATTCAGAATGAAGAAGACCTTCTCCCTCAATGATGTTATTCGTCCCGAGCCCACTGTTTCAAAAGGATATGTTCGAACGAGCGTGTATCGTAAAGAGGATTACATAAACGGCTTGAGAAAAAATTATATTCAATGCGGGTTGGATCCTGCGAGAGTGGACGAGATAGACCTTAAAATACCGGAAGAAATACAACGAACATATACTACTTCAACCAATGATTTAGTTATTGATGATTGGGAAACTGTCAAAGTCAAAATAGACTATTATGAAGACCGAGTGCGCGTCACCATTGACACATCTTTATGGGATATGTTTGCGATGTATTATACAAAGGGAATAAATCCACCCATTGAATTAAAAGTGAAAGCCTTTCGTTCTATGGATTTTTCAGAAGAGCGTATTGAACACATGATTAAAAAAGATCAATCAAATCGTAAATTTTGTGCAAAGGTTGGTAAAATAATCGATAAAATATTTGATAAGGAACCAGTAAAGAAACCACCAAAAACGAAAAAGATTGAACCTGTGCTCACTACTGTTGATGAAGAAGCCGAAGTCGCTCTTGTAGATGATGACGATATGGAAAATGAAGAAGATGACGAAGGAACGGAGGAAGACGCGTTAATAGATGAGGATGCTGATAATGATGATGATTATGTAGAAAATGAAGACGCTATTGAAGTAGAAGATGATGTGGAATAAAATTTACTGTGTTCGCTTTTTTTTTGATTCGTTTTGATTTTCGTCGTTTCGTTTTCTCTTATTCTGCATAAAGTGTCTATATTTTTCTGGACGACGCATTATATTATTATATAGTAGTCGTAGTCGTAGTTGGCTATGTTCTCTCGCAACAAATGGATCAAGATTATTATATAACTCTCGATAGTTCACATGAGATAATTTACCTTTATTCAGGAGTGCAAATACTTTTCTAAAAAAAGAAGGTATATTAGATATGATTTCATTCATTTTTTCGCGTTCAAGTTTAAATAAAACAGAGTTTCGTTCACGAATTCGGTAGTTATATTGTTTCTTGATCGATTGATTTCTCGCTCTAATATAAGAAGATAGTATTTCATATTGTATATTTTTTGGTTGATTACTTCTAGTTCCATTCGCTTGTATTTTTTTTAAAATGAGTAGTTTGATTTTAAAACTTATCAGTCCATCAGACTCTAATATATCCAATACAGATTTAATATACTCATCTTTATTTTTATATTTAGATGCTAAAAGTTTTAGAGTGTTTATTAATTCATTCAATTTATTTGTTGTCTGTATTTGTCTAAATACTTGTTGTAACTGACCTATTGTAAAATTAGGTGACTCCATAACTTATTATTACTATATATTTTATATTTTATTCGAATTGTTCCATGACTGGTTCTGCTTCAACAACTGGTTCCACTTCAACAACTGGTTCCACTTCAACAACTGGTTCCACTTCAACAACTGGTTCGGATTGTTCCATGACTGGTTCTGCTTCAACAACTGGTTCTGCTTCAACAACTGGTTCTGCTTCAACAACTGGTTCGGATTGTTCCATGACTGTTTCCATTTCAACAACTGGTTCCACTTCAACAATTGGTTCCACTTCAACAACTGGTTTGGATTGTTCCATGACTGTTTCCATTTCAACAACTGGTTCCACTTCAACAACTGGTTCCACTTCAACAATTGGTTCCACTTCAACAACTGGTTTGGATTGTTCCATGACTGTTTCCATTTCAACAACTGGTTCCACTGGTTCCACTTCAACAACTGGTTCCACTTCAACAACTGGTTCGGATTGTTCCATGACTGTTTCCATTTCAACAACTGGTTCTGCTTCAACAACTGGTTCCACTTCAACAACTGGTTCGGATTGTTCCATGATTGGTTCCGCTTCAACTTTTCCTATAAGTTTTTCCATTTTTATTCGAATGAGTTCGGCTGCAAAATTTATTTTAAATTCTGCAATTTTTTCTTCTTTCTGTTGTTCATTCAGGGTACTATCTTTTCTCAATTGTTGAGTGAACCGTCGTAATTCAGTGTCTAAGTTGGACATTTTAATTATATATTATAATTACATTTTATTTTTGTCGACTGAACATCCAGCATAAATAAAATATAATGTATAAATATAACTTAAACAAAGATGGGCGACGAAAATAAAGGACTAATAATTGGTGTGGTGATATTCGTAGTCATTTTAATAGTCGGTGTATCCGTCTATTTTTATTTAGATGATAAGAAAAAGAAGGAGGAGGAGAAAAAGAAGAAGGAGAAAGAGGATAAGGAGAAAGAGGCGGAGGCGGAGAAAGAGAAGAATAAAATTTTAAAAAGCAATCTAAATTCGAGCAATACACAAACGAGCAATACACAAACGAGCAATACACAAACGAGCAATACACAAACGAGCAATACACAAACGAGCACAACCCCAACAGAGACGTATAGATATGTTCGAATTTATAGAGAAAAAGATGGCAGTGATCATCATATGAACTTATCTGACGTTGAAGTATTCTCAGGAGGAGTAAATGTTGCCCTTAGAAAGACTGTAACGGCGAGTAGTGCATATGATGCGATAGCATACCCCCTTTCACGTTTGGTTGACGGAGATAAGACTAACTTTACAAGCACCCAAAACGATTCAGTTGAATGGTTTCTTATAGACCTTGGGCAAAACTATGATATTGAAAAAGTTGTGATTACCAATCGCTCCGATTGCTGTCAAGAACGTTTAAGAAATACTAAAATCCAGTTGTCTAAAGCATCTGATATGAGTTCACCAAAAGAGTCGAGAGCTATTACGTCTGCAGAGGCACCTTCTGCCGTTGTTACTTGGAATGTAGCAGCTAATACACTTGTGTTCTCAGCCGCGACGTATAGATATGTTAGAATTTATAAAGATAGTGGTAACTATCCGTTGAACTTATCTGAAGTTGAAGTATTCTCAGGAGGAGTAAATGTTGCCCTTAGAAAGACTGTAACGGCGAGTAGTGTATATGATGAAACAAGATTTCCCAATTCATCTTTGGTTGACGGAATTAAGACCAACGCCAACTGTGCACACACCCAAACCGGTTCAGTTCAATGGTTTCTTATAGACCTTGGGCAAGACTATGAGATTGAAAAGGTTGTAATTACCAATCGAATGGATTGCTGCCAAGAACGTTTAGAAAATACCAAAATTCAGTTGTCTAAAGCATCTGATATGAGTTCACCAAAAGAGTCGAGAGCTATTACGGCTACAGAGGCACCTTCTGCCGTTGTTACTTGGAATACAGTAGCTAATACACTTGTGTTCTCCTCAAGTAGTACTACTTCTACATATATGATTGAAGATGATGATTACGGTGGTTTTGCCCGTTTTTAATTTTCTTTTCACTTCATAAATTTGTACTGAATAAAATAATTGTTATTATTAGGTTGGACATGTCTAACAATAACATCGGATTGCTTGGTAGGTA
>Ga0222712_10002533_pt1 | contig 20787 bp, 16 predicted proteins | sample C33_657DmetaG_FD_165043 | JGI IMG/M metagenome (GOLD analysis project Ga0222712, IMG submission 165043) | Estuarine water microbial communities from San Francisco Bay, California, United States - C33_657D | ecosystem: Environmental > Aquatic > Marine > Unclassified | place: USA: California... | reverse complement strand
GAAATGGTTTCTTCTAAACCAGATTTAAATCCATATTTTTTAGCAACCCATTTAGGATTGGTTTTTTTTGTAACTTTTTTAGCCATTAAATGTTATTTTTTTATTGAATCTGAATATTTTTTTTCAGAAACGGCGCCACCTCTACCTACTTTGAATTTATCGGCAGTTAATACTTGGTCATCTATTTTTTTTAAATCATTTGTAGTGTATGGGGTTTTTGCGTTTACACCTGCTTCAAATGAAATTTTATCAACACCTAATGCTGATTGTTGTGCTTTGTATAATTCTAAAATTTTTGACATAATATCTTTTGTTTAGTATAAATATAAATTAAGTATCGAAACGTACAATAAAGTTTACAGGTATATCAGGTTCTGATTTTATTGGTTGTGGTAATTTAGCAACTGCTACTAAATCACAATTATCATCATATAAACCAATAGTTGTAATCATAGGTGCTAAGAATGAACCAGTACTATCTATTGAACCACTTAAGTCATAGTGTTCAAATCCTGCTTTTTTATTTCCTACCGAACCACTAAATCTATAATCTAATATATTTCCGTTTTCTAATGCTGTTAATTTTTTAATATATTTAACACCTGGGTTTGTGGTTGTTTTATATATTTTACCATCCGAACCAGTTATAAATTCCGTTTCTTTTCCTACTTCTACTATTGCAGTTGGATTTTGTGAAACATTGAATTCATCTTCATTTACTATTAATAAATATTCATTTTCGTAAATTGTTTTTGTAGATTTATAATCCAACTGCCATTGATTTTGTAATTTCTCAGCTACATCTCTAGTTATTACTATTAATCCCTGATTATAAAATACATTACCAATTTTAATACCCTGCGATTCTTGTGGTAAAAAAGATATATTTTCTGCAATTGCAATGCCCGATTCAATATCTAAACTAATCAATTGTATCGTTGGTTGCGGACGACCATTGTATATAATATCCAATGTTCCATTTTGTATATCAAATGCACCAACGTATGTTTCTAATGAAGCACTATACGCATATTCTGATAAATCGGTAAAATTAAATATTTCATTTTCTACATCGATTCTAGAAGCATAAATTTTATCTCTATAATCTTGCAAATTACCATACGAGTCATCGGTATAAGAAAATTCCGTTGATAAACTTTTATTATCTGTTAAAATAACTGAACCTTTTTTTATTCCTTCTCCAACATAAATTTGTGGAATGGAAATCACTTTTGCCGAACCGCTTAGATATCTTTCAGATGTTAATCGTTTATTTGAATATGTTGATGATTTATTGCCTGTTCTTGTAAATGGATTATCTCCATTACCATTATAAAATTGCGCTCTTAATTGACCATATATTGAATTCTTAGGAAATTGACCAGATATATCCGTTGAAGATGCAGAAGCTTCCAATAAAGTAACTTCGGTAGAAGTTTCATCAAAACTCCACTCTTTATAAGCCTTAAATGGCCTAATACTAATATCCGATTTTGGTATTCTTTTTAACATATCGTATATAAATATCTTATTAAACAAAAACCCAACTTTTTAAGGTTGGGTCTTTAGTTATATTTAACGTTACTCTTTATTTTTAAAAATCTAATTTAACTTTGATTGCTACTTCTTTATCAAATGATTTTTCAATTGGTTTAGAAGTTTTAGCTACTGCTAATAATTCATTTGCATCATCATATAAACCTACGGTTGTAATATAAACATGCGGGTCTCTTTCAAATAATGATTGTACAAATTGGCCAGTTGAACCTGTTACAAATGTTGGATTGTTTGAGAAGTTAAATTCTCTATTGTTTGCTCTTACGAAATAATGAGATGTAGAAACGTTTTCAGTTCTACGAACTTGGAAATCATTACCACCACCTAAAGAACGTAATAACATTACTGAACCAGAGTTTGCACTATATGTAGAACCACTTAAAGCAATGTTATGATATACATCTTTTTGTGAACCATATGCCGGTGCTAATTTAACATCAACAGATGAACTCAATGCTGCTGGGTTTAGTAAGATAATTCCCATATCAGGGTAGAATAATCCCCATCCCTGTCCGTTTGATGCGGTTGCACTATTTATTGATGCGGTTAATGCCGAACCAATATTTAATGAACCACTAACTAAGTTGTAAACTCTTCCTGCAGTTGTTACATTTTCATCAGTTCCACCACTATCATCAATTAAAGTAATACTTCTTAATGAACCCGATAAATCAATTGAGATGTTACCTGGGTCTAATCTTTCTTTATATCTAGCTCTATTAATATTGATTGCGTAGAAATTTCTTAAATCCAAACCACCAGCGGTTGTACCACTATACACACTAAAATAAGAATCACCACTTTCTAATAATACGTTTGCATATTGATTATAAGTAGCTTTGGTTGGCATTGTAGATGAATCAGTTTGTTGTAAAGTTGGTGCACCATATCCATCTTTATCACCATATGCAATTGAAAATTGAACTTCAGATGCATCAGATGCTGTTAATCCGTTATAAACATTAATATAATATTTACCACTTACACTTGCAATTTGTGCAGATGATGTGTATGTAGAATTTACATCCAATGAACCCGTTTCACCACTCCAAATTCCTGAAGTTACGATTTCGGTTCTATTAGTTACTTTATCAATAGCACCAAATTTTTTGTAAATACCATTCGTTACAGTTGTTAAGTCGGAGCTGATTTGCTCTCCTTCGCCCAAAAATTGGTTTAAGATTCTAACCATTTCGTTAGTATCTATTGGAGTGCCTGCTGTATTTGCTGCGCCTGCTAAGTATTGTGATAAATTACTTGCTAAGAGTTGTCCTCTATTATCTCTAATTAATGCCATAGTTTATATTATTGAACGTATGTTACGGTTACTGGAATTGTTTGTGAACCACCCGTTTCGTTACCATAAACAGTTATCGTTGTTCTGATAGTCGATGTTAAAGATGGGTTTGGAATAAATTTAAATGATAATCCTTTTGCGATTGCTGCGGTTGCTGATACATCATCACCAATAAATACTGGCACAGTACCAACATCAGCACTAACTCCTTCTCCTACAATATCACCTGCGCTTTTATTAGAAAGGATAATGGTATATCCCATTCTTCTATTTCCGGCTGGAGATGTTGTTGGTGATAATGAAACTTCACCACTTCTTTGATTTACTGCAATATTAGGAACACCAAATTCAACAACCGGAATACGAGTTGTATTTTTTGGCAATGTTACTAATTTGTATTTCATTACTTGTGTTTCATCGGGGTTAGCTTCTAATACAGGCATATTTTTAATTGCTGCATCATAGTATGAAGAACCCAATGGATGTGCTGGCTCATAAAGAGAGTAATCAATCTCATCATCTGCTAATGCAAATTGAGTAATGTTTAATCCTTGTCCAGCTGCCAGTTTTTCTCTACCCTTTTTTGTAAGGATTGCATCAACTGTTAATTCTGTATTACTTAAATATCCCATAGTTTTGTATTATATCATTTGTTAATAAATATACATTTTATAAAAATTATTACTCAACTTCCAAAATTGGTTCAGAACTATCTCTTCCAGTCTTATTAACTCTTAACGTATTTGGATTAGTTACAAATGTTTCAATAGGAGAACTACCATCTAAAGTAGTTGCAGCCGTATTTTTTGAACCTCTATAAAAAGAATTCTCTAATCCTTTTGTTAAATCGGAAGTATTTCTATAATGTGTTGGTAAATATCCGTTTACTTTTGTTACTTCAACTATACTTCCTGTTCCAGCATTAATTACTTTTGAACCGGAATATGGTTGAATATTTAATTTTGTTTCATAATAAATAGAAGATGTTAAATGATAACCACCACGTGGGTCACCTTTACCATTTATCGTTATATTATATGCAACTACATCTCTTTGCTTTTGTTCTTTGATTAAATCTACTTTAATTCTTTCTTTAACACGTCTACCATTTTTATCAAAATATGTTCTGATTGCATGTCCGTTTTGTGCATATATACCAAACCCAACAGTCTCATAATCACTTTGTCCAACGAATGTGTTTACATCATAAATATCAATTTCAGTTAAAATACTAGCTTCGCCTAATCCAGCATCAATTGTAACATCGTTTTGAAACGATTCTGCTATTTGATTCAAATTATCATTTGGATTGATTAAACTATTTAATTGATATGATTCTGCAAATGTTTTATCTATTGAAGCAGTGTATATTGTACCATCATACTGATTATTTTCAGCAAATAAATTTTCAGATAAATCACCATTAATAGTTGTTTCATATTGCTGATTTTCTGCTAAAAATATTGTAGTATCGGAAAAATGTATAGATGTTTCTTTTTGATATTCATCTGCTGAAGGTTTTTTTCTTGCTACTTTACTTCTTTCTAAGATATGTGGTTCGATTAATAAACCCGTAGTTGCTTTAACTCTTGCCGGCAACATATTCTTAATATCTTCAAACATAGATTTCTCATATAGTTTGATTAAATTAATATATGCGTAAATATCTCTACCATCGAATCTTTGAAAATAGTAATTTCTTAAAGAATCCAATCTACTATAATTGGATTTGGATTCATCGGATGGGTCACCAATATAGTTATCTAAATTTAATCCACCTAAAGATTTAGCAATATCAATATTCAATTCTTTTGTAGGAGAAAAGAATAAACCAACTCTATTTGAATCGGTTGGCGATTGGTCAAATGCTTTTTTAGTTGCTCTATTTTTTGAAGATAAATCTGAAATTAATTCTTGTGATTCAAATCTAACTTTATTTGTAGAATATCTACCGGCGCCTAAATCAGGTATTTCTAATACTATACTTCTATCAATTGCTTCAAAGTTGTGTGGGTATGAATTTATTGATGTAAATCCATTTGCACTAGCGGAATATAATGCTTTTACATTTTCCGATAATATGGTTGAACCTGAAATAATTGGAACAATACCTCTTTCTAAATCATTTCTACTAATACTACTACTAAAATATATGTTTGTATCAACATTTATTAATGAAGATGTTGTATTTAAATTTTTTGGATATTCAAAATCCAAACGGAAATATAAATCATTAGTTGATGATGAAATACTATTACCATTTATCATTTCAGGAAATGAAACGTGCTCATAGAATCTTTCATTATCTAAAACTTCTGACCATAATCGGAATTCATCTAAACTTCCAATATAGTTTCCACCAATTTTTAATTTGGAATCATTTTCCCAATTAGTTACAATTGAACTTGTAGTTATAGATTCTTCAAATATTGTTTTTTCTTTATCAGATTGCCTTACAGCAAGTTTGATTTCATTTGAAGTACCTTTACTTACAGATATACCAAAGAATTTATTATTAAATATTGGTAATAATGTGGATGATATTTTATTAGAACCACTATAATTAAATACAACATTGCCATAAGATGAAGTTGTAGATGCGCTAACTTCTACATTCCAATTACTTCCCGATAATAATCTAAAATTAGATTCTTCGGCTGGCTTAATAAATAATTCAATTGTATTTGGCTTTCTATTTTTATTGGTATCTTTCCAATCCATTTCAATAGATGCACCATTATTAAATTTAAGAGCAGTAGTAAGATTATCCATTACCAATTTACCCTTAGTAGTTTCAGTTACTTCTGGTCCTCCAAATTCTAAAATTGAAAGATTTGATGATGGTATTCCATAACAACTCAATAAAGCATATACACCCTTTCTTGTTCCCTTATGTTTTAAAAGATATGGTAAGTTATTTGCAATTCTTCTCCAAACCTCATATGTTCTTTGTTTAGCTGAAGTTGTATTTATTAATTTGCCAGTTGAATCGTATGATTTATATTTTTGACTTCCATCATTGTTTAATCCAAATGCATATTCCCACAATTGTTCATCTGCTGCAAGATTTTTTGCATCCCAATTGAATGATTTTAAAACATCAAATAATAATTTATCAGAAATGCCATCTTTAGATTTATATCCTAATCCTCTACTTTTTTCTATCGATTTAGTGTGGAAGTATATATTATCAAAATGATGTCCAATCATTGATAAAAATAATAATAAACTTTCGTTTTCAGAATTATTTAAAATATATTGTGGTATATTATTTTGAACCCAATTTGAATTCTCTATATCAAACTCTTCTGCTAAGGTAATTAAATTATCATACCAACCCGTATTTGATGTGTTTGATATTGTTGGAGAAGTGGATTCAACTCTAACTCCATTATTGTATGGCCAAGTAATAGAATTATTGTTGTTTGTTGTGTATAAAGAAGATGATGTATATAAGAAATTTTCAAAGCCGTCAAAGCCAGTTAATAATTCATTTTTCTTTATCAGTTGTCTTTCTCTTTCCTGTACATCGTTTAAAACAGAAGAAGATATAGAAGCATTACTAGCCGATATGGCATTTTCATAAACTTCAATAAGTTGAACTTTATAAATAAAATTATCAACTCTTTCTTTTGCTGAACTAAAATGAACAAAATTATGCCATAAATAAATAGAACCACTTACATATTCTATATTTAAAGAATCTGTATTAATTATGGATGAACTTAAATATGTGGTAACTAATTGATTAGATGAAATCGAACCACTAAGAATTATATTATCTAAAGATTCAAAATTTGTAGATTGTCCTTTTACATAATCTAAATCTAAACTAAAATTTGGTCCTTTTATTGGAGGACATGTTATGTTCGATTGTTCATTTAAAATTATTGTTTCAATTAATGGGTTTGCCATTAATTTTGTAATCCAAAATGTAGAATTTGGAATAACATTGGATGGAATTGGTTCGTATAATTTTAATAAAATACTATCTACTTCATTTTCAATTAAAATATTACCTAAATTATCTTCTTTTTTAGATGATAATGTCCAATTATCATTTTCCCAAGTAGAAATTAAAATTTGTTCGTTGTTATCAAAATTAGCAAGATGGGTTAAATACTTACTTTCTTTTTCAGGTTCAACTACACTTAGTATGTTTGAAAATGCTTCAAATATAGCTGTCGAAAATATATTCTCATCTAATTGAATAGATGGAATCATTAAATTGGTCTTTACTTCATATTCATTACCAATTAATTCTTCAGAACCACTTCTATTAAATGGTTTAAATATTAAAGTAACGTTATCGCTTCCATTCCAATTTGAAAATCTTTCCCTTAATGTCTTTATATTAATAGAAATATTTCCGTTTGGTATTAAGTTTTTAAATAAAGATATTCTACTACCATCTTTTGCTTTTAAATCTACATCTATTGTAGATGATGCAAATGTTATGTATTCATAATTTAAATCTATATTAAAATCCGAAAACGATGGTATATCCAAAGATGTTGGATATGTTATTTCGGTAATAGATGGGAAATCATTTACAGCTATAAATGTAACTAAAGCGGTAACCGAATCACCCGTTCCATAACGAGAACTTTCGGCTACTAAAACTATTTTTTTAGTTCCATATACTTCACTAAAGTCTTTTTGGAAATATAATTTTACAAATCCATTTTGTGCAGAAACTAAAGTTGTATCCGATTTTCCATCAATATAAACTCTTACATTATCCGCATTAGATGTATTGAATGGAATATTTATTTCTTTTTCTAAATCTGAATCTTTAACTTGTACACTATATTGTGTAGTATCTAAACTTATTATAGGTCTAGCTACATTTATTTCTTTTTCAAAAAATACTACAATAGATACACCGGATTGCAATTGTTGAGCTGGAAGTGAAAATGCAGAATTTTGTGTATTCCATTTTGCAAAATCAATAGAATCAGGCTGTGCTTCTGCTAATTTAGCAGTGTTTGTTGTTTGATATATATTTACTAAACTATATTCAGTTGGTTTATTTACATATTCTATTTTAAAATCAACTCTACCATTTAAATTACTACTATCAATTTCTCTGATAATATTACTATTTGATAAATTTAAATTACCAGTATCGGATACACTACCATCATTTTTAAAAATTGTATAAGAAAGTACTACATTTTCTGATAGTTCTTGTCTAAAATTTGATGAAAACGCTATTTCATATTCTACTACTCTTGGTAATGGTGGTGGATTATTAATTATAATTGGTTCATCTAATATTGGATTATCGGATATTGGTATATTATTGCCAATTAAATTAAAATTTAAAGGAATTGTACCAAAATTAAATGTATTAGTATTAGTTGGTATATAACTACCATCCGATTGTAATGTATATTCTTGTACACTTAGTATCTCCGAATATTGGTAATCAATTGCGGTTACAGTTGGTTGAATATTATAATTCCAATTGAATATATTTGAATTTTGATATGTATTTAATCCAAATGCATCGGCTACATTATAACTCCCATTATTTACATAGTTGTTTGAATAGTTATAATCAATATTTTGATATGTTTTTTTTATAGAAACTTCATAATACTGATTTGATTTGTATCCATTCTTAATTACTTCATATTTTTTAGAACTATTAAATGAAGTAGATGGTGAATATGTTATAGTGTTATTTACGCCATATCCTTTTGAAATTCCATTTTCTAAAAATTCAACTTCACCAGTATTAGATGATAATACTATTTTAATAATATTATTTAATATTGGTTCTGAATATGTTGGTGGTACATATATTGGATTTGGTGTAACAGGTGGAGTATATCCGCCGCCGGCGCCACCACCACCTCCGCCTAAATCCATAGATGGAAACGCTTCATACGAACCATTACCATTATATGAAGTTAATGTAGATTCTCCTCCAAAAATATTTTCTAATGCTTTTACCACTCTTTGTTAGTTTATTATAAATATCCTATTGTATATTTTCTCTTTGATTGATTTCATAGAGATATGGTTCTCTTCCTAATCCACCACGACCATCCTCATATCCACCTCCGGTGTATCCACCACCACCACCTCCACCTCCATATGATGGTGTTGGTATAATATCTTCGATTGGCTTTGTTGGCTCTTCAATTATTGGTTCTTTTTTAACTATTGGTTTAGGTTCTGGCTCCGGAGTTGGTTTTATTACTTTAATTGGAGTTTCTTCTATTGGCAATGGTTTGATTGGCAATGGTTCTGTTTTTATTGGAACAGTAGGTAGTTCTATTGGAACTACTATATCTTTTGGTGGATTATATCCGCCAACTCCTCTTGCATTCAAATTAACATTTTGTGGATTGTATATATTTCTAATTTTTTCTTCTTTTATAGAAATACTTCCAACTAAATCTTGTGTTTGTTTTTTGATTGTTGTAATTTCAAATTCTTTAGGTAAAGCTTTAATTGTAATATCTCGTCTTTTTAAAGTTTTAGTATGATAATCTATACAATCTCTTAAAATATTTGGAATTTCATTTAATAAAAATTGAAAATCATATTGCTCACAATCTTCAAATCTAATTATAGATTTTTTACCATAATTCGATTGAGATATAATATACTCTTTATTATTAAGCCAATAGTTTATGCTCGTTTTAAAATCTGAAAATACTCTTTTTTTAAATCCATTAAAATCGGATAATCCAAAATCTTTTCGTAAAATAGATTCAAAATCGTTGCCAAATTTATTAGTCATTGCATTGGCAATAGAAGTTAAATAAGTATTTTCAATTCCATCCAAAGAATCTAATATATTTTTTTTATAATATTTAAAATCTTTATTTAAATTATTTACATTTTTAAATTCTTTGTTAGTAATATTATTAATATTATCATTTTTAGTTTTTAATGGTAATATTCTAATTTCTGTTCTAGATGGTGATATTTCATGTATCCAAACTTTAGTCAATTCATTATCGCTACCTACTCTATTTCTAACAAAGTTGATATTAACTTTAAGAATACCATTTGTAAATCCTAAATCATTTAATAATTTTTCAATATCAATTGCCAATTCTTTTTGCCCACCCTTATTAGTAAGGTTGTACATATAGTTTTTAATATCGCCCGTTTTAATATAAGCAACATTTTTGCCAGATTTATGAGGAAGTAAATTATTATTAATATCATACACCGATACCTCCATTACATCATATCTACAATCTCCAAAATCAGTATCTTCTATTTGATTTTGATTTACAATAAATAAATCTTCAGATTGCAAAAATTGTCCAACGTTTTCTGAATTATTATTTATATTATCTATATTTGTATATTTCTTAATGCTCATTTTTATTAGTATGAATCTGGATGATATTTACCAAAGCCTGTGGTGTATTCTTTTGATTTAGCCGTTCCATCAGAACGTGTTATTGTTACTTTCAAAGAACCATCTTTATATTCAGCAGAATGCGATTTTCCATTAAACCAACCTCCTTTTTTACGAGAATCTAAATCACCAACTGCATTTGAATCTAATGTAAATTCTACATCCTTTTGTTGCCCTGCATCAATTGTAAAACTCTTTGTGGGTATTTTATAAAATTCTCTATTTTTTGGATTGGTTGTTGTAATTACTACTGTTATTGGTTGTTTATCATTATTTGTTATTGATAATTTTTTTCCATTTTTCCATTGGTTATCGCCATTAGCACTAAATCTAGCCCATAAATCTAAAGCGTTTGCATCTTCTTTTGGTTCTAATTTAACAATTGCTACATCATTTATTACATCTGCTCCAGCAGCCATAGCTTGAGCTTGTGTACCTTGTACAATGGCTTGTTGATTTTGAACTGCTCCCAATTGCGATTGTAAACCTTCTATAATTGAATTCAATGAGTCAATTTGTTTAATCAATGCCTGAATTTGTGCTTTAAATCCGGTATTTTGTGATTGTAATGATGCTCTAAGAATTCCTTCTTCTACTGATTTTTGTAATGAATTTTGTATTTGTAATGCAAAATCATCAATCGTTTGTGTTAATGTATTTAACTGATTAACTAATGCATCATTTGATTGTTCAATTGCTAATTTATTATTTATTTCGCTTTGAACTTGTGCTTTTAAATCGGTTATAGTAGTATTAAGAGTAGAAATTTCTGTTGTTAAATTTGAAACTTGCTTTCTTAAATCTTCATTAGTTACAACTTCGGCATCATATATTAATTTAGGAACTAAATCTAAATTTGGTTTAGGAATATCAGGCTTTAATTCTTTGATATTTAAGTCAATAGCTTTTATAAGTTCATCATTATCGTATTTTGGCTTTGTTAGTTCTTTAAATACCAATGATGATGCTACATTATTTTCATTAACAATCGTAACTCCATATTCATTTTTAGCAATAGCTTGTGAACCCGATATAGATAATATGTTTTCTAAATCGGATTGTCTTTTTTCTTCTAATTTTTGTGCAATTGCTTCTAATCCTGTCATTATTCTACTATTTCAAATATTAATTTATCATCAATAATAGTTGATATACCACCTTCTACTATTTTTATTTTTAATTTATATGTTCTATTAGCTGGAAGTGTGTTTAAATTCATATTAAAGTAATTAGAAGTACTATCACAACTTAATTGTGTATATATTCCAAATGGATATATTACTTCCGATGTTACATAATCTTCTAATTGATAATAAGTAGTAGATGGTAAATATTTAGTTTGGTCGTATTCAAATGTAGTACCAAATGATTTCAATGGGTACATATCTCTACCTTTTATTCTTATTTTTACCTTACTATCTTTAATATATTTATTTTTAAGATTGGTTAATATGACTTTATATCCATCCTGTGCTGAACCCGTTGTTGGTGCTAAACTGCCAGTATTAATAGATGTATCATTCCAAACTATTTCTAATTTTGGTTGATATATTGTATTAGTTTCTTTTGAAAAGAATTTAAGAACGCCATAATCATTTGAATCAACAGACGCAGATGTATGATGGTGAATTATAAATCCATTATTGTTTAAACTACCGCTAACCCATAAATTTACAATATTAGTAACATCCATTCTAATATCATCCGGTTCATTACTAAAAGATTGGGATGCCATAGATGCAGTGTACCAAGTACCACCACCTCCATTTGATATAGAACCCGTATCAGAACCACTCACATATGAATTTGGTATTGCCACATAATCCATCCATTTATTAGTTCCGTTTTTATAATACCAACTAACTCCATCTGATGTTATATTGTCAAATTTAGTGCCAGTTCCCATAGTCCAACTTTGAGAAATTGCATTTGCGTAAATAGTATATTCTAATGGTATTTCTTCTGAATTAGCTGATTTAAGATTTAAATAAGCTTTCCATCCGCTGCCAGTTTCTAAATTTGAAACATTAAACTTTATTAAAGTTCTAGCAACATCCATAGTAGAACCATAATAAAGTTTACCTACTTCTAATATCTCATCTCTACCTGCGTTTTGTTCAGGTTGTTGAAGATATATACTCGCGTCATACGATGATGTATAAAATATATGCATTATAAAGCCCTCCCTTTAATGTCTTTGTTTGGATATTTAATTTCGAAGATACAAGGGTCTAAGGAAGGGTAGACAATCTTTCCTTTTGTTGCTTGTTCTATATTATATCTATTTGGAGAATAATTACCATCACCTCCACATAGATTTGAAATTTTAACAGATGGTACACTCATTACTCCTTCTACGTTTGCTAATATTAATTCTATTTCCGAAATGTTTATTGGTTTATTGAATGCCCAATTATCTATATCAAAATAGTTTTGTATTTCGGTTAAACAATTTGCAAGAACTTCTCTCTTATTAAAATTTGAATAGGAAATTATTTCAAAATCAACTCCAATATTTACAATAAATCCATCTATGATATTAACGGCATCAGTCATCATTCTATATTCACCTAAATAAGTTTTAAGATTTTGTTTAACTGCTTGATTTATTTGAGTAAGTTTTTTATCAACATCATATCCTAATACATACATATTAATTGCAAATGGGTTATTAACTTCTGCTATCGATGTTTTCTTTTGTGTAAGATATTTAACTAATTCTTTTTGTATTTCTTGCTTTGGCTTATCTTTTAATCCTTCAACTATTCCTACAAACTCTGCTATGTTATTTGGTGATGATAAAATAGATGATGGTGAATTATTATCAATCTCGCCATCAGGAGATACATATACTTTAGCAACACTACCATATCGTTCTGACATAGATAATGCTCTAACCATATAATCTTGTTTGGTAACTGCTCTATTTTGAGAACCAAACATTGCTAAAGCATTTTGTCTTATTTCTTCAATTGATTCAGAACCTCTACCTCCAACAGCAGATTCTAAATTTTCTACTGCAACAGTTCCTTTTGTAGCATTGTATGAGATTAATTCCGCATTAGAATTAAATGATAATAAATCTTCTTCAAACTCTATTTTACGAATGGAAACTAAATCACCTTGATTAATATTAGATTTAATACCACCCCCTACTAAATATTTTATTTCCAATGTTTTACCAACTGGCACCACACCAAATGTATTTGTTTTTAAAAAATTAGATGGGTCAATACCCTGATTCAATCTATTAACTGAATTTGCTAATCCCAATCCTACATTTTTTGTATTCGGTAATATTTTTCCATCATCCAATGAAGTATCACCGCTTCCAAATTGTAAATCCATTGTGTTATCAGAATTTACTTTAACAGAAAATCTATATGGTACTTTTTGTACTTCTAAAATATATGGAACAGTTGATGATGATAAACTTAATTCACCATTATTAGTTTCAATATTAGCCGTTTCTACAAAAATACTTTCTTGTGCTAAATATGGTACTTCATACCATTTAATAGTACCATTATCGGATGTTACAGATGTTATTTGAATTATATCACTATCACTTAAAGTAATTGTAGGATATTCTTCATATACTCCAAAATTAATTTGAGTAGATACTTCTCTAGCCGATATAACTTTTACTTTTTTTGTTATTAAATATTGTAAAGGTACGCCATTTGCATCTCTTTCATATACATCTATTTCTCTATCAGTTGGATTTGAAAAATCAACACTATCAGTTGTTCTAAACGTAATTAAATTATTTGTAGATGATTCTATTTCCATACCATCTTTTATTTTAAGATAGTATAATTCATTTGGTTCATAGTTAGGTGCTCCCTTTGATGGAATTAGTTGATAAACATTTAATGTAGTTATAGCTGGAGATGTTACCTTTGGTTTATACCCCATAGATTGTGCCAATGCTAAAACGTTTTTACGTTCTGTAGCATGTGCTAACATTGATTCTTTTAATTGGGTATCCTGATAGAATGATAACACATCACCCAAAGCAGCTGCTTGTTCGATGAATACCATACCCGGAGATGCTTCATTAAAATCTGAATATGTGTTTGGGAAATACGTTTTGGTATAATCTATTAAATTTTGTTTGAAAGAATCAAAATCCTTTCCCAAATAGTTTAATGTTCTTTTAGTCCCAAATGTTTTTTTAATTGGATTTATTGCCATTTTATTTTTCTACATTTATTTGTATTGATTCTGATAATGCTGGGTTAGATGTTAATGAGAATTTTATATCTAATGCAATTCTATTAGTATCTATATCATTTTCATCATAATCAAATATTATTTCATTTATATTTAAATAAGGCAACCAAATAGAAACCGCTTTTATTATAGAATTTTCTATTGAAACTTCTATATTATCATCAATTGGTTCAAATAAAATTTTCCAAACATCACATCCAAAATCCGGTTGCATCAATCTTTCACCTTTTTTTGTAAGAATCAGATTTATTAAATTATTTTTTGCTTGAGTTAAAGTCGTATAGTTTGTTGAAAATATACCGTTATTATTGGAAGATTGGTTTATACCAATTCCTAATACTTTATAGTCATTTTCAACTAAATCCGTTACATTAACTTTACCAAGCTCTATTGCCATTATTAAAATCTTTTAACTAAATCTGCGTAATTTCTTGTCAATGCTTTTATTGTAGCATCTTGTAATCCATCGCCCGTTGATTCAAAAGTTGGTGTACCGCTTGGTACATTTACATCTCTAAAATCCATAGTTTCCCACTCACTCTCATCAACTCTCAATTCAGGCTTAATCATATCCAATACACTTCCCACAGCCTGTGCACCCTCTTTTCTTTGTTCTGCAGTAAATGGTTGAGTCATATTTAAAATCTCATTAATCATAGGGTCTTTTGAAAATTCCTTTTTGATTTGAGGTCTTTGTTGTATAGTTGGCTGTTGCTTTCTAACATTTGTAGGAGTAACTTCTGTCATCTCTCTCAACGATGGAGATGTTGTTTTTCTTTGTGAGTTTAATGTAACCGCACCAGATTTAATTAATTTAGCTAATTCTTCTTTAACTTGTTGTTTGACTTCACTTTTAACAACCTCTTTAATTAGACCTACTAATAATTTTGAATCCATAATAATTGTGTGTATGTTTAATAATAAATATAAAAAGATTAAATTTAATCAGGAACTTTATATCCAGACCAGTTAACAATACCTGGAGCAGGTGGCGATGGTGGTGGATATTGTGCTAATACTGAATAGATACCCGATACAGTTGTTAAATGTATTTTAGCTGAATTGATAAATGAATTTAAAAATTGTTCGGGATTATTATTTGGTGGAACTTTAGTAGATGTCCAATTTCCTGGCTTTAATACGATTCCGCTTGTAGTTGCTATATTTTTTATAGAACCGGGTGCGGGAATCATTGGTGCTGGGAATGGTGACATTTTTCCACCTATCCAATAAATAATAACAGCAGGTCCAACTACTTCTAAAAATGTTAAAACTTTTGCTTTTTGAGTTTGTTCTAAAAATTTTATAATAGATTCTTGCATTAATATTGGGTTGCCCTTTAATAATGGTACTTTATTTATCGGGTCCATTCCCGATTTAATTGCAACATCGTAAGCAAACGTAAATGCTTTTGCAAAATCACTAATACTTCCGTATGAGTTATTTTGCATTTGTGGTAATAATGTCGATTTGAATGTTGTCCAAGACATTATGATTTACTTAAAAAGTTTTTAGCAGATAATAATGTATTCAATTTACTCTTTATACTACCAAATTGTGCTACATTTGTTGGACCAACCGATGTTGGTCCAGATGGTGTTAGGTATTGCTGTTTAGTAATAGCATCTATTAATTCTCCCATTAGTTTTACCAACTCCCCACCCAATACCATTTTTTGAACATCTGCGCCGGCTGCGCCTTCACCTTTATTTTTACCCAAATATACTTTTCCATTTTCAGAATTAAGAAATATTTGATTAGAGCCTTCTGAATGGATTGTTATATTCTTTTTATTATGTAAGTATATTTCCTTTTCAGCATCTATTGAAAAATTACCATCTGTTAAAATGCCAGTATTTCCTTTACCAAATATTATGAATTCATTTGCTTTAGCTGATAAAATTATTCTATCTGAATTTACAAATAATTGGTCTCCACTTAAGTCTTTAGAATTTGGATAATCCTTAAATGCTTTTTTCTCTTTTTTTACCTCTTCTTTAAATGGAACTTTTATTTTGTTAGATGTAATATAAATAGATGTACCATCTTTATTAATATCTTCCTCAACCAATTCTCCAATTTTTTTAGAATCTAATTCCGGATTTTGTTTATTACGAATAAAAATACCAGATGATGAGGTTTTACCATCTTCGGTTAAAAAGAACTCACTAAAACGAATAGTATTACCAACTCTACCACTTATAATAGTATCACCTTGTTTTGGTTTTAAGAATTTAATTTTTTCATTTACTTTATAATCATCGGTAGAATTCTTTTTGTTTGTAGAGTTTGTTTGTCCACCTGAATCTTTGGTTTCCCTAAGTGATTTACCTCCTTCATTTGTGGATTCTGGCTTAGAATTGTCTGTTGGGTTTAAATCGGTATATGTAACATAATCCCTTCTATAATTGGAATATGGAGTTATGGAATATGGTAACCAAAATATATTATTTTTATCTATTTCTAATATTATTACAGTTTCTCCTTTAATTGGCATTGTAAAATTATTCTTATCAAATGGATAAGCATAATATTCAGTTGTCATTTCAGGATATATGTAAGTTATAGCACCATATAATCTAGCATCTTTATCTGAAAAATCTTTATTTTTATTATATACAGAAACATAATCAGCCTCTTCTCCCGTTTCATATGGGTTTAAATCCATATCTATAAGAAATACTTTATTTACTGTTGCTAAATATGATTCAATACTTGCCATTATATTTTTGATTTAATATCATCCAATTCTATTTGAATATCAACCAACTTTTCTTCATTCTTTTTATCTAACTCATTAACTGTATCTTCCAATTCAGTAAGTAATTGAGTTTTTTCGTGCTCACTTAACCAACCATCTTCACCAATACCTTTAGCTTCAGCTGCTGCTAATCTTTGTGCAATTGTTGCGAGTTTAATTAAATGGTCATCATTCTTAACCGATGTATCTATTAAATCTCTAATGATTGGTGCAAGTACAGTTGCTTCGCCAACATTCTTAATTAACTTACGAAGTGATTCAATCATTTCTGAAATGTTCTTCTTTTTGTTTTGTTGGTTTTCGTATATATCTTTAAATAACGATGATAGGTTTTTACCATCGAATAATTGAAATTCTGCTCCCATATTAAATTATGTTATTCTTTACTATATAATTATAAAGTTCTTCACTTATTAGATTATATCCGTTTTCATTTGGATGTTTAGATGGTATTTCTTCAAATGGATGTGGATATTCCCAAGCCGATTCATCTGATACTTTTACTAAGTAATCTCTAATTGTTTGCTTTCCGAATCCCCAATAGTTATTTTTATTTATCAGATGAGTTATATCATCTTCTTTATTTAAATCCTGCACCATCATATCAAAAGCATCTAACATTACACATTTTACACCATAACTCTCTAACATTTTTTGTAAAAAAACGATATAATTTTGATTTATAATATTATAATAATTTTGGTTAAACATATTCTCTAAAAAGAATCGTTTATAATCTTCTAAAAAGGAATTGTATTTATCATCGCCAAATTTATATGATTCAAAAAATTTATGTGGTAATAATGTAAGCTCTTTTATAGACCAACTAATCCATTCTCCCTTTGGTAAAAAATGTACATGGTCTCTTAGAGAAGAACTCCACATAATTACTACTAAATCGCCTTTATGTATTTTTCCATTTCTTAAATCGTTAATAACTTCATTGAATATTAAGTTGTTTGCTTTACCACTCCAACCATTGTTTTCGTGGTCACAATTTAATTTATTAGCTAATTTGATTGGCCAAGAATGTTTGTTTCTAAAATCCTTTAGAATAATTCTATCTTTTAAATTAGATTCATCCTCTAACCTACAACCTTGTCCTTCTGTCCAACTATCTCCGTATGCGTATAATTTCATTTCTTACTAATTATAAAATTACCAATTACTAAATAATCCATATCACAATTTAAAAATGTCCAAATTGCCTTTTGTGGGTCATTTGTCATTGTATGTCCTCTTAAATTGAATGAAGTATTTAAAAGTATTGGTGTTCCTGATACTTTTTCAAAGTGTTTTAATAAATCATAATATAATGGATTCATTTCTCGTTTAACAGTCTGAATTCTAGCAGAACCATCGACATGCGTTACAGATGGTATTGATTTGTAGTTTGTTACTTTAACTACTTGATTCATATATGGAACTTCACTTTCGGAAGAAAAATATGTTTCATAATCTTCAAAAGTTACCGATGGAGCAAATGGTCTAAACATTTCTCTCTTTTTAACAACCCTATTAATTCTATCTCTAACATCCGGCAAATGTGGATTTGCTAAAATAGAACGATTGCCCAATGCTCTTGCACCAAATTCAGTTCTACCTTGAAACCAACCAATTATATTACCATCATTTATTAATTTAGAAACTTTAGTTAATAGTTTGGTTTTATCATTATAAATTTTAACATCCAATTCATTGTGTTCGGATTTTGCTTTTGATAAGATATTAACTATTTCATCTCTAGTCCATTGTGGTCCCAAATATGGTGAAATATTATCACCATCAATTACTTTTGGATTATCTAATATATTATGCCAATAATATAAACAAGCACCAATAGCAGAACCGGCGTCGGATGGTGCAAATGGAATCCATAAATCTTTAATCGATGTATGTTTTTGTAACTTACCATTAGCAGTTCCGTTATAAGCAGAGCCACCTCCTAATACTAAATTGGAAGAATCGGATTGTTGCATACAATTATTTACAAAAAAATAAAAACAGCTCTCATACCACTTTTGTAAAGCTGCTGCTATATCCATATGATGTTGCTCTATATTTGATTCAGGTTCTCTTGGTTCTATACCAATTAGTTTAACCAAATCATATGTGTACATATCTGTATTGGAGTATTGCCAAGTAAAATATTTTTGATTTATTTCTATAAATCCATTTTTATCAAATCTGAATATTTTATCGAATATGTGTTTATATTTTGATGCATCACCATATGGTGCTAATCCCATTACTTTATATTCACCATTATTTGGTTTGAATCCTAAATACGCAGTAATAGTTGAATAAACTAATCCCAATGAGTTTGGAAATTTCATAGAATTAATTTCTTCAAAAGTATTATCTTTACATTTTACAGCCAATGCGGTTTCCCATTCACCAACACCATCAATTGATATACCAACCGCATCATTAAATGGTGATGTATAATATGAAAATGCTAAATGTGAATTGTGATGTTTTACATATTCTAATTTGCCAGTAAAGTTTAATTTTTTAGCCAAATATGTTGTTAAATTACCTTCAGTATTATCAAACTCTTTTTTGAATTTTTTCCAAGTCTTACGATTTTTCCACCAACGTTTACCTAATGTATTTTTTACTCTATCGAATTTTAATTGTGGGTCCTCATACCAACATATCGTATCAATATCTGATATACTTTTTTTTGAATATTGTAAAACCCATTTAATTGCTTTAATTGGAAAAGAATTATCGTGCTTAATGCCGGATAATTTTTCTTCTTCTATCGCTGCTATTACTTTTCCATCTTCAAATAAACAAACCGCAGAATCGTGATAAAATGCGGAAATACCTAATAAAACCATAATATTAAATTTTTATATCGCCCTCTCTATCAAACTCATTATAAAGTGCCATTTGTTTTTCTTTCATTTTATTAACAACTTTGGTGATATAATGGGTTGGGTGACCTGTCATTTCTCTAATAAGTAGATAAAGGGATTTTTTATTGAAACTTTCTATATAATTTGCTCTACGGAATAATTCTAAAACAGCATCTGCAATTTGCATATCTCTTTTCTTTGGAAAGAAATTTTCTAAATGGGTATCCCAATATGCTAACATCCTATTATTGAAAGTTCTATGTTCTTCATTACGAACTTCTTCTGCCCAATTATTTTCAGTATCCCAATTATCGGGTAAAGATGACATTACATCGGTATCTTTATATCGTTTGTAGTTTGAATTATTATTTAAGATAAGATAATTTCTTGCAACAATAGTAAAGTAAGAGAATGCTTTTCCCTTACCTTCTTGGTACATATGTATTTTTTCAACCATAAATGCAACAACTTCCGCCATTACATCTTGTGGGTCATCATCAAAATAACTAAACTTCCATTTGTTATAAACAATTTCTGCTAACTTATCAAATGAATGCTGAATTCTATCTCTATATAGTTTGTTTTTTATGTTTTGGTCTTCACTTTTATTATATTCTATGATAGCATCTTCCGTATCTTTTGTGAAGTACATTCTAGGTACTCTTTTTCTAGGCATTTTGGT
>Ga0222712_10002529_pt1 | contig 20832 bp, 14 predicted proteins | sample C33_657DmetaG_FD_165043 | JGI IMG/M metagenome (GOLD analysis project Ga0222712, IMG submission 165043) | Estuarine water microbial communities from San Francisco Bay, California, United States - C33_657D | ecosystem: Environmental > Aquatic > Marine > Unclassified | place: USA: California... | reverse complement strand
GGAGATAGCGATAATGGGACAGACCCTTTTGACATGTCGATTAAGTATTTATTATTACACAATCGACGATTTCATGAGTTATGACATCGTAGCGCACAACGGCAAACCGAATACTAAAACTCGCAACAAGATAAGCTCTTACGTGTATCAATTCGTCAGCCATTGTATTATCATCAAATAAGGACTCACCCATTTGAGGCGGGAATTTCGTATATACATCGTAGGCTTTTCCTAGATTTTTTTCTAACTTTTCTAGGGATTGGAATTTTTTTATACAGATGCATAACTCTTCATCTGAGAGAAATGTAAATCTGAAATGATAAAAAGAGACGAACAAACTGATAGCCAAAAGTGTTAATAAAAAAAAATTTCTAGTTAACAGCTGCATAGGTTAGAATCTTTCCTAAATGATGGATTACTTGGACAACATTGTGAATTAACAGCATCATCGTGTGACTCACGACAACTATCGGCACACGATTCATTGCTAGGTTCACTTCCAATTTGACGCCCTTGTTCATTGGCATTGAGGTCATCTTGATCGCATTCTGGATTATCTTCTTGATCATTACCTCGATTTCTTGCCAACCAATCGACAAGAAATTCAGGCACTCCGTATCTAGTTAGTACAGAATTGTTTACACAGTGTCTGTAGAAGCCTTCAGTGACACATGAGCCGTAGGGGTCTCTGACTGGAAGTATCGTGTCTTGCAGTGAATATTGAGGATCGGGCTGATAGCTTGGAGGTGTATAATTAGGAAGCCAACAAACTAGACCAAGTTTATCAGTATTGTTTAATGACTTATTGTTGACAAATGAATACATATTATATCCGGCCTTTTCTTTTAATGGATCTCTGGAAGGCCATCTACCATTTGTTGGGTCGTAGTACCGGTATCCATAATACGCCAAGCCGCTGCCATTCTCGATGGGCTTGGTGCTGAAGCGGTAGCGGTTGATTGAGGCGGCGGGGCCGGTCGCCGTAATGGTCTGGCCAAAAACATCGTAGCTGTAGCGGGCAGCGGGTTGTGCACGCTCGTCGGTTAGAAGGATCACATTGCCGTTGCTGTCGTAGTGGAACCAGAGGGGAACCGCTGGAGAGTTCGGCGACTGGTGAACGGAAGCGAGCAGGCCGCCGATGCCGCCTGCGCCTTGCAGGGTGCCTGAAAGGTCTTCGCCCCAGCTGTGGCGGACGCTGAGGGTTGGCCTGGCATCCTTGCCAGGGCGAGTCAATGGCCCTTGTGTGGCCCCATGGGCTGCCTTGCCGTGGGGCTGCGCGGTGAAGGTCGCTTGATGTTCTTCGATCACATTCCAGCCGTCCATGACGAAGAGGGTGAGTTTGCCCTGAGGCTCAAGCCTTGCGATGCGGCGGTGCAGGGCGTCGTAGCGGAAAGCCGTGCTTTGTTCTGGGTTCTTTGGTTCGGGTTTTGCCTTGGGCTTGGTGGTGACGCTCAAGAGGTGGATGTCGCTGTCCCAGGTGTAGGTGTTGCGATCGTCCTGGAGAAGGTTGCCGTTGCGGTCGAATTCGGGCTCGACGATTTCGCTGCCAATCACAATTTGCTCGTATGGGTTGGCGGCGTTGGGCTGGTAGGTTGTGGTCATGCCCTTGTCGGTGGATTCAAGGCGATTGCCAGCGGGATCGTAGCGAAAGGTCTGCGTGGGTTCAAAGCCTAATGCGTCGGAGGCCTTGGGAGTTGCGTTGTCCTTGGGTTGGCTTTGGGCGTAGGCGGCTGCGGTGACCTGGCCTGCGGGGTCGTAGGCAAGCCGAGCGCCGGAGGCTAGGCGCGAGACAGACAGCGCGATGCGCTTGGTGTTGGCGGGTCCGCGGCTTGGCGGCGCGCGCTGTCAGGAATGTGTTGCCCTTGAAGGGCCCGTTTAGATTTCCAACTGGATGCCCAGCTCGCAGACTTGGCGTGGCGGCAGGTCGAAGTAGCCGGTGGCCGGGCGCGAGAGGCGGGAGAGCAGCACATAGAGCCGCTTGCGCCAGCGCGCCATGGCGCCAGGGCCGTTGGCCAGCAGGATCTCACGGCTTTGGTAGAAGGTGATGCCGTTTTTGTTGATCTTGCTGCGGCTACTCAAGGCTTCGATGAGGTGATCGAAGACCTGGGGGGATTCGGAGAAGCCATAGTGCAGCACGACGCGGTAAAACTCCGGCGCAAACTCCTGCACTTCGAAGCGGGCCTCGGGTTTGACATAGGGCATGTCATCAAAGCGCACGGTCAACAAAATGACCTGACGGTGCAGGGCCTTGTTGTGCTTGAGGTGATGCAGCAGGGCCAGCGGCAGGCCATCGGCGCTGGCCGAGAGAAACACGGCGGTGCCCGGCACGCGGATGATGCGCTCGCGCGCCATCTCATCGACCAAGAAGTCCACCGGCAGACGGCCGCGCTGCATCGCAGCAAAGAGTATGCCGCGGCCATCAGTCCAGGTCTTCATCACAATCCACACGCCCACGGCAACGGCCAGCGGGAACCAGGCGCCGTCGAGGAACTTGACCAGACTGCCGCCAACATAACCGCTTTCGATGATGAGGAATAGCAGCACTGGCGGCAACGCCTTCCAGGCTGCCCAGCCCCAGACGCGATTGGCGACAAAGAAAAACAGCACGCTGGTCAGGAACATTTCCAGCGACACGGACAGGCCGTAGGCCGAGGCCAGGTTGCTGGAGCTTTTGAAGCCCAGCACCAGGGCGATGCAGCAGACCATGAGGATGAAGTTGACCTGCGGCATGTAGATCTGGCCGCGCACCTCGGGGTTGGTGTGGACAATTTTAAGGCGCGGCAGGTAGCCCAGTTGCACGGCTTGTTGGGTCAGGGAGAAGACGCCGGTGATCATGGCCTGCGAGGCGATGATGGTGGCCGCCGTGGCCAGCAGCACCATGGGCACCAGCAGGCCCTCGGGCACCAGGCGGAAGAAGGGATGCTCCACGGCCTTGGGGTCACTGACCACCAACGCGCCCTGCCCAAGATAATTGAGGATCAGCGCCGGCCAGACCAACACAAACCAGGCGCGATTGAGCGGCTCGCGGCCGAAGTGGCCAATGTCGGCATAAAGCGCCTCACAGCCCGTCACCGCCAGCAGCACCATGCCCATGAGCACGATGCCATGGCGACCATGATGCAGCAGGTATTCGATGCCCCAGTGAGGTGACAGTGCGGCAATCACCTCCGGATGCTGCAGGAAGCGGTAGAGGCCCAGCGCGCCCAGTGCGGCAAACCACAGCACCATGATCGGCCCGAAGGCCACGCCAATCTTGGCCGTGCCATGGCGTTGCACCAAAAACAAACCCAGCAGGATGAGCACCGAAATGGGGATGACCCAGCTTTGCAGCGAGGCATTGACTTGACCAAGACCCTCCACGGCCGAGAGGACGGAAATGGCCGGCGTGATCATGCCGTCGCCATAAAGCAGGGAGGCCCCAAAGAGCACCACCCAGATCACCAATACCTGCGACTTGGGCCCCAGGGCCTCGCGCTTGGAACGCAGCAAGGAGAGAAGGGCAAACATGCCGCCCTCGCCCTGCGCCGTGGCTCGGCAAAGAAAACTCAGGTACTTGCAGGCGACCATCAAGGCCAGCGACCAGAACATCAGCGAGATGGGCCCGTAGATCATCTCCAGGGAATCTCCGGCGCGATAACCGCCATGGGCCAGGCACTCGCGCAGGGCGTAAAGCGGGCTGGTGCCAATGTCTCCAAAGACCACTCCCAAGGCCACCAGGGCCAGGGACCAACGCGAGGAAGATGAGGAAGCAGACATGAGGGCTTGCCGGCTCAGGGTCGAAGGATCCTGTGTTGAGGCGGCAATTTCCCTTCGCCCTTGGCCTTGCCGGAGAACAGAGGCGCTGCGCCCCTGCCCACCGCGCGGCTGATGGACGCAGGGAGAAGGAGAAACTAAGCCAAAATCCAGGCCCTTGCAAACACCAGCCGCAGGCCAGGCCGGGGCCGGGCGCCATTTTTGAGTCAAAAACCCTCTGATCGTCAACGCCTTGCGACGCTGTCGGCCTTTCGCCTCGCCGCCGTCGTTTGCTGTGCAACTTTACCCCGGAGCCGACGCGTTTGCTCCTGCCGACCATGAGCGACTCCACCCCCCACCGATTCACCAATGCCCTGGCGAAGGAAAGCAGCCCCTACCTGCTGCAGCACGCCCACAACCCGGTGCATTGGATGCCCTGGGGCGCCGAGGCCATCGCCCAAGCCAAGGCTCAGGACAAACCCATCTTCCTCTCCAGCGGCTACTCCACCTGCCACTGGTGCCATGTCATGGAGCGCGAGTCCTTCGAGAATGAGGACATCGCCCAAGTCCTCAACGAGCACTTCATCTGCATCAAGGTGGACCGCGAAGAACGCCCCGATGTGGACCTCACCTACATGACCTATGTGCAGGCTGCCACCGGCGGCGGCGGTTGGCCCATGAGCGTCTTCCTCACCCCTGAGCTCAAACCTTTCTTTGGCGGCACCTACTTCCCGCCCCAAAACCAAGGCGGACGCATTGGCTTCAAAAACCTCCTGCTCGAACTGCACAAGGCCTGGAGCCAGGACCGCGCCAAGATCATGGAGAGCGCCGCGCGCAGCATCCAAAAACTGCAGGAGCACCTCGACGGGGAAAACGCGCGTCAGGACTATCAAGCCACTGAAGTCCTGCAAAAGGCCTACGACGACCTCTCCTCCAACTACGACTACCACGAGGGCGGCTTCAGCGGCGCCCCAAAATTCCCCCGCAGCGCCAGCATCGCCCTGCTGCTGCGCATCCGCCAGCACTGGCGCCAACGCGAGGACCGCAGCAGCGAATGCGACTGGGCCCTGGAAATGAGCCTGCGCACCCTGCGCGCCATGGCCAACGGCGGCATCTGGGACCATGTCGGCGGAGGCTTCCACCGCTACAGCGTGGACGGCTACTGGCACATTCCCCACTACGAAAAAATGCTCTATGACCAAGGCCTGCTGCTGTGGGCCTATGGCGAGGGCTTCACGCTGAGCCAATCCGCGCAGATGGCCCATGTCTGCCGCCAGATCGCCAGCTTCGCCAAACGCGAACTGCGCCACGACGACGGCGGCTTCTACAGTGCCCTGGACGCCGACAGCCTCGCCAGCCCCAACGACAGGGAAAAACGCGAAGGCGCCTTCTATGTCTGGCGCGCCACCGAAATCGACGAACTCCTTGGCCGCGACAACGGCAGCATCTTCCGCTACGCCTTTGGCGCCAGACAAGCCGGCAACGCCCGCCCCGAAAGCGACCCCCACGGCGAACTCAAAGGCACCAACACCCTCTTCCGCGCCTTCTCCGCACGCAAGACCGCCGAATACTTCAAGAAGGACCTCAGCGAAGTGCAGACCCTTCTGCTCAACGGCCTCGAGCGCCTGCTGCAGGCCCGCGACAAACGCCCGCGCCCCCACCTCGACGACAAAATCATCACCGCCTGGAATGGCCTCATGATCGCCGGCCTCGCCCGCGCCGCCAGCGCCCTGCAAGACCGCGACATGCTGCAGCTCGCCATCGACGCCGCCAACTTCCTGCGCCGCCAACTTTGCGCCCAACCCCAACAAGGCCTGGGCCTGCACCGCAGCTGGCGCCAAGGCCAGCGCGGCCCCTTGGCCTTTGCCAGCGACTACGCCTGTCTCATCGCCGGACTGATTGACCTGCACCAAGCCAGCCTCGACACCCAGTGGCTGCAATGGGCCGACGCCCTGCAACAGGAAATGGACCGTCTCTTTGAAGACCCCCAACAAGGAGGCTACTTCAGCACTCACACCGACAAGGACCACAGCGTCCTGCGCATCAAGGAAGACTACGACGGCGCCGAGCCCTCGCCCAACTCCATGGCGGCCTACAACCTCGCCAGACTTGGCGCCCTGCTGCACGACCCAACCCGCAGCGACAAGGCCCAGCGCCTGCTCAACCTCTTTGGACGCACCCTGCGCGACAGCCCAAGCGCCGTGCCCTTCATGGTCTGCGCCGCCGACTTCCTCGCTCACGGCAACACCCAACTCGTCCTGGCCGGCAACCGCCAAGACCCGGCCTTCCAAGCCATGCTAAGCGAAGCCCAACGCCGCTTCATGCCCCACGCCCTGCTCCTGCACGCCAACCGCAGCGACAGCCAAGGCGATGGCAAGGCCGACAGCGACAGCAACAAGGCCCAAGCTTGGCTCAACCAACACAACCCCGCCCTTGCCGCCATGGCCAGCGCCACCAGCAGCGACGGCAACAAGACCAACGCGCCGGCTGCCTACCTCTGCGAAAACTTCACCTGCAAGGCCCCCGTGCAGGATCTGCAGGCCCTGGCCCAACTCCTCGATCAATCCCAAGGCAAGGCCAGCCAAACCAACCCCGCCCCGTAAACCTGCGCCCAAACCGGAGCTGAATGATCCACTCTGCGCGAGCATGAGGCTTCGCTCATGCAGGCACCGCCTCAATCGCAGGCGTCGCCTTGCCTCAATCAACCCACTGGCCGCCGCGCTGGATGTGGTGCCGCAAGGCCGCATGATCGAGTGGATCGAAGATGCTGAGCGACCCCGAGCCTTGACCAGGCTGGCCTAGTGGGCAGCCGCGCTGCGCCCTGGCCTGGCGGCGCTCTGCGAGGGACTCAAGCGGGCGGGGCTGGGGATTGCGGCTTGCGCGCGGGGAATTGGGCGGCATTTTGCAGCCTGTTTTTTATGGCCAAAAAGCGCACCTCCGCCCCTCAATCCTCCCTGCACCGCAAACACAGCGCCATCATCGTTGATGGAGTGGAGCGGGCCGCCAGCCGCGCGATGCTGCATGCTGTTGGGTTCAAGCGCGAGGACTTCCAGAAATCGCAAATCGGCATTGCCAGCACCTGGAGCATGGTGACGCCCTGCAACATGCACATTGACCGCCTGGCCGCCGAGGCTGCCAAGGGCGTGGACGCCGCCGGCGGCAAAAGCGTGATGTTCAACACGATCACCATCTCCGATGGAATCTCCATGGGCACCGAGGGCATGAAGTACTCGCTGGTCTCGCGCGAGGTGATTGCCGACTCGATTGAAACCGTGGTGGGCTGCGAAGGCTTTGATGGTTTTGTGGCCATCGGCGGCTGCGACAAGAACATGCCCGGCTGCATGATCGCGATGGCGCGCATGAACCGCCCCAGTGTGTTTGTGTACGGCGGCACCATCCTGCCGGGCTGCGTGGGCCCGGACAAAAAGGACGCGGACATCGTCACCGTCTTTGAGGCCGTGGGCAAGCATGCCAACTGCCAGATCAACAACAAGCAGCTGCAGGAAATTGAAGAACGCAGCATTCCCGGCGAAGGCAGTTGCGGTGGCATGTACACCGCCAACACCATGGCCAGCGCCATTGAGGCCATGGGCATGAGTCTGCCCAACAGCGGCGCACAGGCTGCCGTCTCCAATGAGAAGCTCATGGACTGCTTCGATGCCGGCGCGGCGGTGATGAACATGATCCGCCGTGGCATCACGCCGCGCGACATCATGACCAAGGAGGCCTTTGAAAACGCCATCACGCTGATCATCGCCCTGGGCGGCAGCACCAACGCCGTCCTGCACCTCATCGCCATGGCTCATGCCGCCGAAGTGAAGCTGGGACTGGAAGACTTTGTGCGCATTGGCAAGCGCACGCCCGTGCTGGCCGACCTCAAGCCCAGTGGCACCTTCTTCATGAACGACCTGGTGCGCATTGGCGGCACCGTGCCCCTGATGCGCACGCTGGTGGACGCCGGCCTGATGCACGGCGACTGCCTGACCGTGACGGGCAAGACGATGCGCGAGAACCTGCGCCTCTCCAAAATTGTGTACCCGGCGCAGCAGAAGATTGTGCGGCCGCTGGATCAGCCCATCAAGAAAGACAGCCATCTGGTGATCTTCCGCGGCAACCTCTGCCCCGAGGGCGCAGTGGGCAAGATCAGCGGCAAGGAAGGACTGAGCTTCACCGGCAAGGCCATCGTGTTTGACAGCGAAGAGGCCGCACTCAAGGCCATCCTTGGCGGCAAGGTGCGCAAGGGCCATGTCGTGGTGATCCGCATGGAAGGGCCCAAGGGCGGCCCGGGCATGCGCGAGATGCTCTCACCGACCTCAGCCATCATGGGCAAGGGCCTGGGCAAGGATGTGGCCCTGATCACTGACGGCCGCTTCAGCGGCGGCAGCCATGGCTTTGTGGTCGGCCATGTGACTCCCGAGGCCTATGTGGGCGGACCCATTGCGGTGATTCGCCAGGGCGACCAGATCACGATTGATGCCAAGACCCGCGAAATCACCCTGCATGTGACCAAGACCGAGCTGAACAAGCGCCTCAAGGCCTGGAAGCAACCCAAGCCACGCTACACCCGTGGCGTGCTGGCCAAGTACGCCAAGCTCTGCAGCAGCGCCAGCCTCGGCGGCGTCACCGACCGCAACCTCTAAACGCCCGCGCCGCTACCCGCGCGTCATCGCGTCATCGCGTCATCGCAGCATCGCAGCATCGCAGCATCGCAGCATCGCAGCATCGCAGGAGCGATGCGCGCTTAGAGTGGGGAGCCGTCTTGGTGCAGTTTTGCGGCGAGCAGGAAGGCTTGGCGCAGGCTGCCCATGTCGGCCTTGCCTTGCCAGGCGATGTCGCAGGCGGTGCCGTGGTCAACGCTGGTGCGGATGATGGGCAGGCCGAGGGTGACATTGACCGCGCAGTCAAAGGCGAGGGCCTTGAGCGGGATGTGGCCCTGGTCGTGGTACATGCAGATGAAGGCGTCCGTGCTGCGACGCTTGGCCGGGATGAAGGCGGTGTCAGGTGGCAGTGGGCCTTCAAGGAGGTGGCCGCGGCGGCGGCCTTCCTCGATCGCAGGGATGATGAGTCGCTCTTCCTCGCGCTGGCCAAAGAGGCCCTGCTCGCCGGCATGGGGGTTGAGGCCGAGCACAGCGAGCTTGGGCTTGCGGCCCATCAATTTGCGGCAGGCGGCGGCGGTCAGTTCGATGACCTCCAGGATGCGCTCTTGAGTGAGCAGGGCCGGCACTTCAGCGTAGCCGCAGTGGACGGTGACAAAGGAGGCGCGCACTTCGCTGCTGTATTGAAACATGGCGTAGTGCGGGCTGGCGGTGCGCTCGGCAAAGATTTCGGTGTGCCCTGGCTGGCTGATGCCTGCGGCGTGCAGGGCGTCCTTGTTGATGGGGGCGGTGACCACGCCGGCGACTTCAGCGGCGAGGGCGGCGTCAATGGCCGTGGTGATGTAGTGGTAGGCGGCGCGGCCGCTGTGGGCGCTGACCAGGCCGGGACGGAAGTCCTGGGCATCAAAGACGGGTTGGTCCCATAGGGCCGGGCCATGGCCAGGGGCGGGCAGTGGGCCGCGCAGAACTTGCTTGGGGAACTTGAGGCCGAGTTGATCCGCGCAGCGCTTGAGCACTGCCGCGTCGCCAATGAGCAGGGGGTCGGCCACGGCGCAGGCGGCAGGGTCCTCAAGCAGGCGCAGGCAGAGTTCGGGCCCGACCCCGGCGGGGTCGCCCATGGTGACGGCAAGTCGCGGCAGGGTGCTCATGAGCCAGCAGTTAGGGAACGCGCGGCAAGGCCGCCCATCTGCGCATAAACTTCGCGGTTGGCGGCGCTGTGTTCGAGCAGGTCGGCCTCAAAGCGAATGCGGCCGGGTTCAAAGAGCAGGATGACGCAGGAGCCGCCAAAGCGGAAGTAGCCCTTCTCGGCGCCCTTGTGCACCAACTGCCCGGCGAAGGGGCCGTGCACGACGCTGCCCACGCAGGTGGCGCCGATTTCCAGCAGGCAAACTTCTCCGAAGTGGTCGCTGCGCAGGCGGGTGAGCCAGCGCTTGTTTTCCCAGAGGATGTTGGGGCGCCAACGCAGGGCCAGCGGGTTGACGGAGGACAGCGGGCCCTCAAGGAGCTGCGGCGAGTCGCAGAGGCCGTCACAGGGGAAGTGGTAGCGATGGTAGTCTGTGGGGCAGAGCCTGGAGATGAGCATGCTGCCGCGCTCGTAGCGGCGGGCGAGGCTTTGGCTGGCGAGCAGTTGGCTGAGGTTGAAGCGCTGGCCTTTGAGCAGCAGCGGGTCTTCGAGGCTGAGGTCGGCGATGACGCGGTGGCGTCCATCGGCGGGCAGGACCACGCCGTCTTGCTCGGCGGCAATCGGCCTGGCTTCGGGTTTGAGGCGGCGGTAAAAGAAGGCGTTGAAGTGCGCGAAGTCCTCGGGTCGCTGCGCGAAGTCCTGGGCATTGAGGCCGTACTTGCGGATGAAGGGCTGGATCATGGCGCGGCTGCGCGGTTGATCCATCCGCCATCCATACCAGCGCGAGAACCAGGCGCGGCGGATCAATGGCCAGAGCGCCAGACGGCCGAGGGCATGGCCATAGACCCACTTCAGCGGGGCTTCGCCGTAGACCGCCTCACGCTCCAACTGGCCGCTGTGGCGATTGAAGAACTCAATCATGATTTACTGCGGCGCAGACTCATCCGGCGCTGGGGCTTGACTGGTCTCTGCCTGAGGCTCTGCAGCCGCCTCGACGGCGGGCGCGGGCTCGGCATGGACTGGCGCATCCTGCGCTGCAGCGGCAGCTTGGTCTTGAGATGGGGAATCGGCCTGCGTCTGCGAAGACTCGTCCTGTTGTTCTTCGCTGCCTTCAGCTTCCTCGGTGGAGTCGTCGCTGTCGTCGCTGTCGTCGGTGGACTGAGCGTTTTGCGCGTTGGCTCCAGGCTTGCTGGGCTTGGCAGCGCGGGGCTGCTCGGCCTGCACGCCCAGGAAGACCATGCCGTCGCTGTAATCAATGATGTAGCCTTCGTTGGCCAACCAGCGGATGTCCTTGATGACGGCGATCTGCGCCGGTGTCCACTGCGGGCGCGCTGCGGGCTTGGCAGCGGCTGAGGCTTCGCTGCCTTCAGCGGCTGGGTTGGCCGCGTCGGCCGTGGCCTCGGCGCTGGCTTCAGGGCTGGGGCTTTCGACCGCGGCGATGGGGGCCTGGGGCGCAGTTTCTTCCTGCGGGGGTGAGGGCTCGATGCTCTCGACGAGTTCGCGCAGCTTCAGGCCGCTCTTGGCGCCCTGCAGGATCTGCACGATGCGCGCAACGCGCTCGGAGAAGACCACGCCGCTGTCCACGGCCTTGGGTTTGACGCGGCAGACAAATTGCTTGGAGCCACGACGCTTGAAGAGCTTGAGGCCGCGGCGCTCAAAGCCTGCGCCGAGGCGCTGCGACAATTCAAAGAGATGCTTGCGCGCGCCTTCCATGGCCTTGCGCATGATGATGCCCAAGGCGGCGGAGAGTTGCTCGCGTGCGGCACTGCCGACGACGGCAACATCGCGTTTTTCCTGCACGGCTTCCTCGCCGTGAATGCGGCGGAAGTGCTGCTCCATGTCGTGGCGGCTGGCGAAGGTGGTGGGCTGCTCAGGATCGCCCTGCAGCCAGACCCAGCGCTGTCCCTTGGAGAGTTGGGTGCGCCAGCGCTCCACCCATTCCTCGCCGCTTTCGACGCGAATGCGTTTCTTGAAAACTTCCAGGGGCATGCCAGCAAAGCGCTCGCGATGCAGGCGCAGCAGGCTGGCCTGATAGGAGTGGTGACTGGGCGGGCCGAGCAATTCGCCGCTCATGCCGCAGACGGCAATGGTTTTGAAGTCGCCCTTTGGGGCTTCGAGCTCGAGTTCCTCGCAGCGGTAGAAGGCTTCGAGGGCCTGGCCGCGCAGGGCGTGGGCAAAGGCTTCGTCGCGGCTGAGAAACAGTCCGCCGTCGCGGGTTTGGAACAGACCCTGCGCGCGATCATTGGCGCACTGGAAGCGGGCTTGGAAGCGATCACCGCGCGCCAGCACGAGGCGGGCGGCATCAAACATGCTGAAGGCCTGGCCGCTGACGCGGATGTGCGTGGCGAGGGCATCAAGGGTGGCGTCCGAGGGCTCGATGAGCACGCGCACATCCTGTGGCAGTTCGACCCAGGGGCGCTGGGGCCGGCGATCGTCGCCGCCGCGATGAGGGCTCGAGGGGCCGCCTGGTCTTGGTCCACGACGCGGACCATCGCGCCCGTCACCGCGTCCTTCGCGCGAGTCGCCGCGTCCTGGTGGACGGCCTGGACGGCCATCACCGCGATTGGGGCGGCCATCGCGGCCCGGAGGTCTGCCGTTGCGATCGCCGAAGCGGCGCGAGCCGCCTTCGCTTTCTTCATAGCGGCTGAAATCGCGGCGTTCTTCGCCTTTGTCGCCCTTGGAGGGAGCAGCCCAATCGGGCATGAGGCGCAGTTCGGAAAGATCCAAGGCCAGCGACGAAAATGCCGAGGAGGAAGTTTCAGGGGATGGATCTTCGGGCTGAGTCATGGGTGGCGCAGAAACCAGAGGGCAGTGAGTATGCACGCGCTTGAGGGCGATGTCTTGCTTTTTTGTTGGCTCCAAGCCGCAGAAGCTTTCACGCAAAATCCGACCTTGCGATGGCGCATGGGCTGGGGAAACAAGCGGCGTCGTTTGCCATGCCCGCCTCCACCGTCACTTACACCGGCCACGTTCAAGGCGTTGGCTTTCGCTACAGCGTCAAACAAATCGCCGCCGGTTTTGAGGTCTGCGGCACGGTGCAGAACCTTGAGGATGGCTCGGTGAAGTTGTTGGCGCAGGCCTTTGATGCGGAGGAGTTGCAGGCCTTTCTTGAGGCCATCGACAACAGCCATCTGCGCGGCCACATTGAGCGGCGCCAGATTGAAGCGCTGCCCATGCAAAAGGGGCTGCGTGGTTTTCAGATCGTCAAGTAATCGCGCTGCAGGCGGTTCCAAACGCTCTGCGCCACATTGCCGCCGCTGAGCACGCAGGCCACGCGTTTGCCGCGCCACTTGGGGGCTTCGGCGAGTAAGGCCGCCAGGGCCAGGGCGCCGCTGCCCTCGCTGATTTCTCCGCCATGGCGATGGAGGATGGCCATGGCTTCAAGGGCCTGCTCATCGTTGACCTGCAACAGCGCGGCGGCGTGTTGGGCAATCCATTGCAGGGCCAGGGGATTGGGGCGGCGGCAGGCGACGCCCTCGGCAATCTCGGTGTTGCTGGGCGCCTCGATGAGCTGGCCTGCGGCCACGCTCAAGGCATAAGCCGGGGCATGGGCGCTGACGACGGCGATGAGCTGCGCGCGATGGCCAAGGGCCTGTCTTGCGGCGGCCAGCCCGCAAAAGCCGGAGCCCAGGCCCACGGGCACAAAGACGGCGTCCAAGTCGGGAATGGCCTGCAGAAGTTCCAGACCGTAACTGGCGACGCCACAAACCAAGTCCGGATGAAACGAGGGCACGGCGTGCCAGCCGCGTTGCTGCGCCAATTCCATGGAATACTCGAGCGCGGCCTGAAAGTCGTGGCCCTGCTCGACCAGCTCGGCGCCGAGGGCGCGCATGGCTTCGTTTTTTTGGGGATTGTTGTGATGCGGCACGACAATCGCCGAGCTCAGCCCCAACTCGCGCGCGGCAAAGGCGATGGAGCGTCCATGGTTGCCGGTGCTTGCGGCAATGACGCCGCGCAATCCAGGTTGCCTGGCGAGTTGTTGTTGGAGGTAATGCAACCCGCCGCGCACCTTGAAGGCGCCGGCAGGCGTGCGATTTTCCTGCTTGATGTGAAGCTGCAGGCCAAGCTGCTCGCCCAGGGACTCAAGTGCTGGTTGCGCCGTGGGCTTGATCCAGCGGGCGATGCCAGCTTGTGCGGCCAGCAGCGCGTTGAGGTTGGGCAGGTCCATGGCTGTCAGGGCGGGGCGCCTTGTGGGGACAAGATTCGCAGGCTGCGCCGCAATCGCAAGCTCGGGCCATGCGTATTGTTCCGCCATGAACACCGTTCTTCCCACGCCCAGGAGGCAGTTTTTGCGCCGTGCGCTTGCCAGCAGTCTTGCCCTGCCCGCGCTGGCCAAGCCCCTGGGCGCCAACGGCGATGTGCGCGTGGCGGTGATTGGGTTCCGCGGCCGCGGCAACGGGCACATCAACGAGTTGCTCAAGGTCCCCGGCGTGCGCCTGGTGGCGCTTTGTGATGTGGACAGCGAGGTGATGAACAAGAAGCTCGCGGAGTTGGACAAGCGCGGGGTGAAGCCGCGGGCCTACCGCGATTTCCGCGAGTGCTGCGCCGATCCGCAGGTCGATGCGGTGACCATTGCCACGCCCAATCACAGCCATGTGCTCATCGCGCTGCATGCGCTGCGCCACGGCAAGCATGTCTATGTGGAGAAGCCGGTGAGTCACAATCTGCTGGAGAGCGCGCAGCTCATGAAGGCCGCCACCACCGCCGCCGCGAAGGGGCTGGTGGTGCAGCATGGCATGCAACGGCGCAGCGATCTGGGTTGGGCCCAAGCCATGGAGTGGTTGCGCGCCGGCAATCTGGGCAAGCCGCTGCTTTCCCACGCGCTGGTGCACGGTCTGCGCCCCAGCATTGAGAAGGTCGGGGAGCCACAGCCGCCGCCAGCCAGTGTGGATTATCCGCTTTGGTCGGCGCCGCGGCCGCCACTGCCAATCCTGCGCAAGCAGTTCCATTATGACTGGCATTGGCAATGGGCCTATGGCAACGGCGACATCGGCAATCAGGGCCCGCATCAATATGATGTGGCGCGTTGGGCCCTGGGCGATCCTGATGTCCTGCCCGCCACGGTGATGAGCTTTGGCAATCGCTGGGGTGTTCGGGACGATGGCCAAAGCGCGAATTGCCAGATGGCCTTTCACCCTTACGCGCCGGTGCCGCTGATCATGGATAAGTTTGGCCTGCCGGCAAAGAACCTCGATGCCAAGTCCGGCGAGCCGCCCTACCGCGGCATTCGCACCGGCAACATCGTGCATTGCGAGGGCGGTTACATCGCCGAGTCCAAGGCCTATGATGCCAAGGGCCGCAGCCTGATGAAGTTTGATCAGTTCCTCAATGGCCCCGACCACATGAAGAACTTCATCGAGTCAGTGCGCCAGGGTGCCTACATCAAGGATGTGCTGCACATCCGCCATGGCCATCACGCGGCCTGTCTCTCGCACCTGGCCAACATTTCCTATCGTTTGGGCAAACAAACCGCCCAGGGCGAAATCCGCGAGCGTCTCAAGGGCGATCCTCTGGGTCTGGAGCTGTTCTCTGAGTTCGAGCGCAATCTCGCCGCCAATGGCATTGACTTGGAGCAGCAGCGCATCATCGCCGGCCCATGGCTGAAGTTCAATCCAGCCACGCTGCGCTTTGAGGGCGAGTTTGCCCAGGAGGCCAATGCGCTGTGTCAGGAAGAGTACGCCGCGGGCTTTGAGCTGATTTGAACCGCGCGGCGGCGATTGCCGCAGCGCCAGCGCGGCTCAAGGCGTAGTCTTGTCTGCGATCATGACCATCGGCATCACCGGCGCCAGCGGCTTTCTAGCCCAGGGACTGGCCAGTTTTCTGGAGCAGTCCGGGCAGAGCCTGTGGCGTTACTCGCGCGGGCCGGCGCGGGCTCAGGGGCATTGGCTGCAGCAAAGCCCCGCGGATGCCCTGCCCTGCCCACCGCCGCGTGATGGCGCTGCCGGCGGGCTTGATGCGCTGGTGCATCTGGCTGGCGAGAGTCTGCTGGGGCTGTGGACAGCGGCCAAGCGCCGACGCATGGTGGAGAGCCGCGTGGAGGGAACGCGCCGTGTCATTGAGGCCATGGCGCGCTGGCCGCAGGAGCTGCGGCCCAAGGTGCTGGTCTGCGCCTCGGGCGCGGGCTTTTATGGAGATCGCGGTGAGCAGTGGCTCACCGAGGACAGTGCGCGCGGCGAGGGCTTTTTGGCCGATTTGTGCGAGCAATGGGAGCAAGCCGCGCAACAGGCCACGGCACTTGGCATGCGGGTGGTCCAGCTGCGACTTGGCATGGTGCTGGGCCGCGAGGGCGGAGCCTTGCCGCTGATGCGCCTGCTGTGGCGCCTTGGTCTTGGCGGCGTGTGGGGCGACGGGCAGCAATGGCAGCCCTGGATTGCGCAGCAGGATGTGCAGCGCCTGATCTGGCATGCGCTGCAAACGCCCACGCTGCAGGGACCGCTCAATGCCTGTGCGCCGGGCCTGCTGCGCCATGGCGAATTTGCTCGCGGTCTGGGCCAGGCCCTGCATCGGCCCACGCTTTGGCGCCTGCCCAAGCTGCTGGCGCAGAACCTTGGCGGAGCGCAGGTTCGCGAGATGATGCTGTGCAGCGCGCGGGTGCAACCCGCTGCAGCGTTGGCCTCGGGTTTTGTGTTTGCGCAGCCGCAGTTGGCGCAGGCGCTGGAGGATTTGCTGGCGCCTTGTTGACGCGGCTTGGGGCTGCGCGCATCATGGGCTTGTCATGTCTGTCGCGCAAAACACCATCGCCATCATCTACGACTATGACCAGACGCTGAGCCCCAATTACATGCAGGACGAGACGCTGTTCCCGCATTTTGGGATTCACGCGGAGCCCTTCTGGCGCAAGAGCCGGCAGTTGGTGGAGCAGGAGGGTTACGACGGTGAGTTGGCCTACCTGAAGTGCATCCTCGATTACCTCGAGATGGATCGGCCCACCAATGAGGAGCTCACCGCCCTTGGCGCCAAGCTGCATTATTTCCCCGGGGTGCCTGAGTTCTTTGATGAGGTGCCGCAGGTGCTCAATGCGGCGCATCAGGCCCATGGCATTCAGATTGAGCACTACATCGTCTCCTCCGGGCTCAAGGCGCTGTTGGATGGCAGCTCATTGGCGCCGAGGGTCAAGCGCATCTTCGGCTGCGAGTTCGGGACCGACAGCAAGGGCCGAATCGCCTTTCCCAAACGGGTGATCAGCCACACCACCAAGACGCAGTACATCTTCCGCATCAACAAGGGCATGCTCGAGCCTTCCGAGGATGTGAACGACCACATGGATCACTCCTGCCGGCCGGTGCCCTTCCAGAACATGATCTACATCGGCGACGGGCCCACGGATGTGCCCTGCTTCACGCTCATGAAGCGCTATGGCGGGCACGCCATTGCAGTGTACAACCCCGAGGAAAAGTCGCGCAGCAGCTTCCGCAAATGCTACCAGCTCAGCGCCCACGCCGAGCGCATCAAACACATCGCTCCGGCGGATTACCGCGCCGGCAGCCATCTGCGTTTGCTGCTTGAGGAGATGATCCTCGACATCGCCGAGAACATGCTGCAGCGCCGCCAGCAGGAGCTTCAGCAGGGCACCGTGGCGGCACCACATTTTTGAGCAGGCGGCGCTGAATCTGGCGCAGAAAGCACAGGATCAGCCTGTTGCGACAAATCCAAATCGCCGGGCAAGGCTGCGGCATGGGCTTGCGCAGCGGCCATTTCTGGGCGAGGTTGCCGATCCCATCGGTTTTTACCTCACCCCCCTGCGTTTCCATGTCCAAAGCCTCCGTTGAAGAGATCAAGCTGCAGTCCGCCGGGCTGCGCGGCCAGCTGGCCGAGCAATTTGCCGACACCAGCAGCCCCAACATCCCCGAGGACAGCAACATCCTGCTCAAGCACCACGGCTCCTATCAACAGGACAACCGCGATGTGCGCGCGCAGCGCAGCAAGGAGAAACTGGAAAAGGACTGGAGCTTCATGATCCGCAGCAAGATGCCCGGCGGACGCATCAGCGCCAAGCAGTGGCTCATCCACGATGATCTCTGCACCAAGGCCATGGGCAACATGCGCCTGACCAATCGTCAGGGCATCCAGCTGCACGGCGTGCTCAAGGGCAACCTGCGCGAGGTCATCCAAAATGTCTGCCGCAGTGGCCTGACCACCATGGGCGCCTGTGGCGATGTGGTGCGCAACACCATGGGCCCAGCCGCACCCCTGGCCGATGCGGTGCACCAAGACACCCAGCGCCTGAGCGAGGAAATCAGCCAGCGCTTCCTGTGGCGCAGCTCGGCCTATGCCGACATCTGGCTGGATGGCGAGCGCATTGACCCGGCCTGGATTGATGCCCCTGAGGTGGACCCCAAGGTGCGTGCGATGACTGCTGCCGCCGAGGGCGAAGACCCGATCTACGGCAAGATCTATCTGCCGCGCAAATTCAAGATCGGCATTGCCATTGAGCCCAACAACGACACCGACATCTACTCTCAGGATGTGGGCCTGGTGCCCTTCGTTGTCGGCGGCGCCGTGGAAGGCTACACCATCACCGTGGGCGGCGGCTTTGGCATGAGCCACGGCCAGTTGAGCACCAGGCCCTTCCTGGGTCAGCCCCTGCTCTATGTGAAGCGCGCCCATGTGGTGGACGCCATCGAGGCCATTGTCACCACTCAACGCGATCACGGCAACCGCACCGAGCGCAAGAATGCCCGCCTGAAGTACACCGTGCAGACCATGGGCCTGGACGGCTTCCGCGCCGAGGTGCAGCGCCGCCTGCCTGGCATTGTCACTGAAGCCCCCAAGACCCTGCGCTTTGACAGCGTGGAGGATCAACTCGGTTGGCACGATCAAGGCGACGGCCGCTTCTACTGCGGCGTCTATGTCAGCATGGGCCGCGTGGTCGATGTGCCGCAGGGCTCGCAGTACCGCAGCGCCTTTGCCAAAATCGCGCGCGAGCTGCAACTGCCCTTCATTGTCACGCCCAATGCCAACCTCATCATCGCCGACATCAGCCCTGAGCTGCGGCCCAAGGTTGAGGCGCTGCTGGCCAGCCATGGCCTGCACTGCGGCGAGACCCTGACCCGCGCCAGCCGCGTCGCCCACGCCTGCGTGGCGCTGCCCACCTGCGGCCTGGCCTTGAGTGAATCCGAGCGCGCCCTGCCGGGCTTCATGCAGCAAATCGACGGCATCCTGCGCGAGCTTGGTCTGGAGGAAGACGCGCTGCTCATCCGCATGACCGGCTGCCCCAATGGCTGCGGTCGCCCCTACAATGCCGACATCGGTTTCGTGGGCCGCGCCCCCAACAAATGGGCCATGTTTGTCGGCGGCAGCATCCGCGGCAACCAGCTCGCTGGATTGCAGATCAAGTCCATCGTCGGCGAAAACATTGCCGGCGAGGTGCGCCAGTTGCTGGTGGCCTACAAGGACGAGCGCCAGGCCGGAGAGATCTTTGCCGATTGGTTTGCCCGCACCCGCACCCGCGGAGAGGAGCCCGTGCCCGAGCAGTTCCATGTGGAGCTGGCCGAGCGCGCCGCCCGCCTCGCCGGTCAGGCCGCAGGCACTCCTGAAGCCTAAGCTGCGGGCCGAGTGCCCGCCTTTCTGTTGGTCACTGACAAGCCCGCGCCCATGTCCCGCTCGTCGGCCGCTGCGATTTGTGCCCTGCTCTGCATGATCCAGGCGCCCTCGCCGTTGGGCGCGGATGTGAAGTTGCCGGGTACCCGCGGTTTGGTGCAACGGCTGCTTGGCAACGGAGGAGATTCTCCGCCTGCGCAAAACAGTGGCGGCAGCCCCAGCCCCAAGGCCAACGACAGCGGCACAGACAAATCCGCCGGCAGCAAGACGCGACAGAAAATCACCCTGTCGCCAGGTTCGGGGGCCATGCGATCCTCCTCTGGCTCGGGCGAGTTTTCTCAGGACCAAGACCCCGGCAAGGTCGCCGGCAGCAGCGGTGCCGAAGTGCCCCTGCCTGGCAATCAAAGCGGGCCTTGGCAAGTCAGGGTGCGCGGCAGCAGACACTATGTCGGCAGCGTGGACATGCAGCGCTTCTATCAGTTCCCCAGCCACCAATTTGATGGCAAACACCTCTGGCTGAGATCGCCTTCCATCATCCTCAAGGCCAGCGTGGGAAGCAGTGAACTGCTGCTCAATAATGTGAAGTTTATTTTGAGCTTCCCCGTGCTGGGCGAAGGCGATCAGGCGCTCTTCTCGCGCTTGGACTTGAGCAAACTGATTGATCCGGTGCTGCGCCCCACGCACATCACTGATGGCAGTGCCTTCGATACCGTAGTGGTGGACGCTGGGCACGGAGGCCATGATGTGGGCGCTCGGGGCGTTTACGGTTACGAGAAAAACTATGCCCTGCAGCTCTCCGAGGCCCTGCGCGAGGCCCTGCAAACCCGGGGACTGAAAGTGTTGCTCTCGCGCCCGGGCGATGAGTTTGTCACTCTGACCCGTCGCGTGGCCATCGCCAATCAGACGCCGCGTTGCATCTTCATCAGCCTGCACTTCAACTCCGGAGGCAGCAGCGCCACGGGCATTGAGACCTTTGCCCTGACACCACAGGGCGGAGCCGCCAGCTTGGAGCGCGGCGGCGGAGTCAACTGGAGCGGCCTGGTGGGCAACTCCCATGACTCCGCCAACATTGCTCTGGCCACTGCCGTGCATGCCCAGGTCGTCAGCCGCTTCCGCCTGGTGGATCGCGGCATCAAGCGCGCTCAGTGGAGCGTGCTCAGCGGCTGCACCCGCCCAGGCATTCTTTTTGAAGGCGGATTTGTGACCAATCGCGAAGACGGCCTGCGGATTGCTTCTCCCAGTTACCAGCGCATGATTGCCAACGCCATTGCCGACGGCATCATGAACTACCGCAAGGCGCTGAGCAGGGCGCGCTGAGCCCTGGAGAAGAATGAGGCGCCCAGAGCGCTCGCCTTGTGGCCTTTGACCGCAGATCCCTGCTGGAATTGCGCGGCGGGTTGCGTTAGTCTGGCCATTCTGTCCATGAAAACCACCCTCCTCGCTGCTCTCGCCATCCTGTCCTCTGGCGCTTTCCTGCTCCAGGCTCAGGCACCAAAAAAACTCCTCGTGGTCACCGTCACCACGGGCTTCCGCCACTCCTCCATTGAAACGGCGGAGAAGGTCATCAAACAACTCGGCGAAGAGTCGGGCTCCTGGAGCGTGGACTATGTGCACCAACCCGAGGGCCAGCCCAAGAACCCAGGCCGCCCGCCGCAGAAAAAAGACAAGGAATCTGAAGCGCAATTCAGTGCGCGCCAAGCGCAGTACAGCGCAGCCCTGGCCGAGTTCAACAAGGCCAATGGCGAGTGGAACCAGAAGATCAAAGCCTACATGGCCGAGAAGATGGCCTTGGACAAAATCCGCCACTACGACGGCTTTGTCTTTGCCAACACCACCGGCGAC
>Ga0222712_10002528_pt1 | contig 20844 bp, 28 predicted proteins | sample C33_657DmetaG_FD_165043 | JGI IMG/M metagenome (GOLD analysis project Ga0222712, IMG submission 165043) | Estuarine water microbial communities from San Francisco Bay, California, United States - C33_657D | ecosystem: Environmental > Aquatic > Marine > Unclassified | place: USA: California... | reverse complement strand
GCAAACAAAACGCTCACTTGATGAGATACTTCAGCTAGAGTATGAAATCATCGATGAGTGTACCGACATTGATCCAGCTACATGGATTTCGATCTATGCAAAAAGATATAGAGAGATAGTCACACGAGATCCATCGCTAACAAAATCACAAATTAAAAGAGAACTTTACTTAAAATAAATATGGAAAGCATTACTATATACGAACATAATGGTAGATACCATATGATTGACTGACATAAATTCAATGAGTCAGAACAGATACTGCATACAAGTTTATCTGATATTGAGTTGCAAGCTATACGCAAGGCTACACCAGAACAGGTTCAGCTGATACTTAGAAACTATATTCAATGAATTGATAATTTTTAATATGCCACAACTTGTAATAAAACATTCTGAAACAGAGAGAGAAGTTATATACGATTCCTCTAATGCAGAGGAACAACCAACGAAACCATATGTATATATTCATATGATGCCAGTGGAGATAGAGAGGATTAAGAATACTAAGACTGAAGATGTTCAAAATATACTTCGTAGATATATTTAATGTTGAATAAAACCAAATAATAGTTAAGCTTCAATATGATACACGAACCAAATTCGTGTATTTAATTTAACCAAGTTATCCGTCACTATGGCAACAAATGTAAATATTAGGAAGCGATCCTGAGAGCATCAACTATACAATCAAACAAAAGTTGAACGCCTATTCAAGATTGCAGCGTTCGATTATCCACTCTGTACTTTTGACATCTTCATTGAGGCATTTCAAAAGAATATCGTTCAGGATATCACAACAAAAGACATCACAAAGATGATGGTCAAAACCTGTATCGATCTTGTCTCTATTGATAATATCGACTGGGAGCATATCGCTGCTCGTATCAAACTCTATGACTATTATAAGAGTGTTGGTCGTGAATACTCTGGCGAGTCGTATCGTGACCTCGTCAGATCACTCACACAGGAGGGTAAATACTCTTCTCGATTTGCTGAGTATAGCGATGATGAACTCATCGAGGCTGGCAATGCGATTGCAAAAGAGCGAGACAAAGAGTATCGGTACACCACGATCCACTCCCTCACAAAACGCTACCTTATGAAAGGGGTAGAGCTTCCACAAGAGATGTACCTTTCAGTCGCACTCTTCATTGCTCTTGCTGAGAAAAAGGAAGACCGCATAACGTATGCTATTAAGCTCTATCACGCTTGTGCTTCTGGAGAAATATCCCTCCCGACTCCAACACTCCTCAATGCTCGTACTAACTTCTCACAACTATCGTCTTGCTTCAAGATCAATGTGGATGATGATCTTCGTGGGATCTATCATAGCATTGAGGATATGGCTCAAATCTCGAAGTATGGTGGAGGTATCGGCTCGTACCTTGGACATATCCGAGCCAAAGGATCAGCGATCCGAGGGGTAAAAGGTGCATCTGGAGGAGTCATACCCTGGACGAAAGTCATAAACGATACAGGAGTGGCTGTCAACCAGCTCGGAGCACGCCTCGGTGCTATCTCCGTCACGCTCGATGTATGGCACTTAGACATCTACGATTTCTTAGATATGCAGACAGAGACGGGAGATATTAGATCAAAAGCTTTTGATATATTCCCTGCTATATCTGTACCAGATTTATTTATGAAACGGGTTGAGCAAGATGGAGAATGGACACTTTTCGATCCACATACTATAGAAGCACTATATTGATCCAGATTAGAAGATACATTCGGTGCTGACTTCGAGGAAATGTATTCTCTTGTCGAGAGCGATGAGCGGATCACACTAAAAAAGACGGTCAAAGCAAAAGAGCTTTTTAAAAAGTTCCTCAAGACAACAGTCGAGACAGGGATGCCATATGTATTTTTCCGAGATACCGTCAACAAGCATAATGCCAACAAGCACGCAGGTAGCATATACTCGACTCAGCTATGTACAGAGATCTGTCAAAACTCTTCTCCTTCGAAGTTCATCGAGGAAGTATCTGAATGAGATAATATCTCTATCAGATACAACCCAGGAGACCTCGTGACTTGCAATCTCGCCTCGATCAATGTCGCCAAAGTCTACAAGAGTGAAGACATCGAGCGAGTCATCCCGATCGCTATGCGAGCTCTCGATAATGTCATCACACTCAACTTTTATCCGCTCAAAGAAGCAGAGCGCACAGCACTCCGCTATCGCCCAGTCGCTCTGGGGTATCTCGGATTTGCTGAGTATCTCGCTACCAATGGCTACGCCTACGATAGCCAGAGAGCACGAGAGCGAGCGGATGAGATGTTTGAAAAATTTGCCCTCGAGACGTATCGATCCAGTGTCGATCTAGCTCGTGAGCGTGGAGCGTATCCGCTCTATGAGGGATCTGAATATAGCAAGGGGCGTATCCTCTCTCGTACTAAGGCAGAGATGTCTCCATCGTGGGGAGAAGTATTTGATGGTATGGCAAAGTATGGAAGCCGATTTGGATACCTCTTTGGACCAGCACCAAACACCTCGACCGCAGGAGTCGTCGGGACGACCGCAGCCCTCCTCCCAATCTATAAAAAATACTTCGTCGAGAGTAACCTCAATACGACGATCCGTGTCGCTCCGAAGCTCTCTCCAGAAAACTTCTGGCTCTACAAAGAGTACACCAATATGGATATGAACGATGTGATCGATATGATCTCAGTGATCTACAAGTGGATCGATCAGTCTATCTCCTTTGAATGGATGATCGACCCTAATCGCGTCTCTCCAGCGGAGCTCTATGGCTACTACTTCAAGGCGTGGAAGCAAGGCATCAAGACCGTCTACTATGTCCGATCCCTCTCAGCAGAGGTCGAAGGGTGTGTGAGTTGTAGTGGGTAATTATAATGTAAGACTAATATATGGCACAGTTATTTGACCAATATGGTAATGATGATAATCCTACGATTGTAGGTTGAGAACCTACTGGTATATTCAATCTAAATAATGTTCGTTATTCTTGGACGAAACAATTATACCAAGCAATGGTTGGTAACTTCTGGCTTCCAGAAAAAGTGTCTGGCTTAAACCAAGATAAAATTCAATTCAATGAATTAAGACCTGAAGAGAGGAATGCTTACAAAGGCATTCTTTCTTTTCTCATATTTCTTGATTCTATCCAGACGAACAACATTCCAAACATTGCTTCGTATATTAGTTCTCCAGAGATAAAGTTAATCTTGTCGATACACTCATACCAAGAAGCAATTCATTCACAGTCGTATGCAACGATACTTGAGAGTGTTGTGGACAGCGAAGAGCGTGATGAAATATACAACTTCTGGCGTAATGATAAAATTCTATTATCTCGCAATGAATATATTTGTGGGATCTATGAAGACTTTATGAACGACAAGAGTAAAGAAAACTTCTTTCGTGCGGTCGTTGCTAACTTCCTATTGGAAGGTATATACTTCTACAATGGCTTTGCTTTCTTTGATACTCTTGTTGATAGTGGTCGTATGCAGGCAACTGGTCGTATGATTGCGTATATCCGAAGAGATGAGCTCACTCACTTAGCTGTGTTCTCTAATATTATCCGTGCTATCCGTATGGATACACAATGAATATACGACGAACAAGTCATATACGATATGATAGGTGAAGCAGTTAATCAAGAAATAGTCTGGAGCAATCATATTCTGACAGATCGCATTCCTGGTATTAACTATCAAACAACGATAGACTATACTCACCATCTTGCTAATAAGCGACTAGGAATGCTTGGCTTAAAACCAATATATAAGGATGCTGATCGTAATCCATATAAGCACCTAGACAGATTGCAAGATCCAAACGGGGACAAATGAAACTTCTTTGAGACAACGGTTATCAATTACACTCAATCCTCTAGTATGAAGGGGAGTTGGGATTTCTAATATATTACTATGAAAGTATTATTTATTCTTGGAGAGTCAGGATCTGGTAAAACAACACTTGAAAAATATCTTGTAGAGCATTACGGATTCCGAACATTCCAAAAATATTCATCTCGCCCACCACGAGATGATGATAGTTGATATGAATATAAAACCGCTCACGAGATTGCTGATATGTATATATCCTGAGAAATTCAGGAGTGTATAAAGTTTGATGGAAACCTATACGGTATGAAAATTCCCGACGATGCAAAGCCAAATGATCGCTTTGTTGCGATTATGGTTCCATCAGGGTATCATCAGTTTATTGATATGGGTATCGAAGATACAAATGATGTATACTCTATCTATATGACCAACAAATACTGTGAGGAATGGATGTATAACCGTGGGGACTCACAGAAAGATGTACAATCAAGAGTCGCACTCAACAAGAAGCTTAACAGGTTCTCTGGTGCATTTTATATTATTGATTGATCTCGTTGATCAGATGCAACTATAGAGCTATTAAAGCTAATGTACCCAAAATTATTCCTATGACTCGAACAAAATAATGAGTATGTTAATACCTAAAATCAAAGAAGTCGCTTCTGACTATGTCATTATAAAGAAGAATGGGTTTTGCAAATGTCCGTTTCACTCGGATACTTCTAACTGATTGATGTGTATTGATGAGTGGAATAATGTGGCTTATTGTCCTGTATGTAATAAATCTTGGACTCCAGTTTCATTCATTGCTGACATTAAAAAAATACAGTCATATGAGGCATATGCTATTCTAAATAAACCAGATACAAGTTCTGATGAGTGGTCTAATCCGTATAAGGAAATACTTACGCAAGTAAACCTATATAAAAAGAATTACACCTGAAGCCCCTGAGAAGCGTATATGCTTTCTCGTTGAGTAGATGCAGTCACGGCTGACCATTATGACTTATGATATGCCTCAGATGGATTCTTTAAATGACGAGTCATATTCCCGATTAAGAATATCTATGGGAAGTATGTAGGTATGACCGCAAGGACAATATATTGAGAAGATCCAAAATATAAGAACAGCAAGAATACAAATATATTTTCAAAGAAACGCTTGCTTTATTGATATGACCCTGATTATGAGTATGAGTCATATATATTATGTGAGTGACAAATGGACGTTATCAAGCTACAATCTCTTTGATTTAGTAATGCTGTATGTAGCTCTGGCACAGCGGTAAATAGAGATCAGCTTATACTCCTAAAGAAAGTTGTTATCCTCTTTGACCAAGACGATGCTGGCAAGAAGGCTACTGATCGAACAATAGAAATATGTAAAAGTATTTGAGTTGATTATGCAGTTGTCAATATCCCAGAAGGGAAAGATGCTGATGAGTTTATTTCTAATGGTTGAGATATTTTCTCTATACTCCCATATGAGGTAAACTTCTGTAAGTCCACCAAAGAAAATATCAAAGACACGCTTGCTACATTTTCCCTTGTGGATGAACAGGTTATTGAGGATTCTATCGTGAGTAAAAACTGGATTAAGGTTGCCTCAGATTCTGTGCTACACAACTACCTATCGACTATTACCGATAGCAAAGTCCGATACTTTATTGAACGAGAGCTACGATTCAGGAGATGATGAGAGCACAAAGAGGTAGACATAGAGCAAGTAAAACTAAGTGTTCCGATCGAATCTATTATTGAATCGTATGGTGTTAGTATTCCACAAGGAAGAATGAATATAGTCTGCCCACTCCCTGACCATAAAGATGGAACTCCATCATTTTCTATTAACAAACAAAGAAACCTATTCAAATGTTTCTGATGTGGGAAGTGATGAAGTCAAATCGACTTTATCAAAGAAATGGAGAAATGTGATACGCAGACCGCAATAAATAAATTACTAACATTTGTATAAATGAAAACAAAACTATATGTAGCATTCTGTGAGTGCATTGAGAATGAGATTAAGGAGAACGGACATTTATCGATTGATATGATGAATGTTATCTGGGATTCACATAATCAAAACCAAAAATGGGTAAACTATAATCTTGATAAATACCCACTTATAAACCTATACGGACTAACCGCTTATATTCGGAAAATGAATTTCGTACCAGTAAAAGATATATCTGTTAAGAATTTCATCAACAGAGTCTCTGGTAAAGAATATGTTAAAATAGATAAAGATATTCTCCCTTATATCCACGATGTTTATGTCCCAGAGAAAGCAACTCTTCTTGAGCGAAATGGATAAATTCATTGAGACGCATATTATTGACTCTTGATATAACGCATTTCACTTAGATTTTCTACACGCAGAAGCACCAAATTGAAGAAAGCCTATTGATTTATCTCCATATCCACATATATTGAGTCAACTAACAAGCCCATCGAGATTATTTAAATGAAGATGGGTAGTGGTTGAATATGTATCATATGAGCAATTCCTTCACGACGCCTCCGCCTGATGCTACGCATTGAGATCCTGTGAGATATGAATATGAGTTGCACTGAAAAAACTTCTAGTGCCACTCGCACTTTGTCGAAACAGGAAACAAAAAAATATTTATCTTATCTAACTATTGTATGCTCAGTAGATTTTTCACTCCAAAGCCAGATTCATCTACTGTTGAATCTAATAGGGAAGAAATCGATAAAAAGATAGAGCTAGTATGACTCGACGGTTGTGAGTATATTCAGAAATTTTCAGGATCTCGTATTGTAAAGTATTATACTACAGTAGCAGTCGGGCAATGAAATGCTTTTAAAAACCGATACGAGTGTGTATCTGATAAATATGGTATATCTCCATTTGAGGTAAAGCATAAAGATGGTTGGTATCATCTCACATATCTGTTCGCAAAACCACTGTCAAAGAAACTAGCTGATGCAGCAACAAGTAATCTCGGGCAACTCCTTGATTGTGATATGCAGTACTGGTCTTTTTTCAAAGAGTATGAGGTAATATCTTCAAATGAGAGCAACTCTGTGAGAACAGAGCATACCGAGCTTCTTTCTAAATATTTTTCAGAAGATAGAACACTAGGGGACTCAATCAATGACCAATTAGTTGGATCCGCTAATATGGTTCCAGCTAAATCAATCATAGATGTATTCGGTCGTAGCGAAGATTACGATGAGTATTTGAATATTATTATTGGGTATGGTTCTCCATTCCAATATGTTATGAGCATTAAACAATCGCTTGATGATACTCTTAAGTTCTTCAATGAGCATTATGCGATAGGATTTAAGATACAAGATGTTGCGATAGATACATATTTTGTTGATGGTATTATTGGTCAGAGATTCGGTCTTGTCCAGCATCTATGAGGATACGCAGTAGAATCAGAAAAAGGAATGATTCGTATCACTGATTTCCTTATTCGTGTACACTACAAAATAAAGAAAAAAGAAAATACCATCTATGCTATTTCACTTATCAATGCTTCAGGACAGAAGACCCCTATCTTTCAGTGGAGCAATACATCATCTGAAGCAGGATTGACAGAGCTTGTGCAATCGCAAGGAAACTTCCATTTTCTGAACCCAACAAAGAAATACCTGATACAAGTCCACGCAATGATTTCTTCCACTGATGTTCCTACTATCTACTCGATAGATAAGTTCGGAAGAAATACATTTATGGGGAATGATATAGTTGTCTACGCTAACTGAGTATTTGATATCCAGCGAAAGATATTCTTTCCAAAATCTGATGATGTAAATTTCTATTTCCTAGATGGAACAGATGGATTTTGTGTCGAAGATGAAAGAGGTAGTCCTATAGATGACACAACAAAATGAGTTGTCCCTTCTGTAAAGAATCAAGAGGTGCATACATATGATGAATATTTAGATATATTCCAAAAGATGTACAAAGATCACACAGGAGATTTTCTCATTATGGTATGTATGACGTATATGGGATATGCTCTATACTCGGAAGAGAATGTCCAGTACAATCCAATCTTTTGTGGACACGGAGTTACTGGATCAGGTAAGACCACCTTTGCTGAATTTGTTAAGACACTTCTTGGAATAGATGGTATGCCTATTGTATTTGGTGCTGGAACAACAAACTTTGCACTACTAAAAATGCTTGGCTCCATAAATAAGTTTCCTATTATGTGTTCGGAGTATCGTGCTAGCACGACTGACTGAGTTGGCAAGGAAGCAATCTTCCGATCATTGTACGATAGGAAGCCTATAGCTAAGGGTAATGTATCTCAAACGATTACATCGTATAATCTTCTTGCTTCAATGTTTCTTGAGTGAGAAGAGCTCCCTACTGACGGTGCGGTTCGTTCAAGGTTTATTCATAAGAGACTCGCTAAACGTTTCCGTAATGTATCAGAGGATATTGACATTGGAACAGAGCTCTCTTCAAATAAGAATATTATTGATTCATTTGTTAATAGTTATCAGATTGTATCCAGCAAAGATATATACACTGAGTCTCTTGTAGAGGCAAAGCAATTATTCTCTTGACCAAAGAAGGAACCTCGTATTGTCGATAATCTTTCTATGATGTACGCTTCTTGTATGGCATTCGATCCAAAGAAAAGAGAATACTTTGTATCAGTGCTGGAAAAAATATCAACAGAGCTACACGCAGATCTAAGTGACAATGGCACTGGTATGCAAATACTTAAAGCCATATCTATGTATCTTAGTACACGGTGGTCTAACTTGTATATCAACAAAACAACAAATACAGTTATTATCCCTTGGGTAGATGTAGTATCACATATCCAAAGACATAAGATAGATCTAACCCTTAAGATTGAATCCTATGAGGATCATCTTGTGGAAATGGGATTTGAGGATTGAGTGTTTGAGGTAGAGCAGGAAGATAGCTTTGGCAACAAAGAAGAAATGTGTGTTCGATGATTCTCAATACATATATCTAAAGCTCCAAAAGAGCTACTTGTAAAGAAAGAAGCTTATTCATTATACAAAAGTGTATGCAAGAAATAGAAAAAGTAGATCCATATTTCAAATATTGTTCTGAACAAGTAGATATTAAATGAGAACCATTTTGATATTTTGATAGCAACTGAGTTTTTATACAAAACTATAAATGTTCAATTCCATTAAGCAGTATAAACTATGGCTATAAGAAGCACAAAAAGATGATTAAGTAATACATTTCTTGATTCTGATGTAAATCTAGCTTCGTCTGCTATTGAAGTGAAACTTATAGAGGAATACAAAAGAGATCCTTGTAATTTTCGTCATAAGAATAATTACAACAATTACCATTACGAATGTTTCTTGCTTGGTATGACAATATGAGATGTGCTCAGGAATATGGAGCTTTGAATCACACTATCTGAAATACATTGATTAGATGATTTCAGACTCTATCATCTAAAGGCAATAGAGATACACACTAATAACTGATCATCTATTTTATAATGCAACCATTCACACATTATGCCCTCAAATGAGGGTATAAAAAATTCAAAATAGAATCTTGATTTCAAAGTGAGTTATTCCGACTAATGAGAAAAGACGGATTCATTTGTTTTCATCCCGAAAGTAAATATGGATTCTGTTTACTAGATGGGGTCATCATTGCTCCTAGTGGTAAGATATTCCTAATGGAGCTAAAGGTTATTGATGCGTACACTTTTAATATGAGCCAGTTCGAGGATAGCCAAGTAGCACTTATGAATGAGCTCACAAAAAGAGGCTCACCTCATTGTGTTGCTATCTATTCTAAGAAGCTTAATCAATATAAGGTTGTCCAGTACAGTGAGTTGGTTGAGCAACAAAATGATAAGTGATGAGTGTTAATTTTTAATAAATAAAATATGCTACTTTCAAAACGTATTCCTGAGGGGAGAAAATGTAATCTTGTAGTTTCTTTTCTTGGTAATGAAATTGCCTCTATGGATTTTACCTCTCAAGGGGATATGGTTATTGTTCCTGCAATGTTTCTTTTCGAGAGACAACTAGAAAATTTGGGTATGAAAATTACTGATGGCGGTTTGGATAATATATACTTTGCTCTTGCTCGTGGGATTACACAGAGCGAGGTAGCCCAACTTGAGAAATACCACATAATTATCAAAGAAATTGAAGCAAAAATAACATATCCAGATAGTCAAGAAAAATCGACCGATTTAAATAGCCCAAATTAGAGAGATAGAAACAAAGTCGAATCAATATACCAGACGATATATATCTCTTCGCTATGAGCCTATAAATAGGCATAGAATGCAAACACTAAAAAACCCTCCATTTGGAGGGCTTTTTTAATGGTCATTTACTGAACGAGCTTAATTATCATAGTCTTCTTACTCTTACCACTCTTTCTTGCTTCACTTCGCATACGAGCGAGCTCTTTAATGGCTCATAGTCGAGACTTATAATCTTCCGCTGTCCATTCATTTCCGTTTTTATCAACATGTGTTGATGTTGCATTGATAGCTATATCGACTAGGGAAGAAGCTATCCATTTGTCGGTAGCTCCTTCCTTGTTCAATATATCTATAATGTCGGCTTCTTGCTCTTCACTAGAGCTGACAATGTCTTGCCTGAAGTCTGATTCGACGATCTCTGTTGTCCTCACATCTTCGAGAAATCAATCGCTGATATTTTCGTTTCTCATAACTTTAATGGTTTATCAACAGTGTATTTAAAACTATCATTCTGTCAACCAACCATAGAGGAGAGGGTTTGACTTGCTGGTTGCGTATCAATTGTTCCAGAAGTTCCTGTTCCCATATCAACATTGATTTCCCCGATTGGCTTAACTGGCTCTGTATCGCCTGTTCACTTTGTCCTTCCGCCTCGTATTACTTCAGCACCAAACTCAGCAAATTCTACAATGCGTGGTATCTCTTCTGGTTTAACTCCAAGTTCTGTGATAACTTTTGTGATAGTATCGAACTTATCAGCCATCATATTTGAGAATGAGTTTTTGTAGTCACTCATTCCAGGTACGGTCATAAGTGTTGCATATGCCTCTATCTCTTGTAGCTTTTCCTTTGCTCATTCATTATCAAGAGCATTGAGTTTATTTTGAATTGCATCAACCCCTTTTCCAAGAAGTTGCGTGATACCTGTTGTGAGTGATGCAGTATCATTTGCTTGTGCTATCGCATAGTCTTGAGAAGTTGTAGATTTCTTGTTCTGACTTGATATCTCATCTCTAAATCCAGCTGCGTTCTTAATGTCCTCGGCAGTAATGACTCTGTTCTTTGTATTATCCTTAATAATCTTAATCGTTGAGATGGAACTAATAAGGTTGTTGTACAAGTATGGATCTTCTTGTTTCAAGAATTGCATATTCTTTTGGAAGTCTCATTCGTTGATTTTAGCAGGAGCACGGATTGCTTCGAGTGCTTCATTCACTTTCTTGTTTGCTGATATATTACTCGCTGAAAGTTTTTCAAATGTGTATTGAATTAGATTTTGCGGAGCGTCACCAGCTTTCTCCTGAATATTCATACTTCCTATGTCTCCAATCCCAATTCTATCAAGCATCTCTTGGAATGTTTGTGCATCATTCGCAACGTTCGCAACCTCATATGCTACTTGTGCTTGTACTCGTGACTCCATTGATTTCTCAAATGTCACGGTGCTATCAAGTATAGCTATACCAGTTGCATCTGCAAAGTCTTGTGCGTCTCTCTTGAGTGCCATTAGTACGTTCTCAGCTATATCTCCTGGAAGTGCTTGTACCCAATCTGGAAAGTCTGCATTATCTTTATTGATAATATTTCTCAATGCCCAGAGTCGAGCGGATTGCGGATCGATACCAAACAATTTCAATGCATAATCTTTACTATCGTGGTACTGATTACCTGTTGCTACTCCTGGTCGTGATGATTCCTCAAGTGAGAATGTCCCAATCTCTTTTGCGAGTCTATTGTAGAGTGAATCTCCAGATATAGATCATACTGTGTCTGATATATTCCTGAATAATCCAAACCGATGTATACTATCGAGTGCAAGTTGCATTTGTACTTTACGCTCATCTTCGTTTGGTGTGATGACTGGGATAGATTTTACACTTCTCATCAATATGTCTCATAGTTTCGCTACACCACTTCCGACAACACCTGTATCTGTGAGCAACTTAATAGATGAGTAGAGTTGCATTTGGAGTGGATTGAATGCTAAACCATTTGCCATCTCATATGCCATACGATCTTTCACTTCTTTTGTCTTTTCGTTCTCTTCTTTCACTTCTTTTGTCTTTTCGTTCTCTTCTTCCTCATCACTTCCCATAAACTGGTCAATAATAAGCTTAGATATTGCAACAGTTGCTGCGTATTTCCCCCACAAAACAGTGAGTGTCTCAGCACCTTTCTCGGCTTGCATTCCGTTCTTGTTGATGATACCTCGTACGAGGTTATTGAATCCTTGTTTATTTGAATTTATTTGAGTACCGACGTATGATAAGAGTCTTCCGAGTGTAGCATTAAGCTGTGGACTCACTTTATTAGCAAACGGAAAGTTTATCTTATCAATAGAGTCTGACTTACCAAGTGTAAGCATTCGCTGAGAAATCATATCTCGTGCCTCTAGGAATTTCGTATCTCCTGACGCTTCCCATTCTTTCCATTTATCGATGAGCTCAGATATATTTTTTGGATTCCCTAGTCGGTTGTTCCGACGAAGAAGAGCCTCCATACCTGATACTGCTGAATAGCGAGAGAATGGTTTTTCATACCAAGTACCATATGACGCAGAGCGGACTGCAGTAAGGAATCTTCCTGCTGGATCTGACGCATCAATGTTGTATTCATTTGTAAATCCCAGTGATTCTAGTTTTGCTTTTACTTGGTCTGATACAATAAGGTCTTTTGTGAATGTGGTAGCTACGCTTCATTGTTTTCTTCTCTCTCAAAACCGACTAGGAAGCATAGTGAGCTCATCTTTGAGTCGGAATATTGCTGGTCATACTGCTGATATCACGCCTGTTGTAAATATATTTTTTACATTATATAGCATCGTAAGGTCTGTAACCCAAGAGCCAACCTTTTGAAGTCATTTATCAAGGAGTCTAGCTCAACCAGATGCAGATATTTCACTACCTCGGATATTGAGTAGTTCCTTAGCGAGCGATGGGAGTGCCGCATCTTTGATTATTGAAGTATATTCAGGTGCTCATTCTTTGATTACTGTATCGAGTAGGTTGATGGTTCGCTTTGTTGCGTATGCTTCTCAATAATAATTCGCAAATGAAAGAATTGAGTTCATCATTCCACCAAGTCGATATGGATCATAATCTTGACCAGCTTGGCTTTTAAGAAGCGTGGACAATGCCTCTGCATCAATCTTTTTATCAGTACCCTCTAGCAACTGTTGCACACGTGCGGCTTCTTCTATTGTATCTACATACATAAGTTTCCCATTTCACATATCCACCGCTATCTTGTCCGCATTTCTATCTCCTCGTAATTTCTTACCTGCTTCTGATGCTGCACGTGATGTTGTGACTTTATGTATATATGTCCCATCTGTGTTTACCCAACTAGGAAGAAAGCCCAGAGTCTTTCCTTTTTCTGCTGCGGTTGAAACTATATTTGCGTAAGCTGTACCTTGCTCAAGTTCTTGCATTCATTTTATTTGCTCGTCCGTCAAGAATTGTTTTTGCTTCTCTGGATTATTTCTGAAGAGATTGTAGACATAACTTGCTTCCATTGCATTCCGTAAATCCTTTTTTGAATATCATAGTTGATATACTGCGTTTGATATGCTCTCAATCTTTTTTGGTATATCTAAAATGTATACCTCCATTTGCGATTTTGCATCGTCAGTATCAAATACTTTTCAAGATGCTCCGATTCCTCAAACGATATCTTCCTCTTTGAGCTTTCTTTTAATACCACCTTTAGCTGAATCAATTGATTCCTTAACTCTCGGGTCATCAATTACTGCTCTCGCCATATCAAACTTTGAACGCTCGTAATCAGCGGTAGCAAAGTTTCCAAACTGCTCTTTTCCTTTACCGATTGTAAAGTTATTGAGAAGAGTACGCCAGCTTGTAATCGCATCAAGGTATCCAGAACCTTTATTGAATAATTTGCCGAGCTCAAATACTCATTTTGCTGTACCTACTTCCATTCCCATTTGATTTTTTACTGTATCAACCTGAGTAATACGATCGGCTGTAGGTGCATCTTGATTCTTTGGACCTAAGATAGCATCCATAGTAGCTTGGTCTTGCTTCTCTCCTGGAATAATTGCCTTATCTATAGTTGAATCTATAGCTTTTGATGTAATATCTCAAATGTTTTTTGATGTAGCCTCAATTGGTAAGTTATCAAATTCATTAGCGATTCGCTCTCTCGCTAAAACTTTATCTCATATTCTATCAGAGAGTTTTTTCATTTCTAAATTAACTTGTTCTCTTTTATCGGCTATTCGCTTTTTCATCCTCTCTTCAAGTTGCTTTGTGCTCTCTACAGGAAGTCATTTTACTTTATCTGGTCAAGATAGTAATGGAGTTTCTTGTGCTACCTGTCCTTGATTATTAGCAAGAACTTTTGCTTGCTCTGCTTGCTGTCTATTCTTGTTTTCGATCAGGATATTCAATACTTTAATATCTGCTTTTGAAAGTTTCTTTCAATTATATTTTCCTGATTCTAGTATAGATTCTCAATCAGAGCGAAAATCATCAAGTTTATTCCTTACTACATCTGTCTTTCAGATAGCAGAACTATAATCAGGCTCAATTACTTGAGCTGGTCAAGATAGTAATGGAGTTTGCTCAGCTACCTGCCCTTGATTATTAGCAAGAACTTTTGCTTGCTCTGCTTGCTGTCTATTCTTGTTTTCAATAATAATATTGAGTTGCTCTTTTTGTTTTTTACTAATCTTTTTTCCTTGATATTTCCCAGTCTCGAGTATTGTTTCCGCATTATCGATGATATCAGCCCTGCGTTGTTCCATTGTGAGCTGACCGTATGGAACTTCTTTATTAACTGCTGTATCAACCTTACTAGAAAGTTTTTCTGATTTGCCTTGAGGTATTGTCTTTGGCTTCTTTTGTGGATCGAGGTCAATAAGATTAGATTTCTTCGTGAGATCTTTTCCTGTTGCGATACCAACTCAGAGTATAGTTGCTGCTGCATCAATATCTACTCATCCCTCATCTGATTCAAACGCTGATTTACCACCAAGAAATACATTTACCGCATCTTGAATTGTATCTGGAGCGGTAGCATAAGCTGTTCCAACTAAAGATTGTCGTACTGCATTCGCTGCGATATCTCCCCTAGATAGACTAGCCTTGGCTCACTCGATAGCTCTTGGTGTAACTTGTTTTGTAATATCTTTAATAGCTGCATTTGTAAGTCTCGTACTAGTGAACGCATCTTTTGCCGCACCTATACGACTAGAGAGTGTGCCTCATTGTCTTGCTCATTCCTTTATTGCGGATAATGTAGGGGATTTTACGGAACTTGCTACCGCTCATTTTATCTTCGCTGTTGCTGCTCAAGTTTTTCCGACTTTACCAAATGCAGATGCTGCACCTCATCCAGCGAGTACTCCAACAGCATTAAGTGTTAACTCAAGTCAATCTCTAATTGTGTCTTCTTTGAGCCCAGATCTCTTTGCTCACTCCTTAACAATAAATTCTTGATTCTCAGATAATATTTCGGATAGTGATTTATCATCTCTGCCCTGTGTATTTTGTAGTAATGATTGTACTGTTCCAGTAATAGCGTTTGCTACTGGCATTGCCATTATTGTTCAAAGTCATAACTGACTGATACCTAATACTCACTTAAGTGCCCTATCTCATCCAGTAAGTGATTCAGATCAATCCTTACCTTTGGTATAATCCTGCCCACTAGCTGCAGTAGCTAATGATTTTATACCTTCTCCAGCAGTAGATATAACCTTTCATACACCTACATTCTCTCATAAAGAGGTTGAGAAGTCGCTAGCTTTCCTTAATCAACCAGCCACACTCTTTGCTATATTAGCTGAGGTAGATTGATTATTAGACTGAGCTGTATTTGCTATAGCGTCAGCTCATTTTGCCAACAGGTTCGTTGTTCCAGATACTCATTGCGCAAATGGCTTGATAACTCCTTTGTCAATTATGTCTGATATGCCACTACCTATATCCTTAGCTCCAACAAACCCCTCAGCTGCGTTTTTTAAATATCTCTCCTGTGCCTTTTCATCAGAAATATATCCCTTTTTGTTTGCAGCAAACGTTCAGATATTACTTCCTGCTGCTTCAAGTATAGAGTATCCACCTTTAGCAGCTTTCACTACTCATCCTCAAATGTCCTTACCGACAGAAACCGTCTTGTCGACGGCTTTGTTTACGAAATCGGATAGTTTTTTTAGTGCCATATATTTAACTGTTAAGTAATTTTGATTCAGCATTACGCCGATTAGCAAGTCACTGCACCCTCTTCCCTCCAGCATTTACATACTGATTTAAGTATGCGATTGCTCAATTTATATCTCACTTATTTAGTGAATTTATTATTGGCATTGCGTTTTTTTGCCATATGCCCTGACCAAGATTGTACTCAAATGATGTAAGTGCTGTTTGTTGATTTTCGGTAAGTGGTACTTTTACAAAGTTTTTCCAATTTGTATATTGGTTTACTACTTTTGAGAACATACTATCAGCCACATCACGAGACATTGTGTCACCCATTTGTACAGGCTTGCCATTTACCCGAGTGAATCAGTACCCGATAGTTGGTATTCCAGCACTATCTAGGTATGCCTTGTCTCTAAATCACTCAAACTGTGCTATCGTATTCAATGTCTTATTGCTAGGGTGCGGAGGCTCCTGCCCCTCCGCTTGGCGTTCAATCAGTCATAATATTTGTTTCTCCTGTGCCTGATGATTTCCTATTTTGAGCGTTATACTCGGCGACAGCTTTATCAGTTGCGCTTCTAAGTTTAGCAATTGCCTCGTCTGAAGTTATCTTTCTATTATCAACTTGATTTTTCAAATCTATTTCATATCTCTGTAGCTCAAGTTTTGCCATATCTGGTAGATTCTTCATCTCAGCATCTCTGACCGCTTGCTCATTTGCAATCCTCTTCGCCTCAGCCATTGCTTTGCTTATTGGGCTAGCTGGATTCTCCAAAGACTTAGTGATAGCAAGTTGGTTTTCAGCTGGACTTTTCTTTGGATCAACAAACTGAGATATAATACCAACCTCTGATGGAGAGAGACCAAGTGTTCCTGCGAGTGTTGTAGCAACTGCTGCGTTACCTGCTGTGTTTGTCTCTTGGAGTTGGATCTTTTGTTGCTCTGTACCTGATGTACCAAATATAAGATCTTTGAATTGTTTATCAATATCAGAACGTTGTAGATCGGCTGCGGATTGAATGCTTTGTACTGCCTCATTGTACTCTGAATCATTGATTGTTCTCTTTTGCTTTAGATCATTAAGACGGTTAAGCTTATCCCTTGATCGCTCAAGGATACGATTCTTGACTCCTTCTTTCATTTGAAAGATATTACTGAATGCTTTCGTACCGATTTCCCCCGACAAGGCGATCAGTTGCTCTGGAGGAATGCGTGATATATCTATACCTCGTGCTGCAAGTGCTTGATATATTTGAGAACGAACTTGATTAAGTTGAGTACCTTCTCCCTCTGCAAGAAGTCTATTTTGCTCTGCTTCGTATTCAGCAAAGTATGCTTGCTCCTGTGCCTCGATATCACTGAAATATTTATCAGCGATCTCTTTGTTCTTTGCTTTTGTCGCAAGGAGTGTTTCTTCGTCTTTATTGATACGCTCCGTATCTGATACCATATTTTCCTCTGCGATATCTGCTCGCTTATCAACAAGTTCATTTTGCTTTTGGATAACAGACTTATTAGCGTTTGCATTCTTAGCCATTTGCTCAGCTACGTATGCTCGACGTGCATCGCCTTTCAATCCAAGTTTACCTGCTTGTGTGAGAATACCTTTCGTTGATGTATCAGATGGCTCATCGTCAACACCAGTACGAGTATTATTGATAGTAGTGTAGTCTTTCTTTTGTGCATCAGTAAACTTTGTTTGGTTTATATTACTTGGTGGCTTTGTTTGTGTTGTTTGATTTATTGTACCCATTTTGGTTGCCTGTGTAGCATTTATACCAAGTGGAGCCTTTGTTTGTGTAGCATTTATATTTGTATTTGTTTTCTTAGCGAGCGTTTGTGCTCCTGTAGCTGGAGGAGTTGCTACCCCTCCCTTGAGAGCTGATATCTTATTTGCTCAAGATTGAATCGCTGTTGATAGATTTGGAGATAGTGTAGATAGTGTTTGTCCGACAGGATTGGTCTGCAAGAAATTACTAACTCCTTGTGCCGCATTCTTTACTGTGTTAAGTATCGATCCTCCACCACTAAAAGAAGATGGCTGTGTTGTGGATTGGATACCAGGCGTACTAGTTTTAACGATACTTCCTGCTCCTGATGTTGGAGTTGGTGTTGTTGTTTTAGCTGTAGAGCTTGTAGTCGATGTTGGTTGGCGTGTTGCCTTGATTGCCGCTCGAACATCTCAACCACTAGCTCTTGCAGCTGCGATAGCTGAATTGACTGCCATAAAAATATGATTAAGTTTACATAAAAATTATATCGAAAATTTATGTTTTGACTAATCATATTATTATAAATATAATACTAATGTCATAGAGTAGCAAGCCTCTCATAGATGACTAAAAAAAGACGACTGGTGGGAGTTGTCTTTTTTTTTATTATCTATTTTCAAATAACTTTATTATCTTTGATTGTTCGAATATTGTATATCTCAATGAGTGCTTTTACATCTCCAAGAGTTGCAATGGTTTTGTCATCGAAATCTTCAAACCGAACTGTGTATCCTTTCTCTACTTCTTCCATAACCATATTCTTAAATGCAGAATCGTTTAGTCCAGATATAGAGTACCAACCAAGACAAATACCCCTTGCTTTGTCGTTGTATTTAATCTCTGCAATCCTTGTTTTATTATTCCCTTTACCATCTCCATTTCCAGTTCCAGCATTCTGCTCAAGGATAACGAGCTTTGAGCCAGTGCAACCTGCAAGAGCAATTGCTGTGTGTCCATATGGATTGTTTGGGGTTTTATCTAGGAAAATAATATCTCCTGGTTTTGGTATGGCTGTTGTCGTATTAGTCACACGCTTCCATTGCGTCCCAACAAAAGGAGCACCTGTAAGCCATCCGTTTAGAGCAGAGCCACCAAACGTAGATATTGGATGACCAGTATCTTTAGCGTGCTGCCTTACAAGATCAACACACTGAGCTCAGTATACCTTATCGAAGTCGATATATTTACCGACGTACTTTTTTATTATCTGCATCATATAGATATAAGTAAATGATTATATGTATTGCGTATACAGTATACAAAAAATAACAAAAAATAAAACATCTAAATTAAAGATGTTTTACGGCGAGTCAAATAAAAACTGTTCTACCTTCTTGGGAAATCACTCCCACCTCATAGAGGCATAGGTATATTATCGATATTGTTTACTATGTCAAATATAAAACTATAGATTTGAAATTCATCATCCGATATCCATACCTTCTGACCAGTCGTAGTCATTGTTGTGTACAAGATTGTCCGACTCGTCATCGAGCTTCTTATAGATGAGCGAGAGTACGGCGACTCTGACCGCTTGAGTGATGAGTGGAGAGTGCATTACTCTCTCTTCCTTGATTTGAGCGACCATCTCGTCGCTGAGTGTGAGTGTGAGTGGCATAGACTAGTGATTATTTATGCGAGTCGAGCGTTTTCTCAATTTTATCCTTGATGATGTCTGATACGGACTTGAGGATCATCGATACTACATCGTATTCAGGGAGGATCTTCCCTGTCCTCACGGCGTAGATATTTTGGAGTATCGAGTATCACTCTGCCATGATGAGGAGTCCGATCATAGCGGACAGATAAAAACTCGTATCGAGCTGCAGCCCCTTGATGATGAGGGCTATGGTGAGCACCGCAGAGAGTGAGGCGCTCTTAGTGATGACACCGATCCATGCTCGCTTGGATGTGAGCTTCGAAGGATCAACTCTCCATTGCTTGGCGACCCCAGATACAAAGTCGATGACCATGAGTACAGCGAGTATAGCGAGTTGCTCTTGTGGGATGTCGAGATAGGCGAAGAGAAGCATCCCGACGAAGTATCCGAGGAGCTTGAGAGTGGATATGATATTCTCCATTTTTTGGGTTTATTTTTGATAACGGGTAGATCACCCGACTCTCACTCCGACATAGACACATGCTACTCAGACGCGACTCATACCCTCTACCATAAGGGCTTCTGCGAGTATGAGATCTGCTTCTTTGCGAGAGATCCCGAGAATTGATCAGAAGGTGTAGAGATAATCGTGGAGTATGTATGCTATGTACTTTGTCGGAGAGAGGATCGGATGCAGGATCCGAGGGATGGAGCCAAAGTCCGTCCCAAATCCTGCAGGCACGATGATGGCTTTGTTCTTATTCACGTAGTCCACATACCACACAAATGGCTCTTGTACTACCCAGCGATTGCTTCAGGAGATCTTGCGGAGTGTTCCGTTGTTTTGAGATGCGACTGTGAATTTTTGCATGATTACTCAGGAGTTTCATTATTCTCAGGATCGACTGGAACTTCTGGAGTCTCAGGAACGACAGGTACAATCACGCCATCCACATATCCAAACTCACTTCCAACCGAGTCAGCAACTGCTTGGCTTGGTATACGAGCGAGACAGTCAGCCTTGTATGCTTGACCGTACTCGTTGAGTTCGGTGGCGAGTATATCGCCATCACTGATAGTCATATCATTGAGATTGGCAGTGAGGCTTGGCACATTAGCATCATCAAATGTGAAAGTAGCATTGACGAGCTTTCCAGTGATGGAATTGATTTTAACTTTGTCCATAGAGGAAAAATTAGATAGTTGTAAGAGCCACTGCCTCAGCATCTGAGATTTCATAGTCCCAGATCTGTAGGTTTCGTATCGAGCCATAGAGT
>Ga0222712_10002527_pt1 | contig 20856 bp, 23 predicted proteins | sample C33_657DmetaG_FD_165043 | JGI IMG/M metagenome (GOLD analysis project Ga0222712, IMG submission 165043) | Estuarine water microbial communities from San Francisco Bay, California, United States - C33_657D | ecosystem: Environmental > Aquatic > Marine > Unclassified | place: USA: California... | reverse complement strand
AAACGTGCAACAAGCAACTCTGCAACTTCAGCATTGATTTCACTTGGAGTAACAAACAATGTGCCGTCGCCCAACTGTGCTTCAACAGCACTGCGCACGATGGGGTTGGCGTGACCTGCGAACAATGCTCCGAAGCCCATGGAGAAGTCGATGTAGCGATGACCATCGACGTCTTCCATGTATGCGCCTCGTGCATTGCGCACCACGATGGGGTGCGGGTCGTAATTCTGAAAACTTGACGCCACACCCATGGGCATCACGCGCCGTGCGCGCTGCGAGGCAAGTTGTGAACCTGCAGTGCGGTCGCCGTAGCGCAAGAGTTCACGTGCGGTGATGACTTTGGCTCGGGCCACGAGTTGCTCGTGCGGGGTGCCTGAACGGGTAGGACGTGCGGTAGATGTACCTGACAACGAGGAATGCGTTGTTTTCATGTGGGTCTCCGATGGATTCCGAAGACCTCACTGTATCACACTGCGATATACGTTGTCACGCTTCCTCTGAAGTACGGATTACCTTAAGGCCCCCCATTGCCTTCCTGCCAAATCTGTCTTCTTTGCCCCTTTCCCGCATGCTGAGTTGGCACTTCTGGCGCTTTGTGGCACACTCATAAGCCTTGGTGGGCGTAGCTCAGTTGGTTAGAGCGTCGGTTTGTGGTACCGAAGGTCGGGGGTTCGAGACCCCTCGTCCACCCCAAGTGGGTGGGTTTGTTTACGCAAGTAGGCAAACCCACCCTTTTTGTTTGTCTGGGCTATGGGCTCACATTCTTCATTTGGGCTCACAGTGTCGTATGCTCTTGCCGTCGCGCCTCTAGCTCAATGGCAGAGCAACGGACTCTTAATCCGCAGGTTCTGGGTTCGAATCCCAGGGGGCGCACTATTTGAGCGTGACAGTGTTTCAGCTGTGTACTGGCCTAGGCCGTGAGAACGGGAACGCCTGCGAGTATCACGAGTCCGAAAAGTGTGATGACGATTGAGAAAATCGCCAAAGAGCAGATGAGGCCTTGGCGTTTAATGATTGAGGCAACGCCCAACATGAAAAGAGAAACAGCGAAAAGCGCGGTGAGCATCTGCAGCTGGTCGCTGTGTTTGCCTGCCGTTTCCGACTCGCGCAGAATCGTTTCGCCTTTGTCGAAAACTTCGCCATAAGGTCCATACAACGACTCCATATACGGCTTGCAGTCGGGCAACTGGCTCTTTTGATCGGCGACAAGACAGGTCATTGCTGACTCGTAAAACTCAAATGAACCGTTAGAGGTTTGCACGTCAGCATAAATTTCATCTTTGCTGACGCCATCAACAATGAGTCGAACCTGCTTATCTTTCCACACGGAAAGGTCATCTCGATACTTTACTTCAGCGGTGATCCACAGCCTGTTTGCCTCGGCCGAATTCAGTTGGTAATTCGTTAAGGCCTCATCGGAAACACCACCATGCAAAGAAGACTGCACGCCACTCCATGCGGTGGCCGTTGAAACAATTCCGAGAAGAACGACAATAAAGATGTCGTTTGTCAGCAGGGTGAACAGCTTTTTCATTGAGTTCTCCTTCATTTCATATGTGTTGATTGAAATAACTATTCAGTTACTCAAGAAACCAAGTAACTTGGAGCATATATGAACGTTGTCGTGGTGTTTGCGCATCCGTCAGCCGACAGTTTTGGGCAGGCCATCTGTTCAACTGCAGTAAATGCGCTCGAGAGTTCTGGCCACAACGTTTCGTTGTTGGCTCTTTACCAAAGCCACTTCTCTGCGGCAATGACGCGAGAGGAATGGCTCGCCTATCACGGCGAGAACCCAACACTCGACCCAGACGTAGTAGCTCATGGCGCACTCGTGCGCAACGCCGATGCACTCATTTTCATTTACCCCACATGGTGGTCGGGACTTCCTTCAATGATGAAGGGTTGGTTAGATCGCGTACTTGTTGCTGGAGTTGCTTTTCACTTCAACAAAAAAGACAAAGTGCGTCCGTCGCTCAAGCAGGTGCGCCACCTCGTGGGCATCAGTACCTATGGTTCACCACGCACCTATATCGCATTCATGAACGACAACGGCCGACGCATCATTATGCGCGCACTACGCGTATGCACCGGTTGGCGCACCAAACGAACATGGCTTGGCATGTACAACATGGGTAATTCCACGAGCGAACAACGCGATGCATTTCTACAACGGGTTCACAAAACTCTGCGAGAACTTTCATGAAGATCTTGCTCGTTTTCGCCCACCCCAACCCCGCATCATTTTCCGGTGCTCTACGCGACATCGTGTTGAGTTGTGCTGAAAAAACGTCGTGCGAACTTCGTCAACACGATTTGTACGACACAGGCTTCTCTGCCGCATTGTCGGCCAATGAATGGGCACTACATCGCTCGCCGCCCGACACCAAACAACACTTGGCCGAATATTTCGCAGACCTGCAGTGGTGCGACACGCTTGTTTTTGTTTACCCCACTTGGTGGAGCGCACAACCCGCAATGGCTAAGGCATGGCTCGACCGCGTTCTCGCAAAAGACGTGGCGTGGACCTTCCCCGATGGCGCGAGTCGCATTTACGGCAACTTGAAACATGTGAAACGCATTGTTGCCATTACGACACATGGTTCTTCAAAATGGGTAAATGCAATTGAAGGCGAAGCAGGCAAGCGCACGTTGTCGCGAGGGTTACGCGTGTTGTGTTCGTGGCGCTGTCGCTTTACGTGGCTTGCGATGTATGCAGTAGACAATTCCACACGCTATGAACGCAATAAATTTACGCAGCAGGTGGAACGTCGCCTAATGAGAATGTTTCACCATTAGGGCCGACACGCATTTCTTTATTCAGCGATAACGACGTGATCATCTCTAAATGATTTGTGTGTGGGAAAAGATCGAGCACCCCCACCGCGTCGACCACGTAGCCCGCTTCTGTAAGCAAGCGCACGTCGCGAGAACCCGCTGCAGGGTCGCAACTCACCAAAACAAAACGTGGAGCCCCACTTGCCGCTAACGCTTTCACCGCAGCAGCGCCCATGCCCGAGCGTGCGGGGTCGGCGATGATGATGCCGGCAGGAGATGCGCGCCACTCCTCCACTGGTACGGGGACAATTTTCGCCTGATGCGCGCGCAAGTTTTGCTTGGCGTCGTCAACAGCAAATTCGTTGTCTTCAATGAGCACAACCGGTACGTGTAATGGCACAAGCGAGGCTGCAAGCAACCCTCCACCGCCGTAAGCGTCGACAACGGGGCCAAATGACCCACTGAGTGCTTCTGCGCCTGCCATGGTGCGCACAGCGCGCACTAAAAGATCGGCTGCCTGCGGGCTCGATTGGAAAAAGGCACCCATCGAGATGCCGAAGTCTTGAGTATCGATGCGCTCAGAAATGCGTGCTTCATCACCGAGTACGTCGACTGCGTCGAGACCATTGATGTCTTCTTCGAATCCGTAGACGAGTGCGCCTACAACGCCGGTTGACACACTGCAGCGCAACACCACTTCTGCATCGGAACCAGGTTCGGCAGAAATATGCGAAAGCGCTTCATTGAGTAATGGGTGTGCCACTAAACAATTCTTAATTGCGACGACATCGTGGCTAGAGCGTGCACGAAAACCTGGCTTGCCCTCGGCGTTGAAAGCAACACGAATGGTGGTGCGTGAACCCACGGGCTCAACAGCACCGAAGCGCACGATGTTGTCGACTTCTGCTGCAGCACTCGACACTTTTCCTGTGCGTGCAAGCGACTCGGCAACAATGCGTACCTTTGCTTCATATTGACCCTCTGGCGAGAGGTGCTGCCACGAGCAGCCGCCGCAGCCATCGGCAACATGCGGGCATGGCGGGTCACGACGATCGGGGGAAGCCGACAGAACTTCTTCCACCGTTGCACGGCCAAAGTCTTTACGGGTATCGGTGAGCTGCACGCGAACTTCTTCACCAGGAAGAGCACCTTCAACAAAGATCACTTTGCCGCTCGGGAGACGGGCAAGTGCGTCGCCACCGGCAACAAGTTGTTGAGCTGTTACTTCCATACCTCCATCGTAGGACGCAATCGCTAGAGTCAGTGGCGTGACGTTGCCAATTCAAATTGCTCCTTCTGTTTTGCCCGCCGACTTTGCCGAATTAGGCAAAGCTGTGCGCGACCTTGAATCGGCTGGTGTCGACCTCATTCAATGGGACGTTATGGACGGACAATTTGTCCCGAATCTCACTTTTGGACCCGACGTTATTGCCGCTGCACGCAAGCACTGCAGTGTTCCCTTCGAAGCACACCTCATGGTGCTCACTCCCGATGTGATGGCAGAGCAATACGTGAAAGCCGGCTGCTCGCGTCTCATTGTTCACGCCGAAGCCTGTACACACCTGCACCGCACGTTGGCCAATATTCGCAACATGGGCGCCACTGCAGGCGTTGCATTGAACCCCGCTACACCAGCGAGCGCCATTGAACATGTTCTCGACCTTGTCGACATGGTGTTGGTGATGACCGTGAACCCTGGTTTTGGTGGTCAGAGTTACATTTCCACCATGGAGCCAAAAATTCGTGAAGTACGCAACATGATTGAAGCTGCTGGCTTAGGCGATGCAGTGCATCTTGAAGTTGACGGCGGCATTTCCGCAACCACTGTTGCAGGAGCAGCAAGCGCCGGAGCAAACGTTCTCATTGCAGGCAGCGCATTATTCAAACACCCAGGTGGCCTAGAAGCTGCGGTGACTGAAATTCGCGCAAACGCTACTGCTGCATTTCGCGCAGCATAAATTACTGTTCGGCGCGAGCAGCGTCGATGAGACGTCGCACAAGAACAAGTGTCACGAGCGCCAGCAGTACGAGGCCCGCAGGCAAAACAACTGACAGCGCCAAGCGACCGCCGCTACCAGACAATGTAGAAAGAATGCCCGACTCAATTGACGAGCCATCTACATTCAATGTTCGCGCGGGGTCGGCAAAACGCGGACACGATGCACCGGTTTTATCGATATCGGCAACTTGATTGCCGCCAAAGAGTTCCGTTGCTTCTGTGACTCGGGAAAATATGCGACCTGTTCCTACATCGAGGCCAGCACCCACCAGGTATTCCTTGCCCACTGAGAGAAACTTCACATCGCGGCCGTAGTACATGACCACAGTGTCGGTTCCGTCTGCATTGAAGATGTACCCCTCGAGTGCACCAGAACGCAAACGAATGTTGGCAAAAGTTGCCGTGGTGGAGTCTTTGGCAATGAGTGCACCAACAAACACTGCTTGCGAAGCATCGGGAGGGATACACCCCGCAGGAATTGTGGTGACCGCAGAAGCAACCGTGCTTGGCGTCACCGACGTTGCAGGAAGAGGCACTCCCCCTTGTTCATCAATGACGCCGTCAACGACGGCAATGGTTGTTGTCGTTGCATCGACTGGCGATGCAAGTGCTACTTGCGAGTTGAATAATAAAATGCCACAGGCGCTCACTACGCAGAGCAACACACCTCGAGCGAACTTCACAGTATTTAGTTGCCCTTAAATTGCGGGTCACGCTTTTCCATGAAAGCTTTCATTGCCTCGCCAGTGTCTTTCGTAGAGAAGTTCACTGTTTGCGACAAGCCTTCATCGTCGAGTGCTTCTTCCAAGGTGACGTTCATTGAGTTATTCAAGAGACGCTTGGTCATTGCCAAAGCAATAGGCGGACCTTGAGCGAGTCGTTGCGCCCAGTTTTCGACAAACGCATCGAGTTCTACATCGGGAACAACACGGTTCACCAGGCCAATACTTTCGGCTTCAGCAGCGTTGATGATGTCGGCGAAAAATGCCAACTCTTTCGCCTTGTGCAACCCAATGCGACGTGGCAACAACCATGATCCGCCAAAGTCGAGGCTGAGGCCGCGCTTGGCGAAAATTTGAGAGAAACGAGCATTTTCAGATGCAACAACGAGGTCGCAACCCAGAGCCATGTTGCACCCGGCTCCAACGGCAACACCACGCACTTTGGCAATGGTGGGCTGCGGCAAACGGGCAAGAGCTAAAGCAACATCGCCCACATGACGCATGCTGGCGAGCTGATGCTTGTCGGGGCTTCCCGCTCCGCCCCCTGTGAGGTCGGCTCCCGAGCAGAAATCGCCGCTTGCTCCGGTGAGCACCACAACTCGGTCGGCGGCGCTCTGGCCGATTTCGTGGAAGTTTGCGAGGAGTTCATTCCACATCACCTGGTTAATAGCGTTCTTTCGCTCAGGGCGATTGAGGGTGATACTGACGACGCCCGCAGAGCGTGTGACTTCAATAGTTTCAAATGTGTTGGATGCCATCTCTTGACGATACATAATGTTGATGTGGGATTTGACTCAACACGCAAACAAGTACGACGAAAGTCCGACATTCTTTTCGTACTCTCGGCCATTGTTGGCGCACTCGCTCTTGTGGCGTGGGCCGCATTTGGCTAGCACCAACTGCGATGTGGGACGGTGCCCTTGGGCCAATTGAAGTACGGCGCATACAGCCCTACCAAGCTCTGAAGGCATACATCTGCCCCGGCTGCAACCGTGATATTCCCGAACGCACTGGCCACTATGTTGCGGTTCCTACACAAGAACCCGACCTGCGCCGACATTGGCATTACAGCTGCTGGGACCGACGCACACCGTCAAAAGGCATTTCGTAACACTTCAATACGCGTTCCCACAATGCACACCAGGTCGAAGCGCAACTGCCAAACAGCAATATTGTTTTCTTGGGCCCACGCAACCCCGGCGCGACGCACGGTGTGCTGCTTGTGTTGACTCATTGCTTCAGCAGGGCTACCAAAGTTTTCTGATGCACGCGCTTTCACTTCGCCAATCACTACAACGTCATCACGAGTGGCGATGAAATCAATCTCGCCTTTTCCGACTCGAACATTGCGGGCGACGATGGCGTACCCGTGTTGCTCATACCAGCGACACGCCATGCGCTCGCCCCACTCGCCTCGCGCACGAGACGCAGCGGCAGTGTCTATGCCTCGATGACGGGCAGTTCCTCGATGTTCACGTCTTTGAAAGACAGGATCTTGACCGTCGATACGAAACGGCTCTTGCGGTACATATCCCAAACCCATGCGTCGGTGAGCTCCACTTCAATGAGCGGACGCGTTCCATCGACAGTGACCGTAGAAGTAACGCTGTTCGCTAAATAAAACCGGCGCTCGGTTTCGACCGCAAAACGAAACATCCCCACGACATCTTGATACTCCTGAGCCAATTGCAGTTCGCGCTCGGCTTCAAAGTTTTCGAGGTCGTCAGTGTTCACAGTGGCCTACAGATGTTGAGTGCAATAGGCAAAGAGTTACCACCAGTGTGTGCGAACGGGTGCGCAACACGGCAGAACAAAAATTACCTGTCGCGCTTTTCGCGAATTTTCGCTGCACGCCCGGTGCGGTCACGCAAGTAGTACAACTTCGCGCGACGAACATCACCATGGCTGAGCAATTCAAGCTTGGCAACAGTTGGGCTATGCACTGGGAAGGTGCGCTCTACTCCCACGCCGTAGCTGAGTTTGCGAACCGTGTAGGTCTCGGCGATGCCTGAACCTTGAATAGCAACGATGTTGCCGTGGAAGATCTGAATACGCTCTTTGCCGCTTTCCACCACGCGTACGTGTACCTTCACTTCGTCACCTGACTTCAACTTTGGAATGTCGGTGCGCAAGTACTGGTTGTCTACAAGGTCGGTGGTCTTCATGGCGCGTTCCGTTACTGGTGAGGGGCGGGATGAGACCCGCTTTGGATGAACATTGAAGGATAGGCAAGAGAAGGGAACTCTTCCAACAAGGAAGCCTCTTTTGTGCTGATTCCTCCCCGAGCCGCAATGAGGTCGGGGCGGGCCAACAAGGTGCGATGGAGGGCCTGAGCGAGTCGCCAGCGGGCGATTTTGGCGTGGTTCCCCTCGCGCAAGACCTCAGGCACGACCCAGCCCCGAAAATCGGCCGGGCGGGTGAACTGGGGCTCTTCGAGCAGGCCCTCGGCGCCAAAACTCTCGGTAATGGGTGATTCAGCATTGCCCATCACCCCGGGCAAGAGCCGGGTGACTGCTTCGATGATGAGACAGGCCGCCACTTCCCCGCCAGCGAGCACCACGTCGCCGACCGATACCTCATGGTCAACGAGGTGCTCACGCACGCGATGGTCGACACCTTCGTAGCGTCCGCACAAAATGCTAAAGCCTCCGCTCTCGGCAATATCGCTTGCCAAGTGCTGCGCCATTTCTTGTGAGAATTGTTGCCCCCCTGGGCCCATGAGCAACAAGGGCCGTGGAGGTTTCACTTCTTCCACTGCAGCAAAAATGGGTTCGGGCTTCATGAGCATGCCCGCTCCACCACCAAACACCGGGTCGTCAACCGTGCGATGCACATCAGATGTATACGTACGTAAGTCGTGGGTACGCAGGTCGATGAGTTGCGACTGACGCGCACGGCCGAGCAATGAGTCGGAACAAAATGCATTGACCATTTCTGGGAAAATGCTGAAGACATCAATTCGCATTACTGCGCTGCTTCCTCGTCATCGGCAAGTTCCAAAAGACCCAATGGCGGATTCACGCGCACTTCCCCATCGCGATATTCCACCACAAAGGGAAGAGGGACGAGAACATCGAGATCGGTTTCAATGATGGGGTGTGCGGGGTTATCGAGCACCGCGGTGCATGTTCCGTAGTTAGTGCCATCAATGCCAACAACGCGTGACCCCACCAGCTCGTGCACCCAGAGCGCATCGTCATCGTCGATGGGCTCAGCAAAAATGAGTTGGTTAGTGAGAGCAGCAGCGGCTTCAGGGCTATGAATTCCCTCGAGGAATACCAACCAGCGGTCGTTGCTGGGGCGAATGGCCTGCACAACATAGGCAGAGCCAGAGATCCACATGGTGGTTCCAGGTTGCTGACGCTCGGTGCGATCGGACGTGAGCGAAATATACATTTCGCCTTTCACGCCATGTGAACGGCCTACCCGACCTATTTCTAGGAGATCTTGTGGGGTGTTCTCATTCATCAACAAAGTCGACGTCGATTGCGACGCCATCACGGCTTGCAGCCGCACGCACTACTGTGCGAATACTTTGTGCTGTACGACCACGACGGCCGATCACGCGACCGAGGTCGCCTTCGCCGACGCGAACTTCAAGGAACACCTTGTCGTCATCTTCGCGGGCATCAACATGCACTGCGTCGGGGTTGTCGACGATGGAACGTACGACGTGTTCCAAAACAGCAATTGCGGTTGGTGCTGGAACAAGATTGGCGTTGTCGGAAGACGACACGCTATTTACTTCGCGCTCTTTGATGCAGTGAACTGCGCCCATGCACCAGAAATTTCAAGCAACTTACGCACGCGCTCTGTTGGCTGTGCACCTTGCTGCAACCACGACACAGCTTTGTCGTTGTCGACATTCAAATGTGAAGGCTCGGTACGTGGGTTGTACTGGCCGAGAATCTCAATGAAGCGACCGTCGCGTGAACGACGCTCATCGGCTACCACGATGCGGTAATGAGGTTGCTTGGTCTTTCCAACACGGGTGAGGCGCAATTTGACTGACATGTAAGAACTCCTGGAACGGTTGCCGCTGGTAAAGCCCAACGACGGGACTCGGAAAGGTTATCGGAAGTCGCGAAAATCGGGGAACCCTTCAGAAGGTATTCCTGAAGGATTCTTTCCGGGGGGCGGGAAGCCCTTCATGCCCCCACCAGGCCCGGCGAGGTCGCTCAGGCCCATCTCACGCATGGCTTTGGCCATCTTGATGGGGTTCACCTTGCCGGGTTTGCCCTTTTTATTCGCTTTACCGCCCGAAAGTGCAGCCATTCCACCCATTCGCTTCATCATTTTTTGCATTTCAGTGAACTGCTTCACCAATTTGTTGATGTCGGGCACCGTGGTGCCGCTGCCTTTGGCAATGCGGGTGCGACGTGATCCGTTGATGATTTCTGGCTGGCGGCGCTCTTCTTTGGTCATGGAGCGAATGATGGCCTCGGTGACCTTGAGCATGTCATCGTCGATTTCGGCACCTTTAGCCGCCTTTGGCATGCCAGGGATCATGCCCATGATGCTCGACATCGAGCCCATCTTTTTCACCTGTTGCAATTGATCGAGGAAATCGTCGAGGGTGAAATCGCCTTCGAATAATTTCGCAGCAGCTTTTTCGGCTTCTTCTTTTTCAAAGACCGACTCGGCTTGTTCGATGAGTGTGAGCATGTCGCCCATACCCAAAATGCGTCCGGCCATGCGGTCGGGGTGGAACTGTTCAAAGGCATCGAGTTTTTCACCGGTTGCCGCAAAGGCAATGGGGCGGCCAATGACTTCTTTCACCGACAAAGCAGCACCACCACGCGCGTCGCCGTCGAGCTTGGACAAAATAACGCCGTCAATTGCCAATGTGTTGTGGAAGGCTTCGGCGGTATTCACCGCGTCTTGACCCGTCATTGCATCGATAACAAGGAAGGTGTAATTCGGAGTGACAGCATCGGAGATACGCCGAATTTCATCCATGAGGTCAGCATCAATAGACAAACGTCCGGCGGTGTCGACGATGAGTACGTCTTTTCCAATGCGGCGTGCTTCAGCAAGACCACGAGTTGCAGTTGTTACTGGGTCACCTGGTTCAGAAAAGACCGGCACATCGATTTGCTTGCCCAGTGTGCGCAACTGCTCTACTGCGGCTGGCCGCTGAAGGTCGGCCCCTACCAAGAGTGGATGACGACCTTGCGATTTAAACCAACGTGCAAGCTTTGCCGCACTGGTGGTTTTACCCGAACCCTGCAAACCCGCCATGAGCACAACAGTGGGAGGCTTACTTGCATAGGAAATTTTGAGGGTCTCGCCGCCCAGCATTGCCGTGAGCTCTTGGCTCACAATTTTCACTACTTGTTGACCGGGGTCGAGCGCCTGCGAGAGTTCTGCACCAATTGCCGCTTCGCGAATGCGCGCCACAACCGTGCGCACTACTCCAACGTTGACGTCGGCATCGAGAAGCGCAGCGCGAATTTCACTCAATACTTCATCGACATCTGCTTCGGTGAGACGGCCCTTGCCGCGCACCTTTTTCAGAATGGATTCAAAACGGGAACTGAGATTGTCGAACATGTGATTCTCAGGCTAGCGAAAAGTGGCCTTGTTGGCCCCCTTAGCCAATAGTTGCGGTGACCACAATGGATTTTTCAATACCCAACGTGAGCCGAGATGTTGAGTAGTCCTTGGTCAACATGAACTGTTCCCCATCACGTGAGCCAATGCGATAGGTCCAACCATTTCCTTCGATGATCTTCACTGCTTCATCTTCATTGAGGCCCACCAAAGCTTTTGCGTCTTTCTCGGTGGGCAAAACGGTTTGTGGCGTAGGTACGGGTTCAACTACTCCCCCATCTACTGGAGGGGTTGCGCCTGTTGACGAACCAGAACTACCACTGCCCGCACCGGGAACAGTGACAACAACGTCACTATCGGGAACAGTGCTTATTGGAGTTTGTTCAATGTATTTGTCGTCAAGAGCAAGCGCACTGACCGTGTACCCCTCTGAAGTGAGGTACTCATATGAAGGAAGTAACCACAACGTTGCGTCACTCGCAATAACAGGGGTGAGCGATGCTGACACTTTGGTGAGGCGAATGGTTTGTACGACATCTTCCTGTGCAGGAATCGGTGTCATGTCTTGGGCGAGAACTTCTTTACTGCTCACTGCGCCGTACCCGAACCAACCTGAATAGCGCGGGTCGCCTAACCGCTTCACTGCTTCAGTGGTGCTCACGACTGGATAATTTGCACCGCGCACAAATTTCAAAAAGTTGCCCTGGGCGTAGGTCACTGCACCATTTGCACCGAGACCAATGTTCCACGACATCGGTGATCGCATTCCATCAAAAGTTTTCCATGCAGTTGCCCATACGCCGTACTCATCGCCATTGACTTCAATGTTCGCATCATCTACGTCAACACCCATTTTCGCCATCATTTTCTGAATAATGGATTGAGCTTCTTCCTTTGACGGCACATTTTCAGGTACTGGCGGGGAAACCACAGTTCGATCTGGTGCTGTTGTGTCTGCATCAGAATCACTCATACCCACACTGGGCGGAGAAGATGCTTCAGAAGAGACAACACCGGAGTAATACCAGCTGAGATAGGGGTCACCGGACGAAGTTTGTACCTCAGTATTTTTGACGCCAAGTGCTGTAGCAATTTTCTTCAGGTCTGCATCGCTCGCAACAACATTGGTTTGTGCGCGCCAACTTGACGCTTCTTTGCCAAGGTCGGCAAGTTTTCCATCGACCACATATTCCACCGAATAGTTCGGTGCCATGATTTTTGAACTGCTGTTGCTCGACTCAGGGGCACCCACCGCGTCGCTTGCCGAACGCGTTGACGTAGCAAGTGAAAATGAGATGGGCTGCGGTTGCGACTCTTGAGCACCACAGGCAACCAGCCCAAAAGTAGCGACGCCACAAACAATGAAAACCGAGCGGAAGCGAAAAGTGTTCATACTGCTCAGACGTTACGCCTCTGCGAAAAGTTCCCGCACGTATTCTTCGGGGTCAAACGGCACAAGATCGCCAATGGTTTCACCGAGACCCACCAATTTCACTGGAATACCTAACTGGGTTTCAATGGCAAAAACGATGCCACCTTTGGCAGAACCATCAAGTTTTGTAAGGACTACGCCCGTGACATTGGTTGCCAAAGCAAACTGTTCTGCTTGCGATAATCCATTTTGTCCGGTTGTTGCATCGATCACTAAAAGTACTTCTGTCACTGTTCCGGCTTCCTTCTCAGCAACACGACGAACCTTCTTTAGTTCTTCCATCAGATTCGACTTGTTCTGCAAACGGCCGGCCGTATCGCCAAGTACGAGCTCACGGTTATTTGCCGCAGCGCTTTGCACAGCATCAAAAATCACAGCGCTGGGGTCGCCACCTTCATTGCCGCGAACAATCGGAACCTCGGCGCGCTGCGCCCATGTTTCCAATTGCTCACCTGCTGCTGCACGAAAGGTATCTCCTGCTGCCAACAGCACCGACCGACCCAAAGCTTTTTGCGCAAAGGCAACTTTGCCAATGGTGGTGGTTTTCCCCACGCCATTCACCCCAACAAAGAGCCAAATGTTTGGCATCTTCACTGAACTATCAAATTGCAACTCACGCGAGTTGCTGCTCAGCTGACCGGCCATCTCGCTTTGCAACGCATCGAGCAGTTCTTGTGGTGTGCTGATGTCTTTACGACCAACACGTGACTTCAAGGTATCGAGTAGTGCTGTTGTTGTTTTGAGACCAACGTCAGCTCGAAGAAGAGTTTCTTCAAGCTCGTCCCATGTTTCGCTCGTGATCTTGTCTTTTCCACGCAATACAGCAAATGACCCGTTGAAAATTCCTGCCGCGCGCGCGAAACGTCGCACCGCACCTGTTGTGGGCTCAGGCTCGGGCTCGTCAACGACCACCGCAACAGGTGGTGCACTTTCCTCTGCAATCACTTCTTGCGTTGCAACTACTTCCTTCACCGCAACTGCTGGCGGCGCTTCTAGGGATTGCTGAGAAGCGGCTTGGCGGCGGTTGTAGACCACCACCCCCACACCAAAGACAAGAACCAGACCAACAAGAATTAATAAAATCATGGGTGCAGTATTCATACAACTCGCTTCAGTAGGTGTTCACGCTCATTCATTGCCGGAAGAGGAATTACGCTCCACGATGACCTTCGATGAACCACCTGGTTGCATCGTGACACCTAAGAGGCAATCGGCTGCTTCCATGGTTCGCTTTTGGTGGCTCACCACAATGAGTTGCGCATCGTTGCGGAACTCGGTGAGCAAACTCAAGAAGCGAGTGAGGTTCGGGTCGTCGAGCGCTGCTTCAACTTCGTCCATCACGTAGAACGGAGAAGGGCGGCTACGGAATACTGCAAACAAGAAAGCCAACGCAGTAAGTGAGCGTTCTCCACCAGAGAGCAACGACAGTTTCTTGATGTTTTTTCCACCGGGCTTTGCTTCTACTTCAATGCCGGTATTCAACATGTCTTGTGGGCTCGTAAGAACGAGAGTTCCCTTACCACCGGGGAACAACATCTCGAAGAGTTCGCCAAAGTTGCGGGCCACATCGGCGTAAGCGGTGGTAAAAACAGTTTGAATTTCTTCGTCAACTGCCTTGATGACGCGCAAGAGATCGCGGCGCGTATTGCGCACATCTTCAAGTTGTGCTTCAAGGAACTCATTGCGCTTTTGCAACTCGGTGAACTCTTCAAGCGCCAAGGGGTTGATGGGGCCCATGAGTCGCAGTTCACGCTCAAGGTCACGAGCGCGAGCAACAGGCGTGAGACCTTCAGGGACTTCAGGGGCCTCGGCTGCTTCAGCAACTTCGGGCTCTACTTCAAGATCACGTCGCAGTGCTTCAATAGAAGCTTCAAGACGCATACGCATTTCTGCTTCTTCAATTTCTGTTCGGCGTCCACGTTCACGTGCTTCGTCAAGAGCCTTTTCACTCGCGCTGCGCTCACGGCGGGCCTCATCGAGTCTCTGAGCCACAGAACGCACTTCATCGCTTTGCTTGCGACGAGCTTCATGCAGTTGCTGCAACAGAGCCTCGGTCGTAATGCGATGCTGGTCGACTAGCTCACTCAAAGCAACAATTGCGGTGAATGACTTCTCTATGCGTTCGCGCTGACCAGAAGCCGCTGCGCGTGCTTCAGCATCGGTGGTGAGGCGAGACTCCGTTTCGCTCAAGCGCCGTTCAACGAACTGTTTGCGCTCACGCAAACCAACAGAACGCACTTCAAGATCTTTTTGGCGCAAAGCGAAGTCAGAGGCTTGTGCATCGAGGCTGGCACGAGCGGCTCCAATTGCACGCATGGTTTCTGCTTCTTGAGCTTCGTCGGCTTCCAACCGTGGCAAGAGTGCTTCAAGTTCGCTAATGCGCTGTGCAGCACGTTCAACACGTGCGCCAACATCGTCGCGCTGTGAACGAACCGCGTCGGTTTCTGCAATGACTTCACGGCGCTCTGACGTGACTTTCGACAAAGAATCGGCAGCTGACAAGCGAGCAGTTTTCAACACATCGTGTCGACGTTCAATATCGGCTAGTGCCTCACGAGCGGTGAGCACCTCTGCACGTGCGCGGCTTAATTCACCTTCGCGTCGTTCAGCCTCTGCGGTTGCTATGGCCGAACTTTCAATGGCGTCTTCAAGTGCGCTTGCCGTCACGGCATCGCCTTGAGCCCCTAGTCGCCAGCCTGTTGCAGCGAAGCGGTCGCCGCGCTCTGTGACAACAAACAACTGCGGATGGTTGAGGGCAATTTCAACTGCTGCACCCCACGATGTTGCACACACACTGTTGGCAAGCAATCGGTCGAGCAATGCATTGACCGAGGCTTCGTATTGCCCACCATTGGCACGTACAAATTGACGCACTAGCAGCGCGCCATCTGGCTGCTGTGCAGGTGAAACGGTATTCGAGCCACCCAAAGCAAGTACTGCACCTTGCAAGCTCTTCACATCGAGTTGGCTCAGCGCATTGCGCGCAGCATCGACATCAGACATCACAATGCCGGCTATAGCGTCGCCGAGTGCAGCATTTACTGCTTCTTCACGACCAGCATCGATAGTGACGAGGTCGACTAAGGCACCAACTACACCAGAAACATCTTTCAGGTGCTGCAGGCCTGCACGACTGCGTGCAGCTTCAAGAGCTTCACGCAAAACTTCTACACGAGCACTCCAGTGGGCACGTTGCGCACTAGCAATAGAGGCAACTTGCGTAATGGAATCGAATGCGACTTCTGCAGCAGAACGGCGTTCCGACGCTCCGCCCACCTGGTTTTCCAAGAGCTCTGCAGCAGCCTCGGCATTTTCGTATTCGTTGCCTAAACGCTCAACATCGTTCAACAAGCGCTCGGCGCGATCTTCAAGTTGTGCAATACGAGTACTCACCCGCTGCAATTCAGCACGGTCGCGTTCATCGTTATTGTGCAAAGTGCGCAATTCGCCGCGTACTTCTGCTGCAGCACTTGCGGCTACGGGCACAGGCAATTCAGGAAGCGCGTCTTCCCCATCGGCTTCGCGTCGTGCTTCAAAGTAAGCAATTTGCAATGCAAGATCATCTGCTTCTGGCGACAGATCTGCGAGAGCTGAATCGATTTCTTCAAGTTCACTACGCAATGCAGAGGCATCGGTTTCGAGTGAAGCCATCACATCGGAATCCATGAACTGACTGCGATCACGTTCCATTGAACGACGGCGTTCTGCCAACAGTGCAGAAAGACCACGTGAACGCTCGCGCAATTGCTCAACGCGTACTAGCTGGTCGCTCACGCCCGTGTCGCCAAGGGCTGCAAGTTCTGCCTCGCTTGCGGCTACCAGAACATCGAGTTCTGCCATACGGGTGCGAATTGCTTGTTCTTTTTCTACCGAAGCGTTCTTTTCACCAGCAATATTTGCAAGCTTCTCTTTTGCCGCCAAAATTTCTTGGCCAGCAATGTAGAGCTGCAAAATACTGAGCTCAGCAACCAATGCTCCGTGTCGACGTGCAGCATCGGCTTGGCGCTCTAATGGGCGCAACTGACGACGCACTTCACGAATGAGGTCTTGCACGCGCAAAAGGTTTGCTTCAGTGCCGTCGAGGCGACGTTCAGCTTTCTCTTTACGCTTGCGATATTTCAATACGCCAGCGGCTTCTTCAATAATTGCTCGACGATCTTCAGGGCGCGCGTTCAGTACCGCATCGATTTGACCCTGGCTAATAATGACGTGTTGCTGGCGGCCGACGCCCGCATCTGACAAGAGCTCTTGCACATCGAGCAATCGACATTCCACACCGTTAATGGTGTACTCACTTTCACCACTGCGAAACAGAGTTCGGCCCACCGTAATTTCGGTGAACTCCATGGGCAAGAGGCCTGCAGAGTTGTCGAGGGTAAGAAGAACTTCAGCGCGGCCCAGAGCCGGACGCTTTGCTGTACCTGCGAAAATGACGTCGTCCATTTTTTGGCTTCGTACAGAAGACGGGGCCTGTGCACCAAGCACCCATGCAATGGCATCGACCACGTTGGATTTACCAGAGCCGTTTGGCCCGACAACAACGGTGACGCCAGGTTCAAGTTCCATTGCCGTTGTGTCGGCAAAAGACTTAAAGCCTTTCATGGTGAGAGTTTTCAAAAACACAGCGAATTGACAGTATCCGAAATGACCCCCTGATCTATATTCCGATAGCTGAAGCGGCCTTATTTCTGGCAAACAGGGCAAAAGTGCGTTGATCTGCCTGCGCCCATCACCCTTTTGATGATCCCGCGCCCACACGTGCGGCACCTCTCACCTTGCCGGGCATAGACCCGATGCTCGGTTTGGAAGATTCCTTCCTTGCCAAGGGCGTCGACGTATTGAGTGTCGGCCAAGGTAGACCCACCTGCCGCTACTGCCTCTGCGAGTACTTCACCAATATGACCATGCAGTTCTCGCAAGTGCTTTGTCGACAGCGTGGCGCTGAGGTGGTTCCAGCGCAGTCGTGCACGATGCAAAATTTCATCGGCGTAAATATTGCCAATTCCGGCCACCACCGACTGGTCGAGCAACAACGCCTTCACCCCGCGATTTCCCTTTGTGAACCGGTCGCGAAAAGCCTCAAAAGTGAAGTTGCCCGTGAGCGGGTCGAGCCCTAGCCGCGCCACCTCAGGCACGAGCGACTCGGTACCTGCTTCAGCGTTGTCGTCGTCGGGGTTGTACACCACTACTTCCCCGAATGTTCGCGGGTCAACAAAGCGCAACTCACGCACCGCTTCATTCTTTTTCTCGAGCGTCAGCACAACATGTGTGTGCTTTTCTCGTACATCGCCGGGCGCAGCAAGAAGCAAGCGGCCACTCATACGTAAGTGCACCATCATCACGTTGCCCGATGACAAGTCGAACAACAAATACTTTCCGTGACGTCGAGCAGCAACGATGGTTTCGTGATGCAAACCCGCAATGAGTGCTTGTTTGCTACTGCGTCGAACTGTACGCTCGCGACCTACTTCAACCTGCACTATGCGAGCACCCACCACTGCGTTTTCCACGCTCCGGCGCACCGTTTCCACTTCGGGAAGTTCAGGCATCGAGAAGATCACATGCGGCTTGTGCCGCAACTTGCTCTGCTGCTTTTTTGGAACGCCCCACTCCGAACGTTTCCAACTTGCCTACCCGCACAGAGGCCGTAAAGGTTTTGTCGTGGTCGGGGCCAATACTTTCCACCGAATATTCAGGCGGGTTCAGACCCAAGCGAGCCACCTGTTCTTGCAACACTGTTTTGAAATCGAGGCGGTCGATATTGGGAAGCGCCTCTTGCATTGCTGGGAGCAACACCGCCTCTACCGAACGAAATGCAGCCTCTGCTCCACCATCCAAGTAGATAGCACCAATGACTGCCTCGAAGGCGTCGGAAAGCAACGAAGTTTTATCGCGCCCACCTGCGGCATCTTCACCTTTTCCCAGCAACAAAGCATCGCCCAGGTGAATGCCGCGAGCAATGCGTGCAAGAGCTGTAGCACTCACCACGCTCTTGCGTAGATCGGTTAAGCGTCCTTCAGGGAGTTCTGAAAATTGTCGATACGCAATATCGGCAACGACCCAACCCAAAACCGCATCGCCAAGAAACTCCAAACGTTCATTGGAACGCTCGGCATCATTTTCCGACTGCCACGAACGATGCAGGAATGCGTCTTGCAGTAATTGTGGATCACGAAACTCGTATTGAAATGCCGCACACACAGCACGTAACGAGTCTGGAGAAGAAACACCGAGCGAAGCAGAGTCGCCCACGCGAATTATGCGCCCTTCGAGATACGCCCGAACACATAGTCGACGGCGTCGCGAACAGTTTTCAGGTCTTGGAGATCTTCATCGTCAATACGGAAGTTAGGAACGATGGTGGAAAGTTCTTCTTCCAAGGCTTCAACGAGTTCAATGAGGGCCAACGAGTCGGCATCGAGGTCGTCGGAAAATGACTGACCTTCTGAAATTGCGCTTGCCTCAATTTCAAGAATCTCTGAGAGTTGGTCGCGGATGATGGTAAATACTCCGGCACGATCGATTGATGACATGGAATGACTCCTTTTACTGATCTGATGACTGTAGACCAATGGCCTGACGAATCTCGTTGACTATGTTGCAGTCGACCATTTCTTTGGCCACTTTGATGCCATTCAACATGGCTCGTGCACCAGAAGACCCGTGAGAAATGATGCAGACGCCATCGACACCCAGCAATATGGCGCCACCTGTGGTGTCGGGATCGAGGGTTTCATAAAGAGGAAGAAGTGCTGGCAAAAGCGCATTGGCATGTTCCTGATATTCAGGGGTGGAGCCAAAGGCACCAAACAGCGCCTTAATAACTGTCTTCAAACTTCCTTCAAGGGTTTTCAACACCACGTTGCCTGTAAAACCATCGGTCACCACGACGTCGACATCGTCGGTCATGATGTCGCGGCCTTCAACGTTTCCAATGAAGTGAAAGCCAGATGCGCCTGACAAGAGTTCAAAAGCTTCTTTGCGCAACGAGTCGCCCTTGCCTGGTTCTTCACCAATTGACAACAGGCCAACACGTGGAGTTTCTACGCCATAACGATTCTTTGAATAAATGCTGCCCATGAGCGCAAACTGCGTGAGCCATTCGGCTTGCACATCGGCATTAGCACCTGCGTCGAGCAGAACTGTTGGGCGACCACCAGGTACAGGAATAGGTGTGGCAATAGCCGGACGATTGACGCCCTTAATGCGCCCCATTCGCAAGAGCGCAGAAGCCATGGTTGCTCCGGTGTTTCCAGCAGAGATCATGGCACTTGCTGCTCCGTCGCGCACTGCTTCAGCGCTGCGCACCAATGTGGAGTCTTTTTTGCGACGCACGCCACCGGCGGCATCTTCATCCATCGCAATGATTTCATTAGCAATGATGTGGGGAATACCAGAAATGTCTAGTGCTGTGAGTGACGCAAGATTCTCGGGGCCAACAAGAACACAAGGGATGCCAGCGGCAATAGCTTCTAAAACACCCTGAATGATTTCGTCGGGGGCACGGTCGCCACCCATCGCGTCAACCGCGACTGGCAACACGGGACTAAGCGACTTCTACCGCGGTGCGACCTTTGTACCAGCCGCAACCACCACACACGATGTGTGGCTTTTTTGCCACACCACAACGTGGGCACACGCTGCGTGAAGGCACCGTCATTTTCATGTTCGCCGACCGACGGCTACGGCTCTTCATTTTGGAAGTTTTCTTTTTAGGAACAGCCACAATTTTCTCCGTCGAACTTGGCGCCACCTGGATGTGCGCTCAACTAGCCGTTTGATGATATCGGCGCACTCCCCCTCATCGGCAACCCCGAATGGCGATAATTACTCAGGAAACTGGCTACCGAGATCCCGCAAGGCATCCCACCTGGGGTCAACCGGGGTCTCAGAACAGCCACACGAGGCTCCTTCAGGAGTCGACTTGTCGGCTCCACACACGGGGCACAAGCCTGGGCAGTCGGGGCGACACACAGGGGTATCGGGCACTGCCAAGAGCACATGTTCACGCACCATGGGGGCCAAATTGAGCTGATCGCTTTCCAGACGGTAGGCGTCGGGGTCGGTGATCTCGCGTTGGTAGATCTCTGCGACCTCGCCCACGGCAACCCCAGAAATATCTTTCAGGCACCGACAGCATTGGTCGTGCCACTGCGCATTCACATTGCCTGAGACCACAATGCCGTTGTTACTGCACTCCAAATGGAGATGTATGCCAACAAGTTGCGGCAAGAGTCTGGGGTCATCGAATTCAAAATGTTTCGACTCGACGTCGATTTCCACGTCTTTCCAGTTGCCGGGACGCCGCAAGAGTTCTGCGGCATTCACTAACAACCCCGTGAGAGGAGAAGGGTGGCGTGCGCTTGACGACATGA